>VOFH01003721.1_pt1 | contig 53058 bp, 86 predicted proteins | sample 5384091 | NCBI WGS metagenome assembly VOFH01 (sample SAMN12384727, study PRJNA508395) | human gut metagenome | isolation source: healthy gut G | host: Homo sapiens
TTTGCAAATGTTCTTTTTATGGTATACTAAAAATATGTAAAAAGAAGCCTAATATGGAGGAGCTTTATGGAAGAAGCAAACGTGCGTTTGGTTTTGTATGCCCCCACTGCGGTAAGCCGGTTTATGCGGAACGGACATCCTTTGCGATGGCGGCTGGAAGAATGGATATCATTTGTGAATGCGGTAAATCAACACTGCATATGGAACCGGATGCTCTGCAGCAGTATCATTTGCAGGTACCTTGTGGTGTGTGCGGCGGAGTCCATGACGCCGTGTGCAATCATCAGCCCTGTTTTCCGGACGGGGGATTGGGCTGGCCTGTGCGAAGGCGCAACAGCTGTGCTGCTACATCGGTTGGCCGGAAGAGGTGCATGTCAAGCTGGATGCGCTGGCAGAACTTTGCGCAGGATTGCGGGAAAAAAGAACAGCGACCGGAAGAACAAGAGACGGAAGCGTTTTATAACGATGTAATTATGTATGAAGTGCTTTCGGAATTGAAGGAGATCGCAGGCAGAGGCGGTGTCTCCTGTGCCTGCGGCGGCAAACATTGGACGATGAAAGTGCATCATGCAGCAGTGGATCTTGTTTGCGGGATTGCGGTGCGGCGTTGCGTATTCCGGCTGCTAATGATGATGATCTGGATAATTTATGCTGTCAGATGAAATTGGTTATTCCAGGCAAGATGTAATTTATGATAAAGCAGGGGGTTGTATGAACAAAATTTATGAGAATGAGTATCCTATCCGAGTGATCGATACGGACTTGTTTCGGTTGTGCCGGCCGTCATCGTTGATGGATTTTATGCAGGAGTCTGCTATGGAACATACCGTGGACCTTGGCATAAGTTCGGAGGATTTGATTAAAGTTCGTGCGATTTGGATGCTGGTTCGTATGAAATATACGATTCACCGCCCCATTCGCGGCGGCGAAGTGCTACGTATTAAAACTTGGGGCCGCCGCCCCACCGGGGGCTTTGTGATGCGGGACTATGAGCTGTATGTGGGCCAAGAGCGTGTGGGTGAAGCGGTCAGTACCTGGGTTTTGGGGGATATAGAGAACCATTCCTTGTTGAGGGCGGAAGATCTGCTTTCGCCGGAGGGCGCTTTTGGAACAGGATCATCCATTGGAGAAATTGGGGAACATCCGGATGCCGAAGGATATGGAAGAGGTGGAGGAGCGCCGGATCGGTTATAGTGAAACCGATCTCAACGGTCACGCCAACAATACACGCTATGCAGATTACGCCTGTGATGCAATTCGGTTTGAAGCACTGGCAGGATGCTATGTAAAGGAACTGCAGATTACTTATAGCGCTGAGTGCCTGGCGGGACAGACGATTCGTATGCTGCGCCAGAAACAGAATCATACATATTATGTGCGCGGTGTAGACAAAGATGGAAAGTCCCATTTTGATATTCGTATGGAACTTGCCGAAATTTGACGGCGTTGTCTTACGATGATTGACAATCCTGTCGGAAAGCCGTACAATGAGATTCCATATACAGTATCTTAAATCGATACAGGAGGTAGAAAAACATGGCGAAGTTTTTTGAAGAACCGTCCCATACATTCAGCGAATATCTCTTGGTACCCGGATATTCCAGTGCAGAGTGCGTCCCGGACCGGGTGAGTTTGAAAACGCCACTGGTCAAGTTCCGTAAAGGCGAGGAAAGCGCCATTACCATGAATATCCCGATGGTTTCTGCAATTATGCAGTCCGTATCCAACGATACCATGGCCATCGCGCTGGCCAAGGAAGGCGGCGTATCGTTTATTTACGGTTCGCAGACCATTGAAGAAGAAGCGGCAATGATTGCCCGGGTGAAGGCTTACAAAGCCGGCTTTTGTCGTCAGCGACAGCAATATCACGCCGGAGCATACATTGGCGGATATCCTGGCGCTTAAGGAACAGACTGGTCACTCCACTGTGGCGGTCACTGAGGATGGCACGCCCAATGGCAAACTGGTGGGCATTGTTACCAGCCGCGATTACCGTGTCAGCCGCATGGGTCCGGAACTGAAAGTCAAAGAGTTTATGACGCCCATCGACAAGCTGGTGACGGCGCCCAAGAGCACTACCCTGAAAGAGGCCAACGACATCATTTGGGACAATAAGCTCAATGCGCTGCCTATTCTGGACGATGAGGGTCACCTCCTGTATATGGTTTTCCGTAAGGATTATTCTGATCATAAAGCCAGCCCTCTGGAGCTGTTGGACAGCCAGAAGCGCTATATTGTGGGTGCGGGTATCAATACCCGGGATTATGAGCAGCGTGTCCCCGCCCTGTTGGCTGCTGGAGCGGACGTGCTGTGTATCGATTCTTCCGAGGGCTTTTCTGAGTGGCAGAAGCGTACCATCGAATGGGTGCGCAAGACATATGGCGAAAGTGTGAAGATCGGTGCGGGTAACGTGGTGGATGGTGAAGGCTTCCGCTTTTTGGCGGAGTGCGGCGCGGACTTTATCAAAGTCGGTATTGGCGGTGGTTCCATCTGCATTACCCGTGAGCAGAAAGGTATCGGCCGCGGTCAGGCAACGGCTCTGATCGATGTGTGCCGTGAGCGCGACGCTTATTATGAGGAAACCGGCGTATACATTCCTGTGTGCTCCGATGGTGGTATCGTGCATGATTATCATGTGACGCTAGCACTGGCTATGGGCGCAGATTTCCTGATGCTGGGCCGGTATTTTGCGCGCTTTGATGAAAGCCCCACCAATCGCGTGCGCATCAATGGAAACTATATGAAAGAATACTGGGGTGAAGGCAGCGCCCGTGCCCGCAACTGGCAGCGGTATGATTTGGGCGGCGCCCAGAAGCTGAGCTTTGTGGAAGGCGTGGATTCCTATGTGCCTTATGCTGGCAGTTTGAAGGAAAATGTGGGTGTAACGCTCTATAAGGTGCGTTCCACCATGTGCAACTGCGGCGCGCTGACGATTCCGGAGCTGCAGGAAAAGGCCAAGCTGACGCTGGTTTCCGCCACATCCATTGTCGAAGGCGGCGCTCACGATGTGGTGCTGAAAGAGAGCAGCAACCCTGGCTTCAATAATAACTGAATACTGAATGAAGAAAAGCCACCGCTGAAGCGGTGGCTTTTTCATCTAAAGGCGTTTGGTCTCCGAACCATTTGTGCAGGTTTCAGATGCAGGAAACAAAGAAGGGCTCGCGGGACCCAATAGGCTGTCCGGCAAATTGGCGGAATAGGGAAAGCAATTCCGGTGCAATCGCCGGATTCTACTTTACAAATGGACAGCCCAGGGATTATACTAATTCAATACGGCGTTTTGGACGCTGGCAGATCCCGGAAAGTGAGGTCCCCTTATGGGAAAAAATTGTTGAGACGTTTGGAAAAGTCATTCAGGACGAATGTGATAAGAATCCTGCCGCGGCACGTAAGCTGCTGCTGGCGGGCTATCATGCGCAGAATCTGCGCTGGAAGACGGTGCCGGGCAAACGGGTGTCCAAGGCGGCGCAGTTGGCATCGGTGGAGACTATGAATTCCATGATTGCGCCCCTGGCGCATGCCGGGCGAGCGGCTATGGTCAGTCTGTTTACGCCCTGTGAGCTGCTGCAGGTGGCGGGACTGCATCCCTATTCCTGCGAGGGCTTTGGCTGTTTCCTCTCAGGTACCCATGCCGAGCGTGCTTTTTTTGCAGCACGCGGAAAACGAAGGTTTGCCTGAAACCTTTTGCTCTTACCACAAAGTGTTTATTGGCGCGGCGGAAAAAGGGCTGATGCCCAAGCCTCGCTTTATTATCAATACGACCTTGGCCTGTGACGCCAATCTTCTGACGTTCCGCCGTCTGGCGGACTTCTTCGGTGTGAAGCAGTACGTGATTGATGTGCCTTACGGGCAGGATGAAGAGGCGGTGCAGTATGTGGCTGAGCAGCTGCGCGGCATGAAAGCGTTTATTGAAGCGGAAACGGGCGAAAAGATCGACGAAGGAAAATTGGCGAAAGCCGTGGGCCGCAGCCAGAGGAGCATGGATAATTTCCGGCGCTTCTGCCACTGGGGCTGCAAGCACACCCTGGGCGGCGCCCGGCTGGCCAAACAGGCCCTGGAGGAGGCCGGCCTGCCCACCCTGCTACTGGACGGGGACAGCTGTGACCGGGGCTTCGGCGGCGAGGGACAGGCCGCCACCCGGATGGAAGCCTTTTTGGAAGTATTGGAGGGCATGGCATGAGCATCACCTATCACGTCTGTAAATACACCCCCACCGAGCTCCTCACCGCCCTGGGGGGCCAGTGCGCCCTGCTGGACGAGGCCCCGGAGAACTTTGACCTGTCCGACCAGGTGGCCCACCCCAACCTGTGCGGCTTCGGCAAGTCACTGGTGATCCAGGCGGCCCTGGCCGGGCAGGTGAAGGAGCTGGTGCTGGTCAACTGTTGCGACACCATCCGCAGCGCCTACGACATCCTCAAGGAATTCGGCAACCTGGACTTTCTCTACCTGCTGGACATCCTCCACAGCCAGGAGGGATGTTCCGTCCAGCACGCCCCGGGACCAGCTCCTGGCCCTGGCGGAGGCCTACGGGGCCTACAAGGGCACCCAGTTCGACCGGGAAATTTTTTCTTCGCCTTTTGAAGTCCCGGCCCCGGTCACCGGGCCCTACATCGCCGTGCTCGGGGCCCGGATGGGGATGACCTTTTCCCTGGTGGAACGACCATGCCCCTGCCGGTGGAAAACGCCACCTGCGCCAACAACCGGCTGTGGGTGCGCCGGCGGAACCAGGGGGACTTCGCCGCCCTCATGGAGGACTACGCCCGCTGTCTGCTGGGCCAGCTGCCCTGCATGCGCATGACGGATACAGCCGCCGGGCGGGTTGGTGAACGATCCGGCCTGAAGGCGGTTATCTATCACACGGTAAAATTCTGCGACTACTACGGCTTTGAATACTCCCATCTGCGGCCCGGGAACTGACGCAGCCGATGCTCAAACTGGAATCGGACTATACAGTCCAGAGTAGGGGCAGCTGCGCACCCGCCTGGAAGCGTTTGCCGAAAGCCTCCGGCGTACAGACAAGCGAAAAGGAAGAAAAAGATGAACGGAAAAGGACTTTTGTAGGCATCGACAGCGGATCCACCACCACCAGATGTGGTCATTTTGAACGAGGAACAGGACCATTGTTTCCCAGGTGATCCTGCCCACCGGGGCGGGGGCTGCGGCAGGCGCTGACCGGGCGCTGGAGGAAGCGCTTCGTCAGGCGACCTCACGCGGAGGATTTGACTGCCATTGTGACCACCGGCTATGGCCGCACGGCGATTCAAAGCGGCGATAAATCCATTACTGAGATTACCTGCCATGCCAGAGGGGCCTTTTTTCCTGAACCCCAACGTGCGCACGATCATTGACATCGGAGGGCAGGACAGCAAGGTCATCCGCATCGATGAGCCCCGGCAGCGTGACCAACTTTGTGATGAACGACAAGTGCGCCGCCGGCACCGGACGGTTCCTGGAGCTGATGGCCCGCACCCTGGAGCTGTCCTTGGAGCAGATGAGTGAAATGGGGCTCACTTGGAAGGAGGACATCACCATTTCCAGCATGTGCACCGTGTTTGCCGAGTCGGAAGTGGTGTCCCTGATCGCACAGGATAAGACCGCGGCGGATATCATTCACGGCCTCAATGAGTCTGTTGCCGCCAAGACCTGTGCTTTGGTCAAGCGCGTGGGCGGCGAGGGAGATTATATGATGACCGGCGGCGTGTCGAAAAACAAAGGCGTGGTGGACGCCATTGAGCGCAGGCTGGGGGTGAAGCTGTGCATTTCCGACGCTGCCCAGCTGAACGGAGCTTTGGGCGCGGCGCTGTTTGCCATGGAACTGTGAGCGATGCGGTATATCGGAAGTGTTTATCGTCCGCCCTCGGAGGCCTATAGCCTGATTGTACAGCTCACCGTGGGCTGCAGCCACAACCGCTGTGCCTTCTGCAGCATGTACCGGGAAAAGCAGTTTTTTGTGCGAGCGGTGGAGGAGGTACTGGCCGATCTGGCCTGGTGCCGGCGGCAGTACGCCTCGATCGGCCGGATTTTTCTGGCTGACGGCGATGCACTGATCGCACCTGCCGAGGATTTGCTGCGTATTCTGGAGTATATCCGAACCGAAATCCCTGAGTGTGAGCGAGTGAGCTGCTATGCCTCGCCCAAAAGCGTGCGGCGGAAAACGGACACAGAGCTGCGCGCCCTGCGTGCGGCAAATTTGCAGATGGTGTATATGGGGCTGGAATCCGGAAGCGACGACATCCTGCGCCGCATGCGCAAGGGGTGCAGCGCTGCGCAGATTGTGGAGGCAGCTCAGCGGGTGCGCGGGGCGGAAATGGCGTTGTCTGTTACAGCGATTTCCGGTCTGGGCGGCCGGGCGCAGTGGCAGGAGCATGCTGAAGCCACAGGGGCGGCTCTGTCGCAGATAAAAGCGGGTATATCGGGCTGCTAACCTGATGGTGGAGCCGGGCACGCCGGCATTCCAATGGGTGCGGGAGGGTACGCTGCAGCTGCTTTCGCCCCAGGAGGTGCTGGCGGAGACCTATACGCTGCTGGCGCACACAGACAGCGAGGGCAGCGTGCTGCGCATGAACCATGCGTCGAATTATTTGAGCCTGCGCGGTACGCTGAACCGCGACCGGAAAGCTTTGCTGGATCAGCTGCAAAGCGGTATGGACGGCAGCGTGCCCTTGAAACGCGAGGACTATCGCGCTTTGTGAACGGGAGGAAAGGAGAGAGAAAGTGTGATCTCATTTTTAAGTTCTGTGCTGATTGCCGGCCGCGAGAATGTCACAGATCCGGTGGTGCGGCAAAAATATGGTATGCTGTGCGGAGCGGTGGGTATTTGTCTGAATCTTTTGCTGTTTGCCGGAAAGTTTTTCGCCGGTACTGTGGCGAACTCCATCGCCATCACAGCAGACGCCGTCAACAATTTGTCGGATGCCGGCTCGTCCCTGATTACCTTGATCGGGTTCAAGCTGGCCGGACAGGCGCCGGATTTGAATCACCCCTTCGGCCATGGGCGCATCGAATATGTATCAGGCCTGATCGTCTCTTTTCTGATTATTTTGATGGGTGTGGAGCTGCTGAAATCTTCGGTGGAAAGATTCTGCATCCGGAGGCGGTGGATGGCAGCCCGCTGGTGATTGCGATTCTAGTGATCTCCATTTGTGTAAAAGTGTATATGTACCTCTACAACCACGGCATAGGCAAAAAATCGATTCCGCAGCCATGAAAGCCACTGCGCTGGACAGTCTCAGCGACACTGTAGCCACGCTGGCGGTGCTGGGCGCAACTGTGATTGCGCAGTGCACCGGTGCGATGATCGACGGTTGGTGCGGCATACTGGTGGCGTTCTTTATTCTTTATTCCGGTGTCAGCGCGGCCAGGGATACCATCAGCCCTTTGCTGGGCCAAAAACCGGAAGAAGCCTTTGTTGAGCAGATCGAAAAGATTGTGATGGCCCATCCGGAGGTGCAGGGAATGCGACTTGATTGTGCACAATTACGGTCCCGGCCGGGTGATGATTTCGCTGCACGCGGAAGTGCCTGCTCAGGGCAATATTCTGATGCTGCACGATGCCATCGACAATATCGAATGTGAGCTGAAAGAGCGGCTCAAATGTGATGCGGTAATTCATATGGATCCCATTGTCACCGATGATCCGGCGGTCAATGCGCTGAAAGAGCAGGTTATGGCGCGGGTGCAGGCGATTGACCCGGCGCTGAGTATCCACGATTTTCGTATGGTGGCCGGGCCGACTCATACCAATGTGATTTTTTGATCTGGAACTGCCCTATCATTTTCATCTGAAGGAGGAAGCGGTGGTACAGCAGCTCAAGGATTTTGTATCCGAGCTGGAGGGGCATCGCTATTTTGCTGTGATCCAGGTGGATCATTCCTATGTGGGAGGCGCTCCCAAAGCGCTGGATAAACAGGCGGACACCTGAGAGAACCGCCGTATGGCAAAACTGCGAAAATAAAAAGAGGGGGCGGGAGCGAAAAAGCTCCCGCCCCCTCTTCTGTTATGAGCAGTCTATCTTGCTTCAGATTTTACTGGCCCAGCAGGCGATGGCATCCCGCAAAAACGAGCGCAGCCGGGGATGGTTTTATCGTAATAAGCAGTGAAGCGTCCGTCCGATACATACAGTTCCGCCAACCCTCTGTGCAGATCCGGATCATAGTGGTTTCCGGTAACGGTGAGCCACCGGCGGTGCAGGGCGGCAATTTCTTTTTCCGCTCTCGCCCTCCGGGGACAATCCGGTTTGAACCGCATCCTCCAGGCCGTTCTGAATTGCCTGTCCCAAATGAGTCCATTCCCGATACTGTTCCTGCGTCAAATTCATGACTGCAGCGTGCGCTTCATCCACCTGGGCATCGCCGTACTTGGAGCGGATCTCCGCCCCGTAAACCTCCTCGTTGTGCGTTACAGCCTGCTTTTTGAAGACTTCAAATTTCTTTTTTCATCGTTCATGATTTCCTCCCTTTCTTCGGCTCTGATGGTGCATTTTACGGATCGAATCAGCTTTTCCAGTCGCGCCTGCTCTGCTTCCAAAGCGGCCAGATGGCGTTGCAGGGCGGCCAGCCGGTCGAAGGAGGGGTCGTCCAGGCACTCTTGATCCGGGCCAGCTCCACCCCGAGGGCCCGGTAATACAGGATGTCCTGAAGCCGGTCCACCTCCGCCGGGCCGTAATAGCGGTACCCGCTCTCCGCCACCCGGCTGGGCTTCAGCAGACCGATCTGGTCGTACCAGCGCAGGGTGCGGGTGGTCACCCCGGACAGATGCGACAATTCATGGATGGAATATTCCATTGCAGATCCCTCCTTGGAACCAGGGTAGCAGGTGACGTAACGACTGAGTCAAGGGATAGTTTGCTCTGTTTCAGAAAAAATGCCGCGCAGGATAGCGCTGCGGCGCGGTTCCTGCGCGGAAAACGGTGCATCGTGGGCAGGCGGGGAAAGGAGTCCGTGCGCTTTTTTTCCGTACGAAGCGATTCATGAAGGCGATGCTGAGGAGATATCCTGCTTCAGCCCTTGGCTGAGCCTTACGCCTTTTTCGGCAGAGACCACTGTTCCCATACGTCGGGGCGATAGCCGACGGTGCAGTATTTCCCATTGCGCACAATGGGGGTGCGGAACAACTCGGGATACCCAGCAGTTTTCTTTCCTGCGCCTCCGGGGTGACGTAGGGCAGATACAGCTCTTCATAGGCCCGGCACTGGGTGTCGATCAGGGCTTCAAACCCAAGCTTCTGTTTTACGGCGCGGTATTCTCCAGCGGACATGCCGTAGCGCGGCAGGTCGATGTATTGGTATTTGATCCGGCGCTCTTTGAACCAGCGCTCGGCTTTTTTGCTGTCAAAAGACTTTTTGTTTCGAAAATTTGGATGTTCATAAGCATACCTCTGTGATACAATAGTAATAGAAAGATTTGAGAAATGTGGAAATGGAGGACGTTGAAATGGAAGAGCGGGAAAAGATTGCGCGTTTGCAGGAGATGGTGGATCAGAGTCACGGTATCGTCTTTTTTGGCGGAGCAGGAGTCAGTACAGAGAGCGGTATCCCGGATTTTCGCAGCACCGATGGATTGTACCATCAGCAATATGCTTATCCTCCGAAACTATTTTTGAGCCATACGTTTTATGAGCGAAAGTCGGAGGTTTTTCCGTTTTACCGGGACAAGCTCCTGCGTCTGGATGCTCAGCCCAATGCAGCCCACAAGAAGCTTGCGGAGTTGGAACAGGCCGGAAAGCTGCGGGCTGTGATCACGCAGAACATCGACGGCCTGCACCAGAAGGCCGGGAGCAAGCGCGTCTATGAGCTGCACGGCAGCGTTCTGCGCAATTACTGTGAGGCGTGCGGCAAATTTTATGACGCCGAGTATATGCTCCGCAGTGACGGCGTACCCGCTGCAGCTGCGGCGGCCGGATCAAACCGGATGTGGTGCTCTATGAAGAGGGACTGGACAGCGACACGGTGTCCGGTGCTGTGCGGGCTATTGCGGAAGCAGATATGCTCATTGTGGGCGGCACGTCGCTGGTGGTCTATCCTGCGGCGGGACTCATCGAATACTATCGGGGGGCATCGCCTGGTAGTCATCAATAAAACAGCGCTCAGCACCGCGGCAGATCTTTCCTTTTCTTAGCTCCATCGGACAGGTGCTCTCTCAAATCAAAGTGTAACATAAACCCGGCGCAATGCCAAGAGTGGACAGCGAGCGATTGGAACGGCTGCCTACAGGGAGAACAAATGCCAGTGGGGAGGATTTCCCACTGGCATTTGCTGTGTTCAAAGAGTACCGGCGAGAGCCATCTTGAAAGCTCCCAGTGCCTGCGTATAACTTTGGGCATTTTTTCCAAGTTTCTGCGGATCGTAATCACACATGCTGAAAAGGCCAGCATAGTTTGCGACGATCTTTTTCCAGATTCTGTTGCAGGAAAGGCATGGGCGGCTGGCGCCAGTGAATTTCGTAATGACCGTTGACGACCCGTTTTCCATCAGGGCCTGCAGTCCGTAGACCAGGGGACAATATAACCGTCCGGACTCAGTGTTTCAATTTCTCTGGCGGAAAAAGGGGTTGTGATTTGTTTTCGTTTCTCATTCAGGGATCGTACAGCGGTAATGTGCCCATAGCTTCCCCCTGCGGCATTGTACAGCTTGGGAAACATCTCATAGATATAATCGTAAAGAGCGGGCAGTTCCACGGCAATGCGGAATGCCGATGAAACCTCTGCATTACACAGTTCGTGCTTGTAGCCGTCTCCGGTTTCTGCGGTAACGTTGGGCGAACTCATCAGTTTTTCAAACTGTTTCAGGCATCCGCCCTTATTGCGGTATATATTCTGAGCCAGCACAGGTTCGATCACCCTGCCGTTGTGATCCTTAACCGGGCTGATCAGGCTCAGGGGAATCAGACCAGAGCGATGATGTCCTGCGTCTTGATTTCACCGCCGTCATTTGTTTTCCAGGCAATGCGCTGGCTGACCGTGGGATTTGCCTGATCCATCTGCTCTTTTAATGCGTCGAAATAACCGCGCTGGTTTGCTTTGTCGGAGACTTGGAGCTGAACATTGTTGTTTCGGGCGGCGCAGATTTCAGAAGGTCGTTTTGAACGATTCCACACAGGCAGAATCAGCCGGGGTGCGCGGCACCAACAGCTCTACCGGGATAAAAAGCGCAGGGCAGAACTCTGCGCATCTGTATCGCTGCCCTTCAGATACGACTCCACAAGAAGGCGGTTTGCACTCCAAAGCGCCTTGAATTCGTTCCAGGTCTTTGGGCCTTTTGGAAAGGTTGTGCCGGCATATTCCATGGCGTTTTGCAGAATGTACAGCCCGATGGCGAGGTATTGTGCCCGCCGTCCAGAATTCCCTCAATGGCGGGGGGATTTTCCGGCGTAATTTTGACGCGGTTGCGTTCCAGTCGTTCATATTGCGACGCGGCCAACAGAATACCCTTGGTTTTGAATGGGAAAACGGTGGGATCGGTTTCGATGGACTCCTGAATGGCGGCGGTGACAGGGCCGGTTTTTGAGGAGCGGGGATTCGCTTCCAAGTCCAGAACATCGATGATCGGGACAAGGTATTTGGCCATGGTCAAGCCGACAATTTTGGTAATGTCTCCAACAGTCTGCTCTGCGGAGAAATCGAATTTGATGATGACGCTTTCTTTCTTTTTCAGCATAGTTATTCTCCTTTCGGCGGGGGAGAAGTCCTGAAAAAAGGACCAACAAATGTTGGTTGTTGAGAGTATCATTAAATGCAGAAGAAACCGTTACGGTTTTTCCTGCATTATTTTTTATCCGAAGGCAGGCGGAAGGAGGTTAAAACATTGAACGGATACAGTTATTTGACGCTGGAACAGCGCCGCGAGATCGAAAGAATGTATGCAGAGGGTGAACGCGTTGTTGACATTGCCGCCCGTCTGAAAAGGAGCGCCGCCGCTATCTACGAAGAGTTGAAGCGCGGCTATACGGGAGAGTTTGACGGCTACGCCCGCCCGAAGTACAGCGCCGATCTTGCACAAGCGACGGTGCAAGAGAATTTCCGACGCAGAGGAAACCGACGCGGCGCGAATTGCTGAAATACGAAAGGAGCTATTCAATATGAAGATGAAGAGGATCGCAAACAACGTGGCACTTCAAACGATCGGCTACGTAATAAGCGGATTTACGAACGTGTATATCTACGTTCGGGAATGCGGCTATCAGAAGCGGGACATTTACAGGGGCTTGTATAAGCACTTCGCGCACGACGAAATGAACAAATACGCATATTGCAAGATCACGGAGCTTCGCGCCGATGAAAACGTGCTTTATATCGGCATTGAAGAGTAACGCGGGAAAGGAGCTATTCGGAATGAGTACAACACGATACAAAATCCGTTTATGGGAATACGACGGCGAAGCGTCCGTCGCAAACGCCGTTACCTTCGACAGCTTCGAGGAAGCGGAAGCGCGGTTCAATGATCTTCACGTTTCGGAGGAAATGCCGTGCGTTGAGTTCATCAAAGAGCAGATCGCGAACGGGTGCATTATCGGCGACGAAGTTTTGAACGTTCGGCAGTTCACTTCGGTATTTGACACTATCACGAAGGACAAGCCCACGCTGGCGGGCTTCCTTCGTTCCCTTCCGGTCATAGAAGCGCCGTGGGACGGCGCGTTTCAAGAACGCTTTTGCGTAGAGTGCGGCGCGGACAGTTGCGACGATTGCCCGAACGAGCAGTTCCGGAACAATCCGGAATGGTGGCTTTCCCTTCCGGCGGCGGAGGTGGCACAATGACGGCGGATCGGGCGCGCGGGGCGCTTGCCGTCCTGCAAGACGCGGACGGGAAGTTTATTTGCGAAGTGCCTTGCGGTTACATAGTCGAGCAGACAGCCAGCGCACACACAAGCCCCGGCGGATACAGGCACAACGACGGCGGCGGGCAATGCTTCGCCGTCGCGTCGCCCTTACGGTTGCGTTGCTGACCGTCGCCGCCCTTCTTGCGGCGCTTATGCCGTGGAGCGGGAGCGGCGCGGCGGACAAGCCGAAGGATACGACCGCCGGAACGCTTGAAGAGGTACACCAGCCGACCGCCGTTCTTCTTCCTTCGAGCGGGACGGTGGCGGGATATGTGCCGAACGCGGCGGAGGTTGAAGCCCTTGCAAAGCTGATCTACGGCGAAGCGGGGATCGTTCCTTCTACGACGGAGCAAGCGGCGGTTGCATGGTGCGTTCTGAACCGCGTTGACGATCCGCGCTTCCCCGACACGGTGCTGGAGGTTATCGAAGCGCCCTATCAGTTCAGCGGCTACGATCCCGAATATCCCGTGAAAGAGGAATTCGCCCTTCTTGCGGCGGACGTGCTGACACGATACCGCGCGGAGCTTGACGGCGAAGAAAAACGTCGGGCGGGTGCTTCCGGCGGAATACTGCTTCTTCACGGGCGACGGGCGGCGCAATCACTTCACAACGGAATGGAAAAGTACGGATTGCTTCGGCTGGACGCTTGAAAGCCCGTACACAGATTGAAGGGAGGGACACACAATGAAGGACAACAAAAGCGGCTGGCAGTTTCCAAAGGCGCTTGAAATTATCAAGTGCAAGGAAGGCAACAAGGAGTTTATGAAGGAACGTCCGGCGCGCCGCCCGTTCGGAAACACCGTGCTTATTTGCGAATATCCGATCGACGACACGGCGGCGGAAGAGCCGAACGCGAAGTTGATTACATGGCGGCTTGCGAAGCGCGCCGCGCGGGACTTCTTGCGCGTTTCCTTTATGCCTTCGGCTATCGTATCGGCGGCGACGCATGGCGGGAAAACCGCCGTCCGCGTCTACGGTAAATATTAAATCACACGAAAGGCGCTATTCAATTATGTTCAACAAGAAAAAGACCGAATGCCGCGTTTGCGGCTATCGCTTCACACCGGAGCGGGAAAACATCTACACGGCGGAAGAACCGCGTTCAGCGCTTGAAATGCTTACCGCCGCGCCCGTTCGCTTTTCGGCGGTTGATTGCCCGATTTGCGGTTGTCAAATCCGGCTGGCGGAACGTGCGCCGCGCATTGACCTTCCGGCTATTACGGAACAGCACGACGCGGACGCAGAGGAAACGGAGGGCGAAGCGGAATGAAGATCGGTACAGCTTGCGCGATCTTCTTACAGATCAACAGCGAGAAATACACAGACGAAGAGAAAGGAACGGCAATTCTTGAAGTTCTGAAAATGCCGACGCATAACGGAATTTCAAAATCCGCCATGCTGGAGGTTATCGGCTATCTTCTGAATTTAGCGTTTGATGTTCCGGAGGAAAGCGAGGTGGCGGACAATGCCTAAAATGACGGTACGCGTTATTCTGAAAAGCGGCGTTGAATTCTCTATCAAGTGCGACAAATTCACACTTACGCGAAATGGCTTTCAACAGGTAACGGGCTACAACATCGAAGGGATCACGGAGAACAAGCCCGTTTATTTGGACTTTGAGCAGGTGGCGGCGGTTGTTCGCGTATTCGCCGACGAAAAGCTGGAAACGGACGACGCGCCGGAAGAAAAGCGCCTTTTCACGGAAACGCCTATGAAATGCCCGTTCTGCGAAGGCGAAAACAGTAACGCGCGAGTATACGAGGACAAGCAGAACAAGGAATATTTCGTATATTGCCAGAAGTGCGGCGTTGAAACGAAGGACACCTTCACCAGCAAGGCGAAGGCGGTAAAAGCCTTCACAGAGGGCAAAACGAAAAAGGTTACAGGAAGCGAGGTGGCGGACGAATGAACGCGGCGCTTCTATCCTCTAAAAATATGTGCTGGTGTACGCCGCAAGACTTCTTCGACAAGCTGAACGCCGAATTCGGCTTCGTGCTTGATCCGGCGGCGACCGACAAGACGGCGAAATGCTCTTTGTATTACACACCGGAAACGGACGGGCTTTCGCAAAGCTGGGATCGCGGCGGCGCGGTATTCTGCAATCCGCCTTACGGACGCGAGATCGGCAAGTGGGTTCAAAAGGCTTTCGAGGAAGCGCGGGGGGGGTATCCGATTGTTTTACTTATCCCAGCGCGGACAGACACAGCATATTTTCACGATTACATTTACGGGAAAGCGGAAATCCGCTTCGTGCGCGGGCGGCTACGGTTCACGGACGACGACGGGAACGCCGCCGATCCCGCGCCCTTCCCGTCAATGGTAGTTATCTATAACGGGGAGCGGGTGAAGGAATGAGCGATAAAAAGAAATGCCCGTTTTGCGAAGCGATCGCGCTTCAACGGTTCATTGAAGAACACCATAGCAAGCCCGCAGGGTTCGGAATGGCTTTATCCGCCGCGCTTGTTTCCTACGCAGTAGTAAACGGGCGCAAATGCGGACGGACAACGGATTACATGAAGGACGGCAAGGGCTACCCGCTCAATTATCGTCCTTCGTGCGGAAAGCGGGTGAAGAATGAATAACAGACAGGAAAAGCCGCCTTTGAAGTGCTTGCTGGGCATTGATCCGGAGAAAACGCAGAAATGCAAACCTTCGGAATGCGCTTCTTGCGGCTGGGAAGCGGCAGAAGCCGCACGGCGGCGGGAGTACGTGAAGGAACACGGCTTGACGCTATGCGCTGACGGCTTCCGGCGGTTGATTATCAAGAAGGAGAACGGCATGGCGACACCATACAAGGAATGCCCGCATTGCGGCGCACATCTTGATAGCGGCGAAAAATGCGATTGCCGCGCGGCGGAAGCCGACGGCAACGCCGAAAAAGAATTGAAAGAGAGGACAAAGGACAATGACAATTAACGAGTTCGCGGCAGAGGTTCACAAGAACGCCGTTGACCACGGATGGTGGGAAGGCGAAAAGAACGTTTCCGGAGATCGTGGCGCTTATTCATTCGGAGGTATCCGAAGCGCTGGAGGAATACCGCGACGGGGAAACCGCTTCTTTATTTCCCCTGCAACGCTGGCGGCGTTTGTTGCGAAGAGGACGGAAGCGCGCATTGCGGAAGCCGCCCTTACGATCCGGAAAATCCGAACGCCCGTTGTTCCGCGCAGAGCAAAAAGCCCGAAGGGATCGCGGCAGAGCTTGCCGACGTGATTATTCGCGTTCTTGATTATTGCGCGTATGCCGGAATTGACATTGAAAACGTGCTGAGGTAAAGCACGAATACAACAAAAGCCGCCCGTATCGGCACGGCGGCAAGAAGTGTTAATCATGGCGGCGCGGGTGAACCACCCGCCGCACTATAACGCGGGCGGGATTGAGTGTATCGACGCGCTGGAAGCCGCAACAAGCGGGCTTCAAGGTATCGAAGCCTTTTTGCACAGCGAACGCGATCAAGTATTTGTGGCGCTGGAAGCTGAAAAACGGTGAAGAGGACTTGCAAAAGGCGGTTTGGTATATCAACAGACTTATTCAACGAGCGGGCGCAGACAGCGCCGCAGGAAAGGAGCTATTCAATATGAAAGAGAACAAACACGGCTTCGAGCCGAAACAGGAATTCACAATGGGCGGGATCGCTTGGACGGTCATTCAGACGGGCGCGGATTGGGTGAAGTGCATTACTTCCGATTGCGTCGAGGAACGCGCCTTCGATGAAGGGAACAAGAACGACTTTGCCGCTTCTTCCCTTCGCGCCTATCTGAACGGCGAATTCTTGCGCCGTATGATTAAGGCGGGCGCGCCGGAAGAAATGTTCGAGTATTTCAACATCGACTTGACCGCCGACGACGGCTTGAAGAATTACGGCGGCGATCGCGTCCGGGTCGGGCTTATCACTTGCGAGGAATACCGCCTTTTGCGCGGCAACATTCCGGCGCTTCCGGATCGTTGGTGGTGGACGGCTACACCGGACAGCCCGATAAATCCTTTCGTCCGCATCGTCAATTCGGACGGCTCTTTGAACAGCAACAACGCGTACTACGGCTACTGGGGCGTTCGCCCGCTTTGCAATCTCAAATCTGAAATCTTGGTATCGTACTTAAACGGCGAGAACGCAGAGGCACAGCAGAAGCGCGCCGAAGCCGTCGATATGATGAAGCACATTGCCGCCGCGTGGGACATCGACGCGGAAGAGGTTTTCGGGAGGGCTGACGAATGACAATGTATCAATTTATGGTGAATGCCTTTTATATGCTTTGCGGCGTTGCTTGCGTCGCCGCTTCCGTTGTGATCGTCTACATCGTTTTGAACGTGCTTTTCAGAGCGCTTCGGAGGGGCGGCGGGAACAATGGCAGATATTAAGATCGACGAAGAATTGCTTTTGCGCGCAGGGCTGGGGATCGGCTACGCGTTCGCGCCCTTCTTTCGGGGCATTTTAGAAGGCGTTGAAGATTACACGATCGAACAGGCGGCGCGGGAAATGCAGGAAGAACACGACGCGCAGGAAGCCGAAGAGGGCTTGAAACGTCCGGTTGAAAAAACGCTGATCGGCGATTGCCGGAAGTGTTGGTGCGATCAATGCGCGAAGCTGGAACAATACGTTCACTTGCGCGAAGGCGCGCTTCCGGACGGGGTACGCCCGTTCCCTTTGCGTCGGGTGCGCGGACGGAATGCGCTTCAAGCCTTGCGAAGAAGAACGGTGCGCCGACTTCGAGCAGGGCGCAGGATTTAATAACGGCTGACAAAACAAAAAAGAGAACGTCCGGTTGCGACGTTCCGGACGTTCTCTTTTCCTCTTACATAGCTGTAAAAGGAGCTATTCAATATTGAAATTATAGCATTTTACGGCGCTTTTGTCAAGGAAGGGCGGCGGGATTATGCAGAGGGTTAAAAGACGTATTTTTCGGGCGTTGTATGTGAACAAGAGGTTTACACCGTATCCGATCGAGCGAACATTAAGAAAGCTGAACCGCGACCGCGCTTCAAGGACGACGAAGAGCGCGCGCAACACCGGATCGGCATATCAAAACGGAAACACCAGCGGCTGGTTAATGAAAACTTTTCGCCGCTTTCCTTATATAGTACGCTGACGTTCGACGACGACAGCGAAGTTCATACATTCAGCGAAGCGCGCAGAATACGCGACAATTACTTCCGGCGGCTTCAAAGGGCTTGTCCCGACGCGAAGATCATTATTTACATGGGGCGCGGCAAGTCTACGAACCGAATTCATTTTCACATGATTTCGGACGGCATACCGGAAGAACGATCAGCGGCAAGTGGAACGACGGATCAGTAATCCATATTCGGCACTTGCGCGAACACAATTATTATAACGGCGTTGACTACGGGCAGGATTACACGGGGCTTGCGGATTACCTCTTCAACCATTGGACACCGGAACAGGGCGGACACCGTTGGAAGGCGACGCGCAATCTTCGACAGCCGGAGAAGGAAGCGCCGACGCTTGCACTTCGGACGTATACGGAAAGAAAGCACCGATCGCGCCGAAGGGCTACAAGCTGGTGGAAGCCCGCGCGACGAAGTGGGGCTACATATATTATAAATATGTACGCGAACCGGAGAAACCGAAACGCCGGAAGAAACGCGAATAGCGGAACGCCCAAAGGGGCGCATTAAAAAGCCTTGTAAATGTGTAAAGTTTTACGACCAGCGCTTTTCCTTCCGGAAGATTGATTTTATTTATTCCCCGTCGCCCGCTTTTCAGAGATCACGAACGCGCGCATTGTCAAGGGGGCGAAGCACGGCGAAGCCGCTTGCCCTTGATAATGAAAGCGCGGGAGTGATACAAGCGGGAAGGCGGCGGGGATATAAAATCAATCGTGAAGGATTGGTTCGGAACACGGATCGAGGAAGCCCGCCGGATCGCCGATAGATTTATTCCTTTAAGCCCGTCCCCCCCAGCGGGGGGCGGAGGGGGGAGAAAAAGAAAGAAGGTGAACAACGTATGCTTGAATTGAACAAGCTGTATAACATGGATTGTATGCAGGGAATGAAAGAGTTTCCCGACGGCTTCTTCGACCTTGCGATCGTTGATCCGCCTTACGGTATCGGCATAGACGGACAGAAGAAGCGCGTTTGCGGCAATCCGAAGCATAACCGGAAAGAGCATATCCGGAAAAGCTGGGACAAGGCTATTCCCCCACCCGAATACTTCCGCGAATTGGAACGTGTTTCAAAAGCGCAAGTGATATGGGGCGGAAATTACTTCGTTCCGTATCTTGAACAAGGACATAAAGGCTGGCTTGTATGGGACAAGGGGCAACACGGCTTGACAATGAGCGATTGCGAATTAGCGTATACCAGCTTCGACACGCCGACGCGCGTTTTTGTCTGCAATCGCGTTGAATTGCTGAACGACGGGACAATTCACCCGACACAAAAGCCCGTGAAGCTGTATTCGTGGGTTCTTTCCCTCTTCGCCCGAAAAGGTATGAAGATATTGGACACACACGCCGGAAGCGGAAGTTCCTTGATCGCTTGCTATCGTCAAGGCGGGCTTGATTTCGTCGGCTTTGAGATCGACGAAGATTATTGCCGCGCGGCAAATGAACGGCTGGAACAGGAACAAGCACAAATCCGGCTTTTTGATCTCTTGGAGCAGGAAGAGCGGAAAGCACAAGCAACGCTTTTTACGAAATGAAGGGAGGAAACACAATGCAGGAAAAAAGGACGCTATATCTTGCCGGAAAGATCACGGGCGATCCGTATTATTTCACGAAGTTTTACAACGCACAAAAAAGAAGCTGGAGGAAGGCGGCTTCATCGTCGTAAATCCGGCGCTTCTTCCGGCGGAGGGCTTCACGTGGGAAGCCTATATGCGTATGTCCGGCGCTATGCTTGCAGAGTGCGCCGAAGTCTGTTTTCTTCCGGACTGGAAAGAGAGCAAAGGCGCGAAATATGAATTCGGCGAAGCAATGGCGCAGAACAAGCCGTTTTTCTTCTTCGCTGATTGGGAACGGGAGGGATCACAGAATGCAGAAAAATAAAATGCCCGTTCCGACAGAAGCACAAGAGCAAATGACGCTGTTTTCGTGGGCGGCTATGCAAAGCGGGAAATATCGAATTGAATTTGCTTTTATCACGTCCCGAACGGCGGGAGCAGACACAAGGCGGAAGCGGGACGGCTTCGAGCGGAGGGCGTGAAAGCGGGCGTTCCCGATCTATGCTTGCCCGTCGCGCGCGGGCAGTATCACGGGCTTTACATAGAGCTTAAACGGCAACGCGGCGGCAGGACAAGCGATCATCAATCGGAGTGGCTGGACGCTCTTTCGGCGCAGGGTTACAAAGCCGCGCTTTGCTACGGCTGGGAACAGGCGGCGGGAACAATTATCGAATATCTAACCGGAGGTGGCACATGACTAAAAAGCAAACAGAGCTTTCCGAAGAGTTGCGGGAAGCCGTATTTGAACCGCGCGCGCAGGGGCGGCGGAAAGCATACACACAGAACACGGGGTACGTAAATTACTTCAAAGGCAATGGAAACATTGCTGTATAACTACAAAGAAGCTGGCGGCGCTTGTAGCCGATGAAGAAGCGTATTGCGAAGTTGAGTATCACGCGGGACGAAAGACGTTTTCAACGACACCACAGGCGAAGGGCTTTATTCAGCGCAAGACGGAAGCGGAGATCGTCGAGGAAATGCGAGAGGAAAAACAAAAGCAGTTCAAAGAAACGAAATCCGGCTTCGAGAGCTTGACGCGCGCTATTTCTCTTTTCGCGGGGCATAAAGAATTCGTTGTGATCCGGCTTTACTATTTCGGCGAGGACATCAACGGCAATCCGCGAGAGGGCGGAACGGCGACGTGGGAAGAGATCGCGGAAGAGCTTTCCGACGCGGGCATTCTCAAAGAGATAAAGACGGCGCGCCGCTGGCGGAACAAGATCGTCAATGATATGGCGGTATGCGTATTCGGCATTCCGGCGGCGGTATCAGCGGCGACATACCGGAAAGCCGTTGACAAATGACCAAAACGCGACCAAACAATGCACCTTGTCCGCGACGCTTACGCGTGATATAATAATTACGCTGAATTATTGCGAATTGAATAGCGCGGGATAAAGCCTTTTGTGTGAATGCACGGAAGGCTTTTTTTCTTTTGCTCTTTGCACAGACTTTTCCACAGGAAGGAGGATAACCGCATGAAGCCGTGGGCGGAAAGGTTCTACAATTCGGACGCTTGGCGTTCATGCCGCGACAACTTCTTGAAGTCGAAAGGCTACTTGTGCGAACGCTGTTCAACGCCGGACGATCCAGTAACCGCAAAGATCGCACATCACAAAACATACTTGACGAAGCAGAATATCAACGATCCGTACATAGCGCTTTCGTGGGACAATCTCGAAGCGCTTTGCCAAGATTGCCACAACAAAGAACACCACCGGAACGACAAGAAAAAACGGTACGCATTCGACGAAGCGGAAACCTCATATCCCCCTATTCGCTCAAAGTTTAGGGAGGGTTCGACACCGAGGCGGGAGGTTAAAAAATACTCCGCAGGCGCGCGCATAACGGTGTACGCGTTTAAGGGGGGTGTGGGTTGACCGGAAAAGGGGGTGATATTTATGGCGACAAAGAAGGACTTGACGAAAGAAGAAAAGATCAAGCGGGAGTTTTCCCGATTGAAGCGCATTTTCAAAGACTTGGACAAAACAAGTTGCAGACCGTCGAAAGCCTTATCAAAGAACGCGGCGTTCATGGCGGTATCCCTTGAAGAATTGCAAGAGATCATCAACGAAGAGGGATACACCGTCGAATACCAAAACGGCGCAAATCAGAGCGGGACGAAGCAAAGCGACGCGGTGAAAACACATATCGCCATGACAAAAAATCACGCCGCTATTATCAAACAGCTTTGCGATCTTGTACCGCCGGAGAAGAAAAAAGAAAGCCGTTTACAGGCGTTACGGGCCGAATAAAAATGCCCTTTTCAAATTACATTTACGAGTATTTCGACGGCATTTCTTCCGGAAATATAACCGTCGGCAAGTGGGTTCGCCTTCTGTATGAATACATCGTGAAGGGGCTTCAGAAGGGCTTTTCACCTTCAACGCGAAGAAGGCAAACAAGGCAATTCGGTTCATCGAAAACTTTTGCCATCATTGCGAAGGGCGCACAGACCTTTTGAAGCTGGAGTTGTGGCAGAAAGCCGCCGTTTCCGTTATGTTCGGGATCGTCGAAGAGGACGGAACGCGCGTCTTTTCGCGAAGTGTTTATTGTGATCGGGCGCAAGAACGGCAAAACGCTTTTGCGTCCGCCGTCATTGCGTACATGGCGTATCTTGACGGAGAATACGGCGCGAAAATATATTGCCTTGCGCCGAAGCTGGAGCAAAGCGAACATCGTTTACGATAATTTCTATCAGATGATTAAAAAGAACCGGAGCTTTCCGACCTATCGAAGAAGCGCCGTTCCGATATTTACATCGAAGAAAGCAATACCGCGATCAAGCCGCTTGCGTTCAACGCGAAGAAATCCGACGGCTTCAATCCGCATTTAGTCGTGAATGATGAAGTCGCGTCGTGGCGCGGCGACGGCGGCTTGAAGCAGTACGAAGTTATGAAATCCGCGCTTGGCGCGCGCCGCCAGCCGATGATCCTTTCGATCTCAACGGCGGGTTACGAAAACGACGGTATCTTCGATGAGCTTATGAAGCGATCGACCGCGTTTTTGAAGGGCGGAAGCAAGGAACGCCGCCTTCTTCCCTGCTTTACATGATCGACGACGTAGAGAAATGGAACGACCTTGAAAGAGCTTAAAAAGCAAATCGAATATGGGCGTTTCCGTTTCGCCGGACTTCTTCAAAAGGAAATCGCCGTCGCCGAAATGAGTATGTCGAAGCGGGCTGAATTCCTTACGAAGTATTGCAACATCAAGCAGAATTCTTCCGTCGCGTGGCTTGATTACGTCGTTGTTGACGGCGCAGGAATTCACGCGAAGCTGGAGGATTTCAAGGACAGTTACGCCGTGGGCGGCATAGACCTTTCGCAAACAACGGACTTGACCGCCGCTTCCGTCGTGATCGAGCGGGACGGCGTTCTATATGCCTTCGCACAATTCTTTATGCCCGCGAACCGCCTTGAAACGGCGCAAGCGATCGACGGCGTACCGTATGACATCTTCGTAAAGCAAAGGGATCGTCAAGCTATCCGGCGAAAACCACGTCGATTATCGCGACGTTTACGAATGGTTTTCTATGCTTCGGGATCAGTACGGAATATATATCTTGAAGATCGGGTACGACCGCTATTCCGCGCAATATCTGATCGACGACTTGAAGAACGCGGGCTGGCAGACGGACGACGTATGGCGGGGGAAAACCTTGCGCCCGTGATCCGTGAGTTTGAAGGCGTTATCAAGGACGGCAATTTCAAGATTGCCGACAATAACTTGTTGAAGGCGCACTTCCTCAACGTTGCATTGAAGCACAACATGGAAACGCGGAAGTTCCGTCCCGTGAAGATCGAACAGACGGGCGCGAATTGACGGCTTCGTTTCCGTGATCGACGCGCTGACCGTGCGGCAGAAATATTATAACGAAATCGGCGAAATGCTCAAAAATGCGGGGTGATAAAAACATGGGAGTTTTGAAACTATCTTCCGGAAGCCGAAAGCCGACTTGAAGGCGGAAGGCTATTTCAAAATGCTAAACGGGTACACGCCCGTTTTCAGCAACGCGCCGGAAAGTATTTACGAAATGGAGCTTACGCGCGCGGCGATACATTCGTTCGCGTCCTTCGCTTCAAAGCTGAAACCGGAGATCAGCGGCACGGCGCAAAAAGAACCTTGAACGGACGTTACAGTTCAAGCCTAATCCGTTCATGGATACATCGAAGTTCATTTACAGGATCGCGACGATCCTTTCGGTGAATAATACTTGCTTCATTGTTCCGATTGAAGATGAATTCGGCGGGCTGATCGGGTATTATCCCCTGCTTCCTCAACGGTGCGAAGTTGTCGAGTACAACGGCGCGCCGTTTTGCGTTATACGTTCGGGAGCGGGCAGAAAGCCGCGATCGAGTTTGAACGCGTCGGCGTAATGACGCATTTTCAGTACACAAACGATTTCTTCGGCGAGAGTAACGCCGCGCTTCGTCCTACAATGCAGTTGATCCATACACAAAATCAAGGAATTATCAACGGCGTTAAAAATTCGGCTTCTATTCGCTTCTTGGCGAAGGTTGCAAATATGTTGAAGCCTGAGGACATCACGAAGGAGCGCAAGCGCTTCACGGCGGATAACCTTTCGGCGGAAAATCAATCGGGAATGGTGATCTACGACGCGAAGTTTGCTGACGTGAAGCCGATCGAAAGCAAGCCGTTCACGGTCAACGCCGCGCAGATGGCGCAGATCAACGAAAACGTGTTTAACTACTTCGGCACGAACGCGGGCATTCTGCAAAACAAATACACGGAGGACGAATGGAACGCGTATTACGAAGGCAAGATCGAGCCTTTCGCGATCCAGCTTTCGCTTGTTATGTCGAATATGACGTACACGGCGCGGGAATTGTCCTTCGGGAACGCGATCACGTTTACCGCGAACCGATTACAATACGCAAGCAATCAAACGAAGCTGAATATCAGCACACAGTTATTTGACCGCGGCTTGCTGAACCGCAACGGCGTTATGGACGTTTGGAACATGGCGCACGTTGAGGGCGGCGAAAATATTATATCCGCAAAGGAATACGCGGAAGTTTCAGAATTGGGAAAGGAGGTTACACCAAATGCCAAAAAGACGGATCGGGAGTACCGAACAATGATCCAGCCGCTATTGATCCCGACGGCGGCGGAGAAGCGAATTGATACGGATTTCTACGTGGAGGGCTACGCAACAACGTTCGACAAGCCCTATTTGCTGTATGAGTGGGACGGGGAACAAATATTACGAGAGGATCGACCGGAACGCCCTTGCGGGTGCGGATATGTCCGACGTAATCATGCAGTATAACCACGAAGGAAAGGTGCTTGCCCGCCTTTCCAACGGGACGCTGGGCGTTGAAGCTAACGATAACGGGCTTTTCACGTTCGCGGACTTGTCAAAGTCGCGCGCGGCGCAAGATATGTTCGAGGAAATCAAGAACGGACTTGTTACGAAAATGTCGTGGGCTTTCCGCGTATCGGAAGATAGCTACGACCGCGACACACGCACACGCACGATCTTGAAAAATTGCGAAGGTTTACGACGTTTCGGCGGTATCCATTCCGGCGAACGCCGATACCGATATTTCGGCACGATCCTATTTCGACGGAGTGATCGAGAGGAACAGCAGGAGCGGCTGGAACGCCGGAAGAAACTTTTGAAAATCAAACTAATGACGGAGGTTTAACACAATGAGAATTAAAGAGATCGAAGCCCGCCTTGCGGCTATCAAGCAGGAGATCGAACAGCGCGGCGACGCTATGACCGCCGCAGAGATTGACGCGCTGGAGCAGGAAACCACACAGCTTACCGAAGAGCGCGCCGGACTGATTGCCGCCGCCGAAGCGCAACGGCATTCTTGACAATATCGCGAAGGGCGCGGGCGTTGTTATCCGCACTTTCCAGCAGACCGAAAACAACGGGGGTGCTACTACTCGGACAATCCTTCCGCTACGCCGGAATATCGTTCCGCGTGGCTGAAAAACATTGCCGTAAAGCGGAATTTCCCTTCTTGGCGATATGTCCGCAGAGGAACGCGCCGCATTTACCGCAACGACCGCAAACAGCGCCGCAGTTGTACCGCCCGCAACGCTCAATATGATTATTGATCTTGTTGAGTATGTCCCCTATGCTGGAGGACGCAGAACATTCCGGCATGACTTCCGGTTTCGGCGTTCCCCGCCGCAAAGTCTATTAAGGCTGGCGACGCGAAGGGGCGTTGCAGAGGGTACGGCAAACGACGACGAAGAGAACGAATTTGATCTTCTGTCCCTTGAAGGTATCGAGATCAAGAAACACGCTGTTCTGTCCCGCAAGATGAAGTTTAAGTCTATCGACGCGTTCGCTTTTGGCTGGTGAATGAGCTTGCGGAGCGTATCGCCGTAGCGAAGAAACCGCGTTATCCGCAATCGTCTTGACGGCGTTGCGCCCGACGGCGGTTCTGCTATCGCGGGCGCGGGCATTGCCACCGCCAACATTCTGACCGGACAGAAGTACACAGACGCGGCTATTCGCGGAATGTTTGCACTGCTGAAAGGCAAGGGCGAACGCGTTATTTACGCGAATAACAAGACCATTTGGAACAACCTTGCGGGAATTGAGGACGGCAACAAAAACAAGTTGTTTGTTCCTAACAGTATGGTTGATCCTATTACTGCGGGGCGCATTTACGGCGCTTCCGTGAAGGTTGATAACGAAATCGCGGACAACGTTATTTACCTTGGCACAAAGGGACAGGTTATCGCGAACGATTACGATGAGCTGGAAATCTTCTCCGCAATCGAGCCTAAAACCGCGAACGAGGTTAAGACCGCGTACAGCTTGTTTGACGCTGGCTTGAAAAATCCCGAAAGTTTCGTGAAGGCGACATTCGTCACTGCTTAATAGCGGGAGGGCTGACAAATGCTTGACAAGGTAAAGCTGGCGTTGCGGTTGAGCGGGACGGCGCTTGACGGTGAAGTTTCCGATCTCATAAACGCGGCGATCGCTGATCTTCGCCTTGTCGGTATCAACATTCCGGCGGAAGCGGGATCGTCCAGTAAAACGCTGGGCGATCCCCTTCTTGATCGGGCGGTTGTGCTTTATGCAAAGGCGGAATTCGGCTTCAATGACGACGCGGAGCGTTACCGCAACGCATACGATTATTTGAAGTGCGCCTTGTCGCTGACCGCTGATTACACCGAGGAAAGCGAGGGCGAATAAATGAGATGGGGCGAACAAATAACCTTGATCGCCTTGTCTGAACCTTCGCCGCGCACGAACGAACACGGCTTCCCCGTCGCCCGCACAGAAACCGCGACAACGGTTTTCGCTGACAAGAAATCCGTGGGCTTTTCGGAGTTCTACAAGGCGCAACAGGCGGGCTATACGACGGAATTAAATTCGACGTGTATTCCTTCGAGTATGAGGAACAGCAGATCGTTGAATATCCCGTTTCGAGCGGGAAACGGTATCGCGCCCTTCGGACGTACACGCATGGAACGGAGAATTTACAGAGTTGACGCTGGTTAATCTTCCGGAAGCGGAAGGGGGCGGCAACAATGGCGAAGTTTAACGTTGTCGGGCTGGACGACGTACAAGAAGCAATGCTTCGGCAAGACGCGATCGTTGAAGAAGCCGTGCCGGAAATGCTCAAAGCGGGCGGCGCAGTAATGCAGAAGGCACAGCAAGAAGAGATCAAGACAAGGTTCAACAGCAGACGAAGCACGGGGCGCTTCTTGCGTCCATCAAAGTATCCGCCGTGAAAGAGATTGACGGCGGAAAACGGGTTGAAATCTATCCGAACGGAAAGGACAAGCACGGAGTACGCAACGCGGAAAAAGGCTTCGTCCTTAATTACGGGCGTTCAAATATGCCCGCGCGCCCGTGGTTCACGGCGGCGAATGAAAAGGCGGCGGACGACGTTGTTTCGGAAATGCGCCGCGTATGGGAGGAAAAGCAAAATGAAGAACGTTGACAGCTTGTTAAAGCGGAGCTTGAAAAGCTGGGCGTTCCCGTCGAACGCCTTAAATACGGCGGGGAAGGCGGCTTGCTTTATCGTCTATCAGCTTGTCGTGGGGCGCGACACGTTCTTTTCAGACGATGAAGAGGGCGCGCAGGAATTCACGTATCAAGTACACGTCTATTCAAAACGGATTACATCGACATTCTTCAACGCTTGAAAACGGCGTTGAAGGCGGCGGGGTTCTACGCGATCACGATAGACGCGGAAACATATGAGCAGGACACGGGATATTACCACGTTCCCGTTGAAATCAAGTATATGGAGGTATGACACATGGCAACAATCGGATTGCGCGATCTTTACCGCGCACCCATCACGATCGGCACGGACGGCGCGGAGGACTACGGAACGCCCGTGCGTATGGCGAAAGCTATTTCGGCGGAAATTTCCGTTGAAGTTGCCGAAGCGATCCTTTACGCCGACGACGGCGCGGACGAAGTTGTAAAAGAATTCGTTTCCGGCGAAATCACGCTGAACGTAAACGATCTTCTTCCGGCTGACCTTGCCGCACTGCTTGGGCAGAAGCAGGACGCGGACAAGGTTGTTTATGGTGCAGACACAGACGAAGCGCCGTATTTCGCAATCGGCTTCCGCGCGAAGAAAGCGGGCGGAACGTATAAGTATATTTGGCTTTACAAAGGTCAAGTTTGCCGTTCCGGACGAAAATTATACCACGAAGGGCGACAGTATCGAATTCACCACGCCGGAGATCGTCGGGCAGTTCATCAAGCGTTCCGACGGCTTGTGGAAGGCTGAACACGTCGCAGAGCCTACGAACAGCGTGGCGGCGGCTTGGTTTACTACCGTTCGCGAACCGAATAACGCGGGCGGCTGATCGAATATTGAAAGGAGGAACGGCGGGGAGCTTGAAAAGGCTTCCCGCCTTATTCTGTTATGAGTGCAATTAAAGACGGACGCTTCCCGATCGTACTGGACAAGGAAAGACACCTTCTTTTCAGTTTGAACGCGATCGACGAAATGCAGGATAAATTCGGCGGCTTTGATCGCCTTGATACCGTGCTTTCCGGAAAGGACAGCATTAAAAATCTTCGCTGGCTTTTGACCGTGCTTTTTGAACGAGGGCGCAGAGGACGACGAAGAACCGCTTACCGAAAAACAGGTGGGCAAGCTCATTCATACGGGCAATTTTGCGGAAGTGAAAACGGCTATCTTCAAGGCGTTTTCTATGGGCAACAACGGGACACCCGAACCGCCCGAACGGGACGAAGAGGGCGAGGACGACGAAGAGGACATCGAAAAAAACGCAACAGCGGGCAAGGAATAATCGACCTTGCCCGCCTTCTTCTTTATATCGGCGTAACGCTTCTTCGGTGGAGCGAAGCCGAAGTATGGCGCATGACACCGTATAAAATTTTGACGCTTTTCAAAATTCATCGTGAATTCAATCCGGATCGCTTCAAGCCCGTTCCGAAAGAAGTTGATATTGACGACGTGCTGGGAGGGATATAAATGGCGAAAGAAGAGCAGATCAAAACATCAATCGACCTTACAGGCGAAAAAGAGTATCGCGCCGCTTGCAATAGCATAAATTCTTCCCTTCGCGAAATCGGATCGGAAATGAAGCTGACGACGGCGGAATTCGCCGACAACGCAGACAGCGTGGAAGCGCTGACCGCGAAACAGAAGCTATTACAAAAGCAGTTCGACGAACAGGCGAAGAAAGCAGAAGCGGCGGAAAAGGCATTGAAGAAAATGCGCGATAACGGTATCGAACCGACAAATCCCGCATATCAGAAAATGCAAACAAATCTGAACAACACCAAAGCCGACATGGTGAAAATTCAAAAGGAAATCGACGACACTTCTAAAAAAGCTGAAAAGCTCAAAAGTGGATTGGGAGAGCGTCGGCGAAACCGTCGGCAAAGCAGGAAAGGCGATCGGCGCAGCTTGCGCGGCTATGGGTGCGGCGATTGCGGCGGCGGGTGCGGCATTCTTCGGGCTTGCCGAAGAAACACGCGAAGCCCGCGAAAACATGGGTAAACTTGAAACCAGCTTCACGACGGCGGGACATTCGGCAGAGGACGCGAAAAACACCTATACGGAGTTGTACGGCGTTCTTGGCGACGACGGACAGGCAACAGAAGCCGCCGCACACCTTGCGAAGCTGACTACGAACGAAAAAAGAGCTTTCGGACTGGACAAACATTTGCACGGGCGTTTACGCGACATTCGGCGACAGCTTGCCGATTGAAGGCTTGACCGAAGCCGCGAACGAAACGGCAAAGACGGGATCAATCACGGGCAATCTTGCCGACGCGCTGAATTGGGCGGGCGTTTCCGAAGATGATTTTCAAGCCAGCCTTGACGCTTGCACATCGGAGCAGGAGCGGCAAGCCCTTATCACGTCCACGTTGAACGGGCTTTATTCCGAAGCGGCGGACAAGTACAGAGAGGTAAACGGCGACATTATCGACGCGCAGAAGGCAACAGCAAATCTGAACAGCGCTATGGCGGCGCTGGGCGCGATTGCTGAACCGATCATTACAAAGCTGAAACAGCTTGCGGCGGAGCTTTTGCAGGAAATAACGCCGTTCGTCGAGCTTATCGGAAAAGGCTTGACGGGTGCGCTTTCCGGTGCAGAGAGCGCGGCGGAGGACTTCACAGACGGCTTGCTGGGTATGGTTACGTTCGCGATCGAAAAGCTAACGGAAATGTTACCGACCTTCCTTGAATTCGCGGTGAAAATGATCGCGAATATCGCTACGGGCATAGCTCAATCGTTGCCGACGCTTGTTCCTTCGCTGGTTCAGCTTGTAACGGACATCGTGCAAGTTCTGATCGACAATATTCCGTTGCTGATCGACGCGGCGTTACAGCTTATCACGGGGCTGGCGCAAGGGATTATAAACGCGATCCCCGTTATTGTTGCGGCGCTTCCGCAGTTGATAACCAGCTTGATCGACGGTTTGCTTTCCGCAATCCCGCAGATCATTCAAGCGGGTATCGACCTTCTGACGGCGTTAATTACCGCCCTTCCGGAGATCATAACAACGATTGTTGAAGCGATCCCGCAGATCATCGAAGGCATTATCACGGCGCTTACGGAGAACATACCGCTTATCATTCAAGCGGGCATTGATCTTCTTGTCGCGCTCATACAGGCGTTACCGCAGATCATAACGACGATCGTTCAAGCGATCCCGCAAATCATAAGCGGCATTGTAAACGCGCTGATCGGCAACATCGACCAAATCATTATGGCGGGCGTTCAGCTTTTCGTGGCGCTCATTCAGAATTTGCCGACGATCATAGTTGAAATCGTGAAGGCAGTTCCGCAGATTGTTTCCGGCATTGTGCAAGCGTTCGCGTCGCTGGGCGGCGAAATGATAAACGCTGGCGCAAACCTTCTTCACGGCTTGTGGGAAGGTATCAGCGGCGCGGCTTCGTGGTTGTGGGAAAAGGTATCCGGCTGGGCTTCGTCCCTTGTTTCGGGTATCAAGGACTTCTTCGGCATTCATTCCCCGTCAACGGTATTCGCTGAAATCGGCGGCAACATGGCGGACGGCGTGGGCGTAGGCTTCACCGACAACATGGGCGGCGTTGAAGGCGATATGACCGCCGCAATGGGCGGAGCGGGCGCGCTGACGGCGGCGGAAGCAGTAAACGCCGTGAACAACGGCATTATTGCGAACATTGAAGGCTTGTCCGCCGCGGTGAACGCGATCGTCGAGCGGGTTATTACCGGACTGACGGCGCAAGCCCAGCGTTTCAATCAAGCCGGACAGGACTTCGACAAGAACATAGCTTCCGGCATGGTGGCGGGGATCGTGCAGATCACGCAGAAAGTGCCGCAGATCGCGCAAAGCATTATTACCGCATTCACGGCACAACATCAAAAGTTTGTAACCGAAGGAACGAACATCGACAAGAGCATAGCGCAAGGAATGATCGCAGGGTATCCCGCAGATCACGGGCAAGGTTGCACAAATCATTCAGCCCGTTATTACCGCGCTTCGCTCTTACGTATCGGAGTTCACGGCGGCGGGCGAAGAGATGGTGCGCGGCATTTGGCAGGGCTTTCAAAATATGTCCGGCTGGCTTGAAAGCCGTGTCCGCTCTATGATGAGGGATATTGTGGCGGCGGTTGAAGAGGAAATGGACATCAATTCCCCGTCGAAGGTTTTTGCCCGTATCGGTTCGAATACATGGCGCAGGGGCTTGGGCGAAGGCTTCGGGCGTGAAATGCGAACGTTGAAAGACGATCCGCAAGGCGACCGTCGAACGCCGTTCCGGATTCCGTTCCGAACCGCGACGCGCACGGGCGGCGGCAGGAAGCGACGTTGAAGTCGTTGTTCAAAACATCTACGCGAACGAAACTTCCTACGCCCAGCAACAGCGACAGGCGGCGCGGCAGTTCCGGCAGATTGCGCGGGAGGTTATGGCTAATGAGACACAAGAGAAAATTGATCTACACGAACGAGCGGGGGAAAGCATTGTCTTTTCCCCCGCTTCTTCGTATCACGTAAACTTCAAGGACGTTACCGGACTTTCCGACGTGCGGAACGCTATTTATTCAACAAACAGTATGGGGCAGGACGGAGATACGTATTTAGGATACCGCATTGAAAGCCGCGATATTGACATCGTGGGACATATCAAGGAGCGGGACAAAATCGCTATACAGGAATTGCGCCGCAATCTGAACCGGATATTAAATCCGCAGTATTCCGCGACGCTTACTTACGAATTAGGCGACTTCAAGCGGGTTATCGGTTGCACGATCAACAACGCGCCTATTTTTAAGCGCGGAACGATTTTCGAGCAATTCACGATCCAGCTTTCGTGCCTTAATCCGTTTTGGCGCGAAGAGGCGGAAACGCGCGAGGATATAGCAACGTGGATCGGCGGCTTTGAATTCCCTGTTCCGGACGGACTGGAAATAACGCCGGATTGGGAAATCGGCTACCGCCAGCCTTCGCTGATCGTCAACGTATTCAATTCCGGCGACGTGAAAAGCGGTATCCGTATCGAGTTCCGCGCGCTGGGCGCGCTGACAAATCCCCAGCTTTTGAACGTCAATACGCAAGAGTTCATCAAGGCGAATATTTCGCTTGAAGCGGGCGACGTGCTGACCGTTTCGACGGGGTACGGCGAAAAATCCGTGAAGCTGACGCGAAACGGCGCAGAAAGCGACGCTTTCCGTTATCTTGACGTTGACAGTTCATATTTACAGCTTGCCGTGGGCGATAACCTTTTCCGCTATTCGGCGGATACGAACGCGGAAAATCTTGAAGTATCTATCTATCACAATAACTTGTATTTGGGGGTGTAGCGGTATGGAATTATACGTCTATTCTTCCGAAATGGAGCTTCAAGGGATTGTCGAAAAGATCGCTTCGCTGATATGGACACGCCGTTATTGGAGTTGCGGCGAATTCAAACTACTTGTTCCCTTCACCGAAGAGCATTCGCGAATGCTGGTGAAGAACAATATCATTATGAAGCGCGGCGACGATGAAGCGGCACAAATCCGGTACGTTTCAATTACGAAGAATTCGCAGGGGATGGAGGAAATCGAAGTTCAAGGAAAGTTCCTGATCGCTTGGATCGGGAAGCGGATCATCAAGAAGCAGATTATCACGAAGGACACAACGCAAAACATTCTTTACCGCATTGTGCGGGAGAACGTAACAAATCCGGCTGATACCGCGCGGAAAATACCGGACGTTTCAATCGCTACCGACGACGAGGACACCGAAAGCGGCGTGATCGACTACACTTCGGAGCAGTACACAAACGCACAGCTTGCGGCAGAAACGGCGGCAAAGGCGGCGAAGCTGGGAATACGAATGCGGACGGACGCGCGAACAGGCGCGCACGTCTTTTCCGTCTACGAAGGGCGCGACCTTACGGCGGGCAATACCGCAGGAAATGCGCCTTGTATCTTTTCGCAGGAATTCGATAACATCGTTGAACAGGAATACACAAACAGCATGGAAAACCTTAAAACAACGGCGTTCGTCGGTGGCGAAGAGAAAGAAGGCGTTGCCCGCAAAGTTGCCGAAGTAGGCGGATCGGCAGCAGGGCTGGCGCGTGAAGAGGTATTCATAAACGCCACCGATATAGTGCAGGAATACGAGGACGACGACGGAACGCAAGTAACGCTGACCGATACGGAGTATTTAGCGCTTTTGTCCGCACGAGGCGCGGAAGAATTGGAGCAGTACGCGGAAACGCTTTCGTTCGGTTCAAAGGTTAATACCTTTGCAAATCTGATCTACCGAACCGATTACGATTTAGGCGACCGCGTTACTTGCGTGAACAAACGCTGGGGAATTCGCATTGACGTTCGCATAACAGAAATTGCGGAAACCTATCAAAACAACGTCGAAGAGATCGATATTACCTTCGGCGAGAGCTTGCCCGCGCTTTTAACGCAGATACGGCAGATTACAAAATAAAGGGGTGTAAATATGGAACAATCGAGCTTTTTTAACAGCGTATCCGGCGACCGGAAATATAAGGCGGAAGATTGGGCTTCCTATTTCGGATCGTTCATCGGAAACGGCGTATTCCCTGTTCCTTCAACGGGGCTTCAAGTAGTGGCGGGAAGCGGAATGCAAATAACCGTGAAGGCGGGGAAAGCGTGGATCAACGGCTATTTCTACAACAACACAAGCGACCTGTCCTTGACGCTTGCGACGGCTGACGGCGTGCTGAACCGGATTGACCGCATTGTGGTTCGATGGGACTTGACGAACCGCGTTATTTCGGCGAAGGTGAAATCTTCTTCGTATTCGGCTTCCCCTACCGCGCCAGCCGTCGAGCGGGACGCGGATATTTACGAATTGGCAATCGCCGACGTTTACGTGGGCGCGGGCGTTACCGCGATCACGGGATCGAGCATTACCGACAAGCGGCTTGATACTACCGTTTGCGGCGTTGTAGCGGGGCTTGTCGATACCATCGACACGACAGCTTTTAACGCACAGCTTGAAGCGTGGTTCGCGGAATATCAGAGCGAAAGTGCGGCGGAGTACAATTCCCTTGTGTCGTATATGAATTCCTTAAAATTGCAGGGAAACACACAGTACGACGCGCTGGAAGAGTATTTCGCGGACTTCAAGACGGAAGCGCAAACGGACTTCGATACTTGGTTTGAAGGCTTGCAGGACGTGCTGGACGACAACACAGCCGGAAACCTTCTGAATATGATTACGGCGCTTTCCGCCCGCGTCGATCTGATCGAAGCCGTGATCTTCAATGATATTACCGAAAATCCGTTCCTTATCCTGTTTGACGACCTTTCCGGCGTTACAACAACGGGCGTATGGAATGAGAGCTTACAGCGTATCGAATGCTAAAGCGGTACGCTTGCACACGGGCGGAATTGTCGTGCATTATAGGGAACCTGTTTATCGAGCTTTCGCCGCCGTGCGAACGTTGCGGCGAAGATGCTTTGACGATCACGGGAACGACCGTAACCGGAAACAAAGGAACGCTTTTCGTTACGGCGGCTGGGTTTGATTTCGAGGGGTGCGCCGAAGATGCCGTTACTATTGACCGCATACGAAAGGGACGGTGCATAAATGCAGAGGCAGGAAAGAGGAAGAAAGGAACCTTCGGAATTTAATGTTATTGTGAAGTGCAAGGATTTAATCAAGCACACATTCACGATTACGAACAGCACGGAGCGCTTCCCGAAGAAATACCGTTTTACCCTTGTGAACAGGATACAGGATAAAGCGGTGGATATTTACGAATGCGCGCTGGAGGCGAACGAATTAAACCTTCTCGACGCGCAGGAATTCAAGGAACGGCAGAGGCTTCAAGCAAAGGCAATGACCTATTGCAAGGAGCTTCTATTTTTCATAGAGCTTTCGCACGAACAGGGCTTCATATCAACGAACAGTTGTGAATATTGGTCTAAACTTGCGCTTGACGTGAAGTATATGTTAGCCGCGTGGAAGAAGCGGGATCGTGCGAGAGGGTGAACCGTTTGGGGTACATCTTGATACGCCTAATTCGTCGAACGCCAGCGGCGTCCGCTACGTCTATTCCGACGGTGCGCTGAACAGCCACCTCGCGTACGGCGGGAACGGCGGCGTTCGCCCGCTTCGGTGGAAAATGAGATCGAGTAGGCATAAGCCGAAAGCAGAATACCACCATCAAAGGAAGGTGTATCCCGCCGCCGCGATCCACAACGGGGGCAAATACAGGATCGCCGATGCCGGAGCATTCCGCGCGGCGGAAGGCAAAGGCTACACACAGCGAGGAATTTTTATGACAGATTACGAGAAGATATATAGCTTCGAGAACCTATACAAAGCCTACCGAAAGGCGCGGCAAGGCAAGAGGTGGAAAGGAGCGGCGGCAAAGTTTGAAGTAAACCTTCTTGAAGCGCTGAACCTGTTAAGCTATCAGCTTAAAACGAAGAAGTACACGCTATCGCCGTACAACACGTTTGAAGTATTTGAACCGAAGCGACGCGTGGTTATGTCGAACAGCTATAAAGACAAAGTTGTTCAACATTCGCTTTGCGATAACGTGCTTGAACCGATCCTTACAAGATCGTTCATTACGGATAACTACGCTTCGCAGGTGGGCAAAGGTACGCATTACGGGTTAGACAGGCTTCGGGAGTTCTTGCGGAGGTTTTACCGTAAAAACGGAATTGACGGGTGGATATTGAAGGCGGATATTTCCAAATACTTCTATTCCATTAGGCACGACGTGTTAAAATCCTTAATCCGCAAGAAGATCACTGATCCGGACGTTTTGTGGCTTGTCGAAATGATAATCGACAGCACGGAAGGAAACGTCGGAATACCGATCGGAAATCAATCTTCACAGCTTTTCGCCCTTCTCTACCTCAATAATTTAGATCACTTCATCAAAGAGAAGCTGGGCATTAAGTATTACGGCAGATATATGGACGACTTCTTCTTAATACACGAAGATAAAGCCTATTTGCAGTATTGCCGCGCGGAGATCGAAAAACACGTCGCCGCGATCGGCTTATCTTTGAACAACAAAACGAACATTTACCCTTTGCGGAACGGTATTGATTTCTTGGGCTTTCATACATATTTGACCGAAACGGGCGCAGTAATTCGGAAGGTGCGCCGTCGAAGCAAGAACAATATGAAGCGCAAATTGAAGAAGATGCGCGGACTTGTGGAGCGGGGCAAGATCACGACGGCGACCGTTGAACAATCCTATAAAAGCTGGAGAGGACACGCCGAAAAGGGAAATTGTTATCACTTGATCCGGCGAACGGATCACTATTACAACAGGCTTTTCAATTCAAAGGAGGCGGAAAAATGTCAAAAGCAATAAGTTCACTTGCCGTGGGCGACAAGATCGAAGTTCCGGTTCTTTCGGCGTATCAATCGCGCTTCGGCGCAAAGATCATTTTCAAGGTTGCCGACAAGAACCACAGCGGCTATCCGTCGAATAGCGTAACGCTGATAACCGAAAGGATTATCCAGCTTATGTGTTCGGACGCGAAGGAGCCGAGCAACGGCAACAGCGATCGCAGAAACTACGGTAACAACAGGCATATTCATTCAAACATTCTGCAATGGCTGAACAGCAACGCAACGGCGGGAAATTGGTACAGCGCAAAGCACAGCGCAGACGCGCCGCCGACGAACGCGAACGTATGGGACAATTACAACGAATACGACGCTTGGGCGGGCTTCCTTGCTATGCTTGATCCGAAGTTCGTTGCGGAGCTTCTCGACACAACGCTTACCGTCGCAAAATCTTCGACGGACGGCGGCAGTTACGAAACCTTCACGGCGAAAATGTTTCTTGCGTCTACCACCGAAGTGGGGCTTGCGAACGAAAACGGGATCGCCGAAGGCGCGCTTCTTGCCCTGTTCAGCAACAACGCTTCGCGTATTGCCTATCCTACGGCGGAATGCGTGAGTAATTCGGAGTATTCAAACAGTAACTTCACGACTTCAAAGGGATGGTATTGGTGGCTTCGCACGCCTGATTCGTCGAACGCCCGCAGCGTCCGCTACGTCCATTCCGACGGTACGCTGAACAGCCACAACGCGTACAGCGGGTACAGCGGCGTTCGCCCGCTTTGCAATCTGCAATCTTCAATCTTGGTATCTGACAGCCCGAACGCAAGTGGAAACTATGAAATCATCTACAACGCCGCGCCTTCCGCGCCGCCCAGCATTACCGCGCCGGATACGGCATACAGCGGGCAGAATATCAATATTTCTTGCGCGGAAGCCACCGATCCGGACGGCGACGCGCTGACCTACGTTTTCGAGCGGAGCGCAAACAGCGGCGCGTGGACACAGGTTCAGAGTTCCGCCGCCCGCACGTTTTCGGAAATGGTATCGACTTCGTGGAACACGCTTCAATACCGCGTGAAGGCGGTTGACACGGCGGGCAATTCTTCCGCGTACACGACCAGCGGCGCGATCGCGGTAATTCACAATCAGCCGCCCGTTATCAGCGGGCAGAATGCCGATCTTGGCGTGAAGCGCGAGGATTTCACCTACGAATACAGCGTTACCGATCCGGATAACGACGTTGTAAACGTCGTAGAGAAAATCGACGGAAGCACGATCAACACGCGGAACAACGTAACGCTGGGTGAAACGCTTACCCTTTCCGTAGGCGGCGACACTTTTACCGCGCTGACGAACGCCCAGCACACGATCGAGATTGTCGCGACCGACAGCGCCGGAAATAGTGCAACGCGGACGCTTACGTTTACAAAGGCGATCAACAGCTTTGTGATTACCCTTTCGGAGCCGCTGGAGGCACAGAGCCAGCCGACGCGGTGCAATATCAATGTGAACAGAGATATTCCGGCTGGCGGCACGTTCAAGGTTGAAGCGTGCAATAATCCTTACGACGTTCAGCCCGTTTGGGAGGATTGCACGAACGCGGTAATTTCGGGGCTGGCACACGTATTTGAAAACACCGTAAACACGGCAACGCAGTTCGGATTAAATATCCGCGTTACCGTTGAGCGCGGCGACGCGCTGACGGCGTGCTGGGTATCGGGGATCGGAGGTAATTTTGAATGAGCGTAAAACGTAACAAAAACGGCGGCGGGAATACTGCCGCGCTGGAAAAAAGGAAGTACAGGAAGTAAAGGCGGCGGGCGAAAGTACCGCCGCCCTTCTTTCCCTTTCCTTCAAGGCGCAGATCGTGCAGGATCGCGCGGCGGGAACGAACGTCATTTCCGACGCTATGATCCTGCAATCGGCGGAAGTGATCGACTATCCGGAATACGAGGACGCGCACGCCTACAACACCGTGGGCGAAATTATCAAGTACAACGGGCGGTATTACGAAATTATCGCGCCGCATACGTCGAATTCCGTTTCCTATCCCGTAGAAACGACCTTCGCATATTACCGCCTTGTGGAGCTTGAACACACGGGGACGATTGACGATCCGATCCCGTATCCGGAAACGGCGGGAATTGTCGTAAACGTCGAAAACGGGAAATATTACAGCTACAAGGGCAAAACGTACCTTGCAAAAGCTGATATGCCGAATTGCGTATATCCGCCCGATACGCCTTCTATGTGGCAATGGGAAGAAGTGAACAGCGGGGAGGGTTGAAAATGAGTGAAGCGATCTTATCCGCAATATCCGTTATCAGCGGCGTTTGCGCAATCGTGTTCGGGTATATTGCTTTTGTCCGCAACAGGGATAGCGACAAGACGAAGGAAGCGAAGAGCGACGCGACGATCTTAACGGAGCTTGGATACATAAAAGGCGGTATCGACGACGTAAAGGCGGAACAGCGGGAACAGCGAAAGACAAATACGGATTTCGTCGGAAGGCTTGTTTCCGTCGAAGCGTCGGCGAAACAGGCGCACAAGCGAATTGACCATATCGAACAGCAGATTGATAACAAATGAAAAAGAGCGGGAGCGGTTCGCAAATGAGCCGTTCCCATTCTTGAATATAAGGAGGTTTTCAAAATGAGCAACAGCACGCTGGTGGACTACACGCGGATTTCACCGAACAGGACAAGCCCGCGCAATCACAAGATCGACACAATTACAATTCATTGCGTCGTCGGGCAATGTTCCGTTGAAACGCTGGGTAACATCTTCGCGCCTACTTCACGACAGGCAAGTTCAAATTACGGCGTAGGAGTTGACGGGCGTATCGGAATGTATGTCGAAGAAAAGGATCGTTCGTGGTGCAGTTCAAACGCGGCGAACGATAACCGCGCTATAACGATCGAGGTTGCAAGCGACACGACACACCCTTACGCGGTGAACGCGAAAGCATACGCCGCGCTTCTCGACCTTGTAACGGATATTTGCCGCCGTAACGGGATCAAGAAACTTGTGTGGTCTACGAACAAGAACGAGCGCGTTAATCACTTGAACGGTTGTAATATGACGGTTCACAGGGATTACGCGAATAAATCTTGTCCGGGGATTACCTGTACGAAAGGCACGGCGCGATCGCGGCGGAGGTAAACAAGAGGCTGGGCGCTTCGGCGGCGGAGCAGGAAACGCCTTCTTCCGGAACGGATACGCTTTACAAGGTGCAGACGGGCGCGTTCAAGCAGAAATCGAACGCACAGGCGCTGGAAAAGAAATTGAAGGCGGCGGGCTTCGATACCTACGTTGTGAATACGGGCGGCTACTACAAAGTACAGGTGGGAGCATTCAGCAAGAAGGCGAACGCCGAAGCAATGCTTGCAAAGCTGAAAGCGGCGGGATATTCCGACGCATTTATCACGACCGGAAGCGGCGGGACGGCGGCGGCTTCCGTGAAGGTGGGAAGCAAGGTTCGCTTGAAGCAGGGCGCGAAAACCTACGACGGGAAAAGCCTTGCTTCCTTCGTGTATAACCGCGATCACGTCGTAAAGGAGATCAGCGGTGATCGCGCCGTGATTACCTACGGCGGAGTAGTTGTCGCGGCGGTAAAGCTGTCCGATCTGACACTTGCTTAATACACGGGATCGCACGCGCGCGTTATTGAATTGCACGCCGTGCGAAACCGTGCAATGAAAGGGGGCAATATGAAACTACGTTCAAGGCGCGGAAAGCGTCAAAAGAAATTCCTTGCCGATGAACGCTTCGCGACGAAAGTTATTGTCGCGATCGGAATTACAACGGTGATCTTCATTGCGGCGCAGTATGTTTCTTTCCTCATTACGGGGATTGAGCAAACAACGCTGATTACGTACTACTTTACCGCCGTTGTGATCGAGTGCGGCGCGCTGATGCTGAAACGGCTATCCGAAATCATCGTCGCAAGGGTAAAGAAGAAAGAAAAAATCGAAACAGAAACGGATACAGACGAAAGCGAGGTTTTATAAATGATTGATCTTACGCCTATTGTTGAAGCGATTGTCGCCCTTGTCGCGGCTATCATTACCGCGTTTGTGATCCCGTGGCTGAAAGGCAAAATCGACGCGGACAAGCTGGAGGAAATCGAATTGTGGGTAACGGTTGCCGTCGAAGCTGCCGAACAGCTTTACGTGGGGAGCGGGCGCGGCGCAGAAAAGAAAGCCTATGTCGTGCAGTTCTTGCAGGAAAAGGGCTTTACCCTTGATCCCGACAGCTTGGACAAACTGATCGAAGCCGCCGTTTTCAATCTTCCGGAATATATCGGAATGATTGAAGCAGACGGCGAACCGGATAAAGACTAACACCGACAGCGCCGCCCGCGTTCCCCTTTCCGCGTCGCGGCTTTCGGCGGCGGGAGCTTCCCGCCGATATAAAAATTCCCCGCGAGGGCTTCACGCCTTCGCGGGGCTTTTTTTGTTGGCTTCAAATATGGTAAACGATGCGGGCTTCCGCGTTGTAAATCTTGCTTCCGCCGTCGTCGAAGTTGTCGATCGTGATTGTAACATCTTCGACACGTCCGAGGATCGGAAGAACCTTCCGAAGATCACTTTTCCGGATATATCCTATCATATCCCCTTCGGCAATCACGCGAACGGCGGGCGCGCCTTCGTGTTCGCATTCTTCCAAAGATCCGTCAATCCCTACGCCTTCGCTATCCCTGTAAAGCGACGCAAGAACGCGCTGGCGGCTGTCAAACGTAACGCCCGCGACGGGGCAAGTTAAAAATTCGTGCGTTTCCGCATATTCCTTCCGGCGCGCTTCTTCTTCGGATTTGCGCCTTGCTTCGGCTTCCGCCTTCTTCTGTTCGGATTCGGCGGCGGCTTGCGCCTTTTTCATTGTTACATATCCGAAAACGCCCAGCGCGGCGGCAATTACTATTCCGGTAACGCCCGCGCCGATATTCCCTTCGCCGAAAAACGGGAACGAGCAAAACAGGAACAGCGCGGCGACGATCCATAAAATAACGGGCTTCTTCATTGTGAACGCCTCCTGCTATTTGTTAATTTTTTTAGGCTGTACGCCCTATTCTGACCTTTAACACAATTATACGGCTTCCGCGCGCTAAAATCAAGAATAAAGCGGAATATTTACACACCGTTTGCAAATAATCAGAATGAAGAGGGATCGCGAAGCTATGAAGATATACGATTACAACGGAAAGAAAAATATTTGCGGCGACCGCTTGCGAGAAGCGCGGGTAATTCAGCGCCTACGGCAAGAGGATTTAGCCGCGAAAATACAGACAGAAGGCGTTAATATGGAGCGGGACAGCATAAGCCGAATAGAGATCGGAACGCGGTTCGTATCCGACTTTGAATTGAAGATATTTGCAAAGGTGCTGGGTGTTTCGGTTGATTGGCTTTTAGGCAACGAATAAAGGCGGCGGGTATCCCCGTCGCCTTGTTTTTTTCTTGTTTAATTGCGGGAAAGCTATTGACATACTGCAATAAGTATGTTACAATAGAAGCATAGAAAGGAGGTGGAGAAATGGCGCAGGATATAGGAAAAGCCTTGCAGGAGCTTTCAAAAGCGATTGAAAATAACGAAGCGGTGGAAAGCGTTGTTATTAAAATCACTTTGAAGAAGCAAAAATCCGGCAAGGCTTCAAATCCCAAAGAAAGCAAATAGCTTTCATAGGCAGGGAACGGGCGGGGAACCGCCCTTCCCGTAAGCCCTATTATATATAAATTGCCCGTGGTTGTCAACGGAGCGGGCGGAAAGGGGCTGAATATGATTATTCTCAAAGGAAACAAGGAATATACGATCACAGAGCGTCGCGAATGCTGGGTGCTGTCCTGTAAGATCGGCGGCTTATCCGTGGAATACAAAGTTCCGAAAGATATTTGCGCCGATGAAGAGGAATTGCGCACCTACGTTGAAGCGGAAGAGTTGTTTTAGAGGTGGGAGCAATGGCAGAAAAGCGGAAAACGAAAACTTCGTCGGCGGTAAAGAACCGATATAACAGCCGCGTGTACGGTTCGATTATCGTTCGCGTTCCGAAAGAGATGGCGGAAGCATTCAAGGAAAAATGCGCCGCAACGGGAACGGCACAAGCGCAAGTTATCAAAAAGGCAATAGAAGAATTCTTGGCGGAATAAAGCGAAGCTACGGAGGGCGGCAGGATATGCCGCCCTTTTTCTTTCGTAGAGGGAGGAACACAAATGCACAAACACTTAACGTGGACGGATCGCCTTAAAATTGAAAAGGCGCTGAAAGAGGGCTTGAAGCCCTGCAAGATCGCCGACAGGCTACACGTACATAATTCGACGATTTACAGGGAGTTAAAGCGCGGAACCTATACGCATTTGAATTCCGACTTAACGACGGAAGAACGCTATTCGCCGGAGATCGCCGAAGCCCGATACCGTGAAAACCTTGCGGCAAAAGGCGGAGAATTGAAGATCGGAAGCGATTACGAATTAGCCGCATTCATCGAAAAGAAGATCGGCGAAGAAGGATATTCGCCCGCCGCTGTAGTGGGAGAAATAAAGCGGCTGGGACTGACCTTCAAAACGGAGATCAGCGAAAAGACGATTTATAACTACATCGACAAAGGCATATTTTACGGGATCAGCCGCGAGAGCTTGCCCGAAAAAGGAAAACGGAAGCGGAAGTATGAAAAAGTGAAGAGGCAGAAAGCCGCCCGTGCGCCGAAGGGCGAGAGCATAGAAAACCGAGATCCGGAAATCGACGAACGAACGACCTTCGGGCATTGGGAAGGCGATTGCGTATGCGGAAAGAAAAAGACGAAGGAAGCCTTGTTCGTTCTTTCGGAACGTCTGACGCGGCAAGAAATCATTATGAAGATACCGGATCAGACAGCCGCCAGCGTCGTGGCGGCGCTGAACAAGCTGGAACGCCGCTACGGGAAGCGATTTTCAAAGATATTCAAAAGCATTACGTTTGACAACGGTTCAGAATTCGCGGATTGCGCCGGAATTGAAAAGTCAATCTACGGGAAGAACCGGAAGCGGACGAAGGTTTATTATTGCCACCCTTATAGCGCATTCGAGCGGGGAACGAATGAAAATATAAACAGAATGATACGGCGATTCTTGCCGAAAGGAACAGACTTCCGGAAAGTAACCGCCGCATATATTCTTCGCGTCGAAACGTGGATCAATAACTATCCGCGTGAAATTTTAGGCTTCGCAAGTTCAAACGACCTGTTCGCCGCCCACCTTGTGCTCAGCTTTGTCTTCAGTCCGGAACGGGCCTTTACTTTGAGCTGGTCATCGGTGTCATTACGGCGGCGATCGGCATCTTCGCGCTGTTCTCCCCCAGCTCCATCCGCGACATCCTCTCTGTCATCCTCGGCCTAATTGTCGTCATAGACAGCTTGATCGGCATCAAACGGGCCTTTACCCTGCGGGAGCTGGGCCTGCAAAGCTGGTGGGTGCTGCTTTTGCTGTCCGTCATCGCCGCCTTTCTGGGCGTGCTCTTTATGATCAGAAGGAGATTTTCGGCCGCGCTCTGCTGATGATTGTAGGGGCCGTGCTTCTTTATCAGGGCCTCTCCGACCTGGTTTCCGTCATCCAAATCAGCGTAATCGGCAAGCGGCTGAAGAAAAATCTGGGAGTCATTCTGGAAGACGATCCGGAAAACGATTGACCATAACCGGAAGGAAACCGCAGGGCTGCTGCAGCATTCGGCTGCGGCAGCCCTGTCTTATCTTACAAAAATGTAGAAATCCCGGAAAATTGTAAGGTAAATCGATGGAAACCCAGACGGCATCCAGGTAGAATATCTCCAGAACAACCAAAGGAGGTTCCCAATCCATGGCAATATTGGAAGTACATAATTTGAAAAAATCTACACCACCCGCTTTGGCGGCAATCAGGTACAAGCGCTTTCCAACATCTCTTTCGAGCTGGAGTCCGGAGAGTTCGTCGCCATCATGGGCGAGTCCGGGTCCGGAAAAACCACGCTTTTGAACATTCTGGCCGCTCTGGACCGGCCGACCTCCGGACAGGTCCTGCTGAACGGCAAGGAAATCACCAAGATTCCGGAAGGGCAATTAGCCGCTTTCCGGCGGGAAAACCTGGGTTTTGTATTCCAGGACTTCAACCTGCTGGATACCTTTTCCATTCAGGACAATATCCTTTTGCCTCTGGTTCTCGCCGGCATTCCCCATGGACAGATGCGGCGCCGCCTTGACCCTCTGGCCGTCCAGCTGGGCCTCACGGAGCTTTTGAAAAAGTTCCCCTACGAGGTCTCCGGCGGACAGAAGCAAAGAGCCGCCGTCGCCCGGGCTCTGATCACCAACCCCCAGCTGATTCTGGCCGACGAGCCCACCGGCGCGCTGGATTCCCGCTCCTCAGACGAGCTTCTGAAGCTTTTTACCCGAATTAACGAGGGCGGGCAAACCATTGTCATGGTAACCCACTCCGTGCGAGCCGCCAGCCGGGCCGGACGCGTCCTGTTTATTCGGGACGGTCAGATCTTCCATCAGCTCTACCGGGGCGCCTGTTCCGACGAGCAACAGTTCCAGCGCATCTCCGACACCTTAACCATGCTCCAGACAGGCGGTGAGCAAAATGGGTAAGGCATTTTATCTGAAGCTGGCTTGCTCCAATCTGGGAAAAAACCGGCGGTTCTACTTTCCCTATGTGCTCTCGTGTATGCTGATGGTGATGCTTCACTTCGTCTTGTGTAACCTGGCCTACACAGACAATTGGGACGCCATACCCAGCAACAGCATTCTGTACGGCATCCTAAATCTGGGCATTTTCGTCGTTGAGCTCTTTGCACTGATCCTGCTGTTTTACACCAACAGCTTTCTGATGAAACGGCGGAAACGGGAATTCGGCCTGTACAACGTATTGGGCATGGAAAAGCGGCACATCGGCCGGGTCCTATTCTGGGAGACCTGCATGGCCTTCGGAGCCAGCATCGCCGTCGGTCTGGGGCTGGGGCTCCTGCTGAGCAAGCTGGCAGAGCTGCTGCTGTGCAACATGCTGCAATTTGAAATCCGTTACGCTGTGGAATTTCTCCCGAAGTCCTTTCTTCGTACCCTGACGGTATTTCCCGCCTATGCCCTTCTGATTCTGCTGCACAGCCTGTGGCAGCTTCGGAAAGCCAAGCCGGTCGAGCTGCTGCACAGCGTCAGCGCCGGAGAGCGGGAGCCTAAGGCCAACTGGCTTCTGGCGCTCATCGGCGTCTTTCTCCTGGGTCTGGGATATTGGATCGCGGTTACCATCCAAAACCCGGTGGATGCCATGCTGTGGTTCTTCGTGGCCGTCATTTTGGTCATCCTGGGCACGTACTGCTGCTTCATCTCTGGAAGCGTCGCCAGTTTGAAGCTCCTGCGCCGCATCAAGGCATATTACTACCAAACCAATCATTTCATTTCTGTGGGCGGCATGCTGCATCGGATGAAGCAAAACGGCGCGGGACTGGCCACCATTTGTATCCTGTCCACCATGGTTCTGGTTATGGTCTCCGGTACGGCAAGCCTATACGTGGGCAATACGGATATTTTACAAAACCGGTACCCCCGGGAAATGGTGCTCATCTGCCGGGAAAATGCCGTGGACGGTCTCCGGGTTGCAGAAGAAGTTTCACAAAACGCGCTGCAAGCACAGGGGCTTTCCACCTCCCGCCTGTTGACATACCGCTACGCTTACTTTACCGCTTATCTGGAAGGCGCCACCGTGGAGCTGGATGCAGACAAAATGGAGCTCGCCTTGGGCAGCCTGGGAGACGGATCGGTTTTGGACGTGTGTTTGGTCCCCCTGGAGGACTACAACCGCTCCCACCGGGCAAAATATCACCTTGAATCCCGGGGAGGTTCTGCTCCACAAAGACGCCGGGACATATGGACACGATTCCATCACTCTGCTGGGAAACACCTTCCGCATCGTGGAAGAGCTGCCGGATTTTCTGGACAATGGATTCTCTTCTACCGACGTGGTCCCCTTCCTCTATCTGGTCGTTCAAGCGTGGACATCATGGACAGCCTGCTGCAGGCTGTCGGTACAGCCAACGGCGAGGAGCCTATTTCGGCAAACGGCTATTGCTGCTTTGATACCGGCGCTGCCAGGAAGAGCAGCTCACGTTATACCGGACCATTCGGGAGGAAACCCGCTACCGGACAGACGTGGATATCTCCGTAGAGTCCAGAGTCTATGAAGAGCAGGATTTTTACTCCATTTTCGGCGGTCTGTTTTTCATCGGTATTTTCCTGGGACTTCTGTTCCTTTTGGCCACCTCGCTCATCATCTATTACAAGCAAATCACCGAGGGATATGAAGATCAGTCCCGATTCCACACGCTGCAGCAGGTCGGCATGTCCAAAGGGAGGTGCGCCGGGTGCTTCACTCTCAGGTGCTTACCGTTTTCTTCCTGCCCTTGATCACCGCCGGAATTCATACCGCCTTTGCCTTCCCCATGATTTCCAAAATGCTCCGCCTGTTTGCCCTGACCAACCAAACGCTTTTGATGCTCACCACAGGCGCCACATTCCTTCTCTTTGCATGTATTTACAGCGTTGTTTATCTGCTGACCTCCAGATTCTATTACCGCATTGTCAGCAGCAACCGCAGGTAACGACCCCTCTTTGCAGAAAATATCCCCGTAGAAGGCCCCCAATACAACCGCCTTCTATGGGGATATTTTTAGACGCCCCAAAGCGCTCCGAAAAAACATCCGGATTGGAAAAGTCCGGGAGCTCCGTCTTCCTTCCCTCGAATCTTTACAAATCTTTTACCCGGATACGCTGGAACACGCCGCCGCCCTGTGTTATCCTATCCATGGACACGACAAGTACGGCGTAATGTGAAATTCGGCTGTACGTCCACACGTGCGCATACCAAATGCAGGGGCTGCCCGATTCTCTTCGGCAGCCCCTGCATCTCTTTGTCTCCCGTTTCTCTCGTCTCCCCAATGAATTCCGCACGGCGTGCCCCTCGGCGCACCGGCACATCACGCGTCTCATCCACGCCGGATCCGCTCCCCGGAAATGGCAAACTTCCACCTCGATCCACTGGCATGTGAAGCGAAACCCGTCGAAAGCACGCGTCAAAATTCTATAACTTTTCAAAAAACCACGCCATGGCTGCTATGCCTGACGCAATGCATAGCAGCAACGAAAAAAAAATATTCTAAAAATCGTTCTTGTCTTTCCTTTTAAAAATACTCTCCTTTGATTTGCAGACTTTAAATTCCATTTCCCAAAAAGACAATATGAAAACCGGTATAATGCGAAACTCTAACAGCCGGCTAAAATAAAGGGCCACCCCGCAGTATACCGCCGCCACTACCGGACTCGGAAATATTTTATAAAATGGTAAAAACGCCTGTAGCTCTATAGAAAACAAAAATGGATATATAATTAGAGATAAATAGTAATTTATATGATAAAAATTAGGTTTCTCAATCTGCGCCCCGCAAACTGCACAATGCCAGTCTTTTTTTCCTGTCCATCAGCGCTGCACTTCCAAAACTCTTTTACCGCTTTCCAACTCCCTGCCCATTGGCTTGGGTTATGTTTATGTTTATATTCACACACTTTACCAGTCTCCCCTGAAACTCCAACCATTCCATCTATGTAAGCGGTATTCTGCCGCTTAACGTAATTTACCCCATATCTTCGGCCAGGCCACGTCATTCCGCTGCCGGTGGCTCTTGCACGCCTTCTGGATCTGTCCCATTCTGCAGCGGCTCAGCCGGGACCGTTCCGTATACGTACACCAACGCCCATCTCCGAATATGCTTACAAAACAATTTGCATACAAAAAGCATATAAATATCACCGTCAAAGTCCTGCATATAAGATTATATCGTAACATTTTTTCATGCAAAGCCTCTTCGGTGCTATGTGCTGCCTCTCTCCATGGAATTACGGCGTAGATCGTAGATATGCAAAATTTATATAATAGGTACAGAAGCACCGCTTCAATTGCGGCAATGAGGATTTTTATAATATAAAGATTCTCCATCATCTTTACACTTAAAAACCAAAAAAGCAGGATGGCAATCTGGACCATTTCTGTGGCCCACCACTGCGGAATCGATTTTTGGAACACCGCGCCGCACTTTGCGCATTTTGCTGTCATTGCATACTTGTTGACTATATTTTCATTATTATATATCTCACAAATACTTAGCATGATATTTTCGTTTGTTGAGATTTTGTGCTTGCACTTTCCGCACTTGTCCATATTCAACCGCCTCTGCCATGATGTAGATCGGCCCTCTTTGGGATTCTCTGCAGCGATCGCCGCAACCCGCCTTTGCAAAAAAGAACACCCTCTGAAATTGCTTCCAAAAAGTGTTCTCTCGCAACCTGTCTCTCCTCCTCACAGCGGAGAGCAGGGATATTCCGTATCATTTATGAATCCAACGGTTTCATCGTTGGGAACAAAATGACCTCGCGAATGGTATCCTGCCCGGTTAAGAGCATGACGCAGCGGTCAATGCCGATGCCGAGGCCGCCGGTGGGGGGCAAGCCGTATTCCAAAGCGGTGATATAGTCCATATCCATCATGCCGGCCTCATCGTCGCCCTGCTCCCGCATCTCCACCTGCTTCTGGAAGCGGGCCTTTTTGGTCCACAGGGTCATTCAGCTCGGAAAAAGCGTTCCCCATCTCACTGTGGCAGATGAACAGCTCGAAGCGTTCTGTGAGCCGCGGGTCCTTCTGAGACCGCTTGGCCAGCGGGGAAACATCCACCGGATGCATGGTAATAAAAGTAGGCTGAATCAGCCGCTCCTCCACCTTTTGGTCAAAGCATGCATACAGGAAGTTGCCCCAGGTATGCTCCTTCTCCGGACCCAGCTCCACACCCACCGATGCGGCCAAGGCCTCCGCCTCTGCGTCCGTAGAGACGGAGAGGAAGTCAACTCCCAGATATTTCTCCACAGCCTCCGCCATGGTCATCCTGGGCCAGCCGGGCGTCAAATCAATCTCCTCGCCCATCCAGTGCAGCCGATAGGTGCCGAGAATCTCCTGGGCCGCGCCGGACAGAAGGGCCTCAAACAGGTCCATCATATCGTGGAAATCCGCGTAGGCCTGATACAGCTCCACCGTGGTGAACTCCGGATTGTGCTTCGGATCCATGCCCTCGTTGCGGAAAATGCGGCCGATCTCATACACCCGGTCCAAACCGCCCACCACCAGGCGCTTCAGGTTCAACTCCGTGGCAATGCGCATATACATCGCGATATCCAACGTATTGTGGTGGGTAATAAAGGGCTTGGCTGTGGCGCCGCCGGAAATGGTATTAAGACCGGCGTTTCCACTTCGATATAGCCCCGTCCATCCAAAAGCGGCGGACATACGAAATAAATCTCGAGCGAATTTCAAAGGTCCGGCGAACCTCCGGATTGACAATCAAATCCACGTAGCGCTGGCGGTACCGGGTCTCCAAATCAGTCAGGCCGTGAAACTTTTCCGGAAGGGGCAACAGCGCCTTGCTCAGGAGGGTCACCTCATGAGCCCGCACGGAAATCTCGCCCTTCTGCGTCCGGAAGACGTCGCCTTTTACGCCCACAATGTCCCCAATGTCCGTCTTCTTAAAACGGTCGTAGGCCTCCGGCGACGCCATCTCATCCTGACGGACGTAGAGCTGAATCCGGCCGGCATGATCCTGAAGGTCACAAAACATCACCTTGCCCATGCCCCGTTTGCTCATGATGCGGCCGGCCAGGGAGACGGGCTTTCCCTCCATCTCCGCAAAGTGGTCCTTGATTTCTGCGCTGCAGGAATCCCATTCATATTTCGTCTGGGCAAAGGGGTCCATTCCATCCGCCTGAAGCTGCGCCAGCTTCTCCCGGCGAATCCGAACCTGATCGCTCAACGACATCTCTGATGCAGGTACAAACTTTCCCATAACAACCTCTTCATTTGCTTTCTTTCTGCGTTATCTCGTCACACTGAGAATTTTCGCTTCAAACCGGCCCGCAGGCGCCTCCACCGTCACCACTTCTCCGGGGCCGTGCCCGACCAGCGCCCGGCCAAAGGGAGAATCGTCCGACATTTTCCCCAGCATGGGATTGGCCTCCTGGGAACCGGTGATCCGGAACTCCAAAATCTCCTGGGAGGACAGGTCCTGAATCTGCACCGTGCAGCCCAAGCCGATGCGGCCGCTGGCCTCGTTCTCGTCTTCAATCATTACGGCGTGCGCGAGAATGTCTTCAATCTCCGCAATGCGGCCAAAGAGCTTTGCCTGCTCGTTTCTGGCCTCGTCATACTCACTGTTCTCCGACAAGTCGCCTTGGGAACGGGCCTCTTTAATATCCTCCACCACTTCCTGCATCCGGGTGGTTTTGAGGTAATTCAGCTCCTCCTCCAATTCCTTTACTCTTGCAGCAGTCAGTTTAAACTCTTTCGCCATAACAAATCGAACCCTTTCTCCGGATCTGCATCCGCAAATTTCAGTTTTCGCCTGTGATTATAGAAGATTTTCCATAGCCCGTCAAGGGCTATTTCAGAAAAATGCCCCGCAGAGCATCCTCAGTCCACGACCATCTGTCGCTCCAACAAGTCTGGCAACCGTCCGGCTTGTTAACCCGTCAGCATCTCCTCCGCGCTCTTTAAGGTCGTGGCTGTGATGCAGGCGCCGCCGATGATGCGGGCCAGCTCCAGCTTCCGGCCCCCGGTCCAGCTCCGTGACCGTCGTATAGGTCCGGCCCTCCCGCTCCCCTTTGGCAATCAGCAAATGGGTATCTGCCAAAGCCGCAATCTGAGGCAGGTGGGTCACGCAGAGAACCTGCTTGTTCCGGGCCACAGCATGGAGCTTCTCCGCCACCTTCTGGGCGGCCCGGCCGGAAACTCCCGTATCCACCTCGTCAAAAATGAGGGTGTCCACCCGGTCCTGCTGCGCCAGGACATTTTTAAGCGCCAGCATAATCCGGGCCAGCTCACCGCCGGAGGCCACCTTATTCATAGGCTTTAAGGCCTCGCCCACATTGGCGGACATGTAAAACGCCACGGCATCGGCGCCCGACGCCGTCAGCTCCGTCTCCGTAAAGCTGCACTGAAACTGAACCCGCGGCATATCCAGCTGCCGCAGCTCCTCCAGCACCCGCTCCTGCAATCTCACCGCTCCGGCCTGTCTGGCGCGCCGCAACGCCCGGGCCGCCTCCCAGGCCGCCTCCTCCGCCGTACCAAGCTTGGTTTTCAGATGGGCGATTTCATCGTCTGCAAATTCAATTTCGTCCAATTCCTTCTGCGCCCTGTCCTGGTAATCCAAAATATCCCGGCAGCAGGCGCCGTATTTCCGCCGGAGCCGGTGGATGACATCCAGCCGGGATTCTATTTCCTCCAGCTCGTCGGCCGAATAGGCAAAATCCGCCCGTCTGTCCCGAAGCTCTTCCGCCACGTCCTGAACCTGATACATTAAATCCGCCACCCTGGCGTGCAACGACTCCAGCGCGCCGTCAAATCCGCCCAGCTTCGCCAACGCCCGCTCCGCCTGGGTCAGCAGGGCGGCGGCTCCGTCAGAATCCTCGTCCCCATAGAGCCCGGCCACGGCAGCGTCCAGGCCATCGGAAAGCTTCTCGGCATGCTGCAGCAGCTTTCGCCTGGCCTCCAGGGCTTCATCCTCCCCCGGCTTCAAATGCGCTCTGGAAATCTCCTCAATCTGAAACTTCAGAGATTCGGTCCGGCGTAGCTTCTCTCCTTCGTCCATGGTCAGCCGCTGAATCTCCCGGCGCAGGGCGGCTACCGCCTCGAACTTTTCGCCGTAATCCGTCAGCAGCGGTTCGTTGCCGGAAAAGGCGTCCAGATAGGACAGGTGGTACCCCTCGTCAAAAGCTGCTGAGAATCTCTCTGGCCGTGAATATTCACCAGCTGCAGCCCCAGTTTTCTCAAAATAGACACCGGCAGCAGCTGCCCGTTGACCCGGCAGACGTTCTTCCCGTCCAAATAAATCTCCCGTTGAATCAGCGTCTCCTCTTCATAGGCAATCCCATTTTCCTGAAACCAAGGCAGCTCCGGCACCTGCTGGAACAGGGCCTGGACCGAGGCCTTGGCGGCGCCGGTTCGAATCATGTCCCGATACGCGCGCTCACCCAAAATGGCGGAGATTGCGTCGATGACAATGGATTTTCCCGCTCCCGTCTCCCCGGTCAAAACATTAAATCCCGGGTGAAAGACCAGATCCGCCTGCTCGATGACGGCAATATTTTCAATTGCAGAGCCGACAGCACAGCAGCTTCCCCTAAGAATTCTCCTCTGTCTCATCCGGCGCCTGCTCCGGCTTCATCGCCCGCAAAAGCAGAAGCACCTCCGGCGCAGGCCAAGGCAAGCAGCAGGGCAA
>VOFH01003920.1_pt1 | contig 52933 bp, 71 predicted proteins | sample 5384091 | NCBI WGS metagenome assembly VOFH01 (sample SAMN12384727, study PRJNA508395) | human gut metagenome | isolation source: healthy gut G | host: Homo sapiens
AATCATACCTTGACTTTTTCTTCATTTTTATTCTGTACTTACGGATCCTTCGATTATTTCTCCGTCTTTTACTTTTTTGATCAATCCAATGATCTCAGCCACTGAATTTTCATCCGGATACGTTACATAAAGCTCTTCATCTCCTGAAGAATAGCAGATATCTGTTCCCCGGTTCCATCCGCGCCACGGAATAAATATTCCATTTTGCATTGGTTCTGAGCTGAGTCTTGATCAGCGACTGGATCTGGCTGGAAGTAAAGTTCGTATCCACACCATCGCTGACGCTTTCAATAATATCGCTTGCCCCACGGAGCATTGCAGGTGACATCATCTTTTAATGATTGCAGTGATAACTGCCTGCTGATGGACTCCTCTTCCGTTGTCCCCGTCTGGCAGTGCCTGACGTTCACGGCAAAAAGCAAGTGCACTAATACCATCAAAATGATTCATTCCTTCATTTACATGAATCTCTGCACCCGACTCCCATCCTGTATCAAATTCGAGATCTGATTCAACATCCAGTCCGCCAAGTGCATCAACCACACTGGTCATAGATGTAAAATTAACTCTTCCGAAAAATTCGATATCTGTATCATAAAGTTCTTCCAGCGTCTGCATAGACACATCCACAGCATAGATTCCTGCATGTGTCAGTTTGTCGTCCTGTCCTCCGGATACTCCCGGGATTGGTACATAATAATCTCTAGGGGTCGTAATCAGTAATACCTGATGGCTCGTCGGATTGACAACCGCTACGATATTGACATCGCTTCGTCCCTGTTCTGTGATATCACCATTTGTATCAATACCACTCAAATAAACCGCAAATGGCTTTGTAACGCTTTCATCAGATGTATCGCTTTCAATTTCAACAACAATATTGTGCTTATAAATAACCTTTGTATCCTTTGTAAAGGTTGAATACTGTTCCTTGATAATATTACTGTAAGCTGAGTTGTAGATAATCGCATCTACTTCTCCGTCATATAATGCCTGTGCTTCTTCTCCCAGATTACTGTATTCCTGAAGAGTAATGTTCTGTCCCAGTTCCTTTTCAATCTGTTTGACTGCCGACTTCGTCTGGTCTCCACCAGTCGCATACTGAACACCAAATGTATATCCGGCTGCTGCTGATAAAGTATCTGCATTATCATCCGCCTTTACCGCAACTACCATGGAACTTGTTTTCTTATTGCTTCCGGTAATCTTCTGGAATGCATTATTTACTTTTCCTATATAGAAAGAACCCACTCCCAGAATGATGCAGATCAGTATACAGAATATCTTTCCGCCAATTCCTTTTCCTTTTGCCGCTATCTGTGTCAGCAAGGTAATTCCAAGCAGGATCAGCAGTACTCCGATCAGTACCAGGAAATAAGTAGAAGTAAGTACATTGAACAGCATCACATTCACTGCAAGTACTACAGACAGAATAAACTGGATAATTACAAGTATAATTCCAATCGTTCTGCTTACCCGATTTTTCTTTCTTCCTCTACGCCGTTTATTTTTACGATTCTTATTATTCTCCGGGTCAGACATCTTTCTTATATTCTGATAGTCTTCTTCCGGTCTTCTTTTCTTCTTATCATTCAAAGATGATTTCTTTTTCGGTCGTTCTCGGTAGTAATCTTCCTCATCATCATAATATCGGGCAGATCTTCGGTCTTCTTCATAAGCATACCGGTTCTTCCCTTAGCCCGTCTGCTTACTTCTCTGCTGTTATTGATACTTCGCATATTTCTATTAGAAGTTCCATCAGACGATCTTCTCCTTGCTGATTTTCTCTGTTCCATATACACTCACTTTCATTTGTTACATAACTATTACACGATATGACACTTTAATTACAATTACATCTCTATATAATATCGTTTTTACCTTATATTGTCAATATTTTCGTGTCAATCCGTATTTTGTGATTCTGCACAATTCTTCTGGAAATTTTTAATCTGCCAAGGCATATAGTGTTTTTCACAGAAAGTTCCATCGGAATTTCTCATAAAACAAAAAGAAAACGAAGAACTCTTCTTAAGTCCTTCGCCTTCTTTATTATATTACTACTTTTTATTTATCTTCTACAAGATGGCATGCCACCTTATGTCCAGGAGCAATCTCTTTCATCTGCGGCATTTCCTTAAAGCAGCGTTCTGTCGCATGCTGACATCTCTCAGCGAAACGACAGCAGTTCTTCGGATTGATCGGGCTTGGGATCTCACCCTTGATCGGAATACGCTGGTTCGCTTTTTGCTTTATTCGGATCTGCTTCCGGGATTGCAGAAAGCAGTGCCTGTGTATATGGATGCATCGGATGAGCATAAAGTTCATCTGTCTCAGCAGTCTCGACCATTGTTCCGAGGTACATAACAACTACACGGTCAGAAATATATTTTACGACACTAAGGTCATGCGCGATAAACAGGTAAGTCAGTCCTCTTTCTTCCTGCAGTTCTTTCAGCATATTGATAACCTGTGCCTGGATAGACACATCAAGAGCTGAAATCGGCTCATCACAGATGATGAATTCCGGATCAACAGAAAGAGCACGTGCGATACCGATACGCTGTCTCTGTCCACCTGAGAATTCGTGTGGGAAACGTGACATATGATCTTTATTAAGACCAACTGTAGCAAAGCAGCTGCTCTACTTTTACATCTGCATCCTTTGTTGACATTCCATGTTGTTTCAGACCTTCTCCAACGATATCCTTAACAGTCATACGTGGGTTCAGTGATGAATACGGGTTCTGGAAAATCATCTGTACCTTCTTACAGAATTCTTTCTGCTCTGCATGATTGTATTTGAAAATATCTTTTCCATCATAATATACATTTCCCGAAGTCGGATTGTATAACTTGATCATGGTACGTCCTGTTGTAGATTTACCACAGCCGGACTCACCTACCAGGCTGACTGTCTCACCTTTATAAATATCAAATGTAAGATCATCAACCGCTTTTAAGGTTTCTTTACGGCTGATTTCAAAATATTTACATAAGTTTTTCACCTGTACGAGAGGCTGTTTTTTCTGTATTTTCCATTTTACACCTCTCCTTTCTCAGTTACTTTTCTTCTCATGTCTGTATCCGGTGCATATTCATGCTGCAGACCAGCAACAGGTTTCATGTTCTTTTGAAAGCTCATAAGTCTGTGGCGGCATATCTTTACAGATTTCCATGCAGTATTCACATCTTGTTTCTGCGAACGGACATCCTTTCGGAGGTGCAAACAGATCCGGAGGTGTTCCTTCGATTGGCTGCAATTTGTGGCCTTTTGCTGTATCCAGTTTGGCAATTGAATGCATAAGTCCTTTTGTGTAAGGATGTGCTGTATCATAGAAAATCTCATCTACAGATCCACGTTCTACGATCTTTCCTCCATACATAACCAGTACACGGTCGCAAAGCTTTGCGATAACACCAAGGTCATGTGTGATCAGGATAATAGATGTCCCAAGTGTTTTCTGAAGATTTTTCAGTACATCAAGAATCTGTGCTTCAATTGTAACATCCAAAGAAGTAGTCGGCTCATCGGCAATAACGATGCTCGGGCTTCCTACCAGAGCGATCGCGATCATAACACGCTGTTTCATACCACCTGAAAGTTCATGTGGATACTGTTTGTAACGGCGTTCTCCATCAGAGATACCTACCATTTTAAGGATTTCAAGTGCTTTTGCTTTTTTCTCAGCCGCACTCATACCTTTTCTTCCGACGAATACTTCTTCAATCTGTTTTCCGATACGCATTGTCGGGTTCAATGAGGTCATAGGATCCTGAAAAATATAACTGATCTCTTTTCCACGGAACTGACGAAGTTCTTTTTTGTTCATTTTCAGAACATCTTTTCCTTTATAAAGAATCTCTCCGCCTTCAAAGAATCCAGGCGGTTCCGGATTCAGTCTCATCAGACACTGAGAGGTAACACTCTTTCCACATCCGGATTCTCCAACTATACCAAGAATTTCTCCCGGACGGACTTCAAAGCTGACATCACGAACAGCTTTTACAACTCCACCGTATGTACGGAAAGAGAATTGCAGATTTTTTACTTCCAATAAATTTTCCATCTTCTATACTCCTTCCTACTCGGTTCCTCTAAGTTTCGGGTCAAATGCATCACGAAGTCCATCACCAAGAAGATTCAGCGCAAGCATTGTTGTACAAATCAGGAATGCCGGTAAAAATACCTGGTACGGATGAATTCTCAGCTGTGCGATTCCGTCTTTTGCAAGTACACCCCAGCTGCAGTTCGGTGGTTTGATACCCAGACCGATATAGCTCAGGAATGCCTCCTGGAAAATAGCTCCCGGAATAGCCATTGTCAGGTTTGTAATGATAAGTCCCATGATATTCGGTAAAATATGTTTTACAATGATTACGATATCCGGCACACCAAGGATCTTGGCTGCAGATACGAAATCAGATTCTCTCAGTTTTAATACTTCACCACGAACGAAACGACATCCACCGATCCATCCGACGCAACACATAGCAAGAATCAAACAGTGTACACCGTTACCAACAACTACCATAAGAAGAATGGTAACGATCAGACTTGGGATTCCGTATAATACGTCAACGACACGCTGGATAACCATATCGATCTTGCCACCGTAGAATCCTGAGATACCACCCATGATAGATCCAACGATTGCATTGATGATGCTGGCTGCAAAACCAATTGTCAGAGATACTCTCGCACCAGACCATGCACGAACCCAGAGATCACGTCCAAGAGAGTCTGTTCCAAACCAATGTGCTTTTGAAAAACTCTGGTTCATCTCTGCCACACTCTGTGTTGCAATGTCATATTTGCTGAACATTGGAACAAAGATCGCCATAAGTACATAAAGTCCAATCAGGCACAATGAGAAGAATGCAATCTTATTCTTGCGGATTCGTCTCCATGCATCCTGCCAGTAACCAATATTCGGACGGGAAATAGACTCCATTGTCTTTGTATTTTTTTCCTACAACTTTAAACTGTTCTTTTGTAATTTCTGCCATTTCTCGTCACCTACCTTTTTTACCACTCAGACGGATTCTCGGATCTACAATACCGTATAAGATATCTACAATCAGGATTGATACGATCAGGAATGCTCCGTAGAAGATCGTCATACCAAGAACCAGTGTATAATCTGCCATGTTAATACTGTCTACATAATGTTTTTCCCATTCCAGGGATTGCGAAAAGGGCTTCGATTACGAATGTTCCGGTTAATACAGATGCAACTGTCGGTCCCATAATGGTAATGATCGGTGTGATCGCATTACGGATCTGATGTTTAACTGTAATTCGGAAATCCGATAAACCTTTCGCACGTGCTGTCTTTGTATAATCTGAAGATACAACTTCCAGCATACTGGAACGCATCAGACGGGAAATGGATGCCAGTGTATAGAATCCAACCGCGATTGACGGTAAAATTGTGTGCTTAAAGCTTGTGTACTGCGCAACCGGAAGAATCTGCCATTTGATTCCGAAGAAATACTGAAGTACAGATCCCATGATGAAGTCAGGAATCGATGTACCAATGATCGCAATCAAAATACAGACGAAGTCCAGTTTCTTTCCTCGATTCAGTGCTGCTACAATTCCAAGGATCAGTCCGAAGAACAGTGCAAAGCACAGTGAACGGATTCCCAGGTCTGCTGAGTATGGGAATGAGTCAGCAATAATACGGTTAACTGTCTGACTTTCATACTTCATAGAATACCCCAGATCACCATGAAGCACATTCTTCATATAAGTTATATACTGCTCTGCAAGCGGTTTATCCAAACCATAGTAAGCTTCCAGATTCGCTTTGATCTCCGGTGTCATCTTGTCACTTGAGAACGGATCTCCCGGCATCAGACGAACCAGGACGAATACAACACTTGTAAGTACCAAAAGTGTTACGATGGCTAATGCAACTCGTTTAGCTATATATTTTGCCATTCTTTTGTCTCCCTTCATTTTCTCTTTATTTGATAGCTTTGATTATTTCACATACTTCCTATTGGCTGATACATACCAAATCTACCCCTCGAAATAATCAAAACCCTCAAATAAGCAGCCGGTGCGGACCAGTAAGTCCGCGCCGACCGCAAGGTATGTTACCATCCAACTGTATTATTCGCTGATGTCTGCATATACCAGATCGAAGTCATATCCGACAAAGTATACATTGAAGTTAGAAATCTTCGGATTGATCAGATACTGGTCTCTACGTAACTGAAGCGGTACAAGAGCGGAATCTTCTTCAAGGAAGATCTTTTCTGCCTGGAACAGCATATCCTGTCTTGTCTTAGCATCTGTCTCTGTCTGAGAATCTTTAAGAAGCTTGTCGTATTCAGCGTTCGCATATCCAGAGTGGTTATACTGACCATCGCTGATCCACAGTTCCAGATAAGAGTATGCGTCAGAGTAGTCCGGAACCCATCCTGTTACTACCATATCGTAATCTTTTTCAGTTTCCATCTGAAGTCTCTGTTTGTAAGTTACCTGGTTAATTTCTACTGTAATACCAAGGTTCTTCTGATACTGTTCCTGAAGAACTTCAGCCTGCTTCTTAGCACCATCTGTATCAGTTGTAAGAAGAGTAATCTTGATGTCTGCCGGATTAGAAACGCCCATTTCTTTCATTGCTGCATCCAGATATTCTTTTGCTTTATCATTATCATTTTCTGCCGGGAATGGTGTATATGGATAAGCTTCTCCGTATGTCTGGTCATCTGCCGCCTGCACGTTTGGAAGTACAAGTCTCTGTGCAACGTCATATACGTCATTGTTAACCAGCTTGTTGTATTCTGTTCTGTTGATTGCATAGTTCAAAGCAAATCTCAGGTTCTTGTTAGCAAGCGGTCTGTCTTCTGACATGTTGAGCATGATGTAATCATCTGCACCTGTATAGTAGAATTCAGTATTTTCTGTATACTGATCTGTCATTTCAGTAGGTACAATTGTGATATCAACTTCGCCCTGTTCCCACATAGCAACCGCTGTCTTAGCATCTGCAACTGTCTTTACGCAGATTTCATCAAGCTTGATGCTGTCTGCATCCCAGTAATTTTCATTCTTAGAAAGGATCATTTCATCGCCGTGTTTCCACTCTGTCATCTTGAACGGTCCGTTATAAACAGATTTTTCCGGATCAGCTGCATATTCTTTTCCGTATTTTTCTACATAATCTTTTCTTGTAGGACCGAATGTTGCCATAGCAGCCATACTAAGGAAGTATGTAGCCGGATGTGCAAGTTCGATAACAACTGTCTTGTCATCTGGTGCAGATACGCCAAGTTCATCGACAGGCACAGAACCGCTATTTACTTCTGCACCGTTTTTGAGGATATATCCGATGAATGCGTAATCGCTTGCCATTTCTGGATCCATAAGTCTCTGGATACCATAAACATAATCGCCTGCTTTTACATCTTCTCCGTCAGACCATTTCAGTCCATCACGAAGGTGGAATGTGTAAGTAAGTCCGTCATCTGAAATATCCCAGCTTTCAGCTGCATCTGGTTTGATTTCGCCTTCCACGTTACGTGTCAGCATCGCATAGGTGCAGATTTCTGCTGTTGCACATGAGATAGAGTTACTGTTCTGTGGATCCATAGAAGGAAGGTCTTCACGAAGTGTGTAAGTAATTCTCTTCTTTCCTGATGAAGCACTGCTGTCATCTTTCTTGGAATCTTTGGATCCCGGTGTACCACAGCCAGCAAACATTGTTACTGTCATTGCTGTAGCAAGTAAAGCTGCTAATAATTTCTTTTTCATAAATGTTGTCCTCCTTTTTCATTTATAATTCTATTAGCTCATGTGTAGCACTGATCAGGTTTTCATATCCGTCTTTTGTGATGATGCCCTGATCCTCAAGTCTGACACCACCCCAACCCGGAATATAAAGTCCTGGTTCTACTGTCATTATGCTGTTCTCCTGTAAGATATTCTCACAGTTCAGTCCGATATTCGGAAGTTCATGGACGAACAGCCCAACTCCATGACCGATTCCTGTATAATTATACGGAAGGTATTCTGTATCTTTGATTGCTTCAAGTGAAGCTTCATAGCAGGAAGTTCCTGTCACACCGGCTCTTACAGATGCTTCTGTATCTTCTGTCATACGACGGCAGAGATCATACACTTCTCTCTGTTTGGCGTCTGCCTTGCCGACAACTACTGTTCTTGTCATATCTGAAAGATAGCCTTTGTACTGGCATCCATAATCCATCAATACGAAATCTCCGTATTCGATTGGCTTACTGTCCGGAATCCCGTGAAGCAGAGAGCTCTTTGCTCCTGAAATAACGATTCCACCGTACGGTTTGGTATCTGCACCTTCCATTACCATGTAATGTGCAAGTCTGGATGCGATTTCTTTTTCTGTCACACCCGGACGGATGTCTTTTATAATTTTTTCAAATGCTCTGGATGCGATATCGCAGGCAACGGTAAGGTTCTTGATCTCTTCCGGCGTCTTGATCGCGCGGAAGCCTTCGATTACGTTCAGCGTCGGAACCATCTCAGCACTGAGTTCAGCCTGCATAGAGTTCCATTTTTCAAATGTCAGATGATCCTGTTCAAATCCAATTGTTTTAACTCCATCTTTGTCTGCGCAATATGCAACAGCTTTCCCCATGCTGCAGCCAAAATTGATTCGCCAGTTTACAAGTTCGTAATCCGGACATTCATAAGATGCCTGCTCTGTGTATCTTGCATCAGTGATAAAATACTGATTCGCCTTTGTGATAAAAAAGGAATGAGTCTTCCCCGTAAATCCGCTGATACAACGTACATTCGCCGGCTTTGCAATATAAAACGCATCCAGTCTTTCTTTTTCCATGTACTCTCGCTATTGAGTTAATCTGTCCATTTTTGTTCTCCTCTCATGTACTTTTGTTCTTCTGATACGGTATATTTACCAGATATGTCCGTCCCTCTGCGACAATGTAATACTTTACTAGACCACAGTCTAGTAGTGTAAACAAAAAAGAACGCCATGATTTGCATCATGACGTCCTTGTCTTCTTTCAAAGGTCATAGTTTCACGCTATGACGTCTATGTTTAATTATTAGATTGTCCGTATTGTATGTATAAAATCAGTCTTTATACACTTTCGTAAATAACACTGTCTTCAGAGTTGCGTGAATTTCGAAGAAACTCCGTTTTAACAGTTCAATTTTGTAAATTCACTTAGATGAATATTTATTCATATGTGTAATTTTCCTTATTATAGAACCATACTCTAAGATTGTCAAGAGGAATGCTATTTATTTCACAATTTTATTTTCATTCCTTTCAAACCGTCTTGGTACATCCCGGTGATATACCCATATACTGACACAAGGTTCTTTTCCGGGATTGGAAATACTATGACGCTCTCTGCTCTTTATATATACACTGTCTCCCGGATGTAAACTGCAAATTTTTCCTTCCACCTCTACATTCAGAGTTCCTTTTATCACCATACACATTTCCGAAAAGACATGACGATATTCTTCTTTTTTTCGCAGATTCTCCCGGTTCAATCGTAATATATTCAAAAATCGATTCTCCCTGACCAAAGTCTGCAACCTCAACCGTCATATTTTCTTCCGGATAAAGATGCTTACTCATTTCTTCTCTGTGTATAACCGTCTTTCCCGGCATTTCCCCTTCCAGTGCATACTGTATATCAATATCCAGTGCTTCACAAATTCGCGCAAGACTGTCCACATTCGGAGATGTCTTATTCTGTTCCAGCATACTCAGATAGCCCGCTGAAAGTCCTGTATATTCTCCCAAAACGCGGATTGTCATCATTTTCTTTTTTCTGCATTCTCTGATCCGTTCACCAATATGAGCTAAATCCAGCATATCACACCCCTGATTTTCGATTGATTATTTATATGCTACTGTATTTTTTCATATTTTGCAACCCTTTATTTTTGTAAAGTGTTAAAGAATCGGAATTATTTTTCAAATATTTTTGTTTTCGTGTCTTTAAAGCAAGAAAAGCAGACACGCCATTCAACGTATCTGCCTCTCTTAGCATATAAAGCCTATTCTTCAACTGTAACTGTTTCGTCAGCATTTTCTTCGGTTTCAACAGTTTCTGCTGTCTCTGCCGATACTTCAGACTCAGTATCATCATCCATATCAAAATCATCAAAACTGATTTCGTCGTCCATATCCATACCAAGACCTGTATCAAGTTTAACGTCACGGTATTTTCGCATACCTGTACCTGCTGGGATCTGTTTACCAATGATAACGTTTTCCTTCAGACCAACCAGGTGGTCAACCTTACCTTTGATTGCAGCCTCTGTCAGGACTTTTGTTGTTTCCTGGAAGGATGCCGCTGACAGGAAGGAATCTGTTGCAAGAGATGCTTTGGTGATACCAAGCATGATCTGATCTGCTGTTGCAGGTTCTTTACCTTCTGTTACCATCTGTTCATTTACATCGTTGAACTCAAGGACATCCACCATTGTTCCAGGAAGGAATTCTGTATCTCCGTTATCTTCGATACGGATCTTCTTCAGCATCTGACGAACGATGACCTCGATATGCTTATCGCTGATCTCTACACCCTGCAGACGGTAAACTCGCTGAACTTCCTGGATCATGTAATCCTGAACGGCACGAACTCCCTTAATTCCCAGGATATCGTGTGGGTTTACACTACCTTCTGTCAGTTCATCACCAGCTTCAAGAACAGCTCCATCCTGTACTTTAATACGTGATCCATAAGGAATCAGATAAGTCTTTGTCTCACCTGTCTGCTGATTGGTAACGATGATTTCACGCTTCTTCTTTGTATCGTTCAGGTTTGCAACACCTGCGATTTCTGTGATGATGGCAAGACCTTTCGGCTTTCTTGCCTCAAAAAGCTCCTCAACTCGAGGAAGACCCTGAGTGATATCATCACCGGCTACACCACCACTATGGAAAGTACGCATAGTCAGCTGTGTACCAGGCTCACCGATAGACTGCGCAGCAATAATACCAACAGCCTCACCAACCTGAACAGCTTCACCAGTTGCCATATTGGCACCATAACATTTTGCACAGATACCAATGTGTGATTTACAGGTCAGGATTGTACGGATCTTTCACTTTCTTAAGCGGTGAATTTCCATTTTCATCCACACCATATTTCATAATCTTTTCTGCACGTTTTGGTGTGATCATGTGGTTTGCTTTTACAAGAACATTGCCATCTTTGTCACAGATTGTATAGCATGAATATCTTCCTGTAATACGCTCCTGAAGACTTTCGATCTCTTCTTTTCCATCCATGAATGCATGCAGATACATTCCCGGAATTTCGGCATCTTTGTTTTACACAGTCAACCTCACGGATGATCAGTTCCTGTGATACGTCTACCAGACGACGTGTTAAGTATCCTGAATCGGCTGTACGAAGAGCTGTATCGGACAGACCTTTACGAGCACCATGTGCTGACATGAAGTACTCCAATACTTCAAGACCTTCACGGAAGTTAGACTTGATAGGAAGCTCGATCGTATGACCTGTTGTATCGGCCATCAGACCACGCATACCAGCAAGCTGTTTGATCTGTTTGTCAGATCCACGGGCTCCGGAATCGGCCATCATGAAGATGTTGTTATATTTATCAAGTCCTGTAAGAAGGGCTTCTGTAAGCTCATCATCTGTTTCTTTCCAGGTTTCTACAACCTCTTTGTAACGCTCTTCTTCTGTAATAAGACCACGTTTGAAGTTACGTGTGATCTTATCAACCGTTGACTGTGCTTCTTGCGATCAGTTCCGGTTTCTGTGGCGGTACAGTCATATCTGAAATAGAAACGGTCATGGCAGCTCTTGTTGAAAGCTTGTAACCCATAGCCTTTACATGGTCAAGTACTTCTGCTGTTGCAGTAGCACCATGTGTATTGATAACTTTCTCAAGGATCTGTTTCAGCTGTTTCTTACCTACAAGGAAATCAACCTCAAGAAGCAGTTCGTTTCCTTCTTTTTCACGATCAACAAAACCAAGATCCTGTGGAAGGATTTCGTTAAACAGGAAACGGCCAAGTGTAGATTCTACTGTACCGGTCTTCTTTGTTCCATCCGGCATCGTCTTTGTCACACGTACTTTGATTCTTGAGTGAAGAGTTACAACTCCGTTTTCATAAGCAAGGAGTGCTTCGTTTACGCCCTTGAAGAACTTTGCCTTCACCCTTGTTTCCAGGTCTTTCCTGAGTCAGGTAGTAGATACCAAGTACCATATCCTGTGAAGGAACGGCTACAGGACCACCATCTGAAGGTTTCAGCAAGTTGTTCGGAGATAAAAGTATGAAACGGCACTCTGCCTGTGCTTCCTGTGAAAGCGGAAGATGTACGGCCATCTGGTCACCATCGAAGTCAGCGTTGAATGCGGTACAAACCAGCGGATGCAGTTTGATAGCTTTACCTTCTACAAGGATCGGCTCGAACGCCTGGATACCCAGACGATGCAGTGTAGGTGCTCGGTTCAGCATAACCGGATGTTCTTTGATAACATCCTCCAGAACGTCCCAGACTTCCGGCTGAAGTTTTTCTACCATCTTCTTGGCATTTTTGATATTGTGTGCTGTTCCGTTCTGAACCAGTTCTTTCATAACGAATGGTTTGAACAGCTCAATGGCCATCTCTTTCGGAAGACCACACTGATAAATCTTAAGTTCCGGTCCTACAACGATAACGGAACGTCCGGAATAGTCAACTCGTTTACCCAGAAGGTTCTGACGGAAACGTCCGGATTTACCTTTCAGCATGTCAGAAAGGGATTTCAGGGCTCTGTTTCCAGGTCCTGTTACCGGACGGCCACGACGGCCGTTATCGATCAGGGCATCAACAGCTTCCTGCAGCATACGCTTCTCATTTCTTACGATAATATCTGGTGCGCCTAATTCAAGAAGTCGTCTCAGACGGTTATTTCTGTTAATGATTCTTCTGTACAGATCATTCAGGTCAGATGTTGCAAAACGTCCTCCATCCAGCTGTACCATAGGACGCAGATCCGGCGGGATAACCGGGATAGCTGTCAGGATCATCCACTCCGGTCTGTTTCCGGATTCGCGGAAAGCTTCTACTACTTCAAGTCTCTTAACGATTCTTGCTCTCTTCTGTCCGGTAGCACCCTCAAGTCCTGCCTGCAGTTCAGCATAATCTTTTTCAAGATCGATCGCTTCAAGAAGTTCTTTGATCGCTTCTGCTCCCATTCCTACGCGGAAGCCATTGCCCCAGTTTTCTCTTGCTTCCTGGTATTCAGCTTCTGAAAGAACCTGCTTGTAAGAGAGATCTGTCTCTCCCTTTATCAAGTACGATATAAGAAGCGAAATACAGTACTTTTTCCAGAGTTCTCGGTGAAAGATCCAGGATCAGACCCATACGGCTAGGGATTCCCTTGAAGTACCAGATATGGGATACCGGAGCTGCCAGCTCAATGTGTCCCATACGCTCACGTCGCACAGTTGCTTTTGTTACTTCTACACCACAGCGGTCGCATACAACACCTTTATAACGGATCTTTTGTACTTACCGCAATGGCATTCCCAGTCCTTGCTAGGTCCGAAGATTTTCTCACAGAACAGACCGTCTCTTTCCGGTTTCAGTGTTCTGTAGTTGATTGTCTCCGGCTTTGTAACTTCACCTCTTGACCATTCCAGAATCTTTTCAGGAGATGCCAGACCTATTTTAATCGCATCAAATGAAATCGGTTGATACGTTGGTTCTTTTGTTTCTGTCATTCTCGGCATCCTCCTATTCTAAATCCATGTCGTCATCAAAATCATCGTTCATATCGCCATCAAAATCGTCGAAGCTGTCATCTTCCTCCGGCTCATCTTCTACATCAACCAGTTCTCCTTCTGAGAATTCCTGCTTGCTGTATCCGTGTTTGCCGAAATCTTCGTCGTTATTGTAGCGTCTCTCCTTCAATAATGTGATTCAGGTTTGTATTACCGTAATCAACACTTTCCATGATCTGAACTTCTTCATTGTTCTCATCCAGGACACGAACATCCAGTCCGAGAGACTGAAGCTCTTTCAGAAGTACTTTGAATGACTCCGGTACACCTGGTTCCGGGATGTTCTCTCCCTTGATAATCGCTTCATAAGTCTTAACACGTCCCACAACGTCATCTGACTTTACAGTCAGGATTTCCTGCAGTGTATACGAAGCACCGTATGCCTCCAGTGCCCAAACCTCCATCTCACCAAAACGCTGTCCACCGAACTGTGCTTTACCACCCAGTGGCTGCTGTGTTACCAGAGAGTAAGGACCTGTAGAACGTGCATGGATCTTATCATCAACGAGATGATGCAGTTTCAGATAGTGCATGTGACCAATTGTTACAGGACTGTCGAAATACTCTCCTGTACGGCCGTCACGCAGACGCACTTTACCGTCTCTGGAAATCGGAACACCCTTCCACAGTGCTCTGTGGGCTTTGTTCTCATCCAGATAATCCATAACTTCCGGAAGAAGTTCTTCTTTATGTCTTGCTTCAAATTCTTCCCAGGACAGGTTAACATAATCGTTGGCCAGCTCCAGGGTATCCATAATATCAACCTCGTTTGCACCATCAAATACTGGTGTTGCGATGTTGAATCCAAGTGCTTTTAGCAGCCAGAGAAAGGTGGATCTCCAGGACCTGTCCGATATTCATTCGGGAAGGCACGCCCAGGGGATTCAGCACGATATCAAGAGGACGTCCGTTCGGAAGGAATGGCATATCTTCAACAGGAAGTACACGGGAAACAACACCCTTGTTTCCGTGACGGCCAGCCATCTTATCGCCTACGGAAATCTTTTCTCTTCTGTGCGATATAGATACGTACTGCCTGGTTAACTCCCGGTGGAAGCTCGTCTCCGTTTTCTCTTGTAAACACTTTGGCATCTACTATAATACCATATTCTCCATGAGGTACTTTCAGAGATGTATCTCTTACCTCACGAGCTTTCTCACCGAAGATTGCACGAAGCAGTCTTTCCTCTGCTGTCAGTTCTGTCTCTCCCTTTGGAGTTACTTTTCCGACAAGGATATCTCCGGCACGAACCTCAGCACCGATACGGATGATTCCTCTCTCATCCAGATCTTTCAGTGCATCATCACCGACGCCTGGAACGTCTCTTGTAATTTCTTCCGGTCCGAGTTTTGTATCACGAGCTTCAGCCTCATATTCTTCGATATGAACAGATGTGTAAACATCATTCTGTACAAGACGTTCACTTAACAGTACAGCATCCTCGTAGTTGTAACCTTCCCATGTCATGAAACCGATCAACGGGTTCTTACCAAGAGCCATCTCACCATTAGAAGTTGAAGGTCCATCTGCAATCACCTGTCCCTTTTCCACTCTTTCACCTTTGACAACGATGGGTCTCTGGTTGTAGCAGTTGCTCTGGTTGCTTCGCAGGAATTTTGTCAGCTTATAAGTTTTTTTGTCTTGTCATCCTGTTTAATTGTGATTTCGGTAGATGTTGATCTCTCAACAATACCACCTTCTTCTGCAACAACACATACACCTGAGTCAACTGCAGCCTTTGCTTCCATACCGGTACCTACTACCGGAGCCTCTGTAGTCAGAAGCGGCACTGCCTGACGCTGCATGTTGGATCCCATCAGTGCACGGTTTGCATCGTCGTTCTGCAGGAACGGGATCAGGGCTGTAGCGACGGAGAATACCATTCTAGGTGATACGTCCATGTAATCGAACATAGTTCTCTCATACTCCTGTGTCTCTTCGCGGAAACGACCGGATACATTCTTATGAATGAAATGTCCTTCTTCGTCCAGCGGCTCATTCGCCTGTGCTACATGATAATTATCTTCTTCATCCGCAGTCATATATACAACCTCATCTGTTACAAGCGGATTCTTCGGATCTGCTTTGTCGATCTTGCGGTATGGTGCCTCAATAAATCCATACTGATTGATTCTTGCATAAGATGCCAGAGAGTTGATCAGACCGATGTTAGGACCCTCAGGTGTCTCGATGGGACACATTCTTCCGTAATGTGAGTAGTGAACGTCACGAACCTCGAACCCGGCACGGTCTCTTGACAGACCACCTGGCCCAAGTGCAGACAGACGTCTCTTGTGGGTCAGCTCGCCGAGCGGGTTGTTCTGGTCCATGAACTGTGACAGCTGTGAGGATCCGAAGAACTCTTTAACAGCAGCAGTTACAGGCTTGATATTGATCAATGACTGCGGTGAAATGCCTTCCAGATCCTGGGTCGTCATTCGTTCGCGGACAACTCTTTCGAGCCTGGACAGACCAATTCTGTACTGGTTCTGAAGAAGTTCTCCAACCGCACGGATACGTCTGTTACCCAGATGGTCGATATCATCATCATTTCCCATGCCATATTCAAGATGCATATTGTAATTGATAGACGCCATAATGTCTTCTTTTTTGTAATATGCTTCGGAATCAGTTCATGAATATTCTTATGAATTGCTTCTTTCAGCTCATCGATATCTCCGGCTGTCTCTTCCAGGAGTTCAGCAAGTACCGGATAGTATACCAGTTCAGTTACGCCAACTTCTTCCGGATCGATTCCACATACAGCTTTGAGATCTACCATCATATTAGAAAGTACTTTGATATTACGGTCACTTTCTTCTCTTGCGATCCCACATATGGAACAGCTGCATTCTGGATGGCATCTGCAAGTTCTCTGTCAACGACAGCTCCTCTTCTGCAATTACTTCACCTGTCATCGGGCTTACTACGTCTTCAGCCAGCGTATGTCCTGTGATACGGTTCTTGAGCATAAGCTTTTATTAAATTTATAACGTCCAACCTTTGCAAGGTCATAACGTCTCGGGTCAAAGAACATGCTGGTGATCAGACTTTCTGCACTGTCTACAGCAAGCGGTTCACCCGGACGGATCTTCTTATATAATTCGAGAAGACCTTCCTGATAGTTCTCTGAAGTATCCTTTGTGAAACTTTGCGAGAATCTTTGGCTCTTCACCAAAAAGATCGATAATCTCAGCATTCGTTCCAATACCAAGTGCACGGATCAGGACTGTGATCGGCACCTTACGGGTTCTGTCCACACGGACATAGAAAACGTCATTGGAATCCGTCTCATATTCCAGCCATGCACCCCTGTTCGGAATAACGGTACAAGAGTATAATTCTTTACCAAGTTTATCATGCGCAATTCCATAATAAATACCAGGTGAACGCACCAGCTGGCTGACAATAACACGTTCCGCACCATTGATTACAAAGGTACCGGTTCTTGTCATAATCGGTAAATCACCCATAAAAATCTCGTGTTCATTGATCTCATCTGTCTCTTTGTTGTGAAGTCTTACCTTCACTTTAAGCGGTGCAGCATAAGTAGCATCGCGTTCTTTACATTCCTCGATTGTGTACTTGGTTTCATCTGTGCACAATGTAAAGTCGACAAATTCCAGGCTCAGATGTCCGCTGTAATCGGTAATCGGAGAAATATCATCAAATACTTCTTTTAATCCTTCATCCAGGAACCATTTGTAAGAGTCGGTCTGAACTTCGATCAAATTAGGCATTTGGAGTACTTCTTTTTGTCGGGAATAGCTCATGCGCATACTTTTTCCACTATTGATGGGACGAATTCTGTTTTTTCTCCATTTGACGTTTCACTCCTTATATGATAAATTTTCGGGTTATTTCCGCCTTATTCAGGGCGCACTTATGGCATACGTTTCCACAATAGCGCATTTTTACTTTACCACAGGTTTTTCCCGATTGGCAAGTCTAACTTTTCAAAGAATTGTATTTTTATTGTATTTTATAATGTAAGTGGCAAAATTTACTTTCGGTCCTTTGATACCAGATTGCTCCGTGCTTTGCACTCTCGCAATCCTCCTCATCATTGTATGCATACCGCAAAAAAGTACAAAAACCAAAAGAGCGTATCACTGCAGGAAATCCTGCGCGATACGCTCTTGTCATTCACAGTGTGATAACCAAAATTACTTAAGGTTAACTTCTGCTCCTTCAGCTTCAAGTTTTGTTTTGATTTCTTCAGCTTCAGCTTTAGAAACGCCTTCTTTAACTACCTTCGGTGCTCCGTCAACTAATTCTTTAGCTTCTTTAAGTCCAAGTCCTGTGATTTCACGAACAACTTTGATAACTTTAACTTTAGATGCTCCAGCAGAAACAAGTTCTACGTCGAACTCATCTTTTTTTCTTCTGCTGCTGCTCCACCTTCTGCTGCCAGCTGCTGCTACAACAACACCTGCTGCTGCGGATACACCAAATTCTTCTTCACATGCTTTAACTAAGTCATTTAATTCAATACAGATAATTCTTTGATAGCTTCAATAAATTCTGCTGTTGTTAATTTTGCCATTTTATTTTCCTCCATTTGATTTTAATGATTGGCTCTTTCGACTCTTACTGTTCCCACACTCGGATGGGATTCCGGTACAGCTTACTCTGCTACCGGTGCTTCTGCTTCAGCTTCTGCCGGAGCATCACCCTGTTCTGCGATCTGGTTAAGAACACGAGCAAGGTTGGTGATAGGAGACTGTAAGCTTCAAGTAATTTGGACAGCAGTACTTCTCTTGACGGAATCTTAGAAAGTTCCTGAATACCAGCTGCATCATATACTGAGCCTTCAACTACACCTGCTTTTACTTCAAGAGCTTCTGCTTTCTTAGCGAAATCGCAGATGATTCTTGCCGGTGCTGTTGCATCTTCTTTAGAAATTGCAATAGCGTTCGGTCCTTCCAGATATTCGTCAAGCTGTGCGAAATCTGTTCCTTCAAAAGCTCTCTTCATCATTGTGTTCTTGCAAACTTTGTAGATAACACCTGCTTCTCTCAGCTGTTTACGAAGTTCAGTATCCTGAGCTACTGTAAGTCCACAGTAGTTAACGATAACTGCTGACTGAGCATCTGTGAGATCTTCAACGATTGCCTGTACGATAGGTTGTTTTAATTCAACTTTTGCCACGAATGGTGCACCTCCTTGTAGTATTTTCAACTGCCAGAAAGTCTCGGTCCCAGCGGGGACTTTCATATCACGCAATCATGCGCTAAAAAACCTCCGCGCCAAAGCACAGAGGTTTACAAGTTCAAATCTAATGAATCTTGTCTTCCTCGGTAGGCGTTTTGACCCTTATGCCTTACGGCACCTACTGTCTTCGGCAGTTACTTCGTAAGTATAGCATACGTTTACCAGAAAGTCAAGTGTATTTTTTTCATTTTTTCAATTTCATCCAGTTTCTTCTATTATAAGTCCAAACCATCCAGAACTTCCTTCAATTCTTTTGCAGTTGAAAGCAATTTTTCTTTTTCTTCATCGCTCAGTGGAATCTCAAGAACTTTTTCTGCACCTTTCTGCGAAACTATGGTCGGAACACTGATACAGAGTCCTTCCAGTCCGTATTCTCCCTCCATCAGACTCGTGACAGGAAGAACCGCATTTTCATTCATAACAATGCTTTCTGCAATTCTCGCAACCGCCATTGCCACACCATAATAGGTTGCACCCTTTTTCTGGATAATATCATAAGCACTGTCCGTACAGTCTTATAAATTCTTTCCATAGATTCCTGATGCTGATAATGTCCGCGAAGTTCACAGAAATCATTGATTGGAATTCCCGCCTACATTTGCCCCGCTCCATACAGCAAGCTCACTGTCTCCATGCTCTCCGATGATATTGGCATGTACGCTCCGGCTCGCAACCTGAAGATGTTCACTTAACAGATAGCGGAATCTTGCAGTATCCAAAACGGTTCCGCTTCCGAATACTCTTTCCTTCGGATATCCGGAAATCTTAAGTGCCGCATAAGTCAGAATATCCACCGGATTTGCTACAACAAGCAGGATTCCTTCAAATCCGCGTTTTGTGATTTCCGGAATAATCGATTTGAAAATTGCTACATTTTTGTGTACCAGATCCAGTCTTGTCTCTCCCGGTTTTTGATTTGCTCCAGCTGTAATGATGATTAGTGAACAATCACTGATATCATCAAAGATCCCGCATATATTTTCATCGGGTGCGCATATGGTCTACCGTGGCTTATGTCCATTGCCTCCCCTTCTGCTTTTTCTTTATTCGCATCGATCAGTACCAGTTCGGAAAAGATCCCTTTCTGAAGTAAACTGAACGCAGAGGACGCTCCTACAAACCCACATCCGATAATTGCTGCCTTTTGAATATTAACCATGACAAAGTGCCTCCTTTTAATTGCTTGATATTTTTTTCACAGGCATAGGTTATCATTATTTTCCCCGATTTTCAATGTTTTCATGCATTGTTCGTCAAAAATGCACAATGTATACAGAATACTGTTTGTTAGATTTCATGTTGCACAAAAAGACACCGTAACGGATCACTCCGCATACGGTGTCTCTATTATTTACATTTATTCAATACTGATTAAGCAAGCTTCATTGGGTTGATTTTTACACCAGGTCCCATTGTAGAAGTAAGTGTCACACTCTTAAGATACTGACCCTTTACTGCTGCCGGTTTAGCTTTGTTAATCGCATCGATAAGCGTCTGGAAGTTGTCAGCAAGCTGTTCTTCAGTGAAAGAAGCTTTTCCTACCGGTACATGGATGATATTTGTCTTGTCCAATCTGTATTCAATCTTACCAGCTTTGATGTCGTTAACAGCTTTTGTAACGTCCATAGTAACTGTTCCAGCCTTCGGGTTTGGCATTAAACCTTTTGGTCCAAGTACACGTCCGAGACGTCCAACAACACCCATCATATCCGGTGTAGCTACAACTACATCGAATTCGAACCAGTTTTCATTCTGGATCTTCGGAATGAGTTCATCTCCACCTACGTAATCTGCTCCGGCAGCTTTAGCTTCTTCAGCTTTAGCGTCCTTAGCAAATACAAGGATACGAACCTTTTTACCAGTTCCGTGCGGAAGAACTACAGCGCCACGAATCTGCTGGTCAGCATGACGTCCGTCACATCCTGTTCTGATATGCGCTTCGATAGTTTCGTCAAATTTAGCTGTCGCGCTCTTCTTAACAAGTGCGATCGCTTCATCTCTATCATAGAGAGTTGCTCTGTCGATTAACTTTGCAGCTTCTACGTATTTCTTTCCTCTTTTCATTCTAAATACCTCCTAGTGGTGATTACGGGAATTCCCTCCCACGTATTTTTTCAGTTTCCTTACATTCTGCTTATGCAGTCTGAATTAGTCCTCTACTACAGTTACACCCATGCTGCTGGCATGTTCCTTCGATCATGCTCATAGCTGCTTCAAGGGATGCAGCATTTAAGTCTTTCATCTTAAGTTCAGCGATTTCCTGAACCTGAGCTTTAGTAACCTTAGCAACTTTCGTTTTGTTCGGAACGCCGGAACCAGATTTCAGGTTGCAGGCTTTCTTAAGCAGAACTGCTGCCGGAGGAGTCTTTGTAACGAAGCTGAAACTTCTGTCACTGTAAACTGTAATTACTACAGGAATGATCAGATCTCCCTGATCAGCTGTCTTTGCGTTGAACTGTTTTGTAAATTCAACGATATTTACACCGTGCTGTCCAAGAGCAGGACCAACCGGTGGAGCCGGAGTAGCCTTTTCCAGCTGGAATCTGTAATTTGATATAACCTGAAACTTTTTTTGCCATTTTAAAGTACCTCCTTGTGGTATTGGCGGGGATTTCCTCCCACGTGTTCATTATGCACTGCGCATAAAGTTACATTTTTTTGACTTCTGCGAAACTGATTTCTACCGGCGTTTCGCGGCCGAATAAATCAACATTGATCGTCAGGCTCTGCTTAGCCATATTGATAGTCTGAATCATGCCGAACTGTTCCTTCCCAGGCTCCGCCTGTTACTGTCACAGTATCTCCTTCTTCAAAATCTACCACGATGTCTTCTTTCTGGATACCAAGTGGTGCCATCTCTTCATCTGTAAGCGGAACCGGTTTGGATCCAGGACCTACAAATCCTGTAACACCTCTTGTGTTTCGTGCCACATACCAGGTATCATCGTTCATGATCATGTGGATCAGAACATATCCCGGAAACATCTTTTTCTGAGACGCTTTCTGTACGCCGTTCTTCAATTCGACAACTTCCTGCATCGGAACACGGACCTCAAGGATCTCATCTTCCAGATGACGGTTCTCGATCGTTTTGTCAATGTTGGCTTTTACCTTGTTTTCATACCCTGAATAGGTATGCACAACATACCATTTTGCTTCTGCCATAAACTCACCTTTCCTGCATTACCATTTATCAGTATCTTATCTAACTAATAAATCTACCCCGAATTTTACCAGGATATCACAGATCGTGATAATCGCTCCTAAGATAACGGAAACAACTACGACCGCAGCTGTCTGTTTGGTAAGTGTGGTTTTGTCTGGCCAGATAATCTTATTAAACTCAGCTTTCAGACCTTTGAAGAAAGGAGTTTTCTTCTCTTTTGTCTTCGCTTTTGTCTTTAGATTCGCCCATAACATTCACTTCCCTTCAACGACTATTTCGTCTCTTTGTGTAATGTGTGTGATTTGCAGAATCTACAGTATTTCTTTGTTTCCATGCGTTCAGGATGTGTTTTCTTATCCTTTGTCATGTTGTAATTACGCTGTTTACATTCTGTACATTCTAATGTTACTCTTGTGCGCACAACTTCCACCTCGCTTTTTTATGTTCTAATTTTTAGTTGCATGCCAGCTTGCGAGGCTGTCGTGAAAGCTTCACGCCTGAAACTTTCTTTGTTAAAAATAGGCATAAAAAAGACCTATACTTCCATTCGCTAGGTTAGTGTACCATACCGAAAGTATAAAGTCAAGAAATTAAATAATTTTTACGAAAGCCTTCGGACTGTCCAGGTGCATCCGGAATCTGCTCTCATCCAGGCATATTCCCGGCACACAGGCTAAAATTTCAGCCGCAGAATGAAATCCATGGCTGAAACTTTTATTTATCTGTCACTTTTTCCAATGTGATATTCTACCTTCATACTACGCATGATAGTTCTTGATGCAATATCTACAAAGTTAAATCCAAATGCAATTGCAACGCAGGTTGCAAAAAGTGTGATCGTCTGTTCCAGGAGCATATGCATATTCCCGCTTACGCATGCGTACATTACATAGTACACAGATTCGGTCCAGGAATCAGAGGGAATACAGACGCTGTCAGGAAAATTGTTGATGGTGCTTTATTTATCCGCGACATAATAAATGCATAGAATGCAACGAATGTCGCCGCAATTGTAGTTGCAAGGAAGTTACTTGGACGCGCCTCATAAACAAGTGCATAAATCAGCCATGTAAAAAATGCTCCGATTCCACAGTAAACCACCTGCATGCCCCGGATCTTAAACCACAGTGCAAATCCCACGCAGGCTGCGGTACAGGAAATCAGCTGTACGATCAGATTCGGGGTAAGGATATATCCTTCCGCCTCTACACCGCCAAAAAGAATCATCGGTATCGCCGTACCAAATGCGATTCCGGAAGCACCAAGCATGGAATTCATGATATTGATCGATCCGGAGATAAAGTCTTTCTGAAGCAGATCACGGATTCCGTTCGTCGTACTCAGTCCACTGATCAGGAGCATGACAATTCCGATCATGATCCGCTCCTCATGATCCGCAAATCCAAATTTAACAGATAACAGAATGATCATCTCTGCAATAAACGATAAGATCAGGTTATATGCCAGCAGGTTCTTCTCACGTTCGGCCAGCCAGTTCCCTCTTTGCAACGATCACAATTGATACGATCACCGCAATGATCGCATCCCTTATATCACATCCAAAGAATACCGCAAATCCGGTACCACCTAAAATACCGGCCGCATAATGGGTGTACCACTTCTGTCCCGGTCTTCCCATCACCTCTTCAAACTGTCTTCTCATTTCTTTTGCATCCGGCTTTTCTTTACAGATTTTACGGCACAGATTATTCAGATAATCCAGCTTGTCAAAGTCACATTCCCCTATTTCTACCAGTCGGATCTGTGTAATAATCTGCCCTTCCGGTGTCTCTGCCGTAATCTGGATATTGCTTGGTATAACAAAAATATCATACTTTACAAATCCATAACTTCTGCAAATACGGTACAGACTGTCCTGCAGACGGAAGTTCTCCGCTCCACATCTAATCATAGCTTCCCCAATGTCCAGGATCCCCTGCACAATTCTCTCGTAATCGTATTTCACATTCATTTTCCTTTTCCCAAAACCTCTCTCTTTTGTTCTTCTTACAAAGCCAGTTGTTCCACCCTCCCGAACACTTCAGCCATACGAAGTAATGATATCATGATGTATCAAAAGTCAACTAAATTCGGAGAATTTCTTCTAACCATGCCCATTCAATCTCATTATACCTTTTGTGTTTTGGAGATATTGTACTATGTTTCTGCGATATTCGTCAAGACATCCACCCCTCCAATATGATATAGTACTATTTTGAAAGGAGCTTTTAAGAAATGAAAAAAAAAAACACAAATTGTATGCAGACCATCTACGCTTGTTTTATTGGTTACATCGTTCAGGCTATCGTAAATAATTTTGTTCCCCTTCTTTTTGTCACTTTCCAAAATAATTACCATATTTCACTAGAACGAATTACCTTTTTGATCACACTCAACTTTATCATTCAGCTGTTTGTCGATCTTCTATCCGCATTCTTCATCGACAGGATCGGATACCGCATTTCGATTTTAATTGCGCATATCCTTTCTGCGGCAGGACTGATATTACTCACCGTTCTTCCGGAAGTTTTTTCCTCCCCTTATACCGGACTTGTAATCGCAGTTATCATTTATGCGATCGGCGGTGGACTTCTCGAAGTACTGGTAAGCCCGATCATTGAAGCCTGCCCTACTGATAACAAAGAAAAAGCAATGAGTCTCCTGCATTCCTTTTACTGTTGGGGGCATGTGGGCGTTGTTCTGTTATCAACCGCATTTTTCTGGTTTTTCGGAATATCGCACTGGAAAATCCTCGCACTTATGTGGGCTGTCATCCCAATATTTAACACTTTCCTCTTCAGAAGTGCACCAATCTACTCCCTTCACGAAGAAGGTGAACAGGGACTTTCTCTCAGAGAATTGTGCACATCTAAAATCTTCTGGATGTTAATGCTTATGATGACCTGTGCCGGTGCCAGCGAACAGGCAGTCAGCCAATGGGCATCCACTTTTGCCGAGACAAGCCTGCACATTTCCAAAACACTCGGCGATCTTGCCGGTCCTCTTACCTTTGCAACCTGTATGGGGGCTTCCCGGTCGCTTTACGGAAAATACGGAGACAGGATCCGGCTGGATCTGTTCATGAAAGGAAGCTGCATTCTTTGCATCCTTTCCTATTTATGTATTTCCATCCTTCCATTTCCTGCGCTGAACCTTTTAGGATGTGCGCTTTGCGGATTCTCCGTTGGAATTATGTGGCCGGGACTTTTCAGCACCGCATCCGTCTCTATTCCACGTGGCGGCACAACAATGTTTGCCCTCCTTGCACTTGCCGGAGATCTGGGATGTTCCGGTGGTCCGACGCTGCAGGTCTGGTATCTTCCTACGCCGACGGCAGTCTGAAAACCGGGATTTTCGCAGCCATTATTTTTCCGGCCGTCCTGCTCCTTGGTCTGATAAAATCAAAAAAATCTGAATAAAAAATAACGGGTTCCTCTTTTCATTGAGTTACCCGTTATTTTTCTTTTAATTTATCGTTTTTTCAAATCGGTCCTCTTCCGGAGCAGTATCCTGTGCAAGCCATTTTACTCAGTTTCGTAAGTGTTCCGTCTTCTTTCAATTCTTTTTTACACATTCTTTACAGGCAGAATAAAAAGATGAGCACCTTTTACAGCACTCATCTTCCCCACTACTTCAACAATTTTTCTTCCCATTCTTTTTCTTTAAACCCAGTCAGTACAAATCCGTCCCCAACTACAAACGGTCTTTTTCACCAACATACCATCTGTCGCCAGCAGCTTTATCTGCTCATCTTCCGTCATCGTCGGAAGCTTGTCTTTCAGCTGCATCTGCTTATAAAGCATTCCACTTGTATTAAAAAACTTTTTCAGCGGGAACCCACTCATCGCATGCCATTCCTTCAGCTCTTCATCGGTTGGATTTTCCTCCACGATTGCCCGTTCCTCAAATGCAATCTCATGCGCCTCCAGCCATTTCAGTGCCTTCTGACAGGTGCTTTGCATTTTCTGTATACCAATACTTTCATCTATCTGATCCACTCCTTTTTTATTCTCCAAAGTCCTGCTTGTACATCCCTTACAAGCTCTGTATTTCCATGTGCCAATTCTTCATGATACCGTGTCAGACGTTGCCAACTTTTCAGGATCTCTTTGCTTCTGTAACGGATAAAAATTACTCAACACCGCATCCATCTCTTTGATCCCATACATCTCCAGCTGCTCCTGGAACTGCTTCTCATCTTTTCATCTTCCCCAATATATTTGAGACAGAGAATCTTATTCCAGTCATACATATCAAAAGCAGAACTTCATCCAATGGTACTTCCAGTGTCAGGAAGTTGCCGCCCATCGACTGATCCACATTATAGGCTTCACGGAATGCCCAGTACGGATACTCCGCACCATCCGGTTTCTTCACATATTTCTCCATCTCACGCACAAACCAGGAATAGGCTGTTGTGAAAATCTTTGCACTTTCCTGATATTTTTTCCGCACATACGCCTCTTTGGAATAGCACACGCCATTCCGCTCAATTGCTTCGATTACCGGGTCTGCCTGTGATGCATATAAGGTTATTGTATTACATTTTTCACCCATTCTCTTCGCACCTCCCAGATGTTTCCATAACATCCATCACTTCCGATCTGGATGTCATCATCAAAAAGCCTCTTCCAGCTCTCCCGGATCTCCCGTTTGATCTCCGGATAGAACTGCGACATATACGCCTGCGTGTCGCTGACTCCATAGGCTTCCAGAAGCTCTTTGTGCCGCTTTTCATCCGCCTTGTCTGCCGGAATATAGGAATAGTTGAGGATCATTCCCCATTTTGTGAAATTCACTCTGGTAATCAGGGATTCTTCGATCTCCAGTTCCAGGATCACTCTTCCTTTTTCCGGAAGCATCGTTGCATCCTGCCTGAAGGATACCCATACCGGAAATTCCACATCCGCCGGTTTGTTCCCGTAGTCCGGTCCGTTCTTGACCAGCCATTCATAAGTATCCAGAACCAGCTCCGAATGTTCTTTGAGATCCTTTATAATATACTCTCGCTTTTACCGTATATCGTCCGGTCTCCTGAAGAACTTTCCAGACATTTTCATCTTTGCTTTGACCACACTGTAATCTTTGCCATTCCATCACCTCACTAATGGTAAAATATAAGTACTCCAAAGATAACTAACCGGCATCACCATACTTACATTTACTATAACACCGATTGGCATCTTTTGTCCTCTTTTCCCTTTATTCTCTCATTACTTCGTATCAAATCTGGTCACTGCCATGTGGATCAGATATGGAATAAGGATTACCGGAATCGCCAGATACGCCAGCACACTATACGCCTTCTGGATCAGTGTCAGAAGCCCGAACTGTGCGATTCCAAAATCTACAACACAGCAGATAAATGCTGCCACAATTTCCTTTGTACCGATTTTTCTTTTCTCATCCGTTCCTGTCTCTTTTTTCATCTTATCAAGACCACTACAGATTCTCTTGACCATTGCAGCCACCATATTAACTGCCGTAGATACCGCTCCAAGAATGATCAAAACAGAAATCAGCGGCATCATAAATCCTTTTCCAACACCGCACTGCACCTGCGATGATATTCGGAATATACACGATCAGAAGACCTGCGATAATGCAGACAGACAGGACAGAAGCCACCCTACGCACCAGGTCTGTTCCAAATACTGCCACAACGAAGATAAATATGCCGATAATCAACGTACACAGCAGATACGGAAGTCCGGTCAGGGTACTTAAAGTCGCTCCGCCTGTCGCAAATGCAACTGCGGGAGCCACGCACATCACACAAATTAACTGTAGATCTGCGCACCCGAGGCAAATCCACCTCCGAAATGTGTTGTAAACCAGACAAACGCTACCCCAAGAATCATAGAGGAAGTTGCGGATTTCTTATTCTTCATGGCTCTGATCCTTTCTGACTCTTTCTTTCAGTTTCTGCATTGCATCTTCCAGCATTTCCCGGGTTACCTTATATGGGTAATGTGCTACATCCGACATTTTCGGAATATGTCCCATACTTTCTTTCCATTCATCCTCTGTAATCTCAATTTCTTTCAAAGACACCGGAAGCCCTATCTCGCGATTCAGCTGATATATTTTCTCAAATTCTTCTTCCTGTCCATCTACAAGAAGTGCCAGAAGCACACCAAATCCAACTACTTCCCCGTGCAGATGCCGCTGCTCGATCACCGGATACTTCGTCAGAGCATAAAAATTGCATGTGCAAGTCCACTGTTATAATCCGGTGTGAAATCTTTTGTAAGGAAAATGGATGCAATTCCGGTTGTCACAACAATTGCCAGAACCACCTGCTCTACATCGTATGTACACAGTCCCTTTTTATGGTCTGCATATGCCTTCGGTCCATATTCCAGAAGCGGATTCCTGCACATCAGACTGACTGCTACACCAAGTGAGGTAAAATGTTCCAGTCTTTCATCCCTTGATGAGATTGTTGCTTCATAGTATTTTGCATAGGTATCACCAATTCCTGCCCACATATACTGACTCGGTGCTTTTGCTATGATTTCTGTATCGATAAATGCATGCATGACCGGACGCACGAAGAAATTCGGTTTCAGAAATGTACCATCCTCGTTATACATGATCGACACCGATGTACATGCCGAACAGTTGGATGCGATTGTCGGGAAGCTGAACACCGGCTTATCATCTGTGATACACAGACATTTTACCGTATCCAGTGCTTTGCCCCCTCCTACTCCAAATACCATATCTGCTTTCTGATAAACCGACATCCGGCGAAGCTTTTCTACCGTCTGATAGGTACAGTCTTTCCCATAAAGTTCTTTTCCAATAATCTCCAGATTCGTCTGGTCGACCGCCGCTTTGATCTTATCAAAAGCCGCATCAAGTGCCCTTTTTCCGCCGATCACAAGTACCGTTTTTCCATAAGATTCGCAGACCGGACCGATCTTATCATAAATTGCATCTCCAATTGAATAATTCGGAAGATGCACCTCGTAATTTTCTAATTTCATAGTCTTTCTCTTTTCCTGGTTCTATGTCTTTTTCCTAAAAACAATCATTCAGCCGGAAATCCTGACAGAATATCCTGGTAGCTTCTCTTGCATATTTTCGTATCCAAAAGCCGGTACGGATATTTAAAATCCGCACCGACTCTGGTCTCTTTCATTAATTCTGATTAGATATCTAAAAGATCACTGTATACCTTCAGTGCACCGTCTGTCTCATGGGCCAGTACGCGTTTTGCCAGAACCTTACCCAGCTGTACGCCTTCCTGATCGAAGCTGTTTACATTCCATGCAAAGCCCTGGAACATAACCTTATTTTCAAATGTGCAAGAAGTGCACCGAGTGTCTCTGGTGTCAGTTCTTTACCGATGATAATGCTGGAAGGACGTCCGCCTTCGAAATTCTTATTGCGGTTATCATCTGCCTTACCGCAGGCAAATGCAACGATCTGTGCAGCCACGTTTGCGCACAGCTTCTGCTGGCTGGTGCTGTCCTGAATCACAACATCGGTTCCGATCTGGCTGTTCTTGAAGCCGATGAACTGGAGCGGTATGATGTTGGTTCCCTGGTGGAGAAGCTGATAGAAGGAATGCTGTCCGTTTGTTCCTGGTTCTCCGAAGATCACCGGACCTGTCGGGTAATCTACCGGCTCGCCAAAGCGGTTAACTGATTTACCATTGGATTCCATATCCAGCTGCTGCAGATGTGCCGGGAAACGGCTCAGTGCCTGTGAATATGGGAGAACGGCTGTTGCCGGATATCCGAGTACATTACGCTCGTATACACCGATCATCGCATCCAGCATTGCCGGGTTCTTCAATAAATCTTCATTCTTGGAAACTTCATCTACCTTTCTGCTCCTGCAAGGAACTGTGCAAATACTTCCGGTCCGAATGCCAGCGAAAGTACGGCACCGCCGACTGCTGAAGTAGATGAGTAACGTCCGCCGATATAGTCATCCATGAAAAATGCTTGCAAGGTAATCATCGCTCTTTGCAAGAGGAGATGTCTCACTTGTAACTGCGATCATATGTTTGGAAGCATCCAGACCTGCATTCTTCAGAGCATCTTTAACAAATGACTCATTGGTAAGAGTCTCAAGAGTTGTTCCTGATTTTGAAACCAGTACAAAAATGGAATGTGCTACATCAATTGAATTCAGTACTGCTGCTGCATCATCCGGGTCTACGTTGCTGATAAATTTGGCTTCCATCTTGAATGTGCCGTTCTTCTTAGCCCAGTTTTCAAGTGCAAGATACATTGCACGAGGACCAAGGTCACTTCCGCCGATACCGATCTGGACAACAGTTGTGAATTTTTCTCCTGCTGCGTTTGTAATCTCACCTGCATGTACTTTATTGGCAAAGTCAGCGATCTTCTGCTGCTGCTTAACATAGAATTCTCGCTTGTCTACTCCGTCAGCTTCTACTTTATCTCCAAGCTGTCCACGGGTGAGCTGATGAAGAACCAGTCTCTTTTCTCCTGTGTTGATCACTTCTCCATTGTAGAGTGCTGCGTACTTTTCTGTCAGCTGCGCTTCTTTTGCAAGCTTTGCAAGTGCTGCAAGTACTTTATCATCTACTGCTTTTTGCAGCGTAATTGTAAGTAAGATCCTCTGTCATCGGAACGCTGTAATCCTTAACACGTTCTGCTCCGTTCGCACCGGACATCACTTCTGCAAGATTGACACGTTCTACTTCCGAAAGTTCTTTAAATGATGTAAGTGTATCCAAATTGTTCCAATTAATCATAGTGGATTCCTCCTTATTTCTTTTATGATAGCAGGATTGTATCAGCCCTTTTGATACGCACGGATCTTTTCTCCGTTCCTTGTATCATATAATAATCCAAGAAAATTATACTATGATGTGGTTATGATTTCAAGCCTGACGGTCGGAAACCTTTGCTCGTCTTTACAATAATCTTGTCAAATACCATGAATAAGGACGGAAGGATCAGCACAACAACCACCATACTGATCAGTGCACCTCTCGCCATCAGGATACACAATGAACTGATCATATCGATATTGGAATAAAGTCCGACACCGATCGTTGCAGCAAAAAGCTGAGCGCACTGACGATGATCGACTGTGCAGAGAACTTATGCGCTGTTGTGATCGCGTCAAATTTGCCTGCGCCACGGCTTCTCTCTCTCTGATATCTGGTGGTCATCAGGATCGCATAATCCACAGTCGCGCCAAGCTGGATCGTACCGATTACGATTGATGCCACAAACGGCAGCTTTGTTCCAGTGTAAAACGGAATACCCATATTCACAAAGATCGCAAATTCGATCACACCGACCAGGATCACCGGAATAGTAATTGATTTGAACAGAAGCAGAATAATCACAAATACGATTCCAATAGACACTGCACTTACACGCTTAAAGTCCGTGTCTGTAATGTTGATCAAATCTTTTGTCAATGGTCCTTCTCCTACCAGCATTGCACCCTTATCATATTTATCCATGATCTTATCAATCTGCTCAATCTGTTTGTTTACTTTATCCGTTGCTACTTTGTACGTAGAATTTACCATCAGCAGCTGGTACTTGTCATTTTTCAGCATACCGGTGACAGATTCCGGGAGCATATCTGCCGGGACACCGGAGCCGACCAGATTATCCAGTCCAAGTACCCATTTAACACCATCTACTTTTTTTCAATCTCCTGTGACATCTTCTTAACATCAGAACCTGCAACCGAGCTGTCCACCAGGATCATATGTGTGGTGTTCATATTGTAATCTTCTTTTAATTTCGTGTTCGCAATGACACTCGGAAGATTCTTTGGCGACGATTCGTCCAGATTGTAGTAAACACCTGTGTGATTGTTTCCGTAAATCGCCGGAAACAGAAGGATCACAAATGCTACTACATAAATCACATAACGCTTTGTCACCTTATCCGAAATTCTTCCAATATCCGGAAGCAGCGGTTTGTGTTTTGTCTTCTCGATCAGCTTGTCACAGCACAGGATCATGGACGGAAGAACGGTTACACAAACCAGAACTCCGAAGATAACTCCTTTTGCCATAACGATACCGATATCTTTTCCAAGCGTAAAGCTCATAAAGCAGAGTGTGATAAATCCGGCAACCGTCGTAACTGAACTTCCGATTACGGATGAAAAGGTCTGGGAAATCGCGTGTGCCATCGCCCGCTCTTTATCTCCGTTATAGCGCACCTGCTGCTCCTGATAACTGTGCATCAGGAAAATAGAATAGTCCATAGTGACACCGAGCTGAAGTACCGCTGCCAGTGCCTTCGTGATATAAGAAATCTCTCCAAAAAATACATTCGTTCCAAGATTATTACGATTGCGATTCCGATACTCAAAAGGAACAATACCGGAACAAAAATCGATTCCATCGTAATTGCCAGAACCAGTGCAGAAAGTGCGACTGCGATCAGTACATAAAGCGGTGTTTCCTTTTCGGCAAGCTCTTTGGTGTCCTCTACAATCGCAGACATTCCACTTAAGAAGCACTGCTCTCCGGTGATCTTACGGATCTCGGTAATTGCCTTCATGGTTTCATCGGATGAAGTTCCGTCTTTGAAAAATACCGCCATCATTGTTCCGTCTTCTGTGTTGTACTCATCATACAGCTTTGACGGAAGCACGCTCTGTGGAACCGAAATATCAGCCAGTGAATCATACCAGAGTACATTCTCTACTCCGTCTACCTTCTCTACCTTTTCTTTCAGCTTCACAATCTCTTTATCTTCCATGCCGTCTACCATCAGCATCGAAAATGCCCCGATCCCAAAATCATTCGTCATGATCTCTTGTCCCTGCATTGTCTCAATGTCTTCCGGAAGATAAGTCAGCACATCATAGTTGATCCTGGTGTTCACATACCCCCACACAGCCGGAATCAAAAGGATAATACTGAGTATCAGTATCGGTACTCTGAATTTAACAATCTTTTTGCCAACCTTTACCATACTTTATTCCTCTTTTCTTTTTATTTTTCTCCTTTAATGACTATTGGTCATTTATTTTACAAAACCAATATACAACAAAACTGACCATAAGTCAATTTGTTTGTTGACTTATGGGCAGTTTTTTATAATGTTATTTAGACCGGTAACCTTATGCGTAATCTTGCTCCATAATATGGCAACGGGCAGACTCTGTTCCCCGAATCCGCCCGTTCATTTACGCTATTCATTTATGCCTTTTCCGTCACTTCATTATGATTTTTGCAAAGCACCTGTCCAGCCACATAGCAGACCGCTGCAACTGCCATACCATTGATCGAAGCAATTCCCCATGACACAAGATTTGCTACCACCGCACCTGCAATCACACCGATCACGGCAAACCAGTTCACAGTTTTGATTTCTACTTTATCACTGTCGTACTCCTTCTTATTTATGAAGTACGAGAGCACCAGGATGATCCCTACCGGCGGAAGGGTACAGTTCAGTACGTTCAGCCAGTTACAGAAATTGTAATACAGCCATACAGAAAGAAGTGTTCCGATAATTCCTGAAATCAGAACCATCGGTTTCTTCTTCTGCCGGAAAATATTTGCCAGTCCAAGACCTGCTGAATACAGCGCATTGTCGTTGGTGGTCCAGATATTGAGTCCCAGAACCAGAATCGCCATATAGAACAGATTCAGACGGATCATAACCTCAAAGATATCATTTCCGCCAACGAAAATATAGGCAATCGCCCCAAAAAAGAACATCAGTGAATTTCCGATAAAGAATGCTACAACCGTTGCAATTGTACCTGATTTGGCATCCTTTGCAAATCTTGCAAAGTTCGGAGTTGCCGTACCGCCTGATACGAAGGAACCGACTACCATACCCGCTCCACCGATCACGGTCACAGATCCACTGGATACTGCAAACTGGTCAACGATTGTTCCATTTCCTGACGAACTGCCATCACCATTGCTACCGTTCCAAGAATCGCAACGAGCGGAACTGCAATATAGCTTACCACCGTAAGGGAATCAATTCCGAAATATGCAGAAGCGGTCATACAGCCTCCTGCAGCCAATACCAGAGCCCATATCGCAGCCTTACTTCCACCGAGAAGTTCTCCTGATACCGGGATTGCAAACATCGCAACACCCACACCGAACCATCCGATCTGAGTGAAGCTGATCATTGCAGAAGAAAGATAAGATCCTTTTTCTCCAAACGCTCTTTTTGCCAGAAGATCCATGCTAAGTCCGGTCTTTGCACCTACATATCCCAGAAGTCCTGTATACACACCAAGGATCGCTCCTCCAAGGAGAAGGGACTTGATAAATCCCCAGAAATCAAGTCCTGCTGCCATCTGCTGCCCAACCCATACTTGCCGAGAAAAATGTAAATCCCAGCATGATCATAAACATGGTCAGGAAACCTTTTCTGCCCTCTTTCGGAACTGCCTGGTCCGCATAGTCAATATCAACAGTTGTATCTTTCGTGTTTTTGCTCATTTTTTACCTCATTCCATTCTCTGTGATCAACAAGTTCATTTCTTTTTATAGCATATATTTCTTCAAAGAATCGGTAAATTCGGTAATTCTCTGATCTGCCAGTTCTTTTAATGTAATATTTTTCATACTCTCGATATATCCCTGTTCCTGACGGTACAGCCACTTGGTGTCTGCCGGACGGATCTTCTCATAGTGGTTCTTCTCGATCCAGTCCTCATAACTGATCGGTGTCGGGTATCCAATCTTTTCATCAAGCAGTTCTTTAAAATCGATCTTATCTGCTCTCTCTTTGATTCCTTCCCAGAATTCCAGAACTTCCTCTACATGCTCATGAATCTCATAGCGTCTTGCCCCGCCATCGTAGATGATACATTTTTCAAAAAGCGGACTGCACATGGAAAGTGTCTCACTTCTGAACTCCGGCGCGATGATTCCATCCTTCCAGTAGAAGTCCACATCCGGAAGGTTGATGCCGGATACACCTTTATCCTGATAAGTACTGAAAATTCCTTCATAATATACCGTAATAAAGCCTTCAAATTCCGGCCAGAACTCGCGGATCTCTCTGGTAAGATTCTCAAGAATCTCAATTCCCTTTGTTCCACCAATTGTGAAAATGATAATATTACGAAGCTTTGCTCCGTTCTTCCTGTAAAAATCTGTCACATAGCGCAGGCAGTGGATCAGCGTCTCCGCCGCTTGCGATGATATCACCGATCATCAGCGTGCTGTCCGGCACCATCGTCAGCTTGCTGTATTTGATTTCAAGCCCTGCAATCTCTTCATCCGCAAATACACGCTCACTGGATAAGAAACTGATGTCATGCACACGAATGTGCTCTCTGTAGCAGACTTTCCTCCAACGGATAGTTCAACGCTCCTCTCAAGATAGAAAGAATATTTGCAGTTGTCACTTTCTTCTGCTCCTTCAAATAGTACAGCATCTGAGATGTAGAAGAAATCAGGCAGTTATAAACCTCATACCCGACAATCTCCGGTGTGTTCAGAAGCTTTCTCGTCTCCGCCTCCGAAACCACATAATACTCATTTACATAGTTCCCACCGGCCAGTTTATAACAGGCTACACCCTGTTCATTAAATTCCGGCACCAGCTTAACCTGATTCCAATTTTTCATCTGTGATTTTCCCCTTTTCTGTAAGTCCACTTTTCATAACAATAAACATTCTACAAAATGTTATGCTGAAAGTGGGGAATGTCAAGTGGAAATTAAAAAGAACGCCCCTGTTTCCAAGAACATTCTTTTCCATTTCTCTATTTACATCACCATCTGGAACACCAATACCATCAAAGGCATCGTCACAATCGCTCCAAGTGTAGTCAGCACACTGATCGTACTGGCATACTTTGAATCATTGCCATATACCTGACACATCTGTGTAACAGTTGAAGCAACCGGCGAAATTACCGCCATAAATACAATCAAAAGGATTTCTTCTCCTTCTTTATTCCATCCCACAAGACCACTTACCTTCAGGATAAGCAACGCAATAAGCGGAATCACGATCAGTCGCATAAACGAAATAAAATATGCTTTCTTATTCGTCAATACTTTCTTTAAATCCATTCCACCGATCAGCATCCCAATTACAAACATACTTGCCGGTCAATCATTGCTCCGACTGAACTAAGCGTTCCTGTAATAATTTCCGGCAGACGGATTTTTGCAAAAACAAAACAATCGCGACTATAATCGTAATGATGTTGATATTAAAAAATATTTTCTTCAGATTAAATCCTTTTTTCGTGACTAAGTACATTTTTGCAGTGTGTCCAGAAAAAGATGGTCTGAAGTCCCATAAATACACACGCATAAAATACCCATTTATCTCCAAGCATAAATGCCACAAGTGGTACGATCAGATTTCCAGAATTGGAATAGTAAATGGACATCGTTTCCACTTCATTCAGATGAAGAACCTTTCCAATCAGGTTGACGATTGGAAGTAATATAAAAAAGAAGCAATAACGATGCAATGCAAGCCAGCTCCAGTCCACTTACTTTTTCCGGCGTATAGTCTACCTGAAATGCATTCAGAATCACACATGGTACAATCAAATAGAGCACCAATGTTGACAGTACTTTACTGTCTTCATCTTTCAACAATCCCATTTTGACTACCGCATATCCCATAAAGATCATAATAAACAATTTTGCAATCTGTTCCATCAGAAGTATACTCAGTTCCATTTTTGCCCTCTTTTCCTTTTCGTTAAAATCTAAAAGCATAGCTACGTTACACTCGCTACGCCACTGTCCAACTTCCAATTTTAAAAGAAGCGGATTGCCAGACGCAACCCGCTTCCTATTATTTCATTTCTTTTCTATCGGTTTATTTCTCGTCTGTCAGATTTTTCCATCTTTTAAACAATACCAAATCCCTGTTCTCTGTCAAGAAATCTCATTTTTCAGACTTTTCTCTTGCTACACCTGTCCCAGAAGCTCTCTGCACTTCTGGTTCATCTCGCCCAGTCCCTGCGAAATCGTCGCTGTATTACTCATATTTTCATTCCTCATACCTTCTTTTTTGTATGGATAAGTATACGGTTTCTGGATTTTCATTTCTGTTGTAATAACAACATTATTCCGATTTATCTGTTCCAATCAGGACTTTCTTTCCACAAAACGTGAAACCATAATGCCGGACCTTTTATTTGGGATACCATCAAATAATAATCCCATTCAGATGATCGCACTCATGCTGAATAATCTGCGCCGTCCATCCGCTGTATTTCTGTCTCTGCCGTTTAAAATTGATATCTTCATATTCTACTTTGATTTCCTGATAGCGCACACATTTTCTTACACCATCCAGAGACAGGCATCCTTCTTCTGTCTCATACTTTCCGTTTCTCTTTACAATCTTCGGATTGAACATCGCAACATTCATAAATCCCATATTGACTGCAATGATCGCTTTATTTACCCCGATCATATTTCTTTGCCATTCCCACACAGCCATCTTCGTGCGCTTTTAATGTATCCAGTAAATCAATTGCAACTGGAAAATCTCCTTTCGTTGCTTTCTCTGCCTTCTGGCGCAGAAAAAAGAGATCTCTCATAATTGGTTTTACCATTTTATCTTTCCCCTTTCCGTAGTACTAGTTACTGTTCACAGTATCTGTGACCAGCAACTAGTACTTTCAGTATACACGATTTTTCCCATTTTTAGGTTGGAAAAATTGGAAAATGCACATATAATTAGATTAGTTTTCAAATACAAACAGGAGTGTACTATCTATGAATAAAATCAAAATCATAAAAAGAACGATGAATATTCTTCCGAATATCAGATCGGAGATACTTTTTAAAATCGAGGGCACCTGGTATGGTGGTGTTCATATCATCGGCAAGACCGGCGCACCGGTTTCTCTTGATAAAGATGAGTATATTTATCTGGATGCAGATCCGGAAAATAAAATAGATTCTTCGTCTGTAATTTCCCACCCGGAATCGTCTGCCTCAACACAAACCAGTACGGTTATCCCAGAAGCACAGCCTGCTTCTACGCTTTCTGCCAATACCGAAAAAAATAACGCAGAACCCCTCCATGAAATCCATGTTGGCGATATCGTGCGCCATTTCAAAAGAGAATGGGTATCAGAAGAGAGCACCAAATACCTCTACAAGGTACTGGCTTTTGCTGAACATACCGAAACAGGCGAAAAGCTGGTTGTCTACCAGGCAATGTATGCACCATTCAAAATCTGTGCAAGACCATACGATATGTTTATGAGCGAAGTCGATCACCAGAAATATCCAGGTGTCAGACAGCACTGGCGTTTTTGAAATAAATGAATAAATCATGATTAAATAAAAATGGAGAATCTCTCCCAGTCCCCGGCTGATACCGAACGGATGATTCTCCATTTCAGAATGTCTGCTTTGTTTGTTTCTTCTTATTTCAGGTTCTGATACTCCTCAATCACCTTATCCATCAAGCTTTCTGCTTTTTTATACACTTCTTCATCCATCTGATTGTATGGGAAAATTGCGCGATCCGAAACTTCTACTCCTCTATGTTGCATTAGTTTTTTGAACAAGAGCGAGAAATTTGAATCCATGTCATAGAGTGGCATCAGTTCATTTGTATGATTTGGTTCTGACACGGAGTCCTTTAAACCTTTAATATTAGCATTATTTTCTACCATTTTTTGTTTTTTCAAGGTTTCCGGAGCGATGGAATGTCCACTTCTTGCCGGGAAATTATAGATATAAAGATTTCCTTTTATTGACTTTGCAAGCGTATCATAATATACAAAAATCTTTTCCTGATCCAGTGCATAATAACATGGTCCTGATAACCATTGCTCCTTCATAGCCCATTTCATTCACTTCATTTGACAACGCCACCGTATCTTCAAAATTAAGGCTTCCGGTTCCAGCATAAAGCTTTGTGCGCCCTGCAGTATAATCTGCATAGAATTTGAAGAAATCATGTTTCTCCTGTTTCGTAAGTCCTGTAAATTCACCGGACGATCCCAACACAAGAATTCCATCAACGCCTCCTTCAATCAGGAAATCAATTACCTTTTTATTCCCTTCATAATCCGGTTTTTCATTTTCATCAAAAACTGTAACAACTGGTGTACTGGTTGCAATAATGTCACCAGCCTCCAGAGTAATTCCTTTGGACAATTCTGCAATCAGCCACTGTCCATGTCTGGTCTGCAGATCTCTTGAAGAAAGATCATTAAATATGGAATATCCAAATACATATTCTTCTGCTCTTCCATTCTATGTACCGATCCATCTGTCTTTGCTTTTTTGCGGATCACCATTTACCACTGGATTACAATAATACGCCAATCGCGGCTTTAAGTGTATCCATGCCAACTTTCCGTATTTCTGGGGAAAAGAAAAAGAAGTTGTTCAGATTTTATGGGAAGCCAAACACCGAATTGAAGCCCACTTTCAAGTGTATGGTGTTAATTTTGGAAATTAAAAAACCTGGCAGAAAGCAAAATTCACTTTCTGCCAGGTTTTTCATTTTTCTATACGCCTTTCCCTTCCCCTGCAAAATATTCTTTTACAAGTTTTACCACAACTCCTGATAACAGGAATACTGCAATTAAGTTCGGGATTGCCATCAGTCCGTTAAATGTCTCTGCAATATTCCACATCAGTCCAAGATCCATCGTTGCTCCGACGATCGCAACCAGTGAATACAGCACCATAAACGGTTTGTTGATCTTCGTTCCAAATAAAAATTCAATACATCTGGTTCCATAAAGTCCCCATCCGATGATCGTCGAAAATGCGAAGCAAGCACATCGCCACAGCGGTAAAGATCGATACCCAGCTTCCGTATGTAGAAGTAAATCCGAGAATCGTAAGCTCCGCACCTGCTGCCTCCCCGTAACCAATCGGAACCTGCTGCACAGGATTACGAGTGCGGTAAGAGTACAGATGACGATGGTGTCTGTAAATACCTCAAAGATGCCGAAGAAACCCTGTTTCACCGGTTTTTTTGTATCTGCACATGCATGTGCAATCGAACCGGTACCAAGACCTGCCTCGTTTGAGAAAATACCTCTGGACACACCTTTTTTCATACTGATAAAGAAGCTTCCGACTGCCCCTCCGGTAACAGATGCCGGTGTAAATGCACCTTCAAAAATTGAAACAAATACATGTGGTATATTTTTTAAATTCAACAGAACCACTCCGGCAGCTAACAGAACATAGATAACCGCCATGAACGGTACAAGCTTTTCCGTTACCTGTCCGATTCTCTTGATTCCACCGAGAAGGATCAGTGCAATCAACACCGCAAGCACAATTCCGATCACAAGATTGACCGTCTTTGCTGCATCCACTCCAATCACCCCGTAATTGAATAATGCGGAATCAATTGCTGTCGTAATCGTATTGACCTGTGTCGCATTTCCAGTTCCAAATACTGTCAGCACACCAAACGCTGCAAAAAGATATGCCAGCCAGTGCCAGTTCTTCTTCAGTCCATTTTTTATGTAGTACATTGGTCCGCCTACAAGATCCCCTTCTGCATTCTTTTCACGGAAATGTACGGCAAGTGTTACTTCTGAAAATTTAGTACACATTCCAAGAAGTGCGGAGATCCACATCCAGAAGACTGCTCCCGGTCCGCCGATTGCGATCGCTCCTGCAACTCCTGCAATATTCCCGGTTCCAACCGTCGCCGCAAGCGCGGTACAGACCGCCTGAAATGGTGTCATTGCACCATCTGTGGCATCTTTTTCCGAAGCATGCGCCCAATCGTCACCTTCATAGCGTATGGAAATTTTCTGATCTGGATAAATCCGGTTCTGACACTGAGCAGAAGTCCTACTCCAATGATGCAGATCATTGCCGGCACACCCCATATAAAGTTGTTGACAACATTATTTACTGATTCAATCGTAGATAACATCCCTTATTCCCCTCCAGGATTGAAAGATTTTCCTCTTCATCTTTCATTTTCTTATTTTTGGTATATAAAATGAATATTTTATTTATTATACACAATTCGTCAGGGAAATACAACTGATTTTTCATGGCGGACGTTTCTTCTTTTTTATGCCTCGTAACGTATTTCTTCTTTTATTTTTATCCTGGATTTCCACAAGAACTTCCATTAAAAGCGGATTGAACGCTCCGCACTCTCCGTTCAGGATCATCTTCATCGCCTGCTCATGTGAATACGCATCTTTATATACACGCTTACTCACCAGTGCATCATAAACATCTGCCACAGATACAACCTGTGCCGCAATTGGAATCTGTTCTCCAATCAGACCATCCGGATACCCTTTACCATCATAACGTTCATGATGCCATCTGCAGATCTGATACGCGATCTTGATCATCTTCTCATCCTTATAATGCTCCAGCTTATCCAGCATAGAAGCATCAATCAGCGTATGCTCTTTCATAGTCTCAAATTCTTCTTTAGACACCATCCAGGCAACGGATCAGCTCGAGCACATATGGCTTCTCATCCACTTCTATATAACGTGCGATCACTTGATAAATCCTGCCATTTACAATCTCCAGCTTTCCTTTTCTTCTTTCGTGGTCGCTGCACGCATCGCTACACAGTTATCACAGGGTGTTTCCCGTTTTCAATAATGATAGCAGTTCTGCCCCTCGTTGATTTTTTCTCCATTCTTCATCAATATCTGATATATTTCCAATTGGGAAAAGACGGATCTCCTGAAAGATCTTCCGAAAATATTGGATTTCTTCTTCTAATTGTCCTTTTGTCATTCGTTCTTCCGCATTCATGTCTTGTCCTCCAGACTTCTACTACGCAGTTTCCTGTTATTTTCATTTCTAATTATTATACAATATTTACAAAAAATAAAAAGAATTATCCCGATATATGTGAAAAAATTTTTGTGAAGCATAGGCTACATCTGCATTACTGTGAAAAAAGGACCACCAAAACCTGTTTTCGGGAATTGGTGATCCTTCATGAAATACTTATATAACTATCCTTTTATGTAATTTATTTTCTCGTCATCACGCGATTTTCTACCGCTTGCAGTCATCGGAACTTCCGCTGTCACGGATGCATTCTCGATTTCCACAGAATAGGTCTTGTGGATCAGACAGTTGATCGGATCTTCTGTCGTGATGACCAGTGCCAGACTATGTCCAGGCTCTACCGTATATCTTGTCGCATTCAGATAAATATGGTAATCATGGTATTCACCCTTTTTCAGTTCGATACTGTTCTGTGCTGTCTCCGGTTCATATCCTGCTTCCGGATTGCACAGATCTGCAAATGCCCGTGTGATCACACGGTATTTCTTATGTACAGTAGCAAACTCCGCTTCATTCCATGCTGGAACCTCTCCTCCGCTGATAATTCCGCCTTCTTTTACCACATTGACCGGAATTGTATTTCTCTGCGGATCTACAGACTGAATGCTGTCAAATTCTTCATCACACACGTCACAAAGAAGAAGAGTAAGCTTCACATCATCCATACGTCCTGACATTTCATGCATTCCAAGCTTCATCGTCAGAGTATCTGCATCATTACTGTTTACCGGATTGAAATCTGCTTCTGCATCTCCATCTTTTAACGCTGCTCTTAATCTTACGCAGGTTGTTCCCTGTAATGTCACTGCCTCTTTAAATGGATCCGTCACATAACACTGTGCCATATTGCTTGATCTCACACCCATCACATCATCGAAGTTCTCTGCACTGACACCCGCTGCTTCCCAGTCTGTATCGATTACAGTTGTTCCCTGTTCTTCGCACGTAAGATTCATCTTATATGCTGTCTCCCAGGAATCTGCTGTCTCCCATTTTCTCTGGTCATAGTTCATCTGCACCAGGATTGCCGGTCTGTTCTCTGCACCATTTTCAACTCCGTATAAATAATGAGAAATCCATTCATTGATAATATCATCATAGAATTTACCATCCACAAGGATTCCATATCGCTTCGGCATCGTTGGTGTAATATGTGCACCCTGATGAAGGATTGCTTTTACATTCTTTCCTGCCTTCTGGAAAGATTTGTACATCATCTCATACTGCTTGGTAGACACGTTCTCGTCATTCAGTCCCTGTACGATGAGTGCACTGCATTTGATCCGGTCTGCATGAAGACGATAATTTCCCATACCCCAGAATTCCGGATTATAGTCAAATCCACCCTTGATCTGCTGAAGACTCATCTCATGATGGAATGCTCCCATATCATCCCGCTGCTTCTCGGTTAATGTCTCATCATTGTAACGGCTGGAACAAAAATAGGCAAGGAAGCTGTTCAGCATTTCTTTCGGCCAGTACCGCTGTGCGCCCTGCATGTTCTGCTGGCTGTACCAGTCCGCGATTCCTGCGATCGGTACGATTGTCTCCAGTCCTTCTACTCCTGTTGTTGCCACTGCAAACGGCATGGTTCCGGCGTAAGATCTTCCTGTCATGGCAACCTTTCCGTTTGACCAGTCTGCCTTTGTCTCAACCGTTCCTTCGCGGTCTGCATATCCGATACGGTCTCCATGCAACCATTCTACAATTGCTTTGAAAGCGTCTCTTTCATAGTCTGAACCAACATAATTGAATCCGTCAGATCCTTTTTGAACCAAATCCCGCACTTAAAACAACTGCAAATCCACGTACAAGATAATAATCAAAGGTGTCGATATTTTCAAAGACCATAACGTTATTATTTCCTTTATCCGGATAATACCAGTCTGCGGGATCTGCTTTTAAAGAAAGATCCATTGCACTGATGCATCCCTGCGGAACATGCGCATCCACTTTTTTGTCAAGATCTGCAAAATTAACCGGATGATATTCTTTTTCTGCCACTTCTTTCATATGCGGATATCCATCTTCCTGGACTCCCGCCGCATATGGACGTGCCTCATATAACGTTGCCGCCTTATAATTGCCTTCTACGGCACTTCTTGGTACCTGGACAACAGCTTTCACAAGATCTCTTTTTCCATCTCCGTCCACATCGTAATCCGTTTCCACATAAACACAATATCTTACGATACTGGATGTTGCCGGATCATACTTTTCTCCTGTCTTTCCATCTGTAAGCGGAAATACCGGCTGTGCAAGTCCATTCTCAAATACTGGTACTTTGCTGTAATTCTTTTCGTTCATGGTAAACCTCCCAATCATTAAATAAATACTTGGATCTAATCACATATTATTTCCCCAATATTATTGTGATTTCATTTCTCCATTTCCTATTATAACGAGATGCAAGAAGAACTTCAATGAGATTTTTCGCTTTATTTTATAGTTTACTATACCTGTTTTCTTTTCTCAATTGTATAGAAATAATCTTTTAGACATGCTATAGTAAACTTAAATTTTACATAGAGTTATCTGAAATTCAACAAACGAAAAGGGGATATTATGAAAAAGAACATAAAAAAGATATTAAAGGTTCTCGGAATCTTCCTGCTTATCATTCTGGTTGCGCTGATTGCATATCTGATCTATCTCTTTGCAAGCTATCACCGCATTCCGGATAATCAGGATTTGAAGATCGAGAAAACTTCCGATGGAACAGCCGCAGCTGACACACTGACAACCGAGAAAGAATATTCCGCTCTGACCTACAATGTTGGTTTCGGAGCCTACACGCCGGACTTCAGCTTCTTTATGGACGGCGGAAAATCTTCCTGGGCAAAAAGTAAGGAGAGTGTCGAATCTGATATTCAGGGTGCCGTAGAACTGGTTGTTTCCAAAGATCCGGATTTCGCACTGATCCAGGAAGTTGATCTGAACTCTACACGAAGCTACCATGTAGATGAATATTCAATTTTAAAGGATACGATTCCAAGTTACAATACGGTATTTGCACAGAATTACGATTCCGCATTCCTTTTTTATCCATTCACACAGCCGCATGGCCGCAGCCGTTCCGGACTTGCTCTTTTCTCCAAATATCCGGTTACGGATTCTCTGAGAAGAAGCTTTCCGATATCGACAAGCTTCAACAAGTTCTTTGACCTTGACCGTTGTTACAGTATTTCCAGAGTCCCTGTAGATAACGGAAAGGAACTGGTTATCTTCCTGCTGCACATGTCTGCTTACGGCAACAGTGATGCGATTCGCGAAGGACAGATCCGTATGCTGAGTGCCGATATGGAAAAGGAATACGAAGCCGGTAATTATGTACTTTGCGGTGGTGATTTCAACCATGACCTTAAGGCATCCGAAAAAGATGCAGAAAATTGTGAGTCCTGGGCTTATCCATTCCCACGCGAAGAACTTCCGGAACACTTTTCATTCTGCCTGGACAATCTTTCTGACAGTGAAAAGGATGCTCTCTGGGACAGTGCACGGAATGCAGATATGGAATATGTACCTGGTGTGACCTACACGGTGACGCTGGACGGATTTATTACTTCCGATAATATTGAATGCACAGAATATGAAAATGTAAATACCGGATATAGCTACTCGGATCATGATCCGGTGTATACGAAATTCAAATTATTAGATGAATAATATGTAAAAAGGCGGCTGATCTTTTTTCAGACCAGCTGCCTAAATTTTCATCTATTTCTTCTTACTCCAGATCAATCTTCTCCTGCAAAGCACCACACAGCCTGCCATATCACCGATAACATTTACACAGGTTGCTCCCATATCGCAAAGCGTATTGATACTAATATAAACGCCCATAACTCCGGCAGGAAGTCCGGCCATTGTAGCAAGTGCCGCGAATGATGCGATTGCAATACTGGAAATCTGGTTGGGAACACCAAGTTCATTCTCCACACAACTCTTACTGATCGGAATGGTTGCCGAGCTTGAACAGGTTCCGAATGCATTCAGTGCTGCCGGCATGATCGCGCGGAAAAACTTAAACGGACTTGTCTTTCCAAGAAATTTTACTGCACCGCCGTACACAATAAATGCAAATCCATAAAATGCAACATACAGAATGATCAGCTGTGTTGCCAGTGATACGATCGTACTCGTTCCATTTGCTTCTACAACCGGAACAATGGTACAAAATACACCGATCGGCGTAAAATACATAACAGTACTGATTACCTTCAGACACACCTCGTTACAGGAATCAATCACCTTTAATAATGGCTCTCCCTTTTCTCCGATCGCAATCCGAATGATCTGTTCATAGATCATGATCTCTCTTCCTTTCTTTTGACAAATCTCAAGTACTGTCTGAAATAATTTTTACTTTTTTCACGATTATGGGATAAAATTTTATATTGAAAATGCAGATGACAGTCCTTCCGGATTTCGTCACCTGCTTTTCACTCTTTCTATATTTTCCGCACTGAATTTCCATCTCTAATCTTTACAGGAAACCGGTACGAATAATTTTTTCTGCGCCATTCCGGATCCTCCATCATCCGCAGAAGATGTTTTGCTGTGATACGTCCGAGCTGATACTTTGGATGCACCGCTGTCACCAGCTGGATACTGGTACTCGAATCCTGAAGCTCTGCATCATCAAAAGATACCAGTGAAATGTCCTCCGGCACATGCGGCCCTCTCTCTTCCAGAAACTCCATGTAATAATCCGCCACCTCATCATTGTAGACCATCATCGCCGTACAATCCTTCATCCGTCTGTACATCCTAAGCAGTCCCTTTTTGCTCAGTTTCTCCTCCATATCCTTCGTCGAATACCAACGAATACAGTCATCATCAAATTTCACGCCGTAATCTGACAGGCACTGAACAAATCCTTTGTACCGCTCAATCCCCTGCCTGTCATCATACTTGAAGATTCCGCCAATCCTTCGGTGCCCGTTCTCGATCAGAATCTTGGTCAACTCGTAAGCTGATCTGGAATCCGACATTTCTACACTGTCAAATGGCATATTTTCATAATGATTGTGGATAAACAGTGTCGGAATATTTCTTCTTTTGATTTCTTTATAAAGACGAATGTTTGGATTTGGAAATGCCGATCTCGATCCTTCAATGATCAGACCGCTGACATTTCCTTTGAGCAGACCTTCCAGATAAATCGCCTCATCATTCAGGCGGTTCTTCGTTACCGCAACCTCAATTCCATATCCTTTTTCTGTCAGCGAAGCTTCAATCCCGTCGTATACCCGCGGAAACAGATAATCAGAATAATAGCTCAAAAGAAGACCTATTTGTGGTCTTTCTCCATTTACTCCACTGCCGTCATAAGAAACATAGGTTCCGCTTCCCCTCACACGGGTAATCAGGCCTTCTTCCTCCAGTTGCCGCAATGCAGTCCTTACCGTCTGCCTGGAATATCCAAACTTCTTCTGAAGGCTTGTCTCTGACGGAAATTTATCCATATTTTTAATCACACCACTGGTGATCAGTGTGTGTGCCCAATTATATAATTTCTGGTATTTAAGTCCATCCTGATCTGTCTTATGCATAAAGTCTCCATTTCCTATTAAAAATGTGCATCCTCGCGGAGCATTTTGGCATCTTAGGAACTTATTCTTTCCTAAAATGTCAAAAAGTCAGGATCCGCAATCTTCTTTGGACTGCAAATCCTGACTTCTGATCTGTATACATCCGGGAAATTTCTTCTCGTAACTGAGAACTGTCAGTTCCCCAATATGTAAATTATTATTTGATTACCTGGATAGATTCTCTGTCTGCGAATACTGCCACGAAGATCAGGAATACAACACCCTGAATGATGCTGCATCATCTGTGTTGAGAATCCCATCATGGTCAGTCCACTGTTCAGTACGATGTACAATAATGATCCGACAATGATATTTTCAAAACGAACTTTTTGCACCACCTGAAATTGGCATTCCACCTAATACCAGGGCGATCAGAATCTGTGTTTCCAGCTGGTTACCACCTGAAGATGTAACCGATCCAACTTTGATAACATTGATAAATGTCAGCAAATCCTGTGATTGCACCTGCAAGTACATACATAAGGAATTTCATCTTATCCGTACGGATGCCAGAGAACATTGTGCTTTTTTTCACCAGCTCCGATTGCTTTCAGATAAGTTCCGAACTTTGTATAACGGAATGCAATAAATCCAATAATCAAAATAACTACCGTACATGCAACCTTAAGTCCTGTGCTGTCATAGTTGATCAGTTTTGCAGAACCTGCAACAGGTGCATTTGTTGTAAGGTATTTGATAAATCCACGGAATAAGAACATGGTACAAATTGTAACAATGAAGGATTTGATCTTACGGAATACATAGAAGTAACCGTTCAAAGCTCCGATTCCGCACCAGATGCAATACCGCCGATAATTGCAAGTGGAATGCTCTTCTGTGAAAGAATACATACAACGATAGATGAAATACCGAGGATAGATCCCTGAGAGAAATCCAGACCTCCCATTGTCATAATGAAGAAAACACCCATAGTTCTGCAATCATAGTTACATATACCTGTGAAAGTACCAGTGACATATTTCCCATCATACGGAAATCTGTCAGGACATTAAATAACAGGAAAATAACAACCAATCCTACGATTGGCAGGAGCGAACGAATTAAGGCCATTTTAGATGCCTTTTTCAGCTTGCTCTTTATCATTTGTTTTTGCACTTACTTGACTTCCCATAGGCGCCTCCTTATACCATCATAGAAATAAGACCATTTTCATCAAGGTTCTTATCTCTATCCAGCTGACCACTGATTTTTCCATCTTTCATAATTACGATACGGTCGCACATACCGATCAGCTCCATCAGCTCTTCTGAAATCATGATAATGGATTTTCCATTCTTTCTCATCTGATTCATTAACTGGTAGATATCCTGTTTAACTTTGATATCAATACCACGTGTCGGGCTGTCCAGTACAACGATGTCAGAATCTTTTCCGATCCATCTTGCAAGAACGACTTTCTGTTTGTTACCACCTGAAAGATTTGATACAAACTGATTTACATCTACCATCTTTACAGACATCTGTTTTGCATATTTATCTGCAAATTCTTTACGCTTCTTATCACTTAAGAGATGTCCCTTTCCTGCCAGTTCATCCAGTGACGGAAGGCAGATATTGTCTCCGATGCTCTGGTTCAGAACAACAGATTCATTGTCACGGTCTTTTGATGTGTACGCAATGCTGTGTTTGATCGCAGTCGGAATATCATTAATCTGTGTTCCATCTGCCAGTGTTACGCTACCTGTACGGTCATAAGATGCACCGAAAATAGCTTTTCCGATTTCATGCATACCAGATTCTGAAAGTCCACCAAATCCAAGGATTTCACCTTTATGAAGATCAAATGTTACATTTTCGATCAATCCAGGAACAGTAACATTCTTTACTGATAATACAACTTCGTCAGATACTTTTTTCGCCATAATCTGCACGATAATAATCACCTGTTACTTCACGTCCTACCATCAGCTTCTTCAGATCATCTTCTGTTACATCTTTACTCTTAACGGTATCGATGTAAACACCATCTCGAAGAATTGTGATTGTATCAGACTTGTCAAGAATTTCCGGAAGGTCATGAGAAATGAAAATAACCGTATTTCCACTCTTTCTGATTCTTTCCATATGTTTGTAAAGCTCTTCACGTCCTTCCTGTGAAAGAGCAGTTGTTGTCTCATCGATAACAACGATCTTTGGATCAAAATAAGTAGCTTTTACAATCTCAACCAGCTTACGGTCTTCAAAATTGTAATTGTCGATCATGTCAGCTGCTTTAATTCTTTCAAAACCATATTTCTTTAAAAGCTCTGTTGCTTTCTTATTCATGGCATTTGTATTTTTGATTCCGAAATGTACGAACTGATCTTCATGTCCGAGGAAAATATTCTCTGCAACTGTAAGTCCTGACAGAGTTCCAAGTTCCTGTACGATGATAGATACACCTTCATTGTTGGCTTCTACCTGATTCTTCGGATGAATCTCTTTCCCATCCAGAATGAAGGTACCGCTTCCGATACTGTAGATGCCGGTCAGCATGTTGGTCAGCGTCGATTTACCGGAACCATTTTCTCCGATCAGCGCGTGAACTTCTCCTTTATTTACATTGAAGGATACATTCTGAACTGCCTTCGTGATACCGAAGGACTTGCAAAGATTTTTTACCTGTAATCTTACCTCGCTCATTGCTGTCTTCCTCCCTTCATTTACTTGACGATTTCGCCCTTTAGTAGCCTTTGTTGTCACAGTAATGATAATAAGCAGTGCAAGTCCTGTGATAACATCCTGGATTGCAGTCGGTGCTCCGAGAGCAATGAAACCGAAGAAAATGATGTTGATTACGAACTCACCGATGATGATTGCCGGCGGCATTCCGTATTTCTTAAATGCAAGGCCGAAGAAACATCCCATGGTCGGAACGAAGTTTCGGCTCATAGATGCCATTCCTGTAACAGCTACCATAGAAGAACCATAACTGATTGTCAGGATTGCCATAACTCCAAGGAAAGCACCACTTAAGATAAATGCAAGTACTTTATATTTATTTACGTTAATACCCATATTCTTTGCAACGAATTCATCACTTCCGATTGCATAGGTATAAGTTCCGATTTTAGTATAATTCAAAAAGATGTATGCGACTACACAAGCCACAATTGCGAGAATAATATCTCCCGGCATCTGACCGAATGCACGAAGATTTGACGGAAGTGTCTGCTCCACGCCGCCTGCGATATAGTTTGCAACTGACTCATAGATAAGAGCCAGACCAGTTGTTACGATCATAGATGGAATACGAAGTTTTACATAAAAAATACCATTCAATACTCCAACGATTGCACCTGTGATGATGCATCCGATAATAAGTCCAAAATAGCCCAAATTAAATCTGGTTGCAAATACACATCCAACGATTGCTGAAAGCATAATGTTTGCACCGATTGAGAAGTCGAACATTCCCATCACCATTACAAAATAGAAACCAACTGCACCTACGGTAGCAATCAGGCTCGCCTGAAAGTAATTGAGCATATTGGAAAAGGAACCAAAGTTATGTGGTGACAAGATTTTTAAAGATCAGCCAGGAAAGTACGACCAGACCAATTAAGATCACATATCCCATCACTTTCCCTGAAATTTTTTTACTAGTGCCCATATTATCTACCTCTTCATAATTGTCATTTCTGATTTAGAAAAGGTGGCATCGCCTTTGCGACGTCACCCTTTCTGAGTTAATAGTCGTTATTATTTGTCTGTCTTAGTTACCTGCACGTGATCTTTGCATCTTCGATAGATACCTTAGCATTTCGGCCGCCTTTTAAGTCATCCATGCTGAGTTTAGACATTTCAACCAGTTCATCATCTGTGTATGGAAGCTGATCTACGAAATATTTCTCATATGCTTTGTAATCATCTGCTGATGATACATACAGATATGGGAACGGAACATCTTCGAATTTGCCCGAAGTCTTTGTAGTTTCCTTTGATTGCATTGTAAACCATCATGAAGGAAATCAGTGGGTCGCAGTAATGTCCGCCAGATTCACCAGCCATAGATCCGTTTTCAAGTCTTTCACCAAGATCTGGAAGGAAGTCTGTAGAAACGATATCAATATCACTTGTCTTTCCTGCACGTTCAACTGCTTTTGCGATTGCTCCCTGAAGAGGATCTCCACCACCACCAGCTGGGATCAGAGCATCAAGGTTCGGATCTCTTTGCCATTAAAGCTTCTGCTGCTTTTGATCCACCTTCTGAAGTTGTACCTGCGTACTGTGGTTCAGAAAAGAGTTGCTTTGTCGTTCGGATTTTCTTTGTTCCATTTTTCAACGCCGGCTTTGTAACCTTCCCATCTTCCAAGCCATGTAGCATCTCCCTGCTCCCAGCCAATAAGACCGATGTTACGATCTCCTTTTTCAAGAAGGATGTTTACAAGTTCTTCACCGTTTGCCGGTTCATCTTCATGTACAGCTCCGATGTAGTAATCAGAATCTTTTTTAGCGCCTGATAAATATCTGCGCTGTTCTCTTCACTGATCACACGGAAGAACTGTGAAAGATAAACTTTGTTGTCATTACATGTCTTGATAGCAGATGTCATTTCTGTATCAGATGAGTTACAGATGATGATTCCCTGGCATCCTCTTTGCAAGCTGTTCTACAGATGCTGTAACTTTTTCAGAAACATGTCCCTGGTCAACATACTGTACTTCGACATCAAGAGCTTTTCTTTGCTTCATCAAGAATCTTCTTACACTGTGATCCAAGTACGTCTGTTGAAGACCAAATAGAAACACCAATTTTAATCTTGTCTGATTTTGAAGCACTCTTGTCAGAAGATCCACTACCACCACATTGCAAGTCCGACTACCATTGTAGCTGCCATTGTAGCTGCTGTTACTTTTTTTGAAAACTTTTTTCATATCTTCTCCTCCATCTCCGTTTTCTTGATGATTTGATTATATTATTTGAGTCTGTGCTTTTCAAGAAAATACAAGAAAGTTTTTGTTCAAAGTTGTATTTTAAACGTGTATTTTATCCACCAAAAATGTAATGTTTTTATTCATTTTGTGCATTATGTCCTTATAGTAATCGTTTTTTTCAGTGAAAACTAGATTTTTGTGCGTTATGTGTAAAATTTTTATGAACTAACAATACAACTTTCATTTTCTCTATACTTGTATTGTAAATGTATACAAATCACATGATTACATACCTTTTTTCTTTTTTGATATTATACATACACAGCCTTAATCCTTCCTTAAAAATTTATAGATTTTATGCATTATGCACAGCTTATTTCTTTTTATTATCCGCTTGACATAAGTCCGAATTCAGACTACAATATACAGAGTACGATTTCAGACTTACTATCATCTGATTTCGAAATCTACATAATTATTTAAATGAGGTGAACCATGAACACAGATTCTACTGTACTTATCAGCAAATATTTAAAAGAATACAATCACATATA
>VOFH01000409.1_pt1 | contig 52594 bp, 68 predicted proteins | sample 5384091 | NCBI WGS metagenome assembly VOFH01 (sample SAMN12384727, study PRJNA508395) | human gut metagenome | isolation source: healthy gut G | host: Homo sapiens
TATGTTTTATCTGAATATATCGGACAGACAGAGGTCCGCATTGTTTTATAAGAAAGGGAATTATCATGTTGTCAACAGAATATATGCTGACGGACAGTATGTAGACAGATTTGCTCTTGTAGATTTTGAGAATTATGACTATGTTGAGGCATACGGCGAGAATCTTTACAGAGCTGTAGATGGCGCAACACAGACAGATGCTACAGCAACAGTTAATCAGGGATATTTGGAGGCTTCCAATATTAATGTGGTAACAGAGATGGTAGATATGATATCTATTGCAAGAGATTTTGAAAGTAATCAGAAGATTATGAATACTATCGATGAGATGTTAGGAAAGATGGTATCTATATCTGAGATTTAGTAACAACTGTTAGGCATATACATATGGAGGACTGACGACATGATGAGATCATTGTGGACTGCTGCATCAGGAATGATGAGCCAGCAGACAAGCGTAGATACTATTGCCAACAATCTGGCAAATGTTAATACAGTAGGATATAAGCAGGAACAGACTCAATTTAAGTCTCTGCTTTACCAGAATCTTCAGGCGAAGACTACTTCTGCCAACGGAGAGAATAAACCTGTTGGAGCACAGGTAGGACTTGGTTCAAGAGTTTCAGCAGTAACATCAATATATACACAGGGTGCATTAAATGCAACCGACAGTACAACAGATTTTGCGATTAATGGAGATGGTTTTTTCGCAGTAAGAAATACTAATACTGACGAGACTGTGTATACAAGAAATGGACATTTTACATGGGCAACAGCTACAGAAGGCGTAATGCTTAGTACTTCGGAAGGATATCCTGTACTCAGCGCAGATGGCGCAGAGATAGTTCTTGGACAGGATGCTAACGGTGAGGATTATAAGACTAATCTTATTACTATTGATACAGACGGCAACCTTTTATATCCTGATGAGTCTAACAATCCGGCACCAATCGGTATTAAGATTGGTTTATATCAGTTTCCTAATCCTTCAGGACTTGATAAGATTGGTGGAAGCTACCTTTCAGAGACTGAGGCGTCAGGAACTGCACTTAACGAAGAGTATGATGCAGTTGGGAAGAAGAGTTCATTAAGACAGTCATATCTTGAGTCATCTAATGTTCAGGTTGCAACTGAGATGGTTAATCTTATAACAGCACAGAGGGCTTATGAGCTTTGTTCAAAGGCTATTACAACATCTGATACAATGATGGAGCAGGCTAATAACCTTAAGAGATAAGCGGGGTGTAGTGTATGAGCGATTCTATTACGGGGCTTAGCAGTACGAATTATTCAGATGTGTATGATTCTAAAGCGGGTTCTTTAACTAATAAACTTACAGATACTGATTATTCTAAGGCATCAGACGATGAACTTATGTCTGTATGCAAGGATTTTGAAAGTTATTTTGTTGAACAGGTTCTTAAGTCAATGGAGAAGATGGCTAAGATTGATTCAGAAGACGAGGATAGCAATCTGTTCTCTTCTATGGCTGGAATTGGCGGAACAGAGGATACTTCACTTAATACTTTGGGAAGTTACTTTGGAGATGAGATGGTGTCATCTTATGCCAAGCTTATGACTGATTCTAATCATGGCAAAGGACTTGGAATAGCACAGACGCTTTATGAGCAGATGAAGAGAAATTATTCTACAGAGTCTATTCCTAAGGCAGATGAGCAGGAATAATATTTAACATAAAGGAGATAACAGATTGGATTACGAGTCTGTGAAATATGTAGAGGGCTTTGTGGAGAATATTATCTTCAGGAATGAAGACAATGGATATACGGTTTTTAATATTGTATATGATGATGAAGAAATCACCTGTGTTGGAGTGTTAAGCTATATCAACACAGGTGAATTTATTACCGCACAAGGCGAATTTGTTAAGCATGCAGTTTACTACATGCAGTTTAAAGTCACATCTTATGAGTTCAGGGCGCCGGATGATGCTGCATCCGTAAGGCGTTATCTAAGCTCTGGGGCAATCAAGGGTATCGGCGAGAAGATGGCTGAACGAATAGTTAAGACATTTGGCGATGATACATTCAGGATTATGGAAGAAGAACCGGAGCGTCTGGCTGAGATTAAAGGAATAAGCATGTCTAAAGCTATGGATATAGCAAACCAGCTTATTGACAAGAAAGACATCAGAAAAGCAATGATGTTTCTTCAGCGTTATGGAATCCAGATGAATCTTGCCAACAAAATATTTAAGCGTTATGGAAACGACATTTATAACATTCTTGAACAGAATCCGTACAGGCTTGCTGATGACATAGAGGGTGTCGGTTTTAGGACGGCTGATGAGATTGCTTCGCGTGCCGGAATCAAGATTGATTCTGAATTCAGGATTAAGAGCGGAATATTTTATGTGCTTAACCAGGCGACAATGCAGGGACACACATATCTTCCGTATGATAAGCTTGTGCGTCAGGTCAACGAACTGCTTTTGATTGATGTCCAGGACTATGACAAATACCTTATGGACCTGACAATGGATAAGAAGATAGTTGTCAAGGTTAAGGACAATGTAAAATGTGTCTATGCCCGTATGTATTACAACATGGAAGCAAATGTTGCAGCTATGCTTAATAATCTTGATGTCCAGATTGAGGAAGACCAGAAATTCATAGATGACAGGATTGCAAGGATTGAGGATAAAGAAGGAATAACTCTTGATGATATCCAGAAAGAGGCTGTTGCGAAAGCAGTAAGAAACGGGCTTGTTATTGTTACTGGCGGTCCGGGAACCGGTAAGACTACAACTATTAATACAATAATCAAATATTTTGAGCTGGAAGGTCTGGAAATCAGGCTGGCAGCGCCTACGGGACGATGCAGCCAAGAGAATGACTGAGGCGTGCGGTTATGAAGCACAGACAATCCACAGAATGTTAGAGATAAGCGGCGGCGTGCCGGATGGTGACAGAAAGTCGGCAGCAGGTCTGTCTATGTTCTTTGAGAGAAATGAAGATAATCCGCTTGAGGCTGATGTTATTATTGTTGATGAGATGTCGATGGTTGACATAAGCATTATGAATTCACTTCTTAAAGCTGTTTCGATTGGAACGAAACTGATTCTTGTAGGTGATATCAACCAGCTTCCAAGTGTCGGACCGGGAAATGTGCTGAAAGACATCATAGAATCCGGTTGCTTTCCGGTTGTTAAGCTTGAGAGAATATTCAGACAGGCGGCACAGAGCGAGATTATTATTAATGCCCATAAGATAAACAGGGTGAGGAGGTGGTACTTAACAAGTACAGCAAGGATTTTCTTTTTGTTCACAGAAACGGTGCAGACAATATAATAAATGCAATGAAAACGCTTATTAAGGACAAACTCCCGGACTATGTAGGTGCCGATGTGTATGACCTTCAGATTCTTACTCCATCGCGAAAATCAATGTCGGGGTGGAACGTCTTAATAAGATTATGCAGGATTTTCTTAATCCGGCTGATGCTATCAAGCAGGAAAGACAGGTCGGTGATGTTACTTTCCGTGAAGGTGATAAGGTTATGCAGATTAAGAATGATTATCAGCTTGCATGGGAAAAACGGAGCAGATACGGTATTCCAACAGAACAGGGAACGGGCGCTTTTAACGGGGATACCGGAGTTATAGAGAGAATAAGCACATTTGATGAGAATGTAACTGTGAAATTCGAAGATGGCAGATTTGTTACTTATGAATTCTCACAGCTTGATGAGCTTGAACTTGCGTATGCGATTACGGTTCGCAAATCACAGGGAAGTGAGTACCCGGCGGTTATTATTCCGATGTCGCAGGGGCCAAGAATGCTGATGAACAGGAATATTCTGTATACGGCAGTTACAAGAGCAAGAAAATGTGTGTGCCTCGTTGGGGAAGAGGAGATATTCAGGCTTATGGCTGGCAATGTATCAGAGTCAAAACGATATTCTTCACTCACAGACAGGATTGAAGAAATCAGACATATTGAAGATTTCGGACAATGATAATTGATATGTTTATATGTGATAATGATGATAATAATGGGGATTATGGATTATAAGAAGGTATTAATGGAGGCAGTTAATGCGGTACTTCCGCCAGCGTGTCCTATGTGTGGAAAGCCGGCACCTTTTGTTGGAGGGATAAGGGCAGATATATGTGGAAGCTGCATGCATAATATAAATTATGTAAGCGAGCCTGCCTGTTTAAAATGTGGTAAGCCGGTGAAAGATGAAGAAACAGAATACTGTAGTGACTGCAGCAGGCAGAAGCATGTATATGACCAGGCATGTGCGTTGTATGAATATTCTAAGAATGTCAAGGAATCAATATACAGATTTAAATATTATAACAAGCAGGAATATGCAGGAATATATGCGAATCAGATGGCGGACAGATGTGGCAGGATGATACGCATGTGGTCGCCGGATGTGATAATTCCTGTTCCGATTCATATTTCGAAATATAAGGAGCGTGGGTTTAACCAGGCTGGGCTTATTGCACAGGCACTTGGAAGAGCCATGCAGATTCCGGTAGATGAGGAATATCTCGTGAGGATTGTTAAGACTCAGCCCATGAAGGAGCTAAGTAATCGGGAAAGAATTAAAAATCTGCAAAATGCTTTTCAAGTAAGAGAAAAAGTTGTAAGATATAGAAAAGTATTAATCGTGGACGACATATATACAACAGGAGCAACATTTGATGCATGTGCAGCAGTACTTAAAGACGCAGGAGTGTCGCAGGTATATGGTATAAGTCTGTGTGTGGGAGACGGATTTTAAAGTATGAGCTGCTTTAGTAACTGGACCTGTTAACGAGATTGATAAAGAGGATTAACAAGGAGAAGCTATGGAAGTTAAGAATTGTAAGAACTGTGGAAGATTATATAATTATATAGGTGGTGTGTACAGACTTTGTCCTGAATGCATGAGAAAGCTTGAAGAAAAGTTTCAGGAGGTTAAAGATTATATAGAGGATAATCCAAGGGCTGATATGAGAGAAATATCTGAGAAGTGCGATGTCAGTACAAGACAGATTGAACAGTGGATAAGAGAAGAAAGATTATCGTTCAGTGATGATTCACCTATTGGTATTGCATGCGAAGTATGCGGAGCTACCATAAAAACCGGAAGATATTGTGAGAGATGTAAGAACGATTTAGCTAACAGACTGGGAAGCATGTACGGAAGCAGATCTTCAACAGTTGATGCTGATAAGATAAGAGAGAGAAGAGAAAAGGCAAGGATGAGATTTCTTGATAAATAATAAGCTTTTTTTCAAAACGGGTATAAAGTATTTGCGGAAACTGTCCGATATCTTACACATGAAGCAAGAGAGTATCTGCTTTAATTAATGGAAAGTGAGGCGGTTAATATGCGCATAGATGCTTATAATGCTGTTAATCAGATATATCAGACCAGCCAGATTTCTAAAGCTAAGACAGCAGCTAAGACATCATCGGTTAGTGACAAGTTTGAGATTTCTGACACAGCCAGGACATATCAGACAGCCAGGACAGCAGTAAGTAAGGCTTCTGATGTTCGAGAAGACAAGATTGCTGATATTAAGGCACGTATGGCAGCAGGAACTTACAACATCAGTTCAGAAGCTGTTGCAGATAAGATTCTGAACAACATTTCAACATTAACATTTTAGTGGGGTTTTATTAGATGGCAAGTTTGATAGATTCTTTGATTAATATAATGAATGATGAGAACAGACAGTATACTGAGCTTTTGGACTTGTCTAATAATAAGACTACTGCTATTGTTAAGGGAGCTGTCGGACAGCTTCAGGAGATATTTGGTAAGGAGCAGAAGCTTATTGATATTCTTAACAGACTGGAGATGGAGAGACAGTCATGTGTTGCAGATATATGTAAGATTCTGTATCTGTCAGCAGCAGAGGTTAAGGTGAGTCAGATAGTAAGACTGTTAGAAAAGAAGCAGGCAGAGCATGATGCTTTAGAACAGTCGTATCTGAGTCTTAAGAAAACTGTAAACCAGCTTACGCAGGTTAATGATAATAACAGGCTGCTGCTTAAGGAATCAATGGATATGATTGATTTTGAGATTAATCTTGCGAAGAATGCAAGTATGGCTCCACAGACGGCTAACTATGGAAAGTGAGCGTATGAGGAGACAGGTGGCATGGGAAGCACAAGCTTTGATGCCAGGCAGTAATATTCTGATGGCATATCAGGATGCCACGGATATAAGACAATATGAATAATATCACGGATGATTTATTGTGAGATGGGGTTGTCCGTGTTGGATTGAAAGCCACATTTTTACTAAGGAAATGTGGCTTTTTTAGTCTCTGGGGTGTTTTGTTTTAAAAAATGACGATATACATATAAGATTATGAATTAAGTAAGAAAGAGGTGACCTTATGGCTAATGGAATGGCAGGATTGTTTGTTGGAGCAAGCGGTTTGAAAACAGCTCAGACAGCACTCAACACAACAGCACACAATCTGTCTAATATTAACAACCGGATATACAAGACAGCAGGTTACTTTCTCTGATACTACATATGTCAATGTCAGCAGCAAGGACAAAGTAAGTTATGCAAGCTATGGACTTGGTGTTGCAATATCTGAGGTAAGAAGAATAAGAGATCAGTATATTGACCTGGCATACAGGAATGAGAATTCAAGACTTGGATTCTATGAAAGCCAGTACAATGCTGTTCAGGAGATAGAAGATCAGTTTGGTGAGATGCAGGGTGTAACTTATGAGTCATATCTTACCAATCTGTATGATTCAATTAATGAACTTGCCAAGAATCCGACAAGTACAGTTGCAAGGTCATCACTTATCCAGAATGCGACTGCATTTATAGAGAAATCAGAAAAATGTGTATAAGGGGCTCAGGGATTACCAGACAACTCTTAATACACAGGTTAGTAATATGGTTAATAAGATTAATGATCTTGCAGGCCAGATATATAAGCTTAATAAGAGTATTGCCAAGGTGGAAGCACCGGGTATGGAGAAAGCTAATGATTTAAGAGACCAGAGAGATGCGGCAATAGATGAACTCAGCAAATATATAGATATTACTTATTATGAATCAGAGAATAAGGAAACTATTATTAATGCAGCCGGAGTTCCTCTTGTAACATCAGGCGAACTTACAGCTATGAGTACAAGAGTTGTCGAGGGAACAACACTTGTTATTCCCACATGGCCATCGTATGAAAGAGATGTTTATGAAGATGGCAAGCTGGCGTCTAATGCTGATGATACAGATAAGGGACAGCTTAAGGGACTTATTATTGCAAGAGGCAATATGGTTGTAGATTATACAGTGGTTCGGTTGCACCTGACAGCAATGATTATGACATGAGTACTGAGGAAGGCCGTACAGCATATCAGCAGGCCTATAATGAATATGCAAAGCAGCAGGAATACTACAATACATATGTAGAGCCTTCAGCAATTCTTAGCGCTATGGCGGGATTCGATAAGCTTGTTAATGGAATTGTTGAAAGAATCAACGGAATCTTGTGTCCGGAGAAAACTGAGACAAGGACTAATCCTTATCTTAATGCAGATGGAAGTGAGATTCAGGCAGATACATACATATATAATTCAGTTGATCAGCCGGTTCTTTATGACAGATACGGAAGAGAGGTTACCGGAACTGATAACGGTGATGGTACTTACAGCTATGCATCTGGTGAGAAATTATACGAGAGTGCAGGCGGAGCAGCGGTTCCGGTTGATTCATATGAGTATCTTATGCTTGACATGGACAAGACTGGATACGGTATGGATGACGATAAGACTGTTGGTACAGAACTGTTTTCAAGAATTGGAACAGACAGATATATTAAGACTACAGGTGATAATGGAGAGACAATCTATCTTAGAAACAATCTTAACGAGACAGATTATGAATCATTATATAAGCTTGGCAATCTGAAGATTAATCCTGAAGCAGCACAGAATGTAGGAAAGATTCCACTTTCTACTGTACAGGGTAAGGAAGATTTTGACAGAGCCAAGGAACTTGTGGATATATGGGATGAGAAATTCGCTTCCCTTAACCCGGACATGTATGCGAAGTCGGATTACATGTCATTCTACAATAATTATATTGGTGAATATGTCACTATGGGTAAGGCACTTTATAATTATGTAGGTAACCAGACAACGATGGTTGATGGTTATGATAACCAGAGACTACAGTCAGAGGGGGTATCCTCTGATGAAGAGTTAGAAAAGATGATAAAGTATCAGCAGGCATATAATGCAGCATCGAGATATGTTAATGTAGTAAGCGAAATGCTGGAACATCTCGTTACTTCACTTGGACGTATATAAATGCTGATTAATACAGGAGGATAATATGGCATCAACATTTTTTGGATTAACAATTGCATATACAGGATTGCAGGCGGTGCAGACCTCTATAAATGTTACATCACATAATCTTGCTAATATCAATAACCAGTCATATACGAAAGAAACAGCTTCGATTAAGGCTGGTGAGGCATTACGTTCATATGCTAAATATGGAACACTTGGTGCAGGAGTTATCGTTGATGCAATTAATCAGACGAGAGATTCTTACTATGATGAGAAGTACAGAAATAATTATACTAATTATGGACAGTACAATGTTAAGGATACATACATGTCACAGATACAGAATTATCTCAATGAGTTCACACTTAAGGGATATTCAACTGAGTATGAGAATTTTGCAGCACTTAACCAGCTTGATCTTACGCCGGCTGATACATCCGCAAAGAACCAGCTTATCAATAATGCAAAGAGCATGACAGATTATTTTAATACTCTGGCTACTAATTTAAGGAATGTTCAGATAGACGCTAATAATGAGATTAAAGATACTGTTAACCAGATTAATTCTCTGGCACAGAGCATTTCTTCTCTTAATAAGCAGATTAACCAGATTCAGGCTAATTATGGCAATGCCAACGATCTTAAGGATCAGAGAAATGCTTTAATTGATGATCTTTCCAAGCTGGTTAATATATCAGTAAGTGAGACAGATATTGGCAATAACCTTACAGACCTTCAGATTACAATTAATGGTAATTCGCTTGTTAATGGCTATAATTACCATACTCTTTCAGACTGTTTCAAGAGATGAGCCAAGAAATGTATCGGATGCGGCAGGTCTGTATGACATACAGTGGGAGACCGGACAGCCATTTAACATATACAGCACTTCATTAGGCGGAGAGTTAAAGGGACTTATTGATATAAGAGACGGATGTAATGGTGAGATTGAAAAATATGCCACAACAACTGACGATGATGGCAATGAAACATATAAGACAGATGCAGAGGGTAATATCCTTACTGATACAGTAAGTAAGGTGGACAGCAATACTAATTATAAAGGGAGTCCCTTATTATCAGGCACAGCTTAACCAGTTTATACAGACATTTGTATCATCAATCAATGAGATTCTTACAAAGGGTGTTACATCAGATGGCTCGGCAAGCGAATTCCACTTTTTGTAATGTCAGATGGAAGCAAGGCTCTTACAGCGTCAAGTGTAACAGTTAATCAGGATCTTATTGATAACGCGGACCTTCTTGCTACCAAGTACAAGGAAAGCGATGGAGAAGCCAATACAAGCCTGATTGTAGACCTTATCAATTCTAAAGATGCTAAGATATATGACGGAGGTACGGGAACGTATTTCCTCGAAAGTATTGTCAGTGATATGTCAATAGATGCAAGTAAGGCAATTAATTTTACAAAGAATTACAACAATCTTAAGACAACTATACAGAATCAGAGATTATCTGTAATGGGTGTTGATACAGATGAAGAAGCCATGGATCTTGTAAAGTTCCAGCAGGCATATAATTTAAGTTCGAAGATGATGACTGTCATGAAACAGTTATATGACAGACTTATTAATAATACAGGTGTATAAAACAGTAAAAGAATTCTTCTCCTCACCATAGGGGCGTTTTTGATTCGCGATATAAGGAGCAATATGCGTATTACTAACCAGATGATGGTAAACAGCTCTATATCCAATATTCAGGGAAATAAGAGCCAGCTTAATGATTTAAGTACACAGCTCTCAACACAGAAAAAGATTAATAAGCCTTCTGATGACCCTATTATAGCCATCAGGGCATTGAGACTGCGTTCAAGTCTTGATGAGGTAACACAGTATCTTGGAAAGAATATTCCTGATGCATCATCATGGTTAAGCGTAACTCATGATGCATTAGACGAAAGCAACAAGATTATACAGGATTTGTATAATTACTGTGTGCAGGGCTCTACGGATTCATATTCAGAATCTGAACGTAACACTCTTGCTGAAAGTCTTAACAAGCTGGTGGAAGCTTATTATGAGCAGGGAAATGTTGATTATGCCGGAAGATATGTATTTACAGGACATGCTACAGATAAGCCTCTGACATATCAGTCAGATGAAACTGCTAAAGATGTTGATTATACAATTACACAGAACTTTACAAGGGAGGATTTATCTAATAAGACAGCATACACTAATGCATATACTAATGACGATATTATCAATCTTAATGTAAAGACAGACGCTAACGGAAATATAATCACACCTAATATAACAGATGTACACAGAATACAGCTTGCATATGACGAGATTAACGGAAAAACATTTTCAATGAGCATGGGAGATAATAATTCTGCCAATATAACTATTGCTGATGATGGGAGTGTTACTGTAGATGGAGGACTTACTGTTACGGTAACTGATGCAGACGGTAATACAGCTGATACTGCTGTAAATGTTGTTACAACAACAGATTCTAATTATGTTCCGGGAGAGAATGAGATTGCAATTAACTCAACAACAGGAGAGCTTCTTCTTGGTGAGAATGTATACAAGTCAGTGTATGCTGATAATGCATTTTCAGTGACATACGAGAAGAGCAATTTTATAAAGGGTGACATTGACCCGACAATGTATTTTAACTGTGTTGATAATAATACAGGAATTGAGTACAACAAGCAGAGTGAGGATATTGAATATATCATTAATTTTTCACAGAAGATTAAGGTTAATACAGAAGCTGATGAAGCTTTCAATATATATCTTGGAAGAAATGTTGATGACCTTGTCAATGCGGTACAGAATGTCCTTGATATTAATGACCAGATATCAAAGATTGAGTCTATGCAGAAGGAAGGACAGTACAGCGATGAGACTTCACAGAAGAAGTTAAGTGATATTATGGAAGGCCTTACAAAGCAGAGAGATTTTGCAAAATCTAAGATGAAAGATGCTTTTGAAGCAGGAATCGGACAGATGCAGGGCTATCAGGAGCAGGTATCTAATGCGAAGGCTGATGTAGGAAACAGACAGATAAGACTGGATCTTACGAAGACACGACTTACAGAACAGAAGACTAATTTCACTGATCTTAAGTCTCAGAATGAAGACATTGATCTGGAAGAGATTGTTGTTACATATACATCAGCACAGCTTGTATATCAGGCAGCATTATCAGCTGCGAGCAAGGTTGTTCAGCAGACACTGCTTGATTTCCTTGGGTAGCCAGCATAAGCAGTATGCAAAGCTTATGAAGGAATAAGGATAGAATTAAGATTTGGAGGTTTGACATGAAAGTACAGACTAAATGGTTTGGTGAAATTGAGGTTAGTGAGGATAAAATCATTACATTTGACAAGGAATCATTGGATTTGAGGACTGGAAGAAGTATACTCTTGTGTATGATGCAGAGAAAGAGGAGAATATATCAATTATATGGCTTCAGGCGATTGATGAGCCAACACTTGCACTTCCTGTCATGAAGCCGGAATTCGTGTATGAGACATATGATCCTGTTGTTGAGGATGAGCTTCTTAAATCTCTTGGAGATGATATACAGGATGATAATATCAGAGTGTACTGTGCGCTCACGGTACCACAGGATATTACTAAGATGACAATTAATCTTAAAGCTCCTATTATTGTTGATTTTGATACGATGAAGGGAATACAGCTTATAGCAGATAATTCTGAATATCAGGTAAGATATCCTATATACGATATTCTAAAGAAGGAGGAGAACTAATATGCTCGCATTATCAAGAAAGAAAGACGAAGCAATCATTATTAACGATGATATTGAGATTACTATAATTGAAATCAAGGGCGATCAGGTAAAGCTTGGCATATCAGCTCCTAAGTCAGTGCCTATATATCGTAAGGAAGTGTATGCACAGATACTTGATTCTAATAAGGAAGCAGCAAGTTCGGTTGATGTTAAGTCTCTTAACCAGTTATTTAAGAAATGATTTGTTTTATTTGTGTATATTTTTTCCCAAAGGGTTAAATTTTACTTAACATTTTCCGATATATGCAGTACAACATGAATGTAACTACAGGATAAAGTTTTGTTTTCACACGGAGGTGGAATTGTATCATGGGAATGGAAGTTAATGGAGTAGTGGCAGCGTCAAGCTACCAGAGCCAGAATTCACAGGCTGCTAAGCCGGTATCACAGGTAAGCAGTGTTACATCAGCTACAGATAAGAGCAATGAGGTTGTTGTTGATTCAGCGAAGTCAGTAGCATCTAATGTAGCAGTTTCTGTAGGACAGGCAGCAGACAGTGAGAAGAATGGCAGCAACGCTAATGACAATGACAAGGCAAAGAAGCAGGCTGAATCTATGGCTGACGTTAAGGATATAAGGAAAGTCCTTAACAACAATACAATTGCAGAATTCGGCTACAACGAACCAACTAACAGAATCACAATTAAGATTAAAGATAAAGATACAGACGAAGTTATTAAAGAGATACCTTCAGAGAAAGCTCTTGAGATGCTTGCTAAGGCATGGGAGCTTGCAGGTATCATGGTAGATGAGAGGAGATAAGCTATGGCAATAAGACTATCTGGTATGGTATCGGGTATGGATACAGAATCGCTTGTTTCAGCACTCGTATCATCATATAAGTTAAAGAAGGATAATCTTGTTAAAGCACAGACTAAGCTTTCATGGAAGCAGGAAAAGTGGAAGACCATGAATACAAGTATCTATGGCTTTTATAGTGGAAAGCTTTCAAGTGCAAGATTTTCTACAAGTTATAATCTGAAGACATCAACAGTGTCTAATGATAAGTATGCTAAGGTTTCTGCAAGTTCATCTGCGGTAAGCGGAACACAGAGACTTAAGGTTAATTATCTTGCAGCTACAGGATATCTTACTGGTGGACAGATTTCTGCTACTGGTGGAAGCAAAGTAACTGGTTCAACTAAGTTATCAGATATTATAGGAACTAAGGATGGTTCAATAAGTGTAAAGACGAGTTCTGGAATAAAGAGCATTGATATCACAGAGGATATGAATGTAAGCCAGTTTACAGCTAAATTAAAAGAAGCCGGACTTAATGCTAATTTTGATGACAATAATGGACGTTTCTTTATAAGTGCGAAGGAATCGGGCAAGGATAATGACTTCTCACTCACAGCCAATGATGCTAATGGACTTAATGCATTGAAAGCGTTAGGAATATATACTGTTAATGACACTGACAAGGCTGAGTACATTAGGCTTGCTGCATTGAAAGAGGGCACTGATGCTTATAATACAGAGCTTGAGAGCATGTATACCAAGGCTACTGCCAAGGATACAGCGAAGAGTTATGCTGATAAGTACAATGCAGCCAAGGAGAAGCTTGATGCACTGGCAGCAGATGATACATGGGATCATTCATATACATTAGATGAATATGTGGCAAAGCTTAAGACAGAGACACCAGATTTGCTTAATGCTTATGATAAGTATAAGAAGGAAAAGGTGGATTCAGAGGGCAATACAGTTAAAGATTCTGATGGCAATGTTGTGTACGAATATGACACAGAGGCTATGGAAAAAGATGGTGTCAAGGAAGAGTATGAGGCAGCGGTAAAGAAAAAAGCGTCTAATGAATCACTGATTAAGGTGTATGATGATAATTCCAAGGTTATAGAGGAAAATAAGGATTATGTAACAATCGGTGATGATGGTAAGGCTGTAGCGAATGAGACTAATGAGAAGGTAGTACAGGAAGTAAGCGATACTAATGCAGACAGACAGGCTAAAGCTAAGGCATTACTTGATTCTAAAATTGCCATGGCCAAGACAGCAGCTAATGATATAGATAATACAGCTTCTTCGGATACAACTAAAGCAGTAAGAATCACAGGTCAGGATTCAGAGATTGTACTTAATGGTGCTACATTTACGAATAATACTAATAATTATTCAATTAATGGTCTTACTATACAGGCATTGAATGTAACAGGTACTGATGAGGTGACTATTACAACAGATACAGATGTTGATGGCATATATGATATGATTAAGGGTTTCCTTAAGGATTATAATGACCTTGTCAAGTCTGTAGATGTTGCCTACAATGCGGCAAGTTCTAAGGGTTATGAGCCTCTTACAAGTGATGAGAAAGATGCAATGTCTGATGATGAGGTTAAGAAGTGGGAAGAAAAGATTAAGGATTCACTTCTTAGAAAAGATTCAACACTTGGAAGTGTTCTTGATACTATGAAGAATGATATGGCAAAATCATTCAAGGTGGGAGATAAGTCATATTCACTTTCTAGTTTTGGAATAGCTACACTTGGATATTTTAATTCTCCAGAGAATGAGACTGGTGTGTACCATATAGACGGGAATAAGGATGATACATATACATCGGCTAATACCGATAAGCTTAAGTCAATGATAGCAAGTGATCCAGATACAGTTATTACATTCTTTTCACAGCTCGCATCACAGCTTTATAAAGATCTTGGCAGTAAGATGACAGCATCGTCGACAAGCAGTGCTTACACTATATATAATGATAAGCAGATGAATACTCAGTATTCAGAATATAATACAAAGATATCTGAGGCAGAGGATAAGGTTACAACATGGGAGGATTATTATTATAGCAAGTTCTCAGCCATGGAATCAGCCCTTGCTAAGATGAATGCACAGTCGTCATCATTAACAGGTCTTTTTAGCTGATATCTATTAACAATCACATAAGCATGGAAGCTTGTGGGGGAATGAGGAAAGTATGGCATTTAATCAGAATATAGCGCAGGAATACAACAGGAATAAGATTCTTACAGCGAGTCCTGCAGAACTTACACTTATGCTTTATGAAGGGGCAAGTAAATTCTGTAATATTGCGATAGTTGCTATTGAGAAGAAAGATTACGAGAAAGCCAATATTAATATTAAGAAGGCTGAAAATATAATCACAGAATTTAAGGTTACTCTTAATCATAAATATGCTGTTGCAGAGGACTTTGAGAAGATATATGATTATATATATTCTCTTCTTGTAGAAGCTAATATAAGTAAGGATATAGAAGTGCTTAACAGAGCATTAGATGAAATCAGAGGCATGAGGGATACCTGGAAAGAAGTTATGAAACGTGCAAAAAGCACTAACCAGTAGGAGAAAATTATGACTACTAATTATCTTCAGATGATGATAGACAGCCTTAATAAGAAAAAAAGATATTCTTACAAGAATAGTGGCTCTTAATGATGAACAGGATGCTATATTGTCAACCACAATACTTGATGATGAAGCATTTGATTCTAACATGAAAGCAAAGGGCGACTGTATAGATGGACTTGACAGGCTTGATGAGGGATTTCAGGCACTCTTTAACAGAGTAAGAGATGAAATCAATAACAATAAGGCTATGTACACAGAAGAGATAGCTGTTATGAAAAAGCTTATAACAGAAGTTACAGAGCTTGGAGCTAAGATAGAGGTTCAGGAAGCACGCAACAAAGTCAAGGTAGAGGCAATGTTTCGCAGAGAGCGTCAGGAGCATAAGGAAGCTAAGAGGAGTGCATCAATGGCAAAGTCATATTATCAGAATATGAGCAAGGTGAGCAATGAACCACAGTTTATGGACACCAAGCAATAATTATTAAAAAGTTATATTACGGACTAAAGTTTTAGGACTAAGGTCCGATATATAAGTACAAGGGAACGGAACGTTTCCTGTAAACCATAACCAGATGCAGCAAGGATGCTGTATCACAATATAATTTCAAGGAGGAAAATATTATGGTAGTACAACACAATTTATCAGCAATGAACACAAACAGACAGATGGGTGTAGTTACAAGCGCACTTCAGAAGTCAACAGAGAAGTTATCATCAGGTTACAAGATTAACCGTGCTGGAGATGACGCAGCTGGTCTTTCAATCTCAGAGAAGATGAGAAGCCAGATCAGAGGTCTTAACAAGGCATCTGATAATGCTCAGGATGGTATCTCACTTATTCAGGTAGCTGAAGGTGCTCTTAATGAGACACATTCAATCCTTCAGAGAATGAATGAGCTTGCAACACAGGCAGCTAATGATACTAACACATCAGTTGACAGACAGTCTATCAAGGATGAGATTGAACAGTTAAATGAAGAACTTGACAGAATCTCAACAACAACACAGTTCAATAAGCAGGACTTATTAACAGGTGGATTTTCAGGAAAGCTTCAGGTTGGTGCTCTTGAAGGACAGACAATGGATGTTAAGATTAGTCTTGCAGTATCAGCAAATGGCTTGAAGGTTAGCGCTGTAGAGGTAAGTACTAATGTTAAGGCAGGTGCTGCAATGCAGTCTATTCAGGATGCTATTGAATCAGTATCTAAGCAGAGATCAAAGCTTGGTGCTATCCAGAACAGACTTGAGCACACAATCAATAACCTTGATACTAATGCTGAGAATACACAGGCTGCTGAATCACGTATCCGTGATACAGATATGGCTGATGAGATGGTACAGTACAGCAAGAATAACATCCTTTCACAGGCTGGACAGTCTATGCTTGCACAGGCTAATCAGCAGACACAGGGTGTACTTTCACTTCTCGGTTAATAATTATTACTACTATAAGCAGAAGAGCTGGTGCTTGCACCAGCTCTTTTTTTGTTTATAGCCGTATGAAACAATATACTGCTAGGAGAATATACTTATGGAGTTTGACAAGAACTATTTTGAAGCTGAAGTAAGAGAAGGATTTTATGTAACTTCGGATATAAAGCATGCATGGGCTGCACAGCTTGAGGTGCTTAGTGATGTAGATAAGGCATGCAGAGAATGGAATACAGTATTTTGCAGAATGGGGAACGCTTCTTGGCGCTATAAGACATCATGGATTCATACCATGGGATGACGATATGGATATATGTATGAGAAGGCCAGACTATAACAGATACTTAAAAGTTGCAAAGGATATTATGCCAGAGGGCTATGAGATATTCGACATGAATACGGATGCAGATAATGATAATGCGATAGCGAGAATTATTAACGGACGAAATATTAATTGTGACAGGATTCACCTTGAAAAATTTCATGGATTTCCATATGTTGCAGGAATAGATATATTTCCACTTGATTATATAGCTGCAGATGAAGAAGATGATAAGTTTCAGTGTGATTTAATAGATATAGTATGGACAGTCGAAAAACTGGCGAGAAATATTGAAAATAAATGTAATGAAATTAATTTGGAAAAAGCTCCGGCAGAATTGGAATTGCGCTTAAGTCAGGTGGAAGAGTTGTGCGGAGTAACAGTAGATAGAAATAAGAGTATAGCACAGCAGCTTCTTATATTGGTTGATAAGCTGAGCGGGTTATATACGGAAAAGGAAGCTGACTATATTACGCTTATGCATGTGTGGCTTGGAAATAAGAATTATAAGTTTCCTAAAGAATATTACAGAAAAGAGATAAGAGTACCATTCGAAAATACAGAGATACCAGTGCCTGTTGAATATGATGCCATATTAAAGATAAAATACGGTGATTATATGATACCAGTTCATAACTGGGATACACATGAATATCCTTTTTTTGTTAAACAGAAAAAAACACTGTATAGATGAAGGCACTCAATTTAATGATTATAAAGATACATATAATGGTTATATACAGTATAAAGAGCAAAACAGTGCAATGAGGAAAGCAAAAAGATAATTAAAGATTTTAATGGAGATACTCATAAGACAGTGCTCTTTTTATCATATAAAGCAGAGAACTGGAATACGATGGACAATATATATAAGAAATATTGTCAAGAAAAGGATATTAAAGTTATAGTTCAGTGCGTTCCATATTATTATAAAAAATATTGATGGGACTTTTGAGAAATATATAGATGGCGGAATGTATCCGGAATATGTTACAATTACACCAATAGAAGATTACAATTATGTGAATGAGAATCCGGATGTAATTGTATTCCAGTATCCGTATGATAATTATAATTCAGCGGGAACAACAGATCCGGTGTTTTATTCATATAGTCTTGCATCACATACACAGAAACTTATATATATTCCATATTTCAGAACAGATGAAATAGATGAGAATGATATGAGAGCATATACTAACATGGATGCGTATGTAACAATGCCAGGAGTTGTATACGCAGATAAAGTTATAGTACAGTCAGAAGAAATAAGAAAGCTGTATATTAAAAAACTTACAGACTTTTTGGAGAAGAATCAGAGGATGAATGGGAAGATAAGATAGAAGCGGAAGATATTGGAGGAATTTAACTTATGAAGAAGGTAATAACCTATGGGACATATGATTTATTTCATGAAGGACATTACAAGCTTTTACAGAGAGCAAAGGCATTAGGAGATTACCTTATAGTAGGTGTTACTACAGAACATTTTGATGAGGCACGAGGTAAGGTTAATGTAGTTGATTCTATAATGGACAGAATCGAGAATGTCAGGAAAACAGGGTTTGCAGATGAAATTATTGTTGAGGACCATGATGGGCAGAAGATAGAGGATATCCAGCGCTATGGTGTTGATATATTTACCGTTGGTTCAGACTGGATTGGAACATTTGATTATCTTAAACAGTTCTGTGAGGTTGTATATCTAGAAAGAACACCAGATATATCATCAACTTTGGAGAGAAAGAATAAGTTTAAAATTGTTAATGTTGGAATTGTTGGAACAGGCAGAATTGCCCCGAGATTCATATCAGAAGCCAAGTATGTAAGTGGTATTAATATAGCATGTACATACAATCCTGAAAATCAGAAGGCGCAGGCATTCAGTAACAGACATGATATTCCTAATTATAGTGGAGAGTATGAGAAATTTCTTGAACAGGTAGATGCTGTGTATATAGCTTCACCGAATGAAACTCATTATGATTATGCCAGGAAGGCATTGGAAAATGGTAAACATGTATTATGTGAAAAACCGGCAGCGTTTACCAAAGCTGAAGCACAAAGCCTTTATCAGTATGCAATGGATAATAGACTTGTACTTATGGAGGCTGTTAAGACCGCTTATTGTCCGGGTTTCGGTCAGCTTATCAATATGGTGCAGTCAGGCAAGATAGGAAAAGTATGTGATGTTGAAGCATGCTTTACAAGACTTGCCAATATTGATTCAAGAGAGAGAACAGATGCAGCATATGGCGGAGCATTTCTTGAATTCGGAAGTTATACACTGCTTCCAATAATTAAGCTTCTTGGAACAGACTATAGGGACATACATTTTGATACAATACATGACGAGAATGGTGTTGACCTGTATACCAAGGTGTATATGTCATATGATAATGCCATGGCATTGTCGAAGAACGGAGTAGCTGTCAAGTCAGAAGGCCAGCTTGTTATTGCAGGTACGAAAGGATATATTCTTGCACCATCACCATGGTGGCTTACAAGAAGATTTGAAGTACATTACGAAGACTCATCAAGAGTTGAGGTGTATGAGCCAATATTTCAGGGAGATGGCTTCAGATATGAGATAAGTGATTTTGTATCTAAGATTAATGGAATAGATAAGAATGGATATAAGCTTACTGCCGAGGAAGCAATTGCGATGGCAGAAGTTACGGAAGCTTATATGAAGCAGAAAAAGATAAGCAGGGCAGAGGAAATGTTATGATTAATATAAATATACAGGATAATCATATTAACATCGGAATAATAGGAACAGGTCGGATAGCAGCCAGATTTCTTGAGGAAAGTAGTTATGTTAGTGGTATAAATGTATCGGCGATATATAATCCACACCTTGGGAGTGTGTTATGGTTTGCAAAGAATAATAAGATTGATATAGATGGTCCGATGATTCTTACAGATGATATCGAGGTGTTCTTTGATTCAGTTGATGCGGTTTATATAGCAACACCACATGAGACACATACAGAGTATATCAGTACGGCTCTTAGAAGAGAAAAGCATGTGCTGTGTGAAAAACCAATTGGATTGAATAAATCGGACATAAAAGGAATGCTTGCCATTGCCAATGATAATAATCTGGTATGCATGGAAGCGATAAAAACAGCATATTGTGCCGGATTTCAACGGATTCTAGATATTGTTAAGAGTGGCACGATAGGAAAAGTAAGAGATGTTGAAGCTGCATTTTCTAAGATAGGTTCGGCAGCAGGAAGAGAAATGTGGGGAGCGTCAGGAGGAAGCTTTACTGAGCTTGCAAGTTATTGTCTGCTTCCTGTTATGAAGCTGCTTGGCACAGATGTAAAAGATGTTCATACATATTCGGTAGAAAGCCCGCTTGGAACAGATTCGTACACTAAGATGATGATGACTTATGATGATGGTGTTGCTACGATAAAGACCGGTCTTGGGGTTAAGACGGAGGGCGAACTTATTGTGGCGGGGGATGATGGTTATATAAGAGTCCCATCACCATGGTGGCTTACTAAGAGAATAGAAGTTCATCATGAGAATCCTAATCAGGTTGAAGTGTATGAGGAAGAATTCGTTGGCGGTGGATTGCGATATGAAATAGAAGCATTTGTAAAATGTATTAACAATCCGGGAGTTGTAAAGAAGATAACTGATGAAGAAAGTATATGGCTTTCTGGTATGATGGAGCAATTTCTTGCAAACCGCGGAGAGGTTAAGCAGACTGTGGATACAGAAGCCTTAAAGAGAGTTGGTATATGGGCGCACAGAGGATGCAGCATGATGAATCCGGAGAATACACTTCTTGCGTTTAAAAAGCGGCGGAATTAGAAGGCATTACCGGAATTGAATTTGATGTGCAGCTTACAAAAGATAATGAAATTGTGGTAATACATGATGAAAGAGTTGACAGAACCACAGATGGGACTGGCTATGTACAGGAATATACATTAAATGAACTGAAACAGTTATTTATAGCCGGTGATGATGAAATTCATAGAATTCCTACATTAAGGGAAACGTTTGAATTGCTTGCACCATATTGTAAGGGCAAAGGCCTTCATCTTAATATTGAGCTTAAGAATAGTGAAATAAGATATGAAGGCATGGAGCAGAAGGTTATTGATATGGTTTCAGAGTTTAATCTGGAAGACTATGTTGTGTACTCATCATTTAATCATGATTCAATAGGGCTTGTTAAGCAGATAAAAGCGGACGCAGAGGTGGCATTTCTGGCAGGTGATTATCACAGGTGTATGGACGGTATCGGAAAATACGGTGGTATGACAATTCACCCGGCACAGTGGGGAATGCCTATCAACAAAGGTGATGTAGAGACTATAAGAAATGCTGGACTCTGTGTGCGTATGTGGAATGGAAGCGAGCCTTTGTATGGACAGCTCAGGACATTACCGGATATGGATTTAAGAGAATACTACAGACTTGGTGCAACGGATATATTTACTAATGTGCCGGAGAGATATTGTGAGAACAGGAGATAATTATGTTAGCAGGCGTACAGTTAAGTGACGGCTTAAAGCTTGAAGCAATTGCAGATGGCGGATTTTCATATGCAGAAATACCTTATGAGATTATAGAAAAAAATGAACTCCCGACTTATAAGAAGAAAGATGGGGATTCACGGGTACTTAAGGTTTCAGGATTTTCATATCCTCTTGCAAAGCTGACTCGAATAAGATGTATGAGCTTCTGGAAAATTGCAGGAGATATCAGGGAAATTATATAGTACTTGATACCATGAATTGTGAAGCAGGAATTCTTGAAAATGTTGTGGAAGAGTGTTCTATGATGATGACAGATTACAGGATTCCGGTATTCATAGAGAATGGCTGCAATGGAAGTGATGAAACCGGATATCTTAATAACGCATATTCTGATATATCTTCATTGAAATCAATTGCTGAATACTGTAACAGGCTGTGTGATACAGCTATAGTTGGTATATCTATAAATGTTGGATACAGTAATCTGCTTGCCAAGAATGTGAGAAGCCAGATTGACCAGTGCAGTGAATATCTTTGCATGATACATGCTAATGATAATGGCGGTGTGTACAATGAAAAACAGATGCCTTTTACATTTACAAGAGGAAGAGGAAATCTTATTACAGACTGGTATCATATTATTGGGGCGCTTATTAAGATTGAATTCTCAGGATGGATGATATTCGATAATAGCGGAACATTTGCAAGAGTCCCAGAGGAATTGCAGACACAATATGTGCGTATGTTACATGCAATTGTTAAAGAATGGCAGGGACAGTTTACATTTGTTGAAAGAGTGTTAAATAAGCCTGATAAAAAGCTTATTCTGTTCGGTGCAGGACAGATGTTATGGGATTATATGGATGTACTTGGCAATAAATTTCCTCCATATTTTGCAGTTGACAATGGAAAGATGCGATGGGGAACTAAGGTATGCGGGGTTGATGTAAAGGCTCCGTCAGCAATACTTGATGTACCGGAACAAGAACGTAATGTTGTTATATGCTGTATGTATTATGATGCGATATCAGCGCAGCTTAAGGCTATGGGTGTTGAACACAGCGAGTTTCAGGACAGATATTTTGTATAGACATTTGGAGGAATGGAAATGGTAAAAGTAGGTGTACAGACTAAAGGAATTCTGCCAGAGATGGGAATTGAAGATGGCGTTGCAATAATTGCAGGGGCAGGATTTGAGATGGTTGATTTTAATCTTGATACATTTTTAAAGAATTCAGATGTCTATGGTGGAAAGATTAATAAATTTTTTGATGCGGATATTGAAGATATTCTTGCGTACTTTGGCGAGTATAAGAAGATGTTTAATAAATATGGAATTAAGCCGTCACAGATGCATGCCCCTTTATCCTATGTATGTGCTGGGACGTGATGATATAAGCCAGTATATGCAGAATGTTGTAATACCAAAGAGCATTCAGATTGCCGGTTTCCTTGAGATTCCATGGGTAGTCATGCATCCGTTCAAGATGCAGTATAAGTACGGACTTGAGGCTGAACAGGCAATGAATGTACAGTTTTTCTCATCTCTTATACCGGAGCTTAAGAAGCACAATGTCAGAATATGTGTTGAGAATCTCTATGAAAGTGTTGGAGGGCGAATAACAGAAGGTACATGTGCGGACCCGGACGATGCTATATTTTATGTTGATATGTTAAATATGATGGCAGGTGAGGAAAGGTTTGGTATATGTCTTGATACAGGACATATCCAGCTTTGTACACAGACAGCCTGCAGATTATATCAGGAAGGCTGGCAGTCGTCTGAAGCTTTTGCATATGCATGAAAATGATGCATATGGAGATCTTCATCAGATGCCTTATACATTTGGCAGCAGTCCTTTATGCGGTACTGACTGGGAGAGTTTTGCTGTGGCACTTGCTGAGATTGGATTTGACAGGACTTTAAGTTTTGAGACATTTCCTTGTGTAAACAGCTTCCCATATGGAACAAAAAGAAGAGGTGCTTCGGACTATACATGAGGTTGGAGAGTATATTAAGAGGAGAGTTGAGAGTGCGAGGTAAACATTAAATAAGGAGGTCATAGACAATGGGAATATATCTGAATCCGGGTAATGATGAAATATAAAAGGCAATTAATTCAGAGATATATTCTCAGACAAATAACAATTTATATTTGTTATAGATGAATGGGATTGTGTATTCAGGGTGGCACAGGAAACAGATAGTTTATATAAATTATATCTTGATTTTTTTAAGAGATATGCTTAAGAATCAGCCGTATGTAGTACTTGCATACATGACAGGAATATTGCCAATTAAGAAATATGGGGGAACATTCAGCATTGAATATGTTTGATGAGTATTCAATGACTAATCAGCGTGAACTAGCAGAATTTACCGGATTCACAGAAGAAGTGAAAAATCTGTGCGTCCAGTATGATATGCCATATGAAAAAATGAAACAGTGGTATGATGGATATGAACTTAAAGGTGTTCAGATATATAATCCAAGGTCTGTTGTCATGTTACTTCTTGGACATGATTTTGACAGTTACTGGACTAAAACAGAAACATATGAAGCATTAAAGAAATATATACAGCTTGATATGTATAACCTTAAAGCACTTGTAACAAGACTCATAGCGGGGGAAAGTGTACCTGTGAATCCGGATAAGTTCCAAAACGATATGACTACGCTGGAGAGTGCTGATGATGTTCTGACATTGCTTGTACATCTTGGATATCTGACATATGACTTCTATAATCAGAGAGTTACGATACCGAATCAGGAAGTGCAGAAAGAGTTACAAGAATGGTATTTATGCCAAGAAGAAATGTTAATAAGCCAGCAATTATAGTAGAACTAAAATGGAATAAAACAGCTTCTGCTGCAATAGAGCAGATAAAGAACAGGCAATATATTGAAAGCCTGAAGGGATATTCTGGGGAAGTTGTTCTGGTAGGGATTAATTATGATGATGGCGATTTTAAGAAGCATGTGTGTAGGATTGAGAAGGTGAAGGTTGGGTGAAATTTAATGTATAACCTTAAGAAATCACCAGTTTTATCCGATATAATAAACAAAGAATTAATGTATATCATATATATGTGCGAATGGAGTCGCTTGAATATATCGAAAAATATGTTACACAGAATTTATGGAGTGTAATAAATGTTGTATGGAGCTCTGCATTTGTATGCAGGGCTTTTAATTTTGGAGATGAATATGGAATATAGATTAACAGAAGATTGGAAAGATATTAAAGAAATAATAATATTTGGGTTTGGAAAAGTAGCTCATGATAATATTGATTTTTTTAAACGCAATTTTAATATTGTGTATATTGTGGATAGTAATAAAGAAAAATGCAATTGTGAGTTTAAAGATATATCGGTAAAACATGTAGATGACGTTAAATATGATTTGGGAAAATATAAAATTGTTATTATGACAGCTAACCGTAATGCTGCTTTAGTTGGAAAAGATCTAGAAAAACTTGGATTGCAAGATGGAAAAGACTTTTGTTCAATGGAACAGTTTCTTACAGAGTGGTTTTGGAATTATAAGAAACAAGTCTGCTTGATGGAGGTTCATAGTACTATAACATCAAGATGTACTTTAAAATGTAAACATTGTAATATGTTCATGCCATATTATAAGGAGCATGTTGATTATACAGCTAAGGTATTGTGCGTAATATGCGGGATGACTAATATGGCATACAAGAGAGAAGATGGTGTGTATGTTGTACCAATTACAGCGCTTGGTCCATAAGAATTTAAACATAATTGAAAATCGCGGGAATGCATATAATTAAAGGGTTAAAGACATAGGCAAGACGTCCGATATATACATTAAATAGTATACTGAGATAGAAAGCCGTATCAAAAGGAGTTGTCCGGCGTTCAAGGATTCGCTGGGTTGGGGATTCTGCACGATGGGGTGGAGTCTCTTTTTTGGTCGTATGGATAGTGATGAAGAAGGACAGGGAAGCAATGATAGAATTAGATAATCAGACATTAAGGGAAGAATATGAGAAGTTCAGAGAAGCCTGTAAGACAGAGCTTGATATCAGCAGGTTCTATTTCCAGAATTATAGGAATACGAAAGGATACCGATGGGGATATGGCAAGCTGAGAAGAAAGAATACGCTCTTTCTAAGAGTGCATCAGGAACATATGCCATACAAACAAGGTATATTTATAGATATCTTTCCGATTGATTCAGTACCGGACAATTATATGCTGAGAAGTATCAAGAATTTTGAGTGATTTTGTGTGAGGAAGCTGTTGTGGTTCAAAGTTGGAAAAATTGCAGACAAGAAATGGTATATGAGAAAATGGTTTGGCTTGCTGAATAAAGTGCCGGAAAAAGAAATTTTTCGCTATTATCATAATATGATACATAATGCTAACAAAAGAAAACAAGAATGGTAAGAATTTTATGTGCCCAACACCAAACAGTGAATATGGCTATTATCGTAATTGGTATGAATGTAGCCAGGATACGGTGTTTGAGAGAAAGGTCTTTCAAGAAATTAAAGATTATGACAGTTATCTGAGTTTTAAATTTGGAAATTATATGGAACTGCCACCCGTTGAATCAAGAAAGGTTCATCCGGTGAGTGAGATAAAAAGTGATATAAGAAATTCAGAGGTGTCTAATTTTATGATTGATATAAAGATGAGCTAAGAAAGTATATAGAATTCATATGTAAGTTTATAGAGAATGCGAGAGCACAATATTATGAATATTGGTGTGTTCCTTTTTCGAGCAGCACCATTCGTGGATGTATTGAAAATGACAGAGATGTTACGGATTGTGGTGCAATTTACAATAACCTGACAATTAATGGTGTAGGAATTGCGTCAGCTGCAAACTCACTGGAAGCAATAGAGGAATTAGTATATAATAAAAAAAAGTAATATTGTTAAAGCATATGGTAGATATTTTACGACATAATTTTGAAGGCTTTAAGGATGATAAACAACAAATGATAGAGTGTCCTAAATATGGCAATGATATTGACTCAGTTGATAAAAAGGCAAAAGAATTAACAGAGTTGTTAGTGCAGACGACGCATGGGTATAAAATTTCTACAGAGAGAGACAAAATTCAGGTTGGGTTTTATACCTCATTTGCCGTACACCTTCGGTACAAAGCCGGATGACGGTGTGGACTGGGAGGATTTCTGCAAAGCTCTGAGTGAGATAGGCTTTGACGGAACACTAAACTTTGAGACGTTCCCTTGTGTGAATAGCTTCCTTAGAGAAACAAGAGTGGAAGTGCTTCGGACTATAATGGCGATTGGTGAGGATATGGTGGAGAATATAGCTCAAATGTCTAAAATATCTGAGGAATAGGGTGAAAGTTTGTAGGAAAAATCGGTAAGTTTGCGATATAGTGTTAAGTAAATTGGAAAATTGACCGATATAAACAGTAATTAAATGGATTTAATTGCTAACGTGTGAATGGAGTCGCTTAAAGGATATATCGGAGAATCGGAAACGGTTGGTGTATGAGCCCTGCATTTGTGCAGGGCTTTTTATAATGGGAGAACATGATGATAAGGGATGAAAGATATAATAAATATATGGATTATGTTCGAAGATAAATAGTAAAGCTGAAGAAAGATACATTAAAAAAAGAAAATATAGAGCATTTATAAATAGTTTGTGTTTCTATATTTGCAGAATATTTCCAATAGATAATAATTTGGTATCGGTATGTACGTTTGAAGGCAGAGGAGGCTTTGGATGTAATCCTAAATATATAATTAAAGAATTACATAAGCAAAAACCTGAATGTAAAATAGTTTGGTTTGTAAATGATATGACTAAAGAATTTCCGGATTATATAAAAAAGTGCCAAACACATTGACAAGTAGGGCTTATTGGCTGAGCAAATCAAAAGTATGGATTGATAATTACAGAAAACCTTATGGCACAAAGAAGAGAAAAGGACAATATTATATCAATACATGGCATGCAAATATGGGTTTCAAGACAATTGGTTTGCTGCGTGGAGAAGCATTCTCATATATGGCATATCTTGTGAGTAAAAATGATTCTGAAATGATAGATGACGTGGTGGTTGATTCAGATTATTGTGAGACAATGTTTAGAAAAGGTTTAGTGTATAATGGTCATTTTCTAAAGGTTGGACAACCACGATGTGACATATTGCATGGTGATAGGTCACAATATATTAAAAAATTCAGAAAAAAACACAATCTTCCATTGGAAGCTAAAGTTGTTATGTATGCTCCGACTTTTAGAGAGGACGCTAAAGATGGCAAAGAACAGTATTTTCGGAAGCTTGGACCATTGATTTTGAAAGATTATTAGAAAATCTTGAGAAAAAAATTTGGCGGTTATTGGTATCTATGTTTACGAGTGCATCCGCAATTGGCTGGTGCATTTAAGGAGTATAAAAATGATAGACTGAATGGCAAAATCATAGATGAACGCCAGGCTGATGATATGTATGAGATATTAGCAGGGATGGATGCTTTTGTGACAGATTATTCCAGTGCAGCATTTGATGCCAGTGAAACGGATATGCCTGTTTTTATATATGCGGATGATATTGAAAAATATATGAATGATAGAGGAAGCTTATTGTGGGAATTGTCAGATGATACAGACAAGCCTGTAAGGAATAATCCTGATGTTGAGCCGGATATACATGCTGTGTTGCCATTTCCGGTAGCTAAAAATAATGATGAGTTGGAAAATAGAATACAAGAATTCGATAGTCAGATGTATAATAAAAAATTATGCTTTTTAGAATGTCAGAAGGCTTAATGATGGAAAGTAAGGCGTCGGAAAGTGTTGTGAAAGAAATTGTAAATTGTCAATGTATAAACAGGAAAGAAGGGAATGAGTGATGGTACATGTAGTAAGAAAGAATATAAATGATGCAATTAAATATTTGTCAGATAAAATTATTTTTGGATTTGGATGCGGACTACAAGGTAGACGAAGTGGTTATTATTTGAGTGAGTGGGGATTAAGGGAAAAACAAAAGCATTTATAGATAATGACGTGTTAAAAATAGGACATCAAATGGAATATCTAGGATGTGAATATCCAATTATAGGGTTAAATGATGCTATTAAAATGATTGATGAGTATGAAAAATATGGCAAAAATGTATTATTTTAGTCACATCAATATCACATAATGAAATTTATAGACAAATAGAAGAAACCTGTCAAGATAGAGATCTATACTGTATGTCCATGGATGAGATTGCAGGAGAACAACTTAAAGTATCAGACTATGATGGAATTGTAAAAGAATACTCAGAAAAAAGATTCCCAAAATAATACATTATGCTTGGCTTGGGGAGAAAAACCAGATTCGATTAAAAGAAATATTGATAATTGGCATAAGATTTGTCCTGATTATGAATTTAAAGAATGGAATGAGTATAACTATGATATTTCTAAAAACGTATATATGAAGGAAGCATATTCCCAAAGAGTATGGGGATTTGTCCCTGATTATTTGAGGCTGGATGTTGTTTATCAGATGGGGGATATATTTAGATACTGATATTGAACTCATAAAAAGCCGGATGACTTATTATTTCAAGGGGCTTTTGGGTGTTGTGATTGTTCGTTTACACTAAACTTGGGAGGAGGGTTTGGAGCAGTGCCGTATCATTCAATGATAAAGAAATTACGTGACTATTATAATGATATACATTTTATAAAAGAAGATGGATCATTAGATATTACAACATGTAGTTCGCATCAATTGATATTATTAAGTGGTATGGGATATAAAAATAACGATACATTGCAAAATATAGGTGGAATGAATATTTATCCGATGATTTTTCAAGGGGCAAATATTTATATGCGTGAATATAAAACAAGTAATAAGACATATTGGATACATTATGGAAATATGTCTTGGTTTAAAAATGATATAAAATAAATTACAGGAGAAATTTACTATTATCATATAGTTAATGAAATAATTATGAGGATTACTAAATCATTTACAAAAGAGAATTATGCCAGATTTTTTGTCGATAAAAATCATGCGGAAGAGATGTATTATGGAAATTCTGAATGAAAAAAGCATTGAAAATTGCTTTGATATAGAAATATGTCCAGATTATAGTTTAAATGAATATACATTAGATGAAAAACATAATATTGAAAAATATAGAGGTGTAATTAATAATTATAATTTGGGCAAGGTAATAATTGGACATGTTGAAGTTGTTTTAACAGCATTACACGATTAACTATGCAGATACTGTATTGTATGCAGTGAATTGAATGGCAATATGGAGATATTAAGAATGGATAAAATTAGTGTGATTGTTCCTATTTACAATGTTGAAAAGTACTTGAATAAATGTATTGATAGTATAGTAAATCAAACATATAAAAATCTGGAAATTATTCTTATTGATGATGGCTCAACAGATGGTTCTGGTGATATATGTGATGAATATGCTGGGAGAGATATGAGAATAAAAGTATTTCACCAAGAAAATAAGGGCGTTGTTGCAGCAAGAAAAGTTGGAATAAAAAATGCAACAGGAGAATATATAGGATTTGTTGATGGTGATGATTATATTGATTCGAATATGTTTGCGGAGTTATATCATTTAATCAACAAAAAAGAAGCAGACATTGTTTCATCTGGTTGGAAAAGAGAATATAGAGGTTCTGAGGCTGTATTATATGATAACTTTCAGGAAGGAGTTTATGATTGTAATACAAGCAACTATTTTTTTTGAAAGATTTATGTGTTTTGAAATATATGAAAATCAAGGCATAAATGGATCCTTGTGTACGAAATTATTTAAGAAAGATTTGATTAAAAGTAATTACTTGCGAATATCAGATGATATAAGAATGTGTGAAGATGCTGCATTGGTGTATATGTGTTGTATGGATGCAAATAAAATATATATTACGCATAACGGATATTATCATTATCAAATGAGAATGGAATCATGTATGCATAACTCAAAAAAAAAAATTATCTTGGTATAATAGCAGCATGGAATGAATGTGTTAATACTAAAATTGAAGAAATAGACGAGTCAAAAGAAAGAAAAGATATTCTTTATGAGCAAATGAATAAGTTTGTTCAGAGACATCTAGTCCTTGGAATGGGAAAATATTTTGAAATGAGAGATTGTAACAGACTTCCAATATATATGAATGATTTTAGTGATTTAATCGGAAAAAATATTGTTATATATGGTGCAGGGGGATGTTGGAAATTCATATTATAGACAGATTAAAAAATTAAAAAAATATAAAACTTGTATTGTGGGTTGATAGCAATAAAGAGCTAGTAAAAGAGAATGCTTTATTAAGTGATGTTCAGGACATATATAATGTTGAATTCGATTATATAATTATTGCAGTTAAATATCAAAAACTAGCAGAGAGTATTTCACAATCCTTGTGCGGAATAGACAAGAAAAAAATAATTTGGAAAAAACCTGTTTTTTATATTAGATTATTACGATTAGAGAATTCAGGGAGCTTAATTATATGAAGGTAACTGCAATGTACTTGCCACAATTTCATGAGGTTGAAGAAAATAATAGATAGTGGGGAGAAGGTTTTACAGAATGGACTGCAGTAAAAAAAGCGAGACCGGTGTTTTTGATATATAAACCTGATATTATTCCATGCTTAAAAGAGATGATAAGCTATTGGAATCAGTTATGCGAAAAAGAGGGAATGGGATATATTTATTTGCTAGGGGGAAAATAATAAATCTATAGTACAATATTTGAAAAATAACAATATTGAATCGGTGGCAGTGTATGGCTTAGGAATGATTGGAATGCACTTGGTGACAGAATTACAACAAAGCGACTTTAAAATGGAATATGGAATTGATGAAGGAGGGGGAGAATGATAAAAGATGAAAGTTATTGGAACTATATAAGTATAGTTTCATCAAGTTTAGAAAGCAGAATGCCAAGAGTAAAATGTAAAGTTTTAATCTCTGGCGTAAGTGGAATGATAGGAGCTGTTTTAACAGATATATTATTATTTTCAAATAGAACATATGGTACGCAATATAATGTAATTGGTCTCGGAAGAAGTAAGAGCCATGCTGAAGATATGTTTGATGAGTATGAAAAAAAGCGATTACTTCAAATTTGTTCAACATGACATCAACCAGACAATACCCGAAGTTGGTGCAGTTGATTATGTAATACACGCAGCGAGCAATACACATCCAGTTGATTATAGTGGGGATCCTATTGGCACAATTACAGCAAATGTCATAGGAACTAATAACTTACTGGAATACGCTGTATCGCATGGATGCAGGAGATTTGTATTTTTGTCATCTGTTGAAATATATGGAGAAAACAAAGGTGATATAGAGAGATTTGACGAGATATATAATGGCTATATCAACTGTAATACATTAAGGGCTGGTTATCCTGAGAGTAAAAGAACAGGAGAGGCATTATGCCAGGCATATGGCAAGAAGTATAATTTGGATTTTGTTATACCGAGATTATGCAGAGTCTATGGACCAACAATGTCATTGAGAGATAGTAAAGCTATAGCACAGTTTATAAAAAATGCGGCAAATGATGATGATATCGTGCTAAAGAGTGAAGGAAAGCAATTATATTCATACATAGATGTTTTTCAGGCTGCATATGCAGTTCTATTTATAATGTTAAATGGAGAGAATGGCAATGCATATAATATATCAGCAGATTCGGGAGAATGGTATATGCGTGAATTAGCAGATATGGCTGCCTCACATGCTGGTAAAAAGGTTGTGTTTGATTTGCCTGATGAAAAGAAAAAGCAGGATTTTCAACTGCCACCAAAGCATTGTTAGATAATAATAAATTAAAAAAACTTGGTTGGCAGGAATGTTTTGAGTGTAATGAGATACTAGATTATACTATAGATATAGTGAGAAAGAGAATAATGAGGTAGATTATGAATGTAGCGATAATAATTGCGGGTGGTGTGGGTTCACGAACAGGCAACAAAATACCAAAACAATTTATAAATGTTAATGATAAGCCTATAATTATATATACGCTGGAGCGGTTTCAAAAACACAAAAATATAGATGTTATTGAGGTTGTCTGTCTTGATGGCTGGCATGATATATTACGGGCATATGCAGAGCAGTATGGCATTGCTAAACTTAAATATATAATATCTGGTGGGACAAGCAGCCAGGACTCCATTAAAATTGGCCTCGAAAATCTTAAAGGAAAGCTTAATAAGGATGATATAGTTGTTATACATGATGGAATACGTCCTATGGTAGATGCAGAGATTATATCATCATGTATAGATACATGTGTGGAAAAAAAGGCAATGGAGTATCGGCATTTCCGGTATATGAGCAGATATTTGAGACTGATGATAATGAGACAACTGATAAATATATACCAAGAGAAAAGCTTAGAATTGTTCAGACACCACAGGCATATAGATATGGCAATATTTTGGATGTATACAATTATGGCTTTGCGAACAATATCGGTATTCATGGTTCTTCATATGCAAATACTCTTATGGCAGATGTTGGAGAAGAATTATATTTTTCAGAAGGTTCAACTAAGAATATTAAGATAACCACAAAGGATGACATTGCAATATTCAAGGCAATGATAGATATGCAGAGATCATAAGCAGGATACAAACAATGATAATTGTTAGTGTTGTAATGCCTGTTTATAATGGAGAAAAATATTTAAAACAGTCTATACAAACGACTGGCGACTTCACAGGAACCAATGGCAGCATAGCAAATAAAATAAAGAAGTAACTCCAGAACTCTGTCGAGTGGCTGATGAAAGGTATCGGAGACTGGACAGGGTTCTGGAACAGAAACCCATAAATGTTGGAGTCTGGAACGGACTGCATCTGCAAAAGACCAACAAGAACCTGGGATGGTATAGTGTCCACAGAGTAAATCAGTACCACGACAGGTGAATGCAGGTCAGTATCAATCAAACATAAAAACAAGAGCTGTAGCCAGCAGCGGTCTTTTCGTGGGGCATGCCCCGTTTAGAGCTTGGCTGGCATTCAGTGTATGGTAGATGGGACGAAGGAAGTTGGTACACGATACCATTAGACACGGAAGGTTCACCATCATAGCTTAACAGAGGATTTATAGCCTTTATAAAGCAATGGATGCTTTATTTGGTGTACCTGTTTTCAGCTATTCAGTACTTGATACAATGAATGTTCATGCACTTTAGCACTTGTTATGAGGTAACTGTTTAAAGAAAAAGTCCAAAAATCAATGATTTAGGGCTTGAAATTATAGAAAGGAAAGATAGTATGAAAAACATAATATTGTATGGTGCAGGAAAAAGAGGAAGAGCAATGTATGCGTTTTTGAAATCTAAAGGCGCAAATGATATAATTACTGGTTTCTGCGATAAAAAACATGACGAAATTCAAAAAGTGGATGATTTAAATGTATATGGAATTGATGAGGTAAGGGGGAAAGGATATTTATTCTGTATTACTTTGTTAGACGAAAATGGCAGGCGGAAGATTAAAGATACAGAGTTAGTCGGAGAAAAATGTATTGATTTTAGTGATATTGCAACACATCTGGAGTGTGATAAAATTACTTTTTAACAGAGAGTTCTGCGCTTTTTATCATTGTGATGATATGGAAAAGTATTATGAGGATGCAGAAGATAATGTGGACGTTTTTTGGAATGAGAATAGTGAATTCTATAAAATGTTCTGTATGTTAGATTTGACTAATGTTATAGAACTGGCATGTGGAAGAGGCAGACATGTTCCGATGTATCTTGAAAAAGCAGGAAGAGTTACTTTGGTTGATATTTTGGAGAAAAATTTAGATGCATGTAGGAAAAGATTCGCAGATGCATCAGATAAAATATATTATTATGCAAATGACGGATATGATTTGAGAAAACTTGAAGATAGTGCTTACTCAAGTCTGTTTACATACGATGCTATGGTACATTTTGAGATGATGGATATATATTCGTATCTTAAAGATATTTACAGATGTTTGAAACCCGGGGAAGGGCATTATTTCACCATTCAAATTATACAAAAAAATTATAAGGCGAATTTTTGTAATGCTCCCCATAGCAGAAATTTTATGAGTAGAAATTTATTTGCATATTTAGCATATCGGGTAGGGTTTAATGTACTGATTCAGAAAGAGATTGATTGGTTTGGTACGCCAAAATTAGATTGTGTTACATTGTTGGAAAAAGAAATGTAATCAAGCCTACTAATAAAAAGCTTAATAAGGATGATATAGTTGTTATACATGATGGAATACATCCTATGGTAGATGCAGAGATTATATCATCATGTATAGATACATGTGTGGAAAAAGGCAATGGAGTATCGGCATTTCCGGTATATGAGCAGATATTTGAGACTGATGATAATGAGACAACTGATAAATATATACCAAGAGAAAAGCTTAGAATTGTTCAGACACCACAGGCATATAGATATGGCAATATTTTGGATGTATACAATTATGGCTTTGCGAACAATATCGGTATTCATGGTTCTTCATATGCAAATACTCTTATGGCAGATGTTGGAGAAGAATTATATTTTCAGAAGGTTCAACTAAGACTATTAAGATAACCACAAAGGATGACATTGCAATATTCAAGGCAATGATAGATATGCAAAGATCATAAGTAGGAGACAAACAATGATAAGAGTTAGTGTTGTAATGCCTGTTTATAATGGCGAAAAATATTTAAAACAGTCTATAGAGAGTGTAATACAGCAGTCCTATAAAGATTGGGAATTAATAATTGTAAATGATTGTTCAACAGATAGATCAAGAGATATTATGCAAAGCTATGTGGAGGTTGATAGCCGTATAAGAATAGTAGATAACAGTAACAATTTAAAATTACCAATGTCATTGAACGCAGGATTCAGGGAAGCTAGAGGCGAGTATCTTACATGGACATCAGATGATAATCTCTATAAAGTTAATGCTCTTGAGGAATTGGTAGGCTATCTGGAAAATAATCCAGAAATAGGTCTGGTGTACTCTGATATGGATTACGTTGATGCCTCACTGAATTTCATAAAAGAGCAGAGACTTGAACCAGAGATGCTTCTTTATTCAGATTGTATAGGTGCCAGCTTTATGTATCGTAGGGAGGTTCTTGATAAAGTGGGGGAGTATGACCCAGACATGTTTTTAGTTGAGGATTATGAATATTGGATTAGGATTAGTGAACAGTTTAAGATAGGTCATTTAAATAAAAACCTATATACATACAGAATGCATGGCAGTAGTCTAACCGAAACAAGAAAAAGGATATTAATAAGCAATTATATCGTTTAAGAAATAGACATATGGAATATTTAATATCAAATGTTACAGGGAAATATAAAGAAATACTTTTCTTAGAAATGTTGATGCAGAATACAGACGATTATGAATTTTTATCGGCTAAATTCTGGATAAAAGATGAAGATATAAGCAAATATGAATGGGTAAGGACATCTGATAGGATAGACAATAATAAAAGTATTGTTATTTTTGGAGCTGGCATAATTGCAAACAGGGCAATAGCCTATTTTGGAAAACAAAGAATAAAGTGTATATTAGATAACAGCAAGGATAAGGTAGGAAAAAAAATACAGGGAATAGATATAGTATCATTGGACGAGTATGTTAATGGTATGAGTTGTGCAAAAGATAGCCAGATAGTGATAGCTGTTGGAAGTAATTATGTATCAGAAATAGCAGAGCAGTTAAAGAACAATGGGATATCAGAATTTTGTTGGTTTAAAGCTATAGAAAGTTGTGTGAAGGAGACCATATAATGAAAAAAAAAATATTATTTGGTGCTGGAAAAATTGGAGATGCAGCATATGAGTTATTTGATGAGGGACAAGTGGCTTACTATGTTGACAACAATTTAGATAATGTTGGTAATACACAAAATGGTGTTAAGATTATAGGCTTTGATGATTTTAAAAGAATACATAAGGACTATGACGTTGTGGTATCTGTAGGAAAAAATGCCACACTAGATGTCATGAAACAGATAAAGGAAGCGGGGATTGGAGAATTTACTACGTATCAGGAGATTGTAATTAAGCTTAAAAGACCACAGAATAAAGATATTAATTATCTTGAATGTTGCGATAGAGCGAGAAAATGGATATATAATAACTCAATTAAAGGAGAGGGAATCATTAATAATACAGGATTGCCAGAATCATATCCAGAAGTTACTGGTTATTATATTCCTACGCTGATTAACTGGGGTGAACATGAACTTGCCAGAACATATACTACATGGCTTTGCAGTATACAGCATGAGGATGGCGCATGGTATGATACAGAAGGAAAGGCACCTTATGTATTTGATTCAGCACAGATTTTAAAGGGACTTTTGGCGGCAAAGCAGCTTGGAATGGATGTTGATGATAACATTAAAGCTGGCTGTGAATGGATTATAAAGAATATTAATCAAAAGGAAGACTCACAACACCAACAAAGGATGCATGGGGAGCACCGGGAATATGCTCTGAGCTTATACATCTTTATTGTTTATCACCATTAATAGAGGCAGGTAAGATATACAATAACAGATATTATATTGATATGGCAGATAAGGTGGCAAAATATTATATAGATAACTATAGGGAAGATATATTAGGCTTTGGCTTTTATCGCATTTTTATGCATATGTTATGGAAGCGTTATGTGATATAGGACAGACAGATTTAGCCAGAGAAGCCATGCACAATATGGAAAACTACCAGCATGAGAATGGGATGGTTCCGGCATATAAGGATGTTGAATGGACATGCTCAACAGGAATGTTCCAGCTTGCTATTACATGGTACAAGTTAGGAGAACTGGAAAAAGGAAATAAAACATTCGAATATGCAATGCGGCTTCAGAATGAATCTGGTGGCTGGTATGGCAGTTATACAATGACAGATAATCCTAATCCGTTTGACAGGAATAAATGCCCTGATTACTTCCCACAGAGTGAGATAAGCTGGGCTGTGAAATATTTCTTGGATGCACTGTATTATAAGTGCAGATTAGAGTTTGAGACACAGGCTCCGCTGTTTAAGAGTAATCTGGCAAAGGATGATGGAAGATATCAGGTTGTGTTAAACCAGATAAAGGGGTTAAAACGCAATGGATTGAAAATAGCTGATGTTGGCTGTGGAAAGGGCTGCTATATAAAGAATCTTTTGGAAGATGTTCCAGATGCACAATATTTTGCAGTAGATTTATCGGAAAAGGTTATGAAGAGTATTCCTAAAAATGTAGAAAAAAAGCAGGGAATATTAACTAATATACCATATGCAGATAATTCATTTGACATTACTTATACGACAGAGGCACTTGAACATGCTGTATATACTGATAATGCATTAAAAGAGCTTATACGTATAACAAAACCGGACGGAATTATAATTGTTATAGATAAGAATAAAGAGAAACTTGGTGCTCTTTGAAATTGATAATTGGGAGCAGTGGTTTGATAATGATTTCTTTAGTAATATTGCTAAAGATAATGGCTTGGATTTAGAAGTTATTCCGAATGTTTCATACGAGGAAGGAACAAGTGATGGATTATTTAATGCCTGGATTCTAAAGGGAGGGATTAAGTAGTATGAAAGATACTGATAATTTAGTTGATTATGAGAGAATAATTAATATTAATAGAGCACTCATGTCACGTATTACGCCAAGACCATCATTGTTCTTTGATATTGAGGTGACAGAACATTGTAATCTTAATTGTAAATCATGTGGCAGTTTTGCACCATTAGCAGACGAGGAATACATAGATATAGATGAATTGGATAGGGATTTAAGAAGATTATCAGAGTTGTCAGATGGAGAGGTTCATCATATAAATATTCTGGGTGGAGAACCATTATTACATCCTGAAATTGCCAGAATTGTAGAGATGGTCAGACACTATTTTTTATATGGCAATATATATCTGGTGACTAATGGTGTACTTTTTAAACCGTATGGATGAGAGATTCTGGAAAGCATGTAAGCAGTGCAATATTGTAATTGCACCAACTCAATATCCTGTTAAATTAGATTATGAAGAGATAAAAAACAATGTAATAGCGCATGGTATACAGTATCAAAGTTTTGGACAAGCCGCTGATGGATGGTATCATACTGTTATATCAGAGAGTGGAGATAAAAATGAGATTCAACAGTTTTTGCATTGTTCTAATGCCAATAACTGTACTGTTCTTGAACATAGAAAATTATATCCTTGTCCAAAGGCTGCCAAGGTAAGACATTTTAATAAAGCATTTGGCGATAGATTTCAGCAGTCATCACATGATTATATAGATATATATAAGGCAGAGAGCTTAAAAGAGATAATGGAATTTCTTAGTAAGCCAATTCCATTTTGCAGATATTGTGATACATTTGCATCTGAAAAAATAGAATGGGGTGTTTCACATAAAGAGGATTCAGAGTGGACATAGAGGAGTACTATGGAAAACGAACATATTATATTATTTGGGGCAGGTAAAATAGGTAAAGAGGCTTTAGATGTAATCGGTTCAGATTATGTGTATGCTTTTTGTGATAATTCTGTAAAAAATGGTGAATGTACTGAAAAGTATGGGAAGAATGTTATATCATTAGATGAGTATTGTGCATCACATAGTGACAAAATTTTGTAATAACAGCTTCTTTGACTAGTACGGTACAGATAGAAGAACAATGCCAGAATAAAGGGATATATGATTATTTTGTATATGATGATCTTGGATATTATGGATTCAGCCATTATGGAGCAGATAAATTCATAGAGATATTTAAGGATAAGGCAAGTCGCCTGTTCAGAATGAAACAGATTGCCAGAGATTATTTAAAGAAATATGGCGAGGTGCGTAAGTTCAGTGCCATAAATGTTGAGTTTTATCTTGTTGATTCGTTTGAAATAGAACATTTTATTCTTTTTTATAATATTTTAAATGAGAAAGGAATTAATGCCTATTTTGTGGCAGAACCAAAGTCTATCCATGTTGATGGAGATTATTTGGATTATGAAAGAGCTATTAAGATTTTAAAAGAAAAGAACTTGAAATACCATACAATGAGGGATGCCTATGCAGATATAGCATTTACTACCCAGGCAGTCAGAAATCTTGCCAGATATAGTAAGAAAACAATCAAAATAAATCTCCAGTATGGATGCTCATTATTAAAGAATGCATTTGGGGCATCAGAGGAAGGTACTGCCGGATTTGATTATAAGATGTCCAATGGACAGTTTGACCGTGAATTATGCTGTAGATATATTGATTCGGACAGAGCATATGATATTGGTTATCCTAAGTATTATGATATTGCAGGTACCCATATGACACGGGAACAAGTGCGTGAAGAATTAGGTATCAAGACACAAAAGAAAATTATAGCATATCTGCCAACGTGGGATGAAAATAGCTCGATACAAGTTTATTATAATGAATTAAAGAGTCTGAAAGACAAGTATTATATTGTTACAAAGCCACATCATTGTACATACAGACTGGACAGTAAGAAGGATGACCTGAATAAATTATATGAGATTTCAGACATGGTTTTGCAGCCAGAATATGGTCTGGACAAGTTTATGTTTATTGGTGATTTAACTGTTATTGATGCAAAATCAGGGGCGACACTTGAAGCAACATTTCTTAATGATGACATGAAGATGGTGTGGCTGCTGGTCTCTAAGGATGTGAGAAATTTATTCTGGCAGGAAATCAATAATATTGTTGAACTTGTTGACAACAGGGATGATTTAGTAGATGTTGTCAATAAAACAATGGCAGAAGATGATTATATTGAATATAGAAAAGAACACATTAATCAATATTTTTCCAAGTATGATAGAAAGTATCTTGAAAATGTATTGATGAGGATTATTAGCGCAAATAATTTGCTGTAGAATGGATGGTGTTGTATGCCAAAGATATCAATTATTGTTCCAGTATGTAATGTTGAAAAGTATCTGTCAAAATGTCTGGACAGCATTGTGAATCAGACATTAAAGAATATTGAAATAATATGTGTTGATGATGGCTCTACAGATAATAGTGGAGCCATATTAGACAGTTATTCACAAAATGATTCAAGAATTAAGGTTATTCACAAGAAAAATTCGGGATATGGTAATTCAATGAATGTTGGCATGGATTGTGCTGAAGGTGAGTATATCGGAATTGTTGAGAGTGATGATTGTATTCTGCCAGAAATGTATGAGGAATTATATAAAGCTGCAAAAGAATCAAATCTGGATTTTGTCAAGTCAGATGCAGTTTTTGGTGGGAGAGAATCGGTTATTCTTACAATGTCCATTATGATTATCTTCAGGAATATTATGATAAAGTACTTATGGGCAACGCCAGGCATGTGTTTTACAAGTTTCTCATGAATATATGGACGGGAATTTATAAGAGAGATTTCTTGAAAAACCATAATATCAGATTTAATGAAACGCCGGGGGCATCATATCAGGATAATGGTTTCTGGTTCCAGACAATGACATTTGCAGATAGGGCTATGTGGATTGGCAAGTCATATTATATGTACAGACAGGATAATCCTATGGCTTCAATTAAGAGTGAGGCAAAGGTGCTTGCGATGTCTAATGAATATGACTATATAGAAAAAATATTGAAAGATAAGAATGCCGGCAGTGATAGTGTTAAGGAATGTAATTATTACAGACTGGCTAAAAATTATGGCAATTACTATAGAATTGCTGACGAATTAAAGGAAAATTTCTTGAGTTATGTTCTGAAAGACTATGAAAAAATATGGAAAAGACATAATGGATGAACCATATTTAATAGAATGGTACAGAAAGATAGCAGAAAATCCTATAGAATTTTGTAAGTACACAATTGATGTTAAGAACAGCAATAAGGCTGTTTTGGAAAAAGCAGAGTCTATAGTGATATATGGAGCTGGAAAAAAGAGGACAGTATATATTGAGGCATCTGTATAATATTGGTGTTTATGATAAGATAACTAATTTTGTTGTGTCTGATAATGCGGGTATGCAGTGTATTGGTAGAATAGAAGTTATCAATATATCTGAACTGGCAGATAATGAAGATGATAATATGCTTGTAATCATATCTGCTTCAAATTCATGTGAAACTTACAGAGCTATGGAAAGTATGCTTCATCAGTATAAAATTAATAATTATATTGGAAGTGATGATATAATTAATAATTTTTATTCCATTTGTTAGGGAGAGGGATGTTATGAGAAATATAATGGTTGTTTTTGGAACCAGACCAGAAGCAATAAAGATGTGTCCATTGGTTTTAGAATTGCGTAATAGACCAGATAATAATGTGATTGTGTGTGTTACTGGACAGCATAGGCAGATGCTTGATCAGGTGCTTATGGATTTTAATATTATACCTGATATAGATTTGCACATTATGAAGCAAAAACAGACACTGTTTGATATCACTATTAATGTAATGATTGGAATAAAGGATGCTGTTGAAAAAGTAAAACCAGATATAGTTCTGGTTCATGGAGATACTTCAACAACATTTGCAGCCTCACTTGCATGCTATTATATGCAGATTCCAGTTGGACATGTTGAGGCTGGACTTAGAACATATAACATATATTCTCCATATCCGGAAGAGTTTAACCGACAGGCAGTTGGCATTATTTCTGAATACAATTTTGCTCCGACAGAACGCGCTAAGGAGAATCTTATAAAAGAGGGTAAAATCCATCAAGGGTGTATGTTACCGGAAATACTGTAATTGATGCATTAAAGACTACTGTGAAAGACGATTATTATCATAATGAATTGGAGTGGGCTGGCAATAACAGGCTGATATTAATTACAGCACATCGCAGAGAGAATATTGGTGAACCTATGCACAATATGTTCAAGGCAATCAGAAGGATTGTTGAAGAACATGATGATATAAGGGCGATATATCCGATTCATATGAATCCTGTAGTCAGACAGATAGCGGATGAGGAATTGGGGGATTGTGACAGAATACATATTATAGAGCCGCTTGATGTAATGGATTTCCATAATTTTATGAAGAAGAGTTACCTTATTCTTACAGATAGTGGAGGGGGTTCAAGAAGAGGCTCCTAGTCTTGGAAAACCAGTTCTTGTTATGAGAGATACAACTGAACGCCCGGAGGGAGTTGAAGCAGGTACATTGCGCCTTGTTGGAACGAATGAGGAGAATATATATAATAATTTTAAAATGTTGATAACAGATGATAAAGAATACACTAAAATGGCGCAGGCAAAAATCCTTACGGCGATGGATTTGCAAGTGTGAGAATTGCTGATGTAATTGAAAAGGTTTTGGAAGATAAAGTTATTGGATAATAATGTGATGACTTTATTTTTAGATGTAATAGATATTGACATTTATTGCGAATTTTATTAATATACTTTATATACAATACAATATTATTAATAAAAGCAGTTTTTTATATTACCTGTGCGGTTGTTATATTAATTTCATATAACAATGGGCGGTACAGGGGCTGTTTATCTCGGTTATGTCTGTATTTCATTATGAAAATCTTGCTTTTAATAGGGTATAAAGCAGGATTGTATGATAAAATCATAGTGAATATATGGTCTGTTTGTATTTCCTGCTTTATCGGTAATCAGATAAGGAGAAGGGATTATGAATGGTAACAGAGAGTACAAGAGTGATGTGTTTAGTATGTTGATGGAGGATAAGAACAATTGGTAAATCAGTTGATTACGTTGCTTTTATCAGATGGAAGAACAGAAGATTTAAAGAGATCTGCTTCAGATAAAGAATATCAGATACAGTTATTGAAGGAGTATGGTTTAATGTAGATTTAAAGCCTTTGGAGATGCAATATTCTCTAAAGGCTTTTAATAAATATTAATTAAATGGTAATATATTGTTATAAAAATTATGTAAAAGTAATTGGAAAAAACTTAGAAGTGAATAATGCATGAAAGGTATATAACAGCATGAATACCACAATGAAAAATGAACTTATAAATAAACTGAATATATTGATTGGTTTGCATGAACAGATTAACCCTATATCATCAGATGATGGTATAGAGATATTGGCGCAATGTCAAGAATATGCGATAAATGTAGGAACAATATTAGAACAGAATAACGATGGTCTGGAAGTTGTTCATATGTTAGAGGAATATTGCGAATGTGTGTATAATATGTCGTTATATAATAATTTTTATGAGATAGAAAAGAAATCAGTAGCGCTGTTAAAAGATGTATATACTCAAATATATAATATGGAAACACAATATACAATAGCATTTTTTCCATATAAAGTTGAGATGTGGGATTCCTTAGAGAGTGTCTGGAAAGCGGCAAGTAAGGACAAGAGATGCAGATGTGATGTTGTTGTTATTCCATATTTTGAATTTGATAAGGGGATAAGCAATGGAAATCAGCATATGATGGGAACAGATTTCCAGATTATGTACAAGTTGTTAATTATGATAATTATGTTGTTAAAAATATAAGACCGGATGCAGCGTATATACATTACCCTTATGATGATTCTAATAAAGTTACAACTATACATCCTAATTATTATTCGGACAAAATAAAAAGTTATAGTAATAAACTGATATACATACCATATTATGTTACAGCAGGTGCTATTTCAGATAATCATAAGCATTTTCCTGTTTATAAGAACATAGATTATTATATTGCACAGTCTGAATATTTTAAGGAGTCGTGCAGGGGTACGACTGTGTATGATAAAATGCTTCCATTGGGTTCACCTAAAATAGATAATGTTATATATAAATGTGAGATGAAGAATAATGTTTCAGAACAGTGGAAAAAAGATTCTTGCAGGTAAAAAGTAGTTATGCTTAATACAACGCTTGGAGATATACTGAATTCAAGAGAAATTTTATTAGTGAAACTCAGACATTTTTTTGAACTTGTCAAAGATATGAAAGATATTGCTTTAATATGGCGTCCGCATCCGCTTACAGAGGCAACCTATAAGTCGATGCGAGAAGAACTCTATGAGGGATATATCGAACTCAAAACATATTTTATAAATAATAATATTGGAATATATGATGAGACTAATGATATTTCGGATACTATAGCAATAAGCGATGCATATGTTGGTTCAGATGGAAGTTCAGTTATTAATATGTTTGGTGTAGCAGGAAGACCATGTTTTATATTTAATAACTTTTTAGTTGATGAATGTTCATATCAACAGCAACATAGGTTAAATATAATTGGAGCGTATATTAATGGCAAAGATATATATTTTGTGTCAGATATTTTTCCAGGAATATTTAAAGCTGAAAATATATGCACTGCCGTGAAAACACAAGGTGAGAATATATCATGTGTGTATATGGGAGATATAAGAGGGTGTGAAAGCCATATATGGCAGCAGCCATATGCATACATCTGTAATGATGAAAGTGGAACATATATTAGTCCTTTATATGGTGAATATATATCTTTTTGCAAATGCAATATTGATTCGCAGGCTGGACAGAATAAAGACAGTTATACAATTACATGTACAGATAAATATGATGCAAGACCATTAGGGAAAATGTATAAGTTTCGTGACATGCTCATGTTTCTTCCGTATGATGGTTTTACAATTTGGAAATATAACATAAAGTCTGAAGAATGGATAATTGATAGATATACATTAGCTGTGCTTGCAAAGAAAATTAAGAACCTGTCTTATGGAATGCTTGATTATAATGCAGTGTATGCTAGAGATTATATGTGGATGATTACAGGCTGCTCTAATTCTTTATTAAGATATGAACCATATACAAATGATTATAAGATATTTAACATATTGAATGATGATTATAATTTCAATGCTATAAGTGAAGATTCTGATGGTATATGGCTGGCGGATTTTTGCAAAAATGAATTAATTAAAATACCTTTTAAGAAAAATGAGATTGATGTTGATAATATTGCAAGAATAAAGATTAATACTGCAATTATTAATAATTCATGGAAAAATATGACGGGTATGAAAAGAGAGTTTAAAACATTTATAATGGTTGGCGATTATATTGTTTTGATTCCAGCTTTTTCTGATACAATTATTAGCGTAAATAAATATACATATATGCAGGAGGTTATTAATAAAGACTTTTTGTCAGAATCGGCAAAACAGTGCAATGGATATAATCCACAATATTTTGATTCTATTAGGTTCGCAACTGCAGTTGACGATAATATATTAATACAGCGTACATATGACAGAAAATTAGCTGTTATTAATATAATGGATAAGACATCTTCTCAATGTTATATGGAAGTGTCGGACGAATTATTAAAAACTAAACTACAGAATTCAGATGGATTTGAAAAGATGGGCAGAGCAGATTATTTCTGTAGAAGAGAGAGCATGTATTTTGGTATAAAACAGTTCTTGTCACAGTTAAGTGCAGGAGAATTAGAAACAGTTGTACACAGACAGAAGGAGAGTCTTAAGGATGTTGTTGCTAATCCTGGAAGTTGTGGCGTGAAAGTACATGAATATATTATGAAGTCACTGTTAGAAAAGTGATAGGAGAAAATATGAATTTATCAGTGTGTATTATAGCTAAGAATGAAGAAAAACATATTGAGAATTGTCTGCGTTCTCTTGTGAATAAGCATGTACAGATAATAGTGGTTGATACTGGTTCACAAGATGATACAAAGAATATTGCATTAAAATATACAAGTTGTGTATATGATTATCAGTGGAATGATGATTTTGGTGCAGCAAAGCAATTTGCTGTATCAAAGGCGGATAATGACAATATATTAATACTGGATTGTGATGAATATCTGCAGGGTGAAGAGTCTGTGCTTATCAAGCTGTGTGATATGTTAAACAAATATCCTTATAAAGTGGGAAGAATTAAATGTATTAATATTCTTAATATGAATAATATTAAACAGGATAAAAGCTGGGACTGGATAAGCAGGGCTTTTAATCGCAAATTCTGTACTATATATGGGAAAATACATGAGCAGATTATATCTAATTCAGGAGAGGCAGTAGAAACATTTTTATCAGGAATAATTATAAATCATATGGGTTATTGTCTTGATGATGATGAGAGAAAAGTTAAGGCTGAACGAAATATAAAACTGCTTGTTAATAGACTTGATGAGATACGAATGTCATGTGAAAAGTCTCATGAGCAAGAAATTCCATATATATTATACCAACTGGGTAAGAGTTATTATATGGAGAAAGAATATACAAAGGCGTGTGATTACTTTTCTAAGGGACTTTCATATGATTTAGATACGAAGTTGGAATATGTTATTGATATGGTTGAAACATATGGATATGCAATGCTGAATTCCGGAGCGGAAAAAGAAGCTATGTCTTTTGTAAATATATATGATGAATTTGGAGATAGTGCGGATTTTAAATTTCTTATGGGTCTTATATATATGAAAATGGCTTGTTTGATAATGCTGTTAAAGAATTTAAAAAGGCTGTACTTTATAAAGATTGTAAGGTTGAAGGCGTGAATTCATATCAGGCATACTATAATATTGGAGTTATATATGAGTGCCTGGGATATAAGGACAAAGCCCTTTGAATATTATGAGCAGTGTGGAGATTATGAAAATGCACAGAATAGAGAGGCATATATAAAAAACAATTAGTTTTGGAGGACTATGATGGTAGATATTGATGGACAGGATTGTGAATCAATAATTAGGGATTTTTCAAAAGGTGCATTAGTCTGGTACAATTTCAGACAAGACAGCAGAATATTATATATATATTCCAGACAGGCAGATGAAGCGGTACTTGAACTGCTTGAAAGCAAGGGGAAAGTGGATGATTGCAGTGTAGAACAGCTTTTAAATAATCAGATTGCGGGTAATGCATATGATTATATAGTTGGAATTGATGTTATTGAAGAGAGTAGATATCCACAAAAGTTATTAAATATATGTCATGGATTGTTAAAGCCAGAAGGAAGGCTTGTTATTGGAACAGAAAACCGATATGCGATTAAGTATATATGTGGAGACAGAGACCCATATACCAATCACAATTTTGATGGGATTGAGAATTACAGGAGATTGTCGGATGCAGACCGGGATTCTATAGCAGGAAGATGTTATTCTATGGCAGAGTTAAAATCGATGTTTTTGCAGGCTGGATTTGTGAATGATAAATTTTATTCAGTAATGCCATCTTTGCAGGAAACACAGCTTGTATATGCAGAAGGGTATGAACCGGTTGAAGAACTGGCTATGCGGTATTTCCCTCTTTATAACTATCCGGATAGTGTGTTTCTTGAAGAGCAGTACCTGTATACTGATTTAATAAAGAATGGCATGTTTCATAAGATGGCTAATGCTTACATTATAGAATGCAGCATGGACGGACAGTTAGATGATACCCTTCATGCAACCATATCACTTGACAGAGGACATGATAATGCACTTGTAACCAGCATATGTGAACATGATGGAGTCAGAAATGTAATTAAGAGGGCTGTTTACAAAGAAGGAATACATAAACTTAAAGAGATGCAGGATAATCTTAATGATTTGCATGCAAGAGGAATAAATGTAGTTGATTCATCTGTCGAAAATAATACATTTATAATGCCATATGTTGATGCTCCGGTTGCGATGAATGAATTAAAGGCTATTGCTAAAAAAGATAGAAATGCATTTTTTAAGGCAATGGATGATATGTATGAATTAATTCTTGATTCATCAGAACATACAGGGGTATTATCCGAAAAAGATAAGAACAGTGCTGATGGAAGAGATGTCGGACCTGTACTTGCGAGAGGATATATTGATATGGTTCCACTCAATTGTTTTTATGATGAATCGGCTAAGGATGCTAAGAGCAGATTCATATATTATGACCAGGAATTTTATTGGGAGAATTGCCCAGCGAAGGCTGTAATGTATCGTTCAATAACAATTATATATGATGGCACAGATAAGGAATTTGAGAGGATTGTTCCAAGAAGGGAATTATTTGACCGATATGGATTATCTGAATGTGAGGATATGTGGCAGCGTATGTCATCAAGATTTACAGATGTTTTAAGGAATCAGAAGCCTTTAAGACCATATTATGAGAATAAGAGAGTAGATGGTAGAATTCTTTATACTAACAGGGAAAAGATTAATTACAGTGCAAAGCAATATCAGGAAATTTTTGTTGATATTTTTGAAGGATTTGATGATTCCAAAAAGCTGATTCTTTTGGCTCAGGCAGATTCACAGAGAAATTTTTGTTTCAATTTGCAGATGATTATGACATTTACTCTATTATTGATAATAACAGTGCAAAATGGGGAACAACAATGCAGGGAGTGCCGATTAATTCACCTGACATATTAAAGGATATTCCGGAAAGAGATAGACATATTATTATATGTATTAAGGGATATAATGGTGTTGTTAATCAGTTAAAAGATATGGGAATAAAGGATTATCATATATATGATCCGGGAAATGATTATCCAAATAAGAGAAAAGAACAGGTGGCACAAAGACTGGCAGCAGTACAGGGGAATAATTCTGTGGCAGGATTGAATAAATCAGATATAGATAAACCGTACAAAGTGGGATATATAGCAGGGGTGTTTGATCTGTTCCACATAGGACATCTTAATATGTTTAAGCGGGCTAAGGAGCAGTGCAGGTATCTGATAGTAGGTGTGGTATCTGATGAAGGGGTAAGACTTAATAAACAGGCTGAGCCTTTTGTGCCTTTTGATGAAAGAATAGAGATGGTCCGTTCATGTAAATATGTTGATGAGGCTATTAAATTGCCACTTGATTTCTGTGGAACGAGGGATATGTTTAAGATATATCATTTTGATGTACAGTTCTCAGGAAGTGATTATGAACATGATCCGGCATGGCTTGCTGAGAAAGAATTCTGGAGAAGAATGGTTCAACGATGGTATTCTTTCCGTACACGCAGAGTACAAGCTCTACTAAGTTAAAGAGGGCTATTGAAAACAGGATAAATAATTGACAGGTTTCATAAGTGGGAAAAGAATATTGTTCTTTTCCCACTTATGCAGTAACACTTATCACAAGACCAAGAAGATTTGGAAAGACACTTAATCTTAGTATGATGGAATGTTTTTTTCGACGGTATCTTATGGAAGAACAGAGCTGTTTGAGGGGCTTAAGATATGGTAAAGTGAAAAATACAGGAATCTTCAAGGAACATATCCTGTTATATTTTTTTCTTTGGCTGGGGTTAAGAATGATGATTATGAAGGTGCTATCAAGTTAATTGAATTTGAAATATCAGATATATATCGCAGGATTAAGCATAATCTTGATCTTGAAAAATTATCAGAGGATGATCGGAATATTATTGAAAGCATGAGCACTGGTATTGATGAATATAAAGCACTTACTGCTATTAAGATGTTATCTGGGATACTTAGTCGGTATTATGGAAAGAAAGTTATTCTTTTGTTAGATGAATATGATACACCAATGATTGAAGCATATTTTAGTGGATACTGGGATAAGATGGTTAAGTTTATGAGAACATTTTTTAATAACACTTTGAAATCTAATCCTTATATTGAGAAGGCTATTCTTACAGGAATAACGAGAGTGAGTAAAGAGTCTATGCTTTCTGATATGAACAATCTTTATGCTGCGTCGATAACAACTCGCAGATATGAGACAGCATTTGGATTTACAGAGGCAGAAGTATTTGCAGCACTTGATCATGCTAAGCTTGGTAAGTATAAGAAGCGTGTTAAACAGTGGTATGACGGATTTGTTATAGGACGATGCAGTATGGGGACTCTTGTATACTACAGGTTATCTAAAGGCAGACAGTGTGAATGAGGATGTATATACATTATCGATTACAAATGTTGAAATATATAAGATGTTTACCAGAATGTTCAGAAAGTGGTTTGCCAGAACAAGAGGAAGTTTTGGCGATTTTCAGAAAGCTTTTCTTAAAGGTGATATAGAAGAAATCAATTATTATATGAACATGGTAACTAATATGACATTCAGTTATTTTGACTGTGGTTCGGGATATGGAATTATAGATGAGACAGAAAGGTTTTATCATGGATTTGTACTTGGACTGATTGCCCAGTTGTCAGATGACTTCTATATTACTTCTAATAGGGGAAATGGAATTGGACGATATGATCTAATGATGGAAGCTAAAGACAAGAAAAAAAGATTCCTATATAATAGAATTCAAGGTGTTTGATGCCGGGAAAGATAAAAACCTTGAAGAATGTGCAGATAGAGCATTAGAACAGATTGAAAGGAAGGGATATGATAAGGCACTTGTGGCTAGACAGATTGATTATACAAGAATTAGAAAAGATGGATTCGCATTTGAAGGGAAAAAGTGCTTATAAAAGAGGCGGTGGGAGTGAATCGAAAAGATATTTCGATTTATAGATTGCTGATAAAACCAGTAAAAAGTAGTAAAAAATATATAAACCAGTAAAAAGTAGTAAAAATAAATGAAAAATTATAATTAAGGGTTAAGTATCAAAAAATTCCTCCGATATATAAAACATAAATCAGAAATGATAATAAACATATAGTTTAATTATAGGAAGTTTTTATTTCAAGGAGGAATTTAATTATGGTAGTACAGCACAATTTATCAGCAATCAACACAAACAGACAGATGGGAGTTGTAACAAATGCTCTTCAGAAGTCTACAGAGAAGTTATCATCAGGATATAAGATTAACAGAGCAGCAGATGATGCAGCAGGTCTTTTCAATCTCAGAGAAGATGAGAAGCCAGATCAGAGGTCTTAATAAGGCATCTGATAATGCACAGGATGGTATCTCACTTATTCAGGTAGCTGAAGGTGCTCTTAATGAGACACATTCTATATTACAGAGAATGAATGAATTGGCAACACAGGCTGCTAATGATACTAACACATCAGTTGACAGACAGTCTATCAAAGATGAGATTAAACAGTTGAATGAAGAGCTTGACAGAATTTCATCAACAACACAGTTCAATAAGCAGGACTTATTAACAGGTGGATTCTCAGGAAAGCTTCAGGTTGGTGCTCTTGAAGGACAGACAATGGATGTTAAGATTAGTCTTGCAGTATCAGCAAAGGGCTTAAAGTTTAGCGCTGTAGAGGTAAGTACTAATGCTAAGGCAGGTGCTGCAATGCAGTCTATTCAGGATGCTATTGAATCAGTATCTAAGCAGAGATCAAAGCTCGGTGCTATCCAGAACAGACTTGAGCACACAATCAATAATCTTGATACTAACGCTGAGAATACACAGGCTGCTGAATCGCGTATCCGTGATACAGATATGGCTGATGAGATGGTACAGTACAGCAAGAATAACATTCTTTCACAGGCTGGACAGTCTATGCTTACACAGGCTAATCAGCAGACACAGGGTGTGCTTTCACTCTTACAGTAATATACAATAGAACTTTAATTAAAGGCTGGAATTTAGCAGGTATATTTGCTAAGTTCCAGCTTTTTTTTAGTATAATAGCATCAATAGAACGGATGAGGTGTTGAAAGTGAATGTATTGATTTTTTATAACTATAATTTTGGCATTGAAGATGTTAAAGAATGTTTCGAAAAAAAAGGAATATAGGTTCAAAGTGGTATGGTCAGAACAATTGAACCAGAGAAAATGTACAGAACTTGATGATATATTTGAAAAGGAATTTGATGAAGGTGTAGATGGACGGGCATTTGACTGCGTATTTACTTTTAATTATAGCCCAGTTATATCTAATAACTGTAATAAAAGGAATGTCCCATACATATCAATTGTTTATGATAGCCCGCAAATATTATTGTATTCATATACTATTATTAATCCGTGTAACTATGTGTTTATATTTGA
>VOFH01000098.1_pt1 | contig 52579 bp, 87 predicted proteins | sample 5384091 | NCBI WGS metagenome assembly VOFH01 (sample SAMN12384727, study PRJNA508395) | human gut metagenome | isolation source: healthy gut G | host: Homo sapiens
GCTATGTGATCAGGATTTCTGTCTCCTCTGGTACAACTCTTAGGTTTCCATTTAATATTTGATTTTATATCGTATTTCCTACAAATACGAAGTACTCGTTTATCATTCACATGAATTCCTTTATGTCCATCTAATTCATCACGAATCCTTCGGTATCCCATATCTGGATGCTGGTGATGAATCCTTTGGATTTCAGTGGATAGTCTTTCGTTTCGAAGTTCATTATTACTTTTCGGATATTTTCCCCAGCGGTAATACGCAGAACGTGTAACATTAAGATATTTACAAAGTCGACGATAGTTTTTGGATGGCTTCATATTCGGCTAACCGATGGATTAAAGATAGCGATCCCTCCTTTCCAGTTCTCTGACTTTTTTAACAGGTCATTCTCCATTTGTAGGTCTAGATTTCTTCTTTCCAGTTCAGCTATCTTGTCACGTAGCTCTTCTTCAGGTGTTCTGCTTGGAAGAGAAGCTATACGACGTCCACGTCTGTCTTCCAGACCCGCTTGACCCATCTTTTCGTACCGTTTTACCCAGTTACGAACTTGTTGATATGAACATTGATATTTCAAAGCCATTGCACCATAATTCTTATCATTTGCAAGACAATCTGTTACTATTTTTAATCTCTCATCAAGTGTAGTGTTCTTTGCCTTTTTTTCATGTAAGCACCTCCAGTGGATGTTTTTAATATTCCACCAGAATTATACACCTTAATCCAATCGGAAAGCTGTCTGTGTGAACGAATTCCGTATTTTGTGCAAATATCCTGAAGAGATCCTTCTCCGTTAAGATAATCATTTATAGCAGATATTTTTAAATCTTTTGAATAAGATTTGTTTTTCGGTTGATTGAGTAATCCAGTTGGTCCATCATACTGATAAATAGAAATCCAATTTCGAATACTATGATGATCAACTCCCAATTCTTTTTCCTGCTTGCTGTATGCCAATTTCTCCTGCACTTTCCTTCAGGCGTCCTCTCATCTCTTCCAGGCTCTGGCAGAGTTTTCCAAGTTCATCGTCAGCCTCCGGTTTCAACTCAAAATCCAGATTCCCATCCTTGATATTCTGCGCCGCTGTCGCATCTTGCCGATCGGCCCCATAACCGCACGGTAAATCCATATAATAAGAGCTGCCGAAGTAAGTATCAGTATCACTACAATTCCAATCAGGATTTCGCAGAAAAACTGTCCAACCTCCGGAATTACATTGGATACATCTGACACAATGAACGCACTTCCCTTATTGCCGTCATCATATCTGAAATCTACCTGTTTTACCAATGCTTCTGCATCTCCGCCAAGATAAATTCCGTTCTCCGATGTTGTATCTGTATCTCCATATCCCGGCAATTGTTCGATCACCGCTTTTACACGCTCATCATCGCTGCCCGTATATACGATTGTTCCGTCTTTTCTCACCAGCAGGTATGCATTCTTATTCTCCAGTTTTTATTAAACTGATCCAGTTCTGTCGCATCTTCCATCTCAGATGCCTGTTCTGACATATCCTTCAGTTCATGATACGGCTTCTCCGTAACACGTGCAAGTACCTGCATGGAATTCGTAAAATCAGAAATCGTCGTTCCTGTAATCCCATAATTCTTCTCCACCACTCCGATCTGATAGCGACATACCATTGAAACCATCATGGCTGCCATAAGGACCGGTATAATAATAATCGTAAAAAATGCTATAACTAATCGCGTTTTCAGCTTCATGTATCTGTCCTCCACTAAAAAAAATTATAGCATGAAAAATGGGTGCTTCACACCAAAGCACCCATAAACTTTTATAAAATTTCTATAAATATTTTTTTCAGATCTTCTACTTTGTCCAGTTTCTCCCATGGAAGATCAATATCTGTACGTCCGAAATGTCCGTAAGCCGCTGTCTGTTTGTAGATTGGTCTTCTAAGATCAAGCATCTGAATGATTCCTGCCGGGCGGAGATCAAAATTCTCACGAACGATCTCTACCAGTTTATCATCTTCTACTGCACCTGTTCCAAATGTATCAACCATGATAGATGTTGGCTCTGCTACACCGATTGCATAAGATAACTGAATCTCACATTTCTTGGCAAGTCCTGCAGCAACAATATTCTTGGCAACGTAACGTGCTGCATAAGCAGCAGAACGGTCAACCTTTGTACAGTCTTTTTCCCGAGAAAGCTCCGCCGCCGTGACGCGCCATTCCTCCGTAAGTATCAACAATGATCTTACGTCCGGTGAGGCCGGAATCTCCATGAGGTCCGCCGATCACAAAACGGCCGGTCGGGTTGATGAAGAACTTGGTGTGCTCATCTACCATGTCTGCCGGAATGATTTCATCGAATACATATTTCTTAATATCTTCATGAATCCGCTCCTGCGTCACTTCAGGATCGTGCTGTGTAGAAAGTACGACTGCATCCAGACGTGCCGGAACACCATTCTCATCATATTCAACCGTAACCTGTGTCTTTCCATCCGGTCTTAAGATACGGCAGTGTTCCGTTCTTTCTTACTTCTGTAAGCTTTCTTGAAAGCTTGTGTGCAAGAATGCGATCGGGTATGGCATATATTCCGGTGTCTCATCAGAAGCATAACCGAACATCATTCCCTGGTCTCCGGCTCCGATTGCATCAATCTCTTCTTCTGACATTGTATGCTCTTTTGCTTCAAGTGCTTTATCAACACCCATAGCGATATCTGTAGACTGTTCATCGATTGCTGTAATCACACCGCATGTATCTGCGTCAAATCCGTATTTTCCTCTTGTATATCCAATCTCTTTGATCGTATCACGAACGATTTTCTGAATATCAATATATGCATTCGTTGTGATCTCACCCATAACAAGAACCATACCTGTTGTTGTTGCAAGTCTCACATGCAACACGGCTCATTGGATCCTGCTCCATCAATGCATCCAGAATGGCATCTGAGATCTGATCACACATTTTATCCGGATGTCCTTCAGTTACTGATTCTGACGTAAATAATCTTCTTTCCATCGTTTTTTCTCTCTCTTCTTTTCTAAAAAACAGTTCCTGCATTCTTTCTCTTGGGATTGTCTGAAATCTCGAACAACCGGAATTTTCTTCTGTCTATGCGTTTTAAAAACCGTCAGCCCCAAAGGACTGGTTTGATATCTCATAAACCAATCCTCTTATTGTTCGATTGCTCGCTCAGGTTGGCACCTTCCCTTACAACGGGGTTGCCGTGGCTTCGCAGGTCCTTTGTACCTCCACCACTCTGAATAAGAGAAAGCGTATTTAATTGTTACCGCTACACATCATAACACTGTCCATATTTTCCGTCAATATACATTTTGGGAAATATGTTCTATAAAACAGGAATTCCTGTCTTAACCTACTTTTTAACTTGAATTTCTGGATCACGTTCTGTAGAAACTCTCTCGATCACTGCACCGAGACTTCTGAGTTTCTCTTCAAAACGTTCGTATCCCCTCTGGATATATACGATGTCATCTACGATCGTAATGCCATCTGCGGCCATTCCTGCAATCACAAAGTGCTGCTCCTGCACGAAGATCCGGTGCACTGACCCTTGCTCCCGAGAATTTATCTACGCCTTCGATAGTCGCTGCATTGCCTTCAACCTTGACATTTGCACCCATTCTTGCAAGTTCTGAAAGATATTTGAAACGATTCTCAAAAAATACTCTCTGTAATGATACTTGTCCCCTTACATAAGGCCAGTGTCACACCGATCTGCGGCTGCATATCTGTCGGGAATCCCGGATATGGAAGAGTCTTCACCTGTGTATTATGAAGATCTCCCTTTGGACACAACACGCACTGCATCATCAAATTCTTCTACTTCACATCCGATCTCAACAAGTTTTGCAATCGTAGCTTCCAGATGCTTCGGAATGACATTCATAACAGTCACATCACCTCTGGTTGCTGCTGCTGCGCAAACATAAATGTGCCGGCTTCGATCTGATCCGGAATGATAGAATAATCTGTCTTATGAAGGCGGGATACACCGCGGATCTTGATCACGTCCGTACCTGCTCCACGAATGTTCGCTCCCATACTGTTCAGGAAGTTTGCCACATCGACAACATGAGGCTCTTTTGCCACATTCTCAAGGATCGTAAGTCCTTCTGCCATCGCTGCTGCCATCATAACATTGATGGTTGCTCCTACACTTACAACGTCAAAATAAATGTGCTTTCCGAACAAGACGGTCTGCTTCTGCAACAATCTTGCCATGCTCGATATCTACATAAGCACCAAGCGCACGAAAACCTTTCAGATGCTGGTCGATTGGACGGCTTCCGATATTGCATCCTCCCGGAAGAGCGACTTCTGCTCTTGTATACTTACCAAGAATGCTCCGAGCAAGATAATAAGATGCACGGATCTTCTTGATGTAATCATATTCTATATCAAAATTTTCAATGTTGCTTCCGTTGATTCTGACTGTGTGCCGGTCAATACGGTCAACCTCGGCACCAATTCCACTGATTGCTTCCAGCAGAACGTTGATATCGTTGACATCCGGAAGATTATCGATAGTAACTGTCTCATCTGTCATAATCGCAGCTGCCAGAATTGCCAGTGCTGCATTCTTTGCTCCACCGATTTCGACTTCGCCGACCAGCGGATTGACCGCCCTTAATAATATACTGTTCCATCAATTACACCTCATTAATATTTATATAAATCTCTATCTACAATAAATCTATTCTTAATCTGCTATTCTATCTTTGCAAATCTGTTTCAATTATCTAATGCTAAATATCTCTAAATCTAATTTTTCTAAAATTCGATTTGCATAAATTTCTGCATCACAATATAACCCCTAAAGGGTTCGCGCCTATTATAGCACAAATTTTCCAATTCATTGTAAAATATTTTTTACAGTTCATGTAAAATTTTTTGTAACATATTTCAATTGTTCTATCTATTTTTGCACTTTTTTCCAAAATGCATCTAATACCGATTCAATCGTATCTTCCAGCTTCTGATTATCTTCACACACTGTAATATCTGCATACTTTTCAAAAAGCTTTACTCTTTCATCATACAGATCTTTGAGCGTCTGTCCGTCACGCAATACCACTCCACGGCCTTTGGCATTTTTAAGTCTGCTGTTTATTGTCTCAAAGGATGCCTGTAAATAAACGACTTTGCCGATTTCTTTATAATGTTTCATCGCATTTTCACAATATACTACGCTGCCTCCTGGCGAGAAATAACGGTACGTTCCGCTTTCACCTGTGCATTTACCCGGTCTTCTACTTTCAGGAAGCCATCCGGTTCAACGTCAGCAATAATATCTTTCAAAGTTTCCCTTCTGATTCCTGGATCAAATATCTGTGTCTACAAATTTGTATCCCAGTCTCTTTGCAATTACCACACCAACTGTACTTTTTCCCGACTGCCGGCATTCCGATAAAAATAATGTTTGACTTTTCATTTTCATCTGAAAACATTCATTCTCTCTATGTTCATGCAAAGTTCTGATATGTCATAACCTCGATCAGTCACAGGTTCTCTTCTTCCTTCTCCATATCAGACGAAGCTGGACGGTCCGGATATTCATCATACATCATGCTTCCGTCATATTCCATTCTGTCACATTCCTCTTCCGTATCCGGGTAAATGCTTTTCATATAGTCATAGTCTCTTCTCGCATTCCGGTCATCATTATACAGCAGCGGAACCGGATAAGCCATATAGAACGGTAATTTATTCTCCATAATCCTGATTGCTCCTTGGCGGTTCTATCTGTATTAAAATATGCACAGGGACATCAATCGGTGAATGAGAAACTATCTCTTCTAATTAAATGTTATCTCATATTTTTCAATATTAACAGTTGCCGCTTCATCACTAGTAAATATAATTTCATTTGCTTCCAATGGCGTAGGAATGACCACACTTGCCGTCTGCTCTCCATCATTAATAAATAATTCTACAGAATATCTGTCCATGATAAAATGTAGTTTCGGCGCATGATGTTTTTCCGCAATTTCTATCTTTCTCACACAGACAACATCTGCATTTACACCACTGTAGGTCCGGTCAATTTCAATCTGATGTTTTTCCGGATAATATGTAAATGTTGTTGTATATTCTTCATTATGTGCCACATCTACCTTGAACTCCCTACCTTCTACATTCGTAAGTTCTACCGTCATGTCAATCACCCGGCCATTGATACCATCCAAAGACATCTGTCCGCTAATTTTCTGTTCTGTATAGATGATTGGATTTTTCTTATACTTTTCCAGTTCTCTCACCGGACTTTGCCAGATTTTCCCATCTTTGATTTTTAATTCTCTTGGGAGTGTCATCATTCCCTGCCATTTCTGTCCTTTTGTCATGACACGTGCATCCCACGACTTCATCCATGCGACCATGATCCGCCTGCCATCCGGAAGCTCTGTTGTCTGTGGTGCATAAAAGTCCAGTCCATAATCTAGGCTTCTCTTTTTCTCCCATGCAAAATTCGATATTTCTTTTTCTGCATCTCCAATAATATAAATGGAATTATGACCGTTATGAAATTCGTACTTTTGAGCATGCATATTCTGCGGAGAACAAATGATTACAGGATACCCGTCTACTTCCAGATAATCCGGACACTCTAACATATCTCCATTCTTTCCGTCATTTCTCAAAAGGACTTTTTCATACCGCCAGTTTTTATAGTCCTCACTGCTAAATAAGACTATTTGCCCACAATTTTCCTCATAGCGATTGCCTACAACGCAATAATATCTGCCATCCTTTTTCCATATCTTCGGATCACGGAAGTCTTTTCTGTCAAATTTCTCCGGCATGATATCTCCTTTTATAACTGGATTATCCCGCCATTTTTTCATAAGTCTTCCCATCTCCAATGGCAATGCACTGATTCTGGATTTCTTTTCCGTCTTTCTGGCTTACTCCTGTATAAAGCAGCACATGCTTTCCATCAGCTTCTACTGCACTTCCCGAGAAACATCCAATGTGATCATAATCCTGATCAGGTGCCATAGCTACCGGATATGCTTCCCATTTTAGCAGATCTTCGGTCACCTGATGCCCCCAGTGCATCGGTCCCCATTCTGTTTTATATGGATAGAACTGATAGAACAAATGTACTTTTCCCTGGTATACAGAGAAACCATTCGGGTCATTCATCCATCCTGCTTCCGGTGTCACATGGAATAATGGTTTTTCTTTTTCATCTATGTAATTCTGTCTGATATATTCATTGGCTTTTTCAAGCATACGTTCTTCCTCTTCTATTCTAAATCATTCTGCTCCGATTACCTGCTCTGTTTCCTTATCAAAGAAATGCATCTTATGTGGCATAAAGGTAAATTCCACCTCATCTCCCACCTGGCTTACTTCATATTTTGATACTCTTGCAATCGTTACGCTTCCTCCGAAGTCAAAATACAGATTATTCTCATTTCCCATAATCTCCGTATTGTCAATAACTGCTTTCTGATGACTTCCATAAACGTCCAGATTAGTTATATCGAACTTGATATCTTCTCCTCTGATTCCCATGATAACTTCTGAATATCCTGCAATACGTTTTGCAATTGCTTCCGGAAGTTCCACTGTATTGCCATCTGCAAATATCAATTTCTTTCCGTCTACTTTCACATCATAAAAATTCATCTGCGGAGATCCTATAAATCCCGCAACAAATTTATTCACCGGATGCTCATACAGATCCATTGGTTTACCAACCTGCTGGATCACTCCATCTTTCATGATTACTATTCGGTCTGCCATTGTCATGGCTTCTACCTGGTCATGCGTGACATAGATGGTTGTACTTCCAAGATTTCTGTGTAACTTACTGATCTCATTTCTCATGCTGACACGCAGTTTTGCATCCAGGTTAGAAAGTGGCTCATCCATCAAAAAGACTTTCTGGTCTTTTACAATCGCTCTTCCAAGTGCCACTCTCTGTCTTTGTCCACCTGATAAATTCTTAGGCTTACGGTAACGATATTCTTCGAGTCCCAGGATATCAATTGCCCAGTCTACTTTTTTCTTGATTTGGTCTGCTGGAACCTTCATGTTCTTCAATCCATAAGAAATATTTTTTCTACGGTCATATGAGGATACAGAGCATAGTTCTGGAACACCATAGAGATTCCTCGATCCGCCGGTGCAACCTCATTCACACGTTTTCCATCAATAAAAAGGTCTCCACTTGTAATCTCTTCAAATCCTGCGATCATTCGGAGTGTTGTGGATTTACCACATCCAGACGGTCCTACAAATGCGATAAATTCTTTTTCTTCTATATCTAAGTTAAAGTCTGTCACGGAATTCTTATCGTTTCCTGCATATTTTTTACATATATTTTTAAATTCGATAAAGCTCATCTTTTAGCCCTCCTTGGAACCTGTTGATATTACACCCTCTACGATCTGTTTTGAGAAGAGTGAATAGATAATAATGACCGGAATTGTTACCATTGTGATAACTGCAAGGGTCTGTCCTGTTGTTGTGTTATCATTTGATGTAATCGCATTCAGACCAATCTGTGCCGTCAGAAGATCACTGGATGTAAATACAAGTGACGGCCACAGATAATCATTCCATACATTCAGGAATGTAAATACACTAACCGTTGCCACTACACTCTTTGACATTGGAAGAACCATAGTAAAAAAGTATTTTACCGGTCCACAGTGATCTAACTGTGCTGCCTCATATACATCATCCGGAAGTCCCAGGAATACCTGTCGGAACAGAAAGATATTAAACGGATTCACGATCATTGGAAGTACATATCCAATCACGGTATTCAGTAGTCCTGCTTTTGCAATGATCAGAAAGTGTATCGTAATGATCGTCTCCATCGGTACGATCATCAGAAGCATAATGATCAGAAGCCAGACGTTCTCTGAATGGAAAATTAATCTTAGCCAATGCATATCCTGCCAGTCCATTTACAATTACACCAAGTACGATCAATATTGCTGCATAGAACAAGGTATTACACATGTATCGTACAAATCCTGTATTTGTTAATACAGATACATAATTTTCAAAGAAATTGCCGTTCAATGCCGGTGGAATGAATGCCGCCATACTGTTCATATCAGCAGTGATTGCCGCGTCTGGTTTGAATGAATTTGCCAGCATCAGATAACCGGGAACAGGAACAACAATGATACGATCAGAAGTACGACCGTCAGTATCCAATTATTTCTTTTTTGCTTTTTTGTTAACATTCTGATCCTCCTTATCTCTTGTTGCGATTGTCTGGATCACGGTCAGTATCATTACAAAGAATGCGAATACAATAGCCATTGTAGATGCCAGTCAATTTCCCAGTTAACAGTACCTGTTTCATATATATCATACACAACCGTATACGTTGAATTCGATGGTCCTCCTCCGGTCATAACCATTGGCTGTACCCGGCATACGGAATGCTCCGATCGTAATCGTAATTAAACGAACACACACAATGGTTTCCAATTCCGGCAGGGTAATGTCCTTGAATTTCTGCCACGGTGTTGCATGGTCCATCTCGGCCGCTTCATAAAGTGCCGGATTGATTCCCATTCCCTGCCATGCACTCATGATCGCGATGGATGGAAGTGCCTGACTGGCACTGTTGATGAATGGCTGTGCATCAATTCCAAAAGAAAGAAAGGATTGCATTCATAATTCCTTCCGGGCTGTAGATCTGGATCCACAGTGTTGACACAACAGCAAGTGACATGACCACCGGAACAAAGAATGCTACTTTGAAATACTTCTTACAATGCGTCACTTTATTAATCAGAAGTGCCAGCACAAGCGCTCCAATTCCCTGCAGCGGAACAATAATAATTACAAACTTTACGGTATTAAAAAAATGCCTGTGAAAACACATCATCTTTAAAAATCTGAATATAGTTGTCCAGTCCGACAAAATGCGTCAGTCCCGGATTTAAAGCAAAGAAATCAGTAAAACTGAAAATCAATGTCAGGATCATCGGCAGGAATAAAAATATCGTAAAGTAACACAAGTGCCGGTCCAAAAAACGCCATTCCCATAATGGATTCTGTTCTTTTCTTCATTATTTCATCACATAACGCTTTAATTTTGCGTTAATCCTTTCTACAGATTTATCCAGTTCTGTCTTCGCATCATTATCGGTAAGTACCGAATTTTCCAATACTTCCTGTACCGATGCACTAACCTGTGGATATACAGGTGTTTTTTGATCTTGGATGTCCATATTTACTCAGCTGATGATATAAGGCTTTATAATTCTCATCTTCTTCAAAAAATCGGACTGCTCTCAAACGCTTCATATGTAGATGGGAAACTCTTACTTTCATCCCACAGACGCTTTCCACTTTCTACACCACTCATCCACTGTACCAGCTTTGTCGCACCTTTTAGTTTCTTCGTCTTTGATGATGCCGCAAATGCCCAGGAACCGGTTGGTGTATATCTTCCGCCATCCCAGTTATCGGATACTACATATGGTGCAACTCCAAGGTTTACATCCGGATAGTTATTATAGATTGTATTTACTTCCCATGCCCCGTCGAACTTAAATGCTGCTCTTCCGCTTTCGAACAGGTCTGTGATCTGTACTTTAGACATATATCCATTATCCAAAAACGATTTAAAATAATTCACTGTTTCCAGATTCTCTTTTGAATTGAATACACCGTTCACCTTCAGTCCATCTTTATTTACAAAGTCACCGCCATTTGACCAGAAAAACGGCATAATAATAAATCGTAGCTTCTCCTGTCGGGAAAGTCATATCCAGCGCATAACCTTTTTTTCTTCTCTACTACCGGCTGTACTTTCTTTAACACCTCTGTGAATTCACTCCATGTCCATGGGTGATCTGCATCTGGAACTTCTACACCTGCTTCTGCGAGAATATCTTTGTTATAATAAAGTCCCACGCTGGATTCCATTGCTCCAAGCGCATAGAGCTTGTTATTATACGTTCCCTGCTGAATAATGGAATCCAGATACACGCTCTTTTCTTCGTCTGTTAATTTTGCAAGCGGCTGGATAATTCCGTTCTCTGTATATGCCGCTATATTAGGGCCATCAACAGTAAGCACATCCGGCAGATCTCCTGACATCACGGATGCATTGATCTTATCCGAATAGCCTCCACCACTGTCATTTCGTGGAATAAATTCAATATCTGCAAAATATTTTCCATCATATTTCTTATTAAATGCATCTACAGATTTCCTGTAGCACTGTCCTTCTTCTGTGTCTTCGATTGAATGTACCCAGATAGAAAGATATTCTTCGCCTTTGTCATATCCTTTACTTCTCCTGGTTGCGGCTGTTTATCTCCACACCCCGTCAATGCCATTGCAAAGAATGCTGCCAGCAGTACCCCTACTGTTCGTTTCTTCATAGCTTTCTCCTTTCAGATTCACGATTGCGTAACTAGTTAAGTAACCGGTTACTTTATATATTCATAATACTATCCAGGATCTTACTTGTCAATAGATTTCAAAGAAAAAGTAACCGGTTACTTAACTAGTTATTTTTTGTTTGATTTTTTTCAATGCACTTGCTATACTGATAATATACATTATAAGGAAGAGGATTTACATGAAACAGAAAAAAGTAACTTTTTGCAGATATAGCCGCTTATACAGGCTTTTCAAAAACTACCATTTCCAGATATTTCAATCATCCGGATTCTCTGACTCTTGAAAATCAGGAAAAAATCGCTCATGCACTGGATGTCCTTGGATACCAGGAAAATAGGCTCGCCAAAGTACTGGCTAATGGAAAAAGTGAATTTGTTGGAATTATCATCCCCAACCTGTATCTTCACTATTACTCTGAGATGTTAAACCAGTTACTTTCTACTTACGAAAAGTATAATTATAAATTTCTTGTATTCATTGGAAATAATAAAAAAAAGAGATTGAAGAAAAATATATTCATGAACTGATGGCTTATAAGATTGAGGGACTTATTGTCTTAAGCAATACCATTTCGTCTGAAGAACTTGCTTCTTATAAAACTCCCGGTTGTCACGATTGAGCGGGAATGTGACCATGTCTGTAGCGTGTCTACAGACAACTATCTGGGTGGTGTTCAGGCAACCAGCTTATTGATACGCAATAAATGTGATGTTATTTTACACATCAATTCCATATTCCCAGATACACTTCCAACCTATGGACGTATCCGGGGATTCGAAGATATCTGTAACGAACACCATGTCGTTCACGAATTAATCCAAAGAAATCTTGGAAACACTTATCAGGAAACCCTGACTCAACTAAAAAACATATTTAACGAAATTGAAGAAAAATATCCCTCACAAAAAAAGGGGGTCTTTCTTGCAAATGACACTTATGCCAGTATGTTCCTGAATCTGATATTTCAAAAATACGGGAAACTCCCGAAAGACTATCAGATTGTCGGATTCGATGATTCTCCTATTGCAAGCGAAGCTATCCTTCCAATCACAACCGTTGGACAGCAGATTGAGAAAATTGCACAGACTGCCATGGAGCTTCTGGTTCTCCAGATGAATGAAATGAAAAAAAAAACCAACTCCTTTAAAGAGCCGGTTCATAAGCAGATTACGCCTGTATTGATCCGACGTGATACTACGGAATAATACCGGTAGTGAGCAAATGATAAATTCCCTGAAGTTTTATTATTCACTTCAGGGAATTCTTTTGACAAATTCTATATTTGGCTTTTTAATTTCTCAACCACTTTTTTGAATTATGTTTATATCTTCTTCTAATTCATCTGCTATCTGTTCTGTTGATTTTCCTTTTTTCAATTTCTTCTTTATTATTTTTTCTAAGAGTATCCGCTTTCCAATTTCGATTCCATCCTGTCTTCCAATCTCGATTCCGTCCTGTCTTCCAATCTCGATTCCATCCTGTCTTCCAATCTCGATTCCATCCTGTCTTCCACCTCATACTCTGCTTTCCGCAGTTTCTTTTCTTCAATCTCTTTGTCATATTCATAGATGCTCACTTTGATCACCTCAGTCTTATTCTTCAATAAAAACTCTGCCAGGATTCCTTCTTCTATGCATTCGTCAACTGCTCTCGTAACTGCTTCTTCTAAAGAGACATCCTGTTTCGCCGCATATTTTCTTACTCTGGCGACATATTGTGCATATTCCTTTAATGTTCTACAATGTTCCATCAAATCTGAACTGTGGCCATCATTCACATTCAGCATAGTCACTCTTAACTCCAGATCTGGATTTTCTGTTGCATTCTCGTATGCAGAAGATAATCGGAACTCACTACGATCTTCTACTTCTTTTGTTCCATTATAAAATACTAAAAATCTTGGCGTTGGTATCTTTTGTATCACAGTTGAATATAATGATTTCCGAACCACTAATCGTTGATACTCATCCGCAATATAAAACAAATTTCTAAGTGGAATATTCGGATTATACGTTGACTGATGTTCATATAAATATAAATTCATATCCATGACAAACGCCAGATCATTTTTCATTCCCATATAAATCGCATTTTCCAATGTAACAACCTGCAACTTTTCCGGATCTGTGTACTCTCTTCCATTCACCGCATTGTACAATGATAACAAATTCTCTTTGTTATGATACAACATTCTAAAAATTGTATCTTTGTACATCCTTTTTGCCTTTAGCTGCCGGTTATTTACCTGATACTTCTTGCTCCGTCTCTTTTGATTCTTTCTTTTCGCCATATTCAGTTTCCTCCTGTATGCAGGAGGATGTCTTTACTCTTTCAGTCATCTCCTGCTTTTTTACAATTGATTGGTATGAAAGCATAGATTTCTGAAATAAAATTAGATTATAGATGGTATATGTCCGTTTTTATATACCGTTGATTTTTTTTGAAATATGCTTTGGTACATATTAACATATCAATAAATATTAATCAATATATTTTTACTATTTCCTTTTTTTGATAATGTTAATCACCTTAGCAATAAGGTATTACAAAATAATATTTTTTCTTGTTTCAATTCTGTATACAGAACTTTTTGTATCCCATGAAACATAATATAATCCCGGAATAATTTTTGCGTATCAACATCCACTATTTGCTTTTGTGTTTCTTCATTCTTTTGATATACTATTTCTTTTTAACTTTTGGAGCAGACCATCCAAAATATACAATATAAATACGTGTACCATTTTCACATTTATGCCGGCGTGCTGGTCCTAACTCGTATAATTCATCAAAAGAATTTACACCCTGTCTCGTTACTAATCCATCTTTCATGAAGGCAATTGGTCCATATATATACAAAAATACGATTCCAATTATGAGCAAACATAATATTTTGATTTTATTATTCTTTGGCATATTATACCTCCTGAAATAGAGTAGCCTTTTACATCTGAAGTAAACGCATTGGTAAATATAGATACAGTGCAGATACTAGAATTTATCTGTGTGTTTCTAGAATAACATGCCTGATTTTTATTTTCAATGCGCAGTTTAGAAATGCTAAATTTTTGTGAATCTGGTGAATTTTCTACAACTCTTTCATCTTTCCAAGAATCTCCTGATAAAATGATTCTTGATTTCTATTCTTTTCCAAATCTTCCAATATCACACCATCTTTCAGCAGAATTAACCGGCTGCAATAGCTTGCCATCTGTGGGTCATGTGTAACCATAATGATTGTCTTTCCCATATGTTCATTAATATCCTTCAATGCATCAATCACGATTTTTCCAGACTTTGAATCAAGGTTTCCTGTAGGCTCATCTGCGAAAATAATCTCTGGATCATTTATTAATGCTCTGCAAATTGCAACTCTCTGCCTTTCACCTCCTGACAGTTCGGCCGGCATCTTTTTTTCCAAAGTCCTAATTCCGAATTTATCCATTAACACTCTCGCTCGTTCCTTTTTTGGAATCATCTACTGTTTTGCTGATATAGAAAGGCAACATAATGTTTTCAAAAACATCTAAACTATCCATCAAATAAAATTCCTGAAATACGAAGCCTAATTCTTCTCTTCGTATTCTCGCAAGTTCTTTATCTGACAGTTTTGATATTTCATCTTTCTTGTATAAAAAAGTGCCCCATCTGTTACAGATTCAATGAGTCCCAGAATTTTCAAAAGTGTCGTCTTTCCACTTCCTGATTTTCCCATAATTCCTACAAATTCGCCATCCTGTACATTCAAATTAATACCCTTTAACACTTTAAACTTACCGTAACTTTTCACAATTTTCTCTCCGCTGATCACTTCCATATCTTTTCCCTTCTTTCACTCTGAATTTGCTGATTAGCAAGTCTCCATCCATACTCTCTCAATAAGATAATGTACCCGGCCTGGAATAATAACAGTGCAAAAAATGTTATCAATACCTGTTTTTTCAAGAGCCAATCAACGTTCCATGTAATATAACTCAAAGCACCACCACTTATTACAATCGAAAGTATAAATGCGATCCATAAAGAAAGCGAAAGTTCCTTTTTCACATTTTTCTTTATTTCTTTGGTCTCCATGCCTATTTTTTCAAGAATCCATATTTCATACTTACATTAGAAATGTCTGACCATATTTTTATAGATAAAATCATTATTCCACTAATAATCAAAAAAAGCACCAATACAAATGTAAAAGATAAGAGTTGTCAGGTCATCCTGTCTGTCTTCTTTCATCAATGAGCCTTTATAAAAACCAATTATCTCATATTTCTTTTCACATACTTTTAATTTGCCCTCATCAATCGCCGTCTCTTTTTCTGTTTGCTGCGTCATAATAACCGTATTCTTTTTCTGCAAAGATCTAAGCATATCAAAATCACTATTATTCATAACCAGAATTCGTATAATATCCGACTGTTGAGCAACAAATAAAACTTCTTTCACTTCTTTTTTTATCGCAAATTTACGCATTCCTGTTGCTGTTTTTAAATAAACATGTTTATCCTGAAACATGTTTTCATCGTCTTGTTTTGATTTTTCCAGAACTGCCTTTACCTCTCCCTGTTTGATATGCTCTTTCTTATTCTTTGTAAGTTTGTTATAGGAATCCTCCGAAATACCTACATATTCCCCTCCATCATTGCTTATGAGCGGAATATACGCATATTCATCTATTTTTTCATCTGGTTCTTTTATAACCTTATGAATTTCGTCTGTATATTTTTCTTCTGTCATACATACATAATTATATGGATATTTCCATAAATACTCGGAAGAAAGATTACCGTATTCTATAATATTGATATTTACAATCACCCATACAAATACATTAATAATAAAAACAATTAAAATTATATTTTTATTTTCTGAAAATCTGTGATACAACGTTTTTAGCGTAAGAATATATCTGTCATACCATTTTTTCTTTCTTTTCACCCATCGCAATATAACATTTCCCAAATAAGTAAACCAAAGATATAATCCGATCAGCGAAAAAAAGAACTCCATATTTCATATGTGGATATGTCATAGGAACCTTCGAAAAAAGAATAATTGCAAACACAAAACAGATCAGACCTGCAATCACACCTTTCACGCTTGCTTTAACAGACGGAACTGTCCCTCTTTTCTGTTCCGTATTCAAAAGCGAAGCCAGTGCCTTGTTTTGAATTTTTATTATATTCATGATTACTGCAATGCACAAAATAACACACATATAAAAACATGTACTTCAATATTCTTTAGAAACCAGCATGGATCTTGAACTGTTTGAATCCCTTCTTTTCTGAATATAGACTGAAGAAGAATTACAAAAGGCGTTCCCAGTACACACCCAATCTGCCACGAAATACCACATATAATCCCATATTCCAGAATTATCATCCGGATAATATCTTTCTTTTCTTCTCCGAATACCATAAACATTCCATAATCTTTGATTCTTATCCGGCTATAATTGCTTACTGTATAGCTGATCAAAATCAGGCCAATAAACAGCAATATATACATGTACGTTTGAATCGCAACTCCTTGTTGCGACCGAACTCTTTCTTCCATACTCATCGTTCCAAGAACCAATTCTTTAACTCCAAGAAACACGAATAATATAATTGCAGTTAAAATAGTACTCATAAAACATACAATACTATTACGCACATTCTTTTTAATATTTTCAGTAATACTTTCATATACTATTCCTTTAAAGGAAAATGTTTTCCCATCTTTTGTCATCTATTCTCAACTTTTATCTGTTCTTCTGCCGGTCTGTTCCTTCTTGCCCCAACCAGATACAGAATTGCTGGACCAAAATTAACAATAATTCCAATAATTAAAATTGGGAAATCTGACGTTTTCAAAAAAGCTTTTCCATTATCTATTGCAATAATAATTTCATTGCAATACATTAACAAATTAACACCCATATAGATAACAATTCCTGCTGTTAACTGTTTTGTTTTTTTCTGTATTATTACAGTTTGCTTCCCCATAATGTCCCAGATACCAGATGCCTATTGCAATTGCAAGCATCCATAATGTGTGTACACGTTCTCCAGCCAAAAACAAACATTAATCAAACAACCTACAATTCCCCAAAGTCCCAACAATTGAAAATATATCGAAGTTCCTCTAATTAATTTCCGTCCTCCCGGTGCTCTGATTCCTCCTACAGAATAAATCAGATCATCACAAAATTCATGAACCGACTTTCCCAGTACTGTTTCAAAATTTTCATTACGCTCCTGTGCTTCTTCCGCCATTCCAGTGATATCTTCAATCATTTGGTCAATTTCTTTTTCTGTAAGTGGGAATGTCTTGATGTATTTTTTCATCTTCCTGACCTTTCTTTTATTTTTCTTCGTCAACATAATCTACTCCTCCTTTTTCAAAATTCTATTTACTGATGATTGTACTTCCGTCCAGCATTTAATAAACTCCTGCAAATATGCCTCTCCTTCAGACGTTAATGAATAATACTTTCGTTTCGGTCAAGCGGCGAAGGACGTAATTCTGAAGAAATCATTCCCTTCTTTTCCAACCGTACAAGTAATGGATAAATACTTCCCTCTTTTACATCTTCAAATCCGAACTCTGTCAATGTCGTTACAATCTCATATCCGTATGTAACCGTCTCGGATAAAATCTGCAAGATACATCCTTCTAAAGTTCCCTTCATTAATTGTGATTTATCATACATATTTTCACCTACCTTGTATACTATAGTAGTTCTTAACTATATTGTATCACACAGTAGTGGTTTGTCAATGAATTTGCGTACAATAAGAATGGGTTTCTAACTATTTTCCAGCTTATTCTGACATAAAAAATCCGCAGATTTAAGCTTTTCAACTTATATCTGCGGATTTTTATCTGAGAATTTCTCAGTATTCCTACTCCTTTTTCTTTGTAATGATGCGCATCCTCCAGCATCATATCTTTCACCTTCATCAGACGGATCTGGGTGCTTCGTTCATTCTCGTCCAGTTTCATCGTAATATACTTGATATTCTTCTGTGCCTCCGGAATGATCACATGCTCCAGGGCGTTGACACGTCTTCTGGTCTTCTCAATCTCAGCTGCCATAAGCTGGCAGGCTTTTTTCTGTCTCTGCAAGCTTCAGCATATCCGGTAGGATATCTGCCAGAGATTTTACGGCTCCGTCCAGATCACTCGATGTAAATGCGAATCCATACGAATAGATATCATTCGCATCTGCCGTTCTGGTCTTCGTCTCGAATACAGGAATGTCTACACTCATGACATTCTTCTGTCCGACTTCCAGATCTACTTCCTGCTTCGGTGCCATCAATGCCGTGTTCAGGGTTGCTTCATCCATGCCGGCTTTGGCTATGACGAAGTTCTTATTAGCTGAACGAATCCCCGCTTCTACCTTTTCCCGAAGTTCCATGTTCACTTTTACCAGATCCAGGAACTGACGCATCAGTTCGTCTCGTTTATCTTTCAGAAGTTTGTGACCTTTTATGGCTGTGACCAGTTTCTTCTTAGTTCTGGTCAGTTCCATACGGGTAGGGGTTACCTGGGTTGACGCCATAGTATCACTCCTTTCTATACTTTATATATTGGACGCCATGCCGGCTAGAATCCGCTTCGCTTCTTCTCGCTGAGGGCTGACGCCCTATGCATCTTGCCAGATATGGAATCGCAGGTTAACCTGCATTCCATATCTGATCAATCTGCGCATGGCTTACTGCTTACCATAATACTCGTCCAAGAACTTATCATCAATTCGTTTCAACTCTGATCTTGGCAGCATAGACAACAGCTTCCATCCGATCTCCAGTGTCTCTTCAATCGGTCTGTCGGTATCGTATCCCTGTGATACATATTCCTTTTCAAATGCATCTGCGAATTTCGCATATACCAGGTCAATATCAGTAAGAGCTGCCTCTCCTAAGATAGTCATTAATTCTTTCGCATCTTTTCCTCGCGCATATGCCGCAAATAACTGGTTCATGGTATTTGCATGGTCGGCTCTTGTCTTACCTTCTCCGATTCCCTTATCTTTCAGACGGGACAGGGATGGCAATACATCGATCGGCGGCTTGATACCTTTGCGGTACAAGTCACGGCTTAAGATGATCTGGCCTTCGGTGATGTAGCCGGTAAGGTCCGGGATTGGATGCGTCTTGTCATCTTCCGGCATGGTCAGGATCGGGATCAGGGTGATACTTCCCTTCTTGCCATTCTGTCTTCCGGCTCTTTCATATAACGTTGCAAGGTCGGTGTACATATATCCAGGATATCCACGGCGTCCCGGTACTTCCTTACGTGCGGCAGATACTTCTCGGAGCGCATCTGCATAGTTGGTAATATCTGTCATGATTACCAGTACATGCATGTCTTTTTCAAATGCCAGATACTCGGCTGCCGTCAGCGCCATTCGAGGTGTGGAAATACGTTCGATCGCCGGGTCATTTGCCAGGTTGACGAACAGTACGGTTCTGTCGATAGCACCTGTCTCTTTGAAAGATTCTACGAAGAAGTTCGACTCTTCGAATGTGATACCCATAGCGGCAAATACTACGGCGAACTTCTCATTGCTTCCGCGTACCTTTGCCTGCTTTGCAATCTGTGCTGCCAGATTGGCATGTGGAAGTCCGGATGCTGAGAAAATCGGAAGTTTCTGTCCACGAACCAGTGTGTTCAATCCATCGATTGCGGATACACCAGTCTGAATAAATTCTTCCGGATACATTCTGGCTGCCGGATTCATAGGGAAGTCCGTTGATGTCACGTCTTTCATCCGGCAGGATCTCCGGTCCTCCGTCGATGGGACGGCCCAATCCGTCGAAGACACGTCCAAGCATATCTTCCGATACACCAAGCTCCATGCTTCGTCCGAGGAACCGTACTTTACTGTTACTTAAGTTGATACCTGTGGCACTTTCAAATAACTGCACCAGTGCATCATTTCCATTGATCTCCAGAACCTTACAGCGGCGCTTCTCACCGCTTGCAAGTTCGATCTCACCTAATTCATCATAAGCTACATTTTCAACGCCGCGTACCAGCATCAGAGGTCCGGCAACTTCCTGTATGGTTCTATATTCTTTTGGCATAATTTAGAAGTCCTCCTTCCCGAATGCAGCCGCAACTTCCTTGTCCAGTTCTTCTTCTACATTCTTATATTCACTTTCGATATCGGCGTCTGTTGTATATTTATAACGGCCGATCTTTTCTCTTACCGGCATGGCGATCAGTGCATTCATGTCCGCACCCTTGTTCAGTGCGTCGACAGATTTCTCATAAAATGCCAGTACCAGTTTCATCATCAGATACTGCTTACGAAGCGGCGTGTAAGTGTCGATCTCATGGAAGGAGTTCTGATGTAAGAATTCCTCACGGATGGATCTTGCCGCTTCCATCTTCAGACGGTCAGTCGGTGACAGGGCATCCATACCTACCATCTGTACGATCTCATTTAACTCGGCTTCTTCCTGAAGGATTGTCATCATCTTCTGACGGTCTTCCATCCAGTCCGCTGCCACTTCCTCGTTGAACCAGTTTGCCATATTGTCAACATACAGCGAATAACTGGTCAGCCAGTTGATGGCTCGGGAAATGTCTCTTATACGCAAGTGCGGAATCCAGTCCCCAGAATACCTTTACAATACGAAGGGTTGCCTGTGATACCGGTTCGGAGATATCACCACCCGGAGGAGATACGGCTCCGATAACGGAAAGTGCACCTTCTCTTCCTTCTTTACCAAGGGATACCACATGTCCGGCTCTTTCATAGAACTGTGCCAGACGGGAACCCAGGTATGCCGGGTAACCTTCCTCACCGGGCATCTCCTCCAGACGTCCGGACATCTCACGAAGTGCCTCTGCCCAACGGGAAGTAGAGTCAGCCATCAGGGCTACGGAATACCCCATGTCACGGAAATATTCTGCGATCGTAATACCGGTATAAATAGAAGCCTCACGGGCTGCAACCGGCATGTCTGATGTATTTGCGATCAGTACGGTTCTTTCCATCAGTGACTGCCCGGTCTTCGGGTCTTTCAGTTCCGGGAATTCATTCAGAACGTCGGTCATCTCATTGCCACGTTCTCCGCATCCGATATAGACCACGATATCAGCCTCTGCCCACTTAGCCAACTGGTGTTGGATAACTGTCTTGCCGCTTCCGAAAGGTCCCGGAACGGCTGCCACACCACCTTTAGCGATCGGGAAGAATGTATCGATAACACGCTGACCGGTTACCAGTGGTTTTACCGGCGGCAGCTTCTTCTGATACGGACGGCCCTTTCGTACCGGCCAGCGCTGCATCATCGTCAGTTCTTTGTCACCTTTTTCGGTAGCGATCACTGCTACCACTTCTTCTACGGTAAATGTTCCGGCTTTGATCTCTTTTACCGTTCCTTTTACTCCATAAGGAACCATGATCTTCTGCTGTACAACGATGGTCTCCTGCACAGTTCCGAGTACGTCACCTGCTTCGACCTCATCGCCGGCTTTTTGCGACCGGTACAAATTCCCATTTCTTATCACGCTTTAACGATGCGACTTCCACGCCTCGTTTTAAGTTATTTCCGAAATCTTCATAATGTCATCCAGTGGTCTCTGGATTCCATCGTATATACTTGTGATCAGTCCGGGACCAAGTTCTACTGACATTGGTACTCCCATAGACTCTACCGGCTCTCCAGGTCCAAGTCCCGATATCTATTCGTATACCTGGATGGATGCCTCATCTCCGTGAATCTCTATGATCTCTCCGATCAAACGCTGGCTGCTTACACGTACCACGTCAAACATGTTGGCGTCACGCATACCTTCTGCAATGACCAGCGGTCCTGCTACTTTTTTAATCGTTCCTGTACTCATACGGACGAATCAACCTCCTTTAGCTGCCAAATATAATATCGGAACCGACAGCCTGCTCTACCGATTTCTTCACACCTGCAACTCCGGCGCCTGTATTTCCGGCGATACCCGGAATCTGAATGATCGCCGGTGTGACCTGTTCCTGATATTTTTCTATCTCATGCGTTAACTCAGCGGCAAGTTTCTCTGTGATATAGATAATTCCATATCCACCCTGTGCCAGCTGATGTCATTTCTCTGCGGCTTCCTCACGGGTCTGGACGGCAAATGTATCAAGGCCCAGTGCTGCGAATCCGAAGATGCTGTCATAATCGCCCACTACTGCGATCTTATACATACATCGCCCTTACCCTTTCCCGGATTGAATCATCCGGCAGTTCATTCTGCTTTCCGGATAAAATGATTCGTACCGTTTTAATCTCATTCTGCCTTGCAATTACGTAGGCAATTACCGGTCCTATCGTAAATGCATGATATTTCTCCGGGCTTATCGTCTGAATGATCCGGTTGTCACACCATCTTTCAAATGCCGACGGCGACTCTGCCAGTGCATCCGCACCTTCTGCATAAGCCGTTCCTCTTAAGTATTCACAGATGGCATCCATGCCGCTAAGTGCCGCTTTCGAGAGTTGGCTGACACTTAAGGAATCACATTCCGCCATTGCCCGTTTCATAAAGTCTGTTGATTTTGCGGTTTTCTGTGAACGGACGGCAATCTTGATGTCCGCCACTGCCACTGTGGATTCTGCATAATCCTGTATGATCTTATCCGGTGACTCTTTTCCCGCCTGATAAATAGCACCCAGTGCCGCCCGGTCTATGATCACATCACAGAGCTGCCCGTCTCCTGTATGAAGAAGTGTCTCGTATGCTTCTTCTCCTACGATCCGCATACTGTCCGGAAGCTTTCCAAAGTCTCTGTCTTCTACGATCTTACGCATCTCTTCTCCAGGAATCCGAACATCTTCATAATAGATATGCCGGTTCTTATCTCCGGTGCATACTTCCTTGACCGCTGCCTTTAAATTATGAAAAAGCTTCGGATAAGAAAGCACATCGAAATGTTCCATTCCGATCGACAGTTCTTTTACTACTTCCCATGTCTTTTCTTCTTCTCTCGTCAGGATTTCTTCTGCATTCCCGCTGCTTTCAGTATCTCCCCAGCCTTTCTCCTCCAGGAACTGCAATGCCTGTTCATAACTCTGGCACGCGATCAGCTGGTCAATGGTACTGTCAGAGAACAGGGATACTTCCAGGGCACGGATTCTTGCGACCGCATAGGTATATTGTTCACTCATGTTGTTCCTCCATTTCCGAACATTCCTGATATCTGAACATTCCTACTGGTTCTTCTGATGCTTTCCGCATCATACAAAGAGCAGCCGGTGAACGATATCTGAAAGCTCATCCCGCTTCGCATCGAACATTGCCCTGATCGTACAGTTCTCTTCAATTCCACCGTACGCAAGAATGAATCCATTGTCAATATTATCTCTGCCTGCTCCGGCTACAGTAAGTTTTCCTCCCTTTGCCAGAGCTATTTCTTCAATTTCTTTGCCAAATCCTACCGGCATATTTTCCAGATCTTTTACGGAGAAATAGATCTCTCCCTCCTGCGGAAGTATATATGCTTCCAGAATCGACAGAAGCATCTGATAATAATCATCCGGCGCAAGGTTTATAACCTTTTCATACGCCTTCTCGATGATCTCTGCGATCATCTCCTGCTTTGCTTCCAGAAGTCTCGTTCTTCTCTGAAGATCGATGGCTGATTTCACACGCTCTTTCTGCGATGCAGTATCTGCTTCCGACTTTTTCAGGATAGTATCTGCCTGTCTGGCTCCCTCTTCCTGTGCCTTAAGCTTCATCTGTTCTGCCTGTGCTTTCGCATCTTCAATCTTCGCATCCGCTGTCACTTTTGCCTCGTCAAGGATCTGACTTTTGATCTTATCTAATCCAGCCATTGTCCTTCACACTCCTTCTATACCTGAATTGCTGTTACGGAAAGGATAGATATCAGAAGAGCCAGGATCGCATATGTCTCAACCATTGCCGGGAACAGCATTGCTTTACCAAACTGCTCTGGCTTCTTTGCTACGATTCCGATAGAAGCCGCTGCTGTCTGTCCCTGTGCTTTTCCTGAGATCAGACCAACGATTCCGATTGGAAGACAAGCTGCCAGGATCAGAAGTCCTGTCTTAGGATCCAGATCTGCTGCACCACCGCCAAGAAGTCCGATCTTGGATAATGTAATGAAACCAACCAGCAGTCCGTAGATTCCTGTGTACCTGGGAGCAGCTGCATGATAAGTACTTTGCGAATTTGCTCGGGTCTTCTGTTACAACACCTGATGCTGCCTGTCCTGCAATACCAACTCCGATCGCAGATCCTGCACCTGCCAGGAATACTGCCACTGCCGCACCAAGAAGTGCATATACCATTCCCATATCATTCCAAATACTCATATCTATTTTTCCTCCTTAATATCTACATATTTTGTCTCCGCATGAAACGGTTCGAAAGGTTTTCCACCGCCTTCGTAGAATTTTCCGAAGAATTCCACAAATTGAAGTCGGTTGGTGTGGACATATGCACCAAGCAGGTTGATTGCCAGGTTCATTGCATGTCCGACGATAAATACTACGATAAATAAGATGACTCCAAATACACTCTTACCAAGCATGCTTCCCATCTGGTTGACAACGGATGCGATAACACCTGTTGCAAGTCCCAGTGCCAGAAGTCTGGAGTATGATAATACATCACTTAACCATCCGGTGATATTATAGATATCATATGCTCCAAGTGCCAGCCGGAGTGCCGGATTCTTGCTCGATCTTCCGGACATCAATAACAGTCCGAGTGCCCCGATGATTGCCAGTGCTTTTGACAATGTAACAAGCGCTGCCGGGAACACGATCTTGGTCTGTGCGATTGAAGCAAATATCTCTGACGGAAGTAACATCAGGATCAGTCCGATCAGGAAAATGTACCACAATACGATATCGCAGAAGAAATCCAGTACCTTTCCGTCTTTTAACAACATATATCCCTTGATTCCAAGACCCACGAACAGATGGACCAGTCCGAATGCCATCGAATAGATCAGAAGTCGCATCGGATCATTTAACGGTGCAAACCACAGCGGCTTGATCGTCAGTTCTTTTCCAAAGAATGTGCTCGATACGACGTCTACGACATCTCCGAAATATCCACCGAATAAGATTCCCCCATACCATGGTAGAAATTCCACAGTACATGAACATTTTCATAGATTTCCTCATACCGGCACTCATGCGCGGGAATTTCTTAAGGACGATCAGACACACGATTGCGATGATCGCACCATACGCTGCATCTGATAACATCATTCCAAAGAAAAATACATAGAAGAATGACATGATCGCGGTCGGATCGATCTCTCCTTTATGCGGAAGTCCGTAAGACTCAGGACTCCTTCCACACTTTCCGAAAATCCGTTATTCTTAAGGATTACCGGTGGTTCTTCGTCTTCTTTTAACTCTTCTACATCGATCACACAGTCATACGCATCCCCGATTCCTTTCTGGATCGCCGGTATCGCTTCTTTTGCTGCGTAACCACTGATAATAAATGTACGTCTGGACTGCGGAAGTGTTCCCAGTACTTCGTACTTTTCTGCACGCATCCGGTAATAGTCACCGATGATCTTCAGTTCCTCCCGGTCTTCTGCGTAAGATATGATCTCTCCCCGGATATCTGCAATTGTCTGTTCGATCTGTCTGATCTGTTCTTCCAGTTCTTCTTTCTGCTTTGCCGGAATCTGCTCTGTCGATACAACCGGTCTTGAGAATCCTGCAGTGCGGAGTGTATTCTCCACATCTGCTGCCTGGTCCTTCATACAGAACACGCTTAAGTACACGGCATCTTTATCCTGACTTATAACCGATATATCTACAGCTTCGATCTCCGGATGATCTTCGGCAAGCTTTCCGTAGATCATTTCCAGTGTCGTCTCCGCCGCCATGGTTCCAAGAAGCATTGCCGTCTTTTTCGTGCCCGGATAATTCATCGCAACTTCCAGACTCATCCATGGTGTAAGTGCTTCTATCTGGGTATTCCGCTTCACGATCTCAGCCTGTGCTTCCGCAATTTTCTTATGATCAGCGATCAGAAGTCCCGCCACTCCCATAACTGCTTCCTGCTTCGCTGCGGCAGCTTCCATCGTCTTTTTATCGATCAGCTCATTTCCTTCCAGACTGGCGAACATGGATTTTTTCTCCGGTGTATACTGATTCAATACATCCAGTGCGTTTTCCGTGATCTGCACCCGTTCTCGAAGCTTGATTTCGCACTCTGCGTATCCATCTTTTCGAATCCGGCTTCGTCCTGCGCGACCTGATGCATCTCTATCATGCCCATGGACTGCAGTTTTTCCAGAATCGCTTTCCGGTCATGTTTCAATGCGCAGATACTGATTCGCTGCATCTGCAATACTGCCATAACTGCATCCCTCCTTTTTTATTTTTTCACGTTCTTACTCTTCCCATATCATCAGAGCAATGCTTTGATGACTGCGGATACCGCCTCCTCTTCTTTTCCCTGAGCCAGTGCTTTTAATGCTTCTGTCTCCTGTTCCGTCTTCTCGGAAGCCTGTTTCTTTAAGACTTCTCCTTCTTCTTTCGCCTGCAAAAGATCTGCTTCTGCCTGTTTCTTTGCATTTGCTACAGCCTGCTCTTTTATCTCTTTTGCCTCTCTGGCAGCTTTTTCAAGGATCTCGGTACACGTTGCATCTGCTTTTCTTATGATCTCATCCGCTTCATTCTCCGTTTCCTTGATGGTCTTAATGGTTTCTTCTACCATTCATCTACCACCTCTCCTTCAAAAAATACAAAATCTAGTTTAAATTATGATCTTATTTCTGCAATTTTACCATACATTTATTACATTTGTTGTAAATTGTATGTCACTTCGATACATTTTTATCATTTTGTCGTTTTATATTTGTGCACTTATTAATAAGTAGAAACGCCTGCCAGCGCCTCCTGTATTTTTTCATATACCTGGTATGAAAATAAGGATATCATCTCATTTTCTCAACGAAAACGGACAATATCCTTATTTTGTCTAAATAATATGGAATTTATACAGATTGGATTCCTTTTCTTACCAGTGTAATTCGTGAAGATGCCCTCCAGATTCATACCTGCAAATCCGTTCTGTCTGAGTGCTTCGTAAAGCACGATCGCAACCGAGTTGCCGAGGTTCAGCGAACGAATGTCGCCTACCATCGGGATACGCACGCAGTCTTCTTTATGCTCTACCAGAATCTCTTCCGGGATTCCGGCACTTTCTTTTCCGAACATGATATAACAGTCCGGTTCATAGTTCACTTCTGTATATACCTTCGGTGCTTTTGTCGTTGCCATGTAGATCTTGGCTCCCGGGTTCTTTTCCAGGAAATCATTGTAATCAATATAGGTTCTGACATCCAGATGCTCCCAGTAGTCCATGCCGGCACGTTTTAAGTTCTTTTCATTCAAGCGGAAGCCGAGTGGCTCGATCAAGTGTAATCTGGTGTTGGTGGCTACGCAGGTTCTTCCGATATTACCTGTGTTTGCCGGGATTTCTGGTTCGTGTAATACGATGTTTAACATGTTGTGGTCCTCCGTTTTTCTATTCTTTTTCAAATAAAAATTCTATATAGCTGTATATTTCCGAAAAGTCAATCTGACATTTTCCAGCAAATATCTTCACCGGCACCTGGTCTTCAAAACCATAGATGGCCGGTAACTCATTATGTTCCAAGTCATATACTACAACTTTTTTTTCTTATCCGGGTCAACCATCCAGTATTCTCTGACTCTTGCAGTAATATATTTTTTCAGTTTTAATCCCATATCTTTTTTCTTGTAGATGGTGATAATATCTCGATTACCATATCCGGAGCTCCATAGACATGACTTCGAAGGATTTTATCTCTGTCACAGCATACAACGACGTCCGGCTGCAGCATCGTCCGGTCATCTTCATCTAGTTGTACGCTGACCGGTGACGGCAGTACCATACATAATCCTTTGTTCTGCCTAATGTACTCTCTTAATCTGATACGGATTTCAAATGCAAGCTGCTGATGAATCGTGATTGGCGTATTCAGGTCGTAGATGACTCCGTCAATCAATTCTACTCTATATTCGTCCGGAATTGCTTCATAATCCTTTAGTGTGTATTCGCCTTGCTTTTTCCACGAAAACTTTTCCAGATGCTTTGCAGTCTCGTCCAAGATTATCTGTAAATATAATATGTTCCATCGGAAATGCTTTTTCCAACTGACAAATTGTGTCATATCTTGGTCTTTTGGTTATTCCGCTGAATATCTTCTGTACCGTTCCCAATGGTACACCGGAACGATCTGATATCTGTTCGCAGCTGAAACCTAATTCTGTTTTCTTCTTTTCATCTCTTCTACAGTCATAGGATCATCTCCTTCTTCCGAACGCATAACAATCTATATTTCTAATATTGTTTTCCATATTCTTCTAATAATCTGACATACTTCTCTCCACCTGCACTGCTGCGATCGCACCATCTGCTACTGCAGTCACTACCTGGCGCAGGCTCTTGACTCTCACATCTCCGACAGCATAGACACCTGGTACGTTGGTATGCATGTCCTCATCCGTCTTAATGTATCCCTTGTCATCCGTCTCTACTTTATCTGCAAACACGCTGGTATTCGGGATCATACCGATGAATCCAAACAGTCCGAACAGTCCGTCTTTCGGATCGGCTTCTATCTTTGTAAGTTCTCCCGTCTTCACATTCTTCACAGTCATCGTCTGAAGCAGTCCGTCGCCGCCCACTTCTTCGACTACCGAATCCCACAGAAATGTGATCTTCGGATTGGCAAATGCTTTCTCCTGAATAGACTTTGCTGCACGCAGCTCGTCTCTTCTGTGAATGATCGTAACTTTTCTGGCAAATTTTGTAAGATACAGCGCTTCTTCCACCGCTGCATCCCCGCCGCCCGCTACATAGACTTCCAGGTCAGTAAAGAAGTTCGCATCACAGGTTGCACAGTAAGAGATTCCGCGTCCCTTGTACTCCTGCTCGCCTTTGCATCCGATCGGTCTTGCATATGCACCGGTTGCAATGATGATATTTTTCGCCTGATAGGTATCTTTTTCGCCTGTCAGGACTTTGATGTCTCCGCTCAGTTCTGCATTTGTGATCGTATCACGGACATGTTCTGCGCCAAACTGTTCTGTCTGTTCGTACATTCTGCGTACAAGAGAAACTCCCGTCTCTCCTTCTACGATCTGTCCCGGATAGTTTTCTATTTCGTCTGTGTTGATAATCTGGCCGCCGGCCTGTCCTTTTCGATGATCAGGGTATCCAGTCTGCTTCTGCCTGCATATAATCCTGCGCTTAATCCCGCCGGACCGGCGCCAAGGATGATTACGTCATATATGTGATCCATGTGTGTGTCCTCTCTTTCTTTTCGTATCTATTTTTAAAATTATTGATCGTATGATTCTATCTTATTTTACATGATTTTAGCTGTTGGCATACCAACAAATTACAATTAAAAATTCCCTTTTTGTTTTTATATTACTTGCTAAAGATATATTTCTATGATATTATAATTATACAAAAAACAACCGCTCAAAGTGGTTGGCCATATTGAGTAATAGAAATCCACCCAGTCCTGCCAAGACTTTTTTTAGAGGGTGGGTTTTCTATTTCCTACTGACATATCAAATATATAAAAGTCAGCAGTGATATTATGAACATACCAAATTGCATTAAATCTTTAAAGTCAAAATTTTTATTGTTCATTTACACCACCTCCTATCTATGTATCTTAGGAGGCCTTCCACCCATATTGCGGTTGTTTATAGTAGTATATCACATACGTTTTATTTATTCAATTATTAAATAAACTTCATTATATCTTTCACAATCTGCTCTTTCGTCAGATGATTCTCTTTCAGAACTTCTGCTACATCATAACGGTCGAGGAACTCTTTCTTCAGTCCGAAGTTCAGAACCTTCATGTCCGAATCTCCGTAGAATCTTGCGATCTTCTCGCCGAATCCGCCATCCAGAATGCCATCTTCCAGAGTGATCACAACATCATGATCTTTCTTAAGCTCTTCCAGAAGTTCTGCATCAATACCTGTAATATAATATGGATTGATTACAGTTACATCTGTTCCGATCTCTTTTTAAGCTCTTCTGCAACTTCTTTTGCCAAGTCCGTAGAATGTTCCAAGTCCGATCACTGCCGCCCTGGAACCTTTCTGTGTTACTTCGTATTTGTTCAGGTCTCCGAAGTCTTTTGTAATCTCTTTTCCGTCAGAGATCACACTGCCGCCCGGAAGTCTGATTCCTACCGGATACTCATTCTGTTCGATACTCCAGTCGAGCATTGCCAGGTATTCTTCTTTCGTTGTCGGAGCAAGGTATACCAGATTCGGAATATTGGCCATCATCGGGATGTCATATAGTCCAAGGTGTGTCACATCATTCATTCCATATACCGAACCACAGAATGTTACAATAGTTGCCGGGCTGTTATTAATGCAGAGATCCTGTGCGATCTGGTCATAAGTTCTCTGTACAAATGTACTGTATACTCCATAAACCGGTTTTCCGCCATTTGCGGCAATTCCGGAAGCCAGTGCTACGGCTGTCTCTTCTGCGATACCGACATCTACGAACTGTTTTCCTGCTTCTTTTCTCTTATCTTCTGTGAATCCCATAACAGTCGGTGTTCCGGATGTGATCGCTACCACTGCCGGATCTTTTTCATCTTATCCAAAAGATAATTCAGGGAAATATCCGAATAGTCTTCTTCTGTCATCTCGTATAACGGTTCACCTGTCTCGATATGAAATGGTCCGTTATAATGCCATACTTCTTTGTTCTGCTCTGCCGGTGCATAACCTTTTCCCTTTAAGGTATTGATATGCACAACAACTGGTTTCCTGCTGTCTTTGACACTCTGGAATGCTTCGATCAGCTCTCCGACGTCATTTCCGTGATCCACGTAAATGTAATCTAATCCCATAGCTTTGAACAGGTTGCATTCTGCCTGTCCGTTTGTCTCACGGAGTAATTTTAAGTTGCCATATAATCCGCCGTGGTTTTCTGCGATGGACATATCATTGTCATTTACAATGATGATCAGATTTCCGTCTAATTCTACTGCATAGTCCAGTCCTTCCAGTGCTTCACCGCCGCTTAAGGAACCGTCACCGATCACTGCGATCACATTTCCTTCTTCCCCTTTCAGATCTCTTGCTTTTGCAAGTCCACACGCAAGGCTGACGGATGTAGATGTATGACCTACAGTGAAATGATCGTGTACACTTTCATTTGGATTGCTGTAGCCGGACACATCATTGTAATGTTCTTCATAGAGATATGCATCCTTTCTTCCTGTCAGCATCTTGTGCGGATAGGTCTGGTGTGATACGTCATATACAATCTTGTCTTTTGGTGACTCGAATACATAATGCAGTGCGATCGTTGCCTCTACCATACCGAAGTTTGGTCCGAAGTGTCCGCCGTGGATACTGGCTCTCTTTAACAGTGCTTCTCTCATCTCACCTGCCATTACGGTCATCTCGTCTACGGTTAATTTCTTTTACGTCTTCTGGTCCGTTAATCTTTTCTATATACATGAACTATTCTCCTCCCAGTTTAATACTCCTGTCTTTACTGCTTCTTCGTATTTGGAAATTTTGTGATTCAGCCGGTTGATCGCGGACTCTATCTGCGCTTTCTGCTCTTCTAACTTCTCTCTTTCTTCCGAAAGAAGCTGAAGTCTTGCTTCAAATGTCTCGTCGCCCTCCTGATATAATTTTACATACTCGATCAGTGCCTCCACGGGAAGTCCTGCTTTTTCTCATACAGATCACACGCTCCACCCATCCAAGGTCTGGTTCCTGATAGTATCTGATTCCGCCTGCCGTACGTGTTACTTCCGGTATCATTCCGATGCGTTCATAATAACGCAGGGTATCAGCGGAAATGTCATATGTTTCACTTACTTCTTTTATCGTCAATCCAGACACCACCTTTCCGTTCATTACTATAGCACTTGGAGTTCGCTCCAAGTCAAGATTTTTTCAAAAATGTAAGAGTAAATTCCGGATTATACAATTCATCCTGTATTTTCTGATATCTGCAGAAGCTGCATAGCAATAACAAAGCCGTCAGGGAATATAATTCTAATTCATACATTAACATTCCCTGACGGCTTTTTCTATTTCTATTATTTCTTTTAAATTCTCTTCAAATCAGCTTCCGTCAACCTTACTTCTGGCTTCTCAGTCTCTCAACAAACCGACTGAGTCTTCCGATCGCTTCTTTCAGATCTTCCAGTGAGTACGCATACGATACACGCAGGAAACCTTCCCGCTCTCACCAAACGCACTTCCCGGTACGACCGCAACCTTTTCCTCTTCCAGGAACCGCATTGCGAATTCTTCAGAAGTCATACCAAATTCTTTGATACTTGGGAAGATATAGAATGCACCAAACGGCTCGAAGCATTCTAACTTCATCTTTGCAAATTCATTGACCAGATATCTTCGTCTCTGGTTGTATGCATTTCTCATCTGCTGTACTTCATCTTCGCAGTGGCGTAAGCCCTCGATGGCTGCATACTGGCTGTTGGTCGGCGCACACATGATTGCAAACTGATGGATCTTCAGCATCTGTTCTATGATCACAGATGGTCCGCAGATATAGCCAAGTCTCCATCCTGTCATGGCAAATCCTTTGGAGAATCCGTTGATCACCAGTGTTCTTTCCTTCATTCCCGGAAGGGATGAAATGGACACATGCTCTGTCTTATATGTAAGTTCGAGTAAATCTCATCCGAAAGTACATACAGATCATGTCTCTTCACAACTTCGGCGATCGGCTCCAGATCTTCTTTTGTCATGATCGATCCGGTCGGGTTATTTGGGAACGGCATTACCAGCATCTTTGTCTTCGGTGTGATCGCTGCTTCCAATTCTTCTGCCGTCAGCTTGAATTCATTTTTCTGCTGAAGCGGAATCACAACCGGGTTACCGTCTGCCAAAATCGTACAAGGCACATAAGACACATAACTTGGCTGCGGGATCAGGACTTCATCTCCCAGATCCAGCATTGCACGCAGTGCCACATCGATTCCTTCACTTCCTCCGACCGTCACCATGATCTCATGATCAGGGTCATACTCTACATCGATCTTACGTTCCAGATATTTACTGATCTCAATCTTCAGATCCTTAAGACCTGCATTCGATGTATAGAAAGTCTTGCCCTGTTCCAGGGTGTAGATACCTTCCTCTCTGATTCTCCATGGTGTGTCAAAAATCAGGTTCTCCTACACCAAGGGATATTGCGTCCGGCATCTCACTTACCAGGTCAAAGAATTTACGGATTCCAGATGGTTCGATGCCTGTGATTTTCTTAGATAATGGATTTCTCATCATGGTGTTATAAGCATCCTTTCTGGTTTTTTCTGCCCGAACATGATTGTTCCGTGGTCTTTATATTTCTTTAATACGAACTGTGTACTGGTTCCTGTGACATCTTCGATCGGTGATAATTTACTTGATACGAACTTTGACACTTCCTGTAATGTCTTGCCTTCAATCAGCACCATCATGTCAAAATCACCGGAGATCAGATATACAGCCGATACTTCCGGATAATTACAGATCCGTTCTGCGGTCTTGTCAAATCCTGTGTCACGCTGTGGTGTTACTTTTACTTCGATCAGTGCATTGACGTACTCGGTTCCTGTCTTATCCCAGTCGATCAGTGTATGATACCCACAGATAATCTTTTGCTCTTTCCATGGCTGAAATCTCATTTGCTACGGTTACTTCATCGGTTCCAAGAAGAACTGCCAGTTCTCCGAGGTCTACCCTGCTATGCTTCTCCAGATACAGGAGTATCTGCTTTCTTAATTCTTCCATCATTCATACCTCCGCTGTAAAGCTTCAAGATCTCATCCGGAGCCGGACGGTCGATATAACGCATCTCTTCTCCATTTCTTAAGATCTTATCGTTATTGTCTGTTGTATGTCCGATTACTGCTGCTGTAATCCCCTGATTGTTCAGCGCATCTGCCAGTACTTCCCCATTGTCAGTCACAGCCAGAAAACTTCCTGTGGATATCATCTGATACGGATTCAGTCGAAAATGTTCGCATACCTCGATCGTTTCCTGTAAAATGCTGATCTTCTTCATATCAAGATCCAGTCCCTGATTAAGTTCCAGTGCAAGATTCCACAGTGCTGCCAAGATTCCGCCATCTGCGACCTGACGTACGACAAATGCGCCCCCGGCTTTTGCGGCTTCGATTTCTTTTGGAGCAAATATCTGCTGTCCGTATGACTTTATCTGCTTCATGAAAACCGGCGCAAAACGAGTCTTAAGTTCCTGTTCTTTTTCTTCTGTGATCCTGAGCATGCCATCCATTCCCGCATGACCCACGAACACGATGTCCCTGCAGGCTCGTGCGGTTTCCCGGTTCCAGGCTTCTTCCTTCGGTGCCTTTGCAATTCCCGTAACAGTCACTGCGATCACCTGAACTGCCGGATTGGCGGATGCCTGTACCGCAACAAGGTTTATGTTATATTTTTACATGCTTTTTTCAGAAGTTTTTCGATCTTGTGGATTCTGGATTTGAACACATATTCCGGATAGGCAATCTGTACACTGACGCTTGCAGATGTTTCGTGCGTATCCTGCATATCCTCGTTCTTTATATCTGTGTCTGTTTCCTCGTCTTCTGTTATATCCGGGCAGACAGAAAACACTGTACCCTGCGCTGCCAGTGCATTTGCAGTCTGTGCAAGTGCGTGTACACCGATCTGCGGTGATAATCCGTAGACGGTAACTGTTTCACTTATAAGCTGTTCTGTCTGTGTCTCTAACTTCATGCTTGTTACGTTCCCCTTTTATCTTTTATTCTCTTCATTCCCAGCATTCCGTACATTCTTACTATGTCTGCACGATGGCAGCACACTTTTCTTTATATAAGATGCTTATACAAGATACGGAATGATCATCGTTGCCACCATGGCAATGATAACAATAAGTACAACAATTGATACAATTCTTCTTGTTCTTTTTATTGTTAAAATTCATTCTTCTACCTTCTTTAATTCTATTCCGTTACCGATTATCAGTTTTTACGTAAACAGTAACGTATTTCTCTACATTTTATACTCTTTACAATATTTTTGCAAGAAACAATCCTCACATTTCGGACTCCTTGCACTGCAGATCGTACGTCCGAATGTAATGATATGAATATTCCAGAGAATCCAGTGATCCTCCGGCAGTTCCTTCATCAAATCCTGTTCGATCTTGTCCGGATCCTGATTCTTCGTAAGTCCGAGCCGATTGGATATGCGCTTTACATGTGTATCCACGACCACACTCGGCACGTGATAGATATTTCCGCGGATCACATTGGCTGTCTTTCTGCCTACTCCCGCCAGACTTAAAAGGTCTTCAAGTTCTGATGGGACTTCTCCGTTATATTTATCCCGGATGTCTTTCATACAGGCTATGATATTCTTCGCTTTATTATGATAGAATCCCGTTGGTTTGATATCCTGTTCTAATTCTTTCAGGTCTGCGTCCGCAAATGCTTCAACAGACGGGTACTTCCGGAACAGATCTTTTGTTACAATATTAACTCTTGCATCGGTACACTGCGCACTTAACATCGTAGCGATCAGAAGCTGCCACGGAGTTTCATAATGCAGATAACAGATAAATTCTGTTCCGTATTTTTCATCCAGAAGTTCCAGAATCTCTCCCGTTCTTTTTTTTCATAATTCTATTTCCTTTTATATTGATACTTATTTTATTCTCACTTTATCAATTTCCACTTTACAGACCCTGGCTTCCTGATTCAGCGGGTTTCTGTTCTGATAATCGAACAGGATATAGGTATCTGCCAATTTAAAATATTCTAAATGCGTCATTTTACGCATCTGATTTCTGTCGTATTTTCCATAATCCGGAAGGTACATATGTGTCTTCTTCTTTTTTTCATAAAATGCTCTCGCCACATTCTTTTCCACCAGATAATCCCCGGCGAATTCCGGACGGCTCTTCGCATTTTCACGAAGATAATAATCATATGTGAGCACTTCCCGGAACAAATCTTCTTTTCTTTATGATGAAGCCGTATATAATTCAGCAGTATCTCATATCTGGCACTCCGCTTGTGTTGAACGGCGTTATAACCATTGTCTTCGTAATAAGATGCAAGCCGGTCATACATGGTGAATGCAGAATCGTATTCCTTTTCCAGTTCTTCCATCGTATTCGTAAACTGACGGCTGTTATAGTAGACCTCCACCATCTCCTCAATCCCTTTCAGGCGCAGCACATCTTCATAGGAAATCCATTTTGTATACAGTACTTCATACGGTGGGTGCGCTTTATGGACAATGCCGTACTCTTCCTGATGCTCCTGCATAAAGGATCCCTTAAGCACTTTCAGGAATCCCAGCTGGAGCTGCTCCGGTTTTAATGCATAGACATCATCAAAGGAATGTGCGAAGCTTTCCACATCTTCGTACGGAAGGCCGGCGATCAGATCCAGATGTTCGTGCACATTTCCCTTATTCTGAATTCTTCTCACGATTTTAGATACTTTTTCAAAGTCCATACCTCTGTGGATCTCTTTGATCGTCTTCGGATTTGTTGACTGTACACCGATCTCAAGCTGTACCAGTCCCGGGCGCATCTGTTCCAGAAGTTCCAGTTCTTCTTCATTCAGAATATCCGCGGCAATCTCAAAGTGGAAGTTCGTAATGCCATTATCATGCTCCATGATATATTTCCAGATAGCAATGCTGTGATCGTGTTTGCAGTTGAATGTACGGTCAACAAATTTCACCTGCGGTACTTTGTGGTCAAGGAAAAACTGCAGCTCCTTCTTCACCAGTTCTATATCCCTGAAACGCAGACGCTTGTCCACCGATGACAGACAATAGCTACAGGAGAACGGGCATCCTCTGCTTGTCTCGTAGTAAATGATCTTGTGTTCAAAATCTTCCATATGATCGTAGACAAATGGAACTTCGCTCAGATCCATGATCGGACGCCACGGATTGTCGATAATTTTCTCTTTTTCTTCCCGGAAAGTGATTCCGTCCACACCCTTTAACTGGTTATCCACACTCTCCGATTTCTTCCAGGAATTATCCACATTTTTATCCTGATATCCAAATACATTTTCTCTTTTTTCGAATTCATTTCGGTATATCCGGCAGATTTCTTTGAAAGTTTTCTCTCCTTCGCCTTTCATCACTCCTTTGACACATGGAAGCCGTCTTAATACTTCTTTTTGCATCATAGGAAACCTCCGGGCCTCCAAGCCAGATTGGCATATCCGGACGCAGCTTTCCGATTTCCAGCACAATTTCTTCTATATAGTCCAAATTCCAGATATAGCAGGAAAGGCAGAGAATATCCGGTTGTCTCTTATAGATGTCCATCAGGATATCGTCCTTTTGCTGGTTGATCGTATATTCTCCGATCTCCACCGCCGGATCCTCGGCATAGGCTTTCAGGCTGTAGACCGCCAGATTGGAATGGATATATTTTGCATTGACTGCTGCCAGTAATATCTTCATTATTCTTTCCTCCAGATCAGAATTTTTCCCTTCAGGCATACACCCGATCAGATAAATTCTCATATATCTAGGTATTATAAATTGGTATCGCCTTTTTTACAACATTTCCATTGACTTTTTGCCCGGAACACGTTAAAATGTTGAGCTGTGCAGCCGGGGTGTTAGCGGTACCTTGCACCTGCAATCCGCTATAGCAGGGGTGATATTGCGCAGAGGGCTTGTTTTTGCAGAGCTGCCCTTGGAAAGTGACGTTGATGTTTGGGTCTTACGCGACGGGACTCCATGAACCGTGTCAGGTCAGGAATGAGGCAGCACTAAGTGGAACCTCTCGGGTGCCGTAAGGGTGCCTGGGCTGAGTTAACTACCAAGGTAACGTCTGTGAAGGCTCGTTCGAAGCGCAATGCACATAAATAATAATATAGTATTCATCTTATCCACTGTGATTTTTCGCATGTGGGTATTTTTTATATACAGAACCTGCCATGGCCGGTTTTCTATAAAAATAGAGACAGAAGAATTTCCAAAATTCCTCTGTCTCCGTTTTTATACTATGCCAAATATTAACGCCAGCAATATCACAATTGCATTTGTTACTGTCTGTACCGGAACTGCCTTCTTACAGAAGTGCTGTACATCTGTCTCTGTCAATGCACATCCAAGATAAGTTGATGAGTTTGTCGGTGTTGAACTCGTTGCCAGTGACAGGTTACATACGAACGGTGCAATGATCGTCACTGCCGGAATTCCAAATCCTGCCCCGATAGAGATGAACACCGGATACATTGCATTGAAGATCTGGAATGGAATAAAGTAAATGATAATCACACATAACAGCAGTAAGATGATATGTATATATTCCAGCATGAACTTCGGACAGATCTTAATCAGTCCGTCTGAGACAGCTCCTACCATTCCCGTATTATTGAATACTGCCTGATATACAGAGATTGCAAGCAGCATTACGATAATGTTCAGATACATCGGTCCGACTTTACCAAATATCTCACCAAAATTCTTTGGATAGTTGATCATTGCCGTTACGACCGTTGCTACCATAAATACCAGATATGGAGGCAGACTGAATACACCAAGACCGACCATGAATACAATGAATAAGATAAAATTAATCCAGAAAAGCTTTGGCCGTCTGTATGGATTCTCTTCTACTTCTTTTGTCTCCTCTTCTACATTTTCTACAACTACGCCAAATGTTCCCACACGTTTCTTATGCTTGATCCCAAAGTATACCCACTGCAGAACGATGGCCGGGATAAAACATAATGCCCATGGAACCGATGCCTTTGACAGTTCATTGGCAGATAATCCTGCAGAAGATGCCGTATATGCCATTCCAATCCCCCACGGAATGAAGCACATCGCAGACATTGCAGTCTGTGCTATGATAAATGCTGCCTCACGGTCAAAATCATATTTCTTATAAAGTGGTACCAGGATCGGGAATGTGATCAGGTACGCCGGTGTAAAGTTTCCTGTCAGAATTGCAAATGCTGCAATTACGGATGTCAGGATCATAATTACGATGACATTCATCTTATCGCCAAGCTTGTTCGTCACTGCTGATACGATAGTATCAAATACTCCTGCTTCTGTAAGCATCTGAAAATACAGAAATGCAAACAATAACATGAATCCCGCAGATTTCATGATCGAACTGAACTGCTCCAGTACAAAGTCACTTGTCTCCTGTAAGCTAAAGCCCAAAAGTAACGAGCAAATGATCGGTACAATAAATAATACAAAGTTAAATGGTACTTTCTTCGTGACAACCGTTGCCACAACGATCAATACCAGAATAATGGCCATTACAGTAGCATTCATAGTCTGCACCTCCTTAATTCATGTGTGCTTTCAGGAATTTTTCCACAATATCCATATTCTTCTCTGTCCAGAATGCCGGATCTCCGTGTTTTGCATTCTCTACCAGATAGAATTCTACTTCTTTGTCTTCTTCTCTTAATTTCTTATACAGGCGGATACTCTGCTCCGGTGCTACCAGATCATCGGCAAGTCCGTGCATCATCAGGACCGGTGGTATCTCTGTCTCTTTTTTACATAATTCATACAGGTAACTGCATTGGAAAGTTCCGGATATTCATATACATTCTTCTTACCGATCAGCATTCCTTCCGGACTGTCCGGTTCTCCCTGGTTCAATGTAGTTGGGAAATCTTCTTTTATCTGTACGCATGTAACTCCGTAGAAATCTACGATTGCATTTACCTTGCAGGAATATTCTCCATATACATCTGTGTCCATCAGCTCCTGATCTGCCGTAACCCCCGCAATAAACACTGTATTGCCGCCGCTTGAATCTCCCATTATAAAGACCTGGGACGGATCAATACGATATTCCTCTGCATGTTTTCTTAAGAAACGTACACCTGTCTTTGCATCTTCTACAGGAGCAGGAAATGTAGCAAGATCGCTTTCTCTGTATTGAAGAATCGCTGTCACAAATCCACGTCTTGCAAGATCTGCCATTGCTCCAAGCCGTTTATAGTTGTCCTGTTTTCTCCATGCCGATCCCTGAACATACAAAATTGCCGGATATATCTTTGGTGCTTTGGCATTCGTCTCTGGTACGATCATCTGGAGCGTACGCTCAATCCCGTCTCTGTTTACATAGCATACATCATGCTTATATATACCATATCTCTCCGTTCCGTCTGCTGTGAGTTTCTGAACCTCTTCCATCCCCTCAATCTGTGTCCGGAAATCTTCAAAACTCATATTTTTTGATTTCTTCACTTGTCATTATCCGTTTCCTCCTGACCCGTTTTTCTATATTGTTAATTTTATAACTGGATACAGGTATCAGGTCAAGTGTACTCATATTAATACATTTTATAATTTTCAGTCTTTTTAATCATTTTCTATTAATTTTTTTCTATTCTTTTCTTTCTAATTTCACCTCTTTAATGGCATTTTACCTCACTAAAGTGCAAAAACCTGAGATTAACTCTCAGGTTTCAGTAATATATATATTTTCAAATAATTCCAATCATTTCCTTCTTCATCATGTGTGATCTTAATCCTTACACAGTAAGCATCTCCCGGTATCTTTGCATCTTGTTGAAACTTTCGGTATATCTTTCGGATTTTCTTCTGCAGCACTCCTTCCGATGCATACGGTCCGGTAATTTTCAGATACAGGACAAATGCTCTTCCGCCTTTTATCCTGGTATATCCTTTTTGCCTGCTCCAGACATTTTCATTTTTTTTCGATATCTTCTATATACTCTGCCCGTACTGCCTGTCCCCAGGAGAACTGGTTTTCCGTTCCATTCAGACTTTCTCTGCTTATCTTAAGTACCGATTTGCTTTCCGGTGCATAATCCATGAAATTAATCCCGTCCGATTCAAGTTGTGCATTTTTGCCATATTCCAGGTTATTCGTCTGAAATCTGGTCCAGAAATCCGGCATTTCTTCTATATACCAGTTTCCCTGTTTCTTTTCTATCTCTTCCGTCTCTACAAGATAATCCGTCACACGTTTTTTAATTCCTGCAATTCTGACAGTGAAGCATCTATTTCCTCTAATCTTTTTTTTCAACAGATTATCTATCGCTTCTGAATCTGCTTCCTTTATCAGATTCCCGACCTCTTTCAATGCGAACCCAAGATTCTTATACTTCATACATTCGTAAATATCCGTGCATGCCCTTATATCGTAAGACCTGTAATTCGAATGTTCTCTTCTCGTAGAACTCAGAAGACCAATCTTCTCATAATATTTTATTGTATGTACAGACACACCTGTAAACTTTGCAAGCATTCCTACTGTCTTTTCATTCATATGATCACCTGTCTTTTATATTTCCCCGGTCTGTTCTTTTTCCAGCTGCTTTTTCTTCTTCCTTGCTTCTCTCAATTCTTTAAAAAATGATTTCATCATCTGACTGCATTCTTCTTCCATCACTCCTGTCGTCAATTCTACCTGATGATTAAATTCAGGCATATCCAGAAGATTTAAGATAGAGCCTGCACAGCCGGCTTTCGGATTCATACATCCGACTACTACCCGTGTCATCCGGGACTGTACGATCGCACCGGAACACATCTGGCATGGTTCCAGAGTTACATACATCGTACAATCCTCCAGTCTCCAGTCATTCATCTTCTTGCTTGCTTTTTTGATCGCAATCAGTTCTGCATGCGCCAGGGTATTATTATCAATTGTTCTGCGGTTATATCCTCTCCCAATGATCTTATCCTGATATACGATCACACATCCGATCGGCACCTCACCGATCGCATATGCTTTCTTTGCCTGTTTGATCGCTTCTTTCATATATTTTTCATCTGTGCTTTGCATATTCATTCTCCGTCTATTTTCCTGTTTTCTATCTCTTCTGTGGTTCTACACAGTCATGTGATCCTCTTATATCCCTGCACCAGTATCCGAACTTCTCTCTGTCATTCTTCTCTTCATCTGTAAGCTTAAGATCCAGCTCTTCTGCAGGAATGAATTCCGGAAATCCAAAGCTTTCTGCGGCTTTTTCTTCCTGCGGATGATACACTCCCGGTACTCCTAATTTTAACCGTTCATCACGGACTGTCAATATCAGATGGTGATAATTATAATACCCGTGGATCAAAAAACTATTATTTGCATGTCTCCATTCACACCTCGGAAGACACACCATATCTTTACGCTGGATCTTGCGGACTTTACCCCCCAGGCAGGCCTCTTTTTCCAAATCATCTTCAAGTTTCCCACTCTCTGATTCTTCATCCTGCAAGGTTTCCTTCTTACATTCCGGTTCTTCGTCCTGCGCTAATCCCTTCTTACATTCCGGTTCTTCGCCCTGCGCTAATCCCTTCTTACATTCAGGTTCTTCACCCTGCACGGAATCTTCTTCCATCTTCCACATTTCCATCCTGCAGACGTTTACTACATCGTCATTCCAGACTGCCGCATACCAGTGTCCATTTACGTCCTTTAATATAATTCCGTTGACAAGATCATAATTTTCTTTCTTACCGACATCCTCCGGTGTATAGCATAGCTGCCAGTTCACCGCCGGGCCGGGAACCTCTGTCACTCCCTGCGGGATTCCAATACATTTATCTTCTGTATTCCAGAACAGATACGCCCTAAGTCCCTGCGCATTTTCTTCCATCCGGAATCCTTTTCCGTGCACATGGATCACGCACTGATCCACATCCTGTTCTACTTTTACGAAGCCTACATTCCGCATCTTTTTTCTCTTGTTCGTATTCATACAGATATCGAATAAACCGTCTCAAAATATCCTCTCCTGTTTCCGGCTATTTATCACAATCTATTCTGAAATATTTTCTTTTTATGCCATAATCGCATTCAATTCCTGATACAGCCTCTTCGCATAGCTGTCTGTCATACCACAGATATAATCCGTAACCAGCAGAAGTCTCAGATAAAGACGATAAACTTCTGATTTTTCTTCTGCATGATAACGATATGCTTTTTATAATTATTGGAAATAAATGAAATCAGTCTTTCTTCTATTGAGTTCAGTTTCTGCGTTGGATCATCATATTTTATTGCTGCACCGACAAACCTGTCCAGCAGATTATCCAGCATCACCGCCTCTTTCACTTCCATACGATAGATCGTCTCTGTTTTAAATACACATTTGCACGCTATCTCTCCAAGCAGTTTTACCAATCCTTCAGCCAAAGTACCTGCAAACAGATCTTTTTTATACGTGCCTTCCATAATCTCTTCATAATGAGAAGTAAATCCGGAAGTTGCGCAGCCAATCAAAAATCCCTGTGCTTTTACGATCCAGTTCTTCACTGCATAATCACCGGGATCATCTACCCCGTTCTTCTTTGCACGGTCGTATAATTCTACCAGTTTATCTGCCGGGCAGAACCAGTTCTGATCTTTCTCTTCTGGGTCTGCATACTTTTTTCTCCCTGTTTTGTAGTTTTCTGAGTTCATCTCTGAGACTATGATATGTAAGAAATCTTTTTACAAATGCATCTTCAATATCTGCGGTCTTATATGCAATATCATCTGCTGCCTCAAGTATAAAGGTAAGTGGATGTCTGTGATTTCCCGCACCCGTCTCTGATACAATATCCTCGAACAGTTCCCGGTCTGCATAATAATAGCCCATCTTCTTCTCTCTGATATCTCCTGATTCCGGATGGATCTTTGTAGATGCTACCGGATATTTTATAATTGTATTCAAAAGCGCATACGTCAGATTCATTCCATTTTCATCTACCAGAAAATGTAATTTGCTGACCAGCCTAAGTGCCTGTGCATTTCCTTCAAAATGATAAAAATCCTCCCTCATCTGAGGTTCGAGCAACTCCTCAAGTGACGTTCCATGATATGTCAGAAGCGGAAGATTTCTTTCAAACCATTCCCTGATCGCCGCTTCTCCATAATGACCAAACGGTGGATTGCCGATATCATGAATCAGTCCTGCACACTGAAGAATATTGCAGATATCCTCTTTCATCTGTACAGTGAAACTGGAATCTTTCTTGTGTACCAATATGCTTTCTCCTATATTCTGACCCAGAGATTTTGCCAGCGAAGAGACTTCCATGGAATGGGTCAGTCTCGTACGGATAAAATCACTTTTATCCAGTGGAAATACCTGTGTCTTATCCTGAAGTCTCCTAAATGACGCACTGCCGATGATTCTGTGATAATCTTTTTCGAATTCACTTCTCAGGTCTGCATCACCATACTTTTTGACTCTTGTATCTGTTCTGTCTTTGACGTTTTGTTGATAAAAGCCTTGTCCATTCCATTTTCTGCTCCTCCTTCATATTTTAATCTACAAAAATTTGCCACCGGAAGTTCCTGTAGGCGGCAGCTTCTCTTGCATCCCCTTGTACAAAAAGTGTCCAGCCGGAGATCCGGCTGAACACCTTATTCATAACATTTTCTTTCTATGTTCATTCAACACTAATCCAGATAGATCGGCGGCTCATAATCTTTTCCGAGAAGTGCCTTTTTACGTTCCTGATATCCAAGGAATGCCCACTCCGTCATATCTGTCCACTGATGTTTTCCTCTGTCATATACCTGTACATAGCCGATTCTCTTCGGATGCATTCTTACGCTGTTTGATTCATATTCATGTCCTGTGTAAGGATTAAGTTCACCTTTACTGAGATCCTCTTCATCGGATGTGAATAAGTCTTCTTCATTTTCCTGCGCATACCGGCTCTGATATCCGTTATTCTCATAACCGGAGGTCTCATCAGCTGCTGCATATGTTTCCTCCTGTTCCGGTTCCTCCGGCATAAATTCTTCTGCAAGTTTCTCTGACTCACCGTCTCCCGAATAATCAAACTCATGATACTGGATTTCCGGCTTTTCTTCTTTTGCCGGTTCTTCATGCGCTGATTCTTCTTCATGCTTTTACGTATTCCGAAGAGCGCTCTCCATCCATGCGCTTTCTTCTCGGTTCAACTTTCTTCGGCTCGGTTTTTCCGGTTCCTCTGGCTCTTCTACTTCCGGTTCTGACTCATGAGCTGGCTCCTCTGCATATTTCGGTTCCGACTCATAAGCCGGCTCCTCTGTATATTCCAGCTCACTTTCATAGGCTGGTTCTTCTGTATATTCCGGCTCTGCTTCATACACTGGTTCTTCTGCATACTCTGGCTCTGCTTCATACGCCGATTCTTCTGCGTATTCTGGCTCTGCTTCATACGCCGGTTCTTCTGCGTATTCTGGCTCTGCTTCATACACCGGTTCTTCTGCATATTCTGGCTCTGCTTCATACACTGGTTCTTCTGCATATTCCGATTCTGACTCATACACTGGTTCTTCTGCATATTCCGATTCTGACTCATACACCGGCTCGTCTTCATATACAGGTTTCTCAGCATGCTCCTCTACACCCGCTGCAGGTTCTTCTTCACTTACAGTCACCGACTCTTCTGCTTCCGGTGTCACAGCTTCCGAACTTCCGGTTTCTTCCACCGGCTCCTGTATCTCTTCTTCCTGCTCTTCTATTTCTGTGGCAGGTTCTGCTGTCGCTTCTTTCTCTCTTACAAAATCAAATATTGTTTCCTGAACATATTCCGGATCTGGCTCTACAACCTTTTTAGACTTCTTCTTTTCTTCTTTTCTATTGCATCTAATTCTTTATGAATATCTACAAGCTCACCTATCGTAATATCTCTTTCTTCTGCTTTGGCAGGTGTTTTCTTCTTTTCAGGCTCTGCAATTTTCTGGGCCTTTGAAAGCTTCTCTTCATGCTCCTCATGTTCTTCTAATATATCCAGATAAAACGGACAATCAAGAATCTTTGCGATCATTCGCATATCCTGCTCCTGGAAATTATCTCTGCCAAGACGCTGGGTCAGATTCTGACGCGACATCTTCTTTCCTGTCTGTTTTCTATCTTCTCTGCAAGTTCTTTGATCGTCATCCCTTTACGGCTCAGAATGATCTTGACCTGTTCTCCAAACGTTAATTCCAACATTCTTTTCCTCCTTATTATTCTTACTCTCCCATACTCTCCTCGTGTGCTTTTTTATGGTTTTGTAAACATTTTTCTATCTTGATAAATCTTTATTTTTCCCTTTTATATTCTAACAAATCACAGAAAACACGTCAACTCTGCTTACGTTACATTTCCCCGAAAATAAAGGCTAAAAATGAAGTTTTTCATTCAGTTTTTAACGGTCTTTTCATCCATTTTGACTATTTTTCTATCATAAGAAATGATTCCATTTACCTCTTCTTCTATATCCGATAATTGTGTGTAAACAGTTGCACTTAATCCACGGCTGATATTCGGAATAATGAGCTTTTTTATCAATTTCTCATAGCCCGCCGTAAGTTCTCTTTTTCTCTTGAACTTTTTTATAACCGTAGACCTTTTTCTCGTACATACTATGCTTCGGGATCTGCAGCGAATACCCGCCAAACTCAGTAAGTGCCGTTACCCTCTTTTCCGGTGTTACATGCAAAGGGAAGAAATAATCATGGATGCTTCGTATATCCCCGCACCCCTGATCAAACCAGCCACTCGCAGAATCTGTCAGCCTGTAAGGATCTTCTGCCCTTACTATATCTGTCATCTTCTTCGTCTGAAACTGTCCCCATCCTTCATTAAAAATAACCCATGTAACAATGGATGGATGATTATAAAGCAATCGAACCGTCTCCTTCATCTCTTTTTCAATCTGTCTCTGCCCGGCCGGATCCTGACGTCCCATCAGATGAATCCTGGTATCTTTTGCCCGGATATGCATTCCCTCCATGGCCGTCGCCATATACGTTACATACCAGCTCTTATAATCCCGTCCTCCGTTCACCATATCCTGCCATACCAGCATACCGATACGGTCGCAGTGATAATACCATCTCTGCGGTTCTATCTTAATATGCTTGCGGATCATATTGAACCCCAGGTCCTTCATCTTCTGGATATCATAGATCATCGCTTCATCACACGGCGGTGTGTATAGACCATCCGGCCAATATCCCTGATCCAGTACTCCCCTTTTCAAAATACGGCTCATTGTTCAAAAATATCCTCGGTATTCCCTCTTTGTCATTTTTAACTTCTACCTTACGCATGGCAAAGTAACTTTCTACCGAATCCTCTCCCATCCTCACATGAAGATCATACAGAAATGGATCTTCCGGACTCCGACTTCTCATATGTGGTATCATGATCACACACGGCTTTCCCGTCTTTCCGGATGCTTTCACCGGCCACATCTTTCTTGCCGTTATCGTAACTTCGTAATCAATATCTTTTATGCCATGTTCTTCTTCCATCTGGATCATTATAGAAGACTGGTCATAAAGAGGTGTGATCTTAAGATGTCCGATATAACACTCTGGAACTTTTTCAATCCATACGGTCTGCCAGATTCCACTCTGTGCCGTATAGAACATCCCTCCGTTTTTAAGTTTCTGTTTTCCTCTGCTATAATAACAAGTCTCCGAATAATCTCTTACTTTTACGGTCAACAGATTCTTTTCTTCTTTTAATGCTTCCGTAATATCATATGAAAATGGAAGATAGCCTCCCACATGCTTTCCCTGTTTCTTTCCATTTATATATACGACCGCACACTGATCTACCGCTCCAAAATGAAGGATCCATCTGCTTCCCTTCTCCGGCTTTACTTCATCCGGAAGCCTTCTCTTATACCATAGATATTCTTCTGGTTTTAACTGTCTGTTTACCCCCGACAATACAGCTTCCGGCGAAAACGGAACCAGGATATCCCCATCCATTTTCTTTGGAAATCCTTTTGTTTCTCTTATTGCATATTTCCATATTCCGTTCAGATTTACATAGCTTTTTCTGCGCATGAGCGGTCTTGGGTACTCCCCTAGTACATTCTTTTCATTTATATTGTCTGCCCATTTTGTCATTAACTGTTTCATGTTCATACACCCCTTTATTAAGCAAGTCTGACTTCGTGTAATCTCCCCTCGATCTCATTATCTGTCGTAATTACCGCGACCCTTGCGTCCCCCTGCTCCAGTTCGTACTCCCTGCACAGATATTTCTCCGGATATTCCTCAGGCTGCTTTTTCAGATATGGTATGCCGTCCTGTCCCCAGGCAAATTCATATGTGCGCATGTCCAGGCCCATTCCTCTTCTGGTTGCTTTCATAAAGCTTTCTTTTAATACCCAGAAGCGGTAAAACCACTCCGCCTGTTCTTTTCATCCTTCCCATTGCGGATGATCTCACATTCTTCCCGGCAAAAATACCGTTCTGCCACCGGCATCCGCAGCTTCCTTCATCTCCACATCACAGCCTGTCTGAACATCTCCACGGTCACTACAGGCACACAATACATATTTTCCCGAATGTGACAGATTGAAAACTGCCGATTCCGGAAGTCTCAGAACCTTCTTCATCTTTTCCCACAATATCCAGGCACCGACACTCCTTGCTTTGTCATCCACATTTTTAAGTTTATCCGCTTTATCTTTTTCTCCACTCAGGCACTTTATCATAATATGCCTGATACGTCTCTTCTATTAGTAATGGTGTAATATCTGCTGCCCAAACACTTACCATTTTCCCACTCCTTTTTTACTATACAATTTTAGTCTAACACACTTTTTAAAAATGAAAGAATTTATCGAATAAAAGTGTTGACAATCAAATCCCATTGCGTTAATATATCATTAGTTTTACGCTTTAAGTAATTAAAGTTTTGCAGTGCGAATATTTTACAGTGCGACTATACTAGACTCACACGGGAAAAGAAATATCACACAGGCACAATTATCATACATGTTGGAGGATATTTATTATGATTATCGTATTAAAACCACGCACTACAAAAGATGATGTTTCTCGTGTCGAGAACATGGTCAAAAAAAGAGGACTTAACACACACGTTGTACAGGGCGAAGAGATGACAGTTATCGGTTGTATCGGTGACACAGCCAAAGTCGATTCCAAATTATTCGAAATTGATTCTGCAGTCGATAAAGTTATGCATGTACAGGAACCTTATAAACTTGTAAACCGTGCATTCCATCCGGACGATACCATCGTAGATGTATCTGGTGTCAAAGTTGGCGGCGACAACCTGGCAATGATCGCCGGTCCTTGTTCCGTAGAATCTTACGAACAGGTACTTGAAATCGCCCAGGCTGCAAAAGCTTCCGGAGCCAACTTACTCCGCGGAGGTGCATTCAAGCCAGAACAAGTCCTTACGCTTTCCAGGGACTCGGACTGGAAGGACTCGACATCTTAACAGCTGTAAAAGAAGCAACAGGACTTCCGATCGTAACCGAACTGATGTCAGACAAATACCTCGATATCTTTAACGAGAAAGTAGATCTTATCCAGATCGGTGCACGTAACATGCAGAACTTCGATCTGTTAAAAGAATTAGGACAACTTGACCGTCCAATCCTTTTTAAAAAGAGGTCTGAACGCAACTTACGAAGAATGGATCATGTCAGCAGAATACATCATGGCATCCGGTAATGAAAATGTCATCCTCTGCGAACGCGGAATCCGTACTTTCGAAAGCTATACAAGAAATACTCTGGATCTTCAGAGTATCCCGGTACTTCGTAAACTGACACATCTTCCGATCATCGTTGACCCAAGTCATGCGGGCGGTAAATGGTGGTTAGTAGATTCTATGGCAATGGCCGCTGTAGCAGCAGGAGCCGACGGACTGATGATAGAAGTACACAATGATCCGGAATCCGCACTCTGCGACGGAGCTCAGTCATTAAAACCTAAGAAATACGACGAATTGATCAAAAGGTTTCACAGATTGCAGGTGTTGTCGGCAAGACGATCTAATGCAGATAACCTACCACTGGCAGTTCCTTACGAACGCATGGCGGTTCAGACAAAAACCTTACAGGAGTATATATTATGAAACTTACAGTTAATCTGGAAAAAGACAGTTATCCTATCTATATTGAAAATAACATATTATCCCAGGCCGGAGATTACATCCGAAAGATCTACCACGGAAAACGCATTATGATCATTTCCGATGACAATGTATTTCCGTTATATGGTGACCGGCTGATCCATACATTGGACTCCACTTACGAATGTCACCATCTGGTACTTCCTCACGGTGAATCAACCAAGGATTTCCAGACACTTCCGACTGTCTACAAGGCAATGCTGGAGGCAAAGATTTCCCGTAGTGATCTGGTCATCGCTCTTGGCGGCGGTGTCATCGGTGATCTTGCAGGATTTGCCGCTTCCAGTTATCTAAGAGGTGTAAGACTGGTACAGATCCCAACTTCACTGTTGGCGCAGGTTGATTCTTCTGTCGGTGGAAAAGTCGCAGTAGACCTTCCGGAAGGCAAGAATCTGGTCGGCGCATTCTATCAGCCTTCACTGGTGCTGATCGATCCACTGGTACTTAACACACTGAAGGAACGATTTATCAGCGATGGTATGGGAGAGGTTATCAAATACGGCTGCATCAAAGATGCGGATTTATTTAGTACCTTGGAATCACACAGTTCTTTTGAAGATTTAAAAGAAGAACTGCCTGCCATCATCACACGCTGTGTAGATATCAAACGAATGGTTGTAGAAAATGATCAGTTTGACACAGGTGAGCGTATGTTACTGAATTTCGGACATACACTGGCTCACACCATTGAACAACATTTCCATTATCAGCGGGAAAGTCATGGCGAAGCCGTTGCCATCGGCATGTATCAGATCACCAGGATTGCCGAAGAAAAAGGATTAACACCAAAAGGAACTGCAGAACGTATCCAGAAGGTTTTAAAGACCTACGGACTTCATTTTGAATGCGGTCTCACTCTTGGGACATTAACCGAAGCGATTGCCTTAGATAAGAAGAATCTGAACGGTAATCTCAACGTCATACTACTTCATGAAATCGGTGACAGCTACATCGAAGCTACAGACATTCAGTTCTTTGCTGAAACAGCAAGGCTTGTATAAATAACAACAATTCTACGAACCGGCCTTATATGGCACTTCGTAATCAGAAAATAATGAATGTAATTTTGGAGGATATATATCATGGGTAAATTAGAAGGAAAAATCGCAATTGTAACAGGATCAGGAAAAGGAATCGGACGTGACGCAGCACTTGCTATCGCTGCTGAAGGTGCCACTGTCGTAACAGTAGCAAGAACACAGTCTGATCTTGATGAAACAGTAAAAATGATCGAAGATGCCGGCGGAACAGCAATCTCACTTTCCAGAGACCTTACAGACGGAGAACAGGTTGCCGACATGGTCAAAACTGTTGTTGATAAATACGGAAGAATTGATATTCTCGTTAACAATGCAGGCGGATACCCAAAAGAGATCTACAAAATATCGAACATCAGGCAATTAAGATCTGGGAATGGTCAGAAGAACAGTGGGATCAGATCATCAAAACAAACTTGAGAATCCCATTCCTTGTAACTAAAAAATGTTGTACCTGTAATGATAAAACAAGGAAAAGGAGATATCGTAAATGTATCTTCAAGAATGGGTCGTATTGCATCTCAGATGGGTGCATACGCTGTTGCAAAAGGCGGTATCGTAACCATGACCAAGACAACTGCTATCCAGACCAAAGAATACGGAATCAAATGCAATGCCGTATCTCCTGGAATCGTGGACACACCGGGGCAGAGAGTCTACAACCACTCTGTAGGACAGGACGGCTGCCCGATGGGAAGCTCAAAAGATGTTGCAAAAGCAATCATCTACCTGCTGGCAGATTCACCGGCAGTTATGACAGGACAGTCTATCGACCTGTTCACAACAGTATAGAACCAAATGACTACAAGAGACACTGTCATCACTGGCAGTGTCTCTTGTAGTCACTTCACAATTATTAACAATTCGTTCGTCTTTTCATCACACTTTCATCACAATTGCACTCTATACTATAAATTGTTCGAAAAAACAACACTTTAAATCTTTTTCATAACTTTTTCCTCAGGACTGCACTCCTCCCAAATAATGCAGTCCTTTTTTTTATTTAATTTTTTAACACGATTGGTCTCCCGGTCCGATATCCACCAGCCTAATGAATTAAATGTCAACCAAATTTATTTCCCCGGCTGTCCATAATAAGCATTTGCTCCATGTTTTCTATAGTAATGCTTATCCTGTAATTCCTGTGGTGCAGGTTTAACGTCTGGGTTGATCATTTCGCATCTTGCTGCCATCTTGGCAACTTCCTCTAATACTACTGCGTTGTGAACTGCTT
>VOFH01003190.1_pt1 | contig 52439 bp, 48 predicted proteins | sample 5384091 | NCBI WGS metagenome assembly VOFH01 (sample SAMN12384727, study PRJNA508395) | human gut metagenome | isolation source: healthy gut G | host: Homo sapiens
TGATGCTGTATATGAGTTCTAAAACCAAGAATACGACAGTGTTGGGCTCTGAATATACATGTAACCTGCTACTACTTTGTTCTCTGTCGATGATGTCTCTGCTCAATGGATTCACAGGCCTGGTCTATACATAAATGACACCCTTCCGCTCTATTACAAAACTATTGGCAGCTTACATCATCCCAAAACCAAATATTCTTAGGGTCACTAGTTATATATTCCAAATTATACACAATTCATATTTCATATCCTTTAGTTTAGAATAGCCATGCTGGCTGCTGAACATCACACTGCCACAAGTTTTCTCATCATGAGCACTCTTACCCAAGCCCTTCAATAACCAACAAACAGTGAATAGCTCAAGCACTGCTGGCTTGTTAGCACCTGCCATTGAAATTATCCCCAAATCAATAAACATGTCAGTCCTGCTATGAATATATCTAATCTCTTAGTTACCAAATAAATCAGTTATAATACCCATGCTTCATTATACCCTCTTGCTTCTCTTAACTTATTATCTTTGTGCTTCTCAGCACCTCCGTTTACTTTCATGGCTTTCCTCTTTAGTTAACTATAATACCATTTTGGTGGGTAATTTTACTGCACAAAGCTTCCAATACCATAAATCAAAATCAATGCAATTTGCTTATTTGCTTTCTAGCTCTTCCATAATTTATAATTGGGGTTTTCATTCGTTATATTTTATTTCCTCACTATACTCCATATTTTGCTGCTGCTATACCCAGTAATACTTTGCAAAGACAGAGCTTATCACCATAGTAGCTTATCATTCTTAACTCTGCTTGGAAGAATAAATGCCATATATAAATATCCCAACTACTGCTTTCTTGGCATTATTTTACTATGCCTTTGGCTATCTGCTGCATATTTGGGGCCTCTTAGGACCAAACCACAGTTCTTGCCACTATATATTATACCTAACATATAATCTAGGAATCATCATCTTGTACCTTTTCCCACCATCCATAAATATAGGTCTTATACATTTTCTAACCTCGTTAATTCAAGTGAGTTTTACTGGCAATATTGCCTTTATGGACTACTTTTTAACCGTTAACCCAGGCTTATAGCTAAGAGCTCTTTCTTCAATAGTTACTTACTTTTACCAGATTCATTATCCTTAATCACATCAAAATAAGCATATCTTGATACATCAAATGAAGTTAAATCAACTGGGCTACCCAAATTAATTATTTTACAATTTGGCCTTTTAGCCTAGTAATATACCTGCTTTAAGTATTCGAGGCTTTGCCCTATGCACCTTCATTTATCCTTTACTCATTATAATCTAAATCCCTTGCTTTGGATTATAGGTTGGGCCATACTTACAATCTTTTCTTGCTTATACTTTCAATTTCTTTTACTCTTAAAGTATATATTGCGTCTCTAGTTAGTTATCTATTTTTATTTTATATTCTTCTAAAAGTTTTTTATTGAACTCAGTATCTAGATATAAACCTTCTTTCTCTAATGTTATTATCAGTAATTACACATAAATAAAATTATAATATCAATACATACCCAAGTCAACCAACTTCTTTTCAAAAAATATCATTAACCTAGAGTTATAACTGCTATCTTACAAATCACATATTTAATTAGTTGAATTCCAATTCCTTTTTATCCCATGGGTTATCTTATCAAAGGCATCTTGCTTTTCATAATTACCATACTCTGGTAAATATCTTCTTACCATTACTTTGTTCATGGTTTTTTCCTCGTTTGAGGGACATATTTAAAACATCCCATCTAAAACATACTACCTCTAATATCTATACTTCTATTTATCTGATCATCAAATTTCCAGTTCCATGCAACCTTAGTTATCTCATAATTCTCGATTACCTCTTCCCCAAATTTCCTTAGCATCTTCTTCCAATTCCACCCCAGTATAATCTTTTGCTTTCAAGTTTCTAATAATGGGCTGAAGCACTCAAACCCCATACATCCATACTAATAGAAGTTTATTTTTAAAACCCTTATTATATATTGGTTCTGCATTTTGCCAGTAGCTCACATTAGCAAGATAACTGGTTGCTTTACAACAAGTCAAGTTTCTTAAGTTTCTTCTGCTATTATTGCATACCAAAGGCCTCCATATTTTTAAAATAGTGCAAGCATACCCACCAGTTAGTTACATACATCCCTCACTATTAGTTATTTCTGTATTTTCCAGGGTGCTAGTGCGATGAAAGCCCACTCTTTCTTATAAGTATGAGGGATCGGTTGGTAAGGCTAGGCAACCTGCTTTTTACTCCTACCTCTTTAGTTTACATACGTATAGCTCTCCGCAGTATACATCATTATCAGCAGCATAGCTCCAACTTCTTTATGGTACAAATAGCAATACCTTCTCTCCTTTACCATTCTAATAAGGGTAAATCATAACAATATAGTTAAGGTACATACGTTTTACTCCATCAATCTTAAATCTGTACCATGGAATATAGGGAGTACTGCTTTACGAGTATCATTATCCTCTTTGAGCCATAAATCATTGCATGGAGGGGAATCACACCAATGGTGCTACCACATGGCAATTGGCATTCCAACATGTTTGGGTAGTTATAATCAAATCTACTACCATTCACCAATAATCTGCTCCCATAAATCTTTCTCAGCCTCCCAGTTTTTACTAGGGCTTTCTAATTCATACCAACCAATTCTTTCCTGAAACTCAGATTCGCCCATTCTCTAATAAATAATAACCATACTGCCCCTCCCACTGGTTTGTTTTGTTAAGCTTACAATAGTTTTTTAGCACAAAACCTCATTACCTTCACGTAATTTTATTTTGAAGTAGTCTTTGTTTTTTGTTGTTTAATAATTCAGTTAGTTTCCGCCCATTTTAAGCATTAACTCAAAACTGTTAGAATATATCCTCATATTATATAAATATTTAATTGTAGGACATTAGGGATTAACCTAGCTCATATTAGTAAAGTTAAATACAAAAATTATCAAATCTCTACCTCTTTATTAACAAGCATATATCTGTTCCTGCACCGTTCTTTTTAATCTCTAAAAACTTGTTAATAGGGATTCTGTTTACTAATCCTATCCATTTCAATTTAAAAAAAATTTAGTTTTCCATTGCTATTCTTTAAAGTTTTCTTCTTATAGGCTTTATTGTTATAAATTACATTCTTTAAGTATTCAATATTGTTATCTGGTTAATTCTTTTTGTTTCTATTATCTTCATACAAATCTACTTACACTTTTAAAACTTCTAAGTATTATTATTTTAAAGAATTCCTTCTCTGCTACCCTTTAATTTCTTCCATATTTCTTTATTCTCTTATTCCAAGCATTCTCTTCTGTCCCCTTGTTACCTTCTCTTCAATGGTATTTTATGCAATATACATTAGAGGCAGCCTCCACATTTCCCGCCACATTTAATATAATAGTTATTTTAGCATTGGCCATCCTACCATACATGCTACTCTGGCATTCGTTAATTAAGAATCGAATATTAACCCTTTTATAATCTCCTGTTTCAACTACCATTGGGCACAACTGGTGCCTCAATCGTTTAAAAAGTTCAGCTACTGCTTCCGCTCATCATGGCGGCTAAACATATAGTTTATATTGCAATTTGTTGCTACTTATTTCTCAGTTACTTCCTCATTTTACGCAACAAACTGTTTTACAAGCCTCTATAGCTTATTCAACAGCTTAGGCCCACTTAGTTTCTTTATAATTGAAACATCTCCCATAATCACCTAGTTTACCCACATTGTGCTACTTTTTATATAAATATTGCTTATACAATTACTGCTACCCCACTATTATTAATATTTCCTTGCAAATAAATAAAAGAGTTTTCTCTAATCTTAATCCCTCACAGTTTTTTTTTTTTTTTTTCCCATGCTTCTAGCAAAGAAATTTAACGAAACGAATTCATTATTTGCTCCCCCAATTTATGGCCTTCCATCTCAAGATAATAATTAGTTTGCTTGCCTCCATCTATTGAGACGTTGTTTTTTAAAGAATAAACCGAATAATCCGAGAGGAGTAAACCCATTCATCGCTAAGAATCATATATACTGTTGGCTTCTAAAATCTATTTCTTACTCATCACTAGTTTTAAAGTTTGCTGTTTCTACATTTAGTAAATTTCTAGCTTTTTTATTAGCTTCCATAGGCTACTTCCCATAGTTATACCTCAGCTTCACAGTAGTGCTTACTCATTCATAAAGCCAATATAATTTATGAGTTCTACTACTTTGCCTCCTCATAAATCCTCTTTAGCATGCCAATTTCACTGTTTATGGTACTCCACATGCATACCAGTTTTAACCCTAAATAGTTTACCAAATAAGCTCTTTTGCTTTATTATAACTATTATATCTCTGACATATTTAATATGCTGAGTAGTTAGCAAAATTTCTAAAGACTAAGTTTAGCTCACTGCATTAATAGAATTCAGTTATGTTGGCTGCTAGCCATCTCCATATTCCAATCCCTTTTACCGCAAAAAGGGTCAAACACTCATTGCAGATTCAAAGCTCACAGTTAGTTTTCATTACCCTTACCAATAAAATCCTTTGTTTATAACTTTATTTCTTCTGGTTTTATTTATATATCTAAGTATATTCTGTTAGTTGGCCCTTATTTGCCTCATACCCATTTAATGTTTTAACCCCAGGTTATACATTCCGTTGAAGTTACCTTTGCTTTCTTTTATAATACACTTTGTTTTCTTACATCCATAGCTTTTTATTTATATTTTATAACCAAATCCCTTTATCTCCCCTACTTCCCACACTGAAATTAGTTATAAAAATTCCTCTAGCAATCTCTCTATCTTGTAGTAAGAATATATGGATCTGCACAAGTTTTCCTTGCCACATTCAGCAACTTAGCTCTATCATAGACATTATATACTCAAGAGCTATCTCCTGCCCACAGGAATCTACCATCTCATGCTAGTATAAACCCTGCTTAGTTAGTTTACACTCAAATTTCTACTAGTTTCCACAACATAGGGAGGGTTACTTAACATCTAAATTATAACCTTCTGAGTCGAATTCATTTTTAGAATGAATATGCTCATATAAATTGTTTATTACACAAAAATTCCAAACCCACATCATTTATTTTTTGCTCTATTTTACTAGTATTACCTCCCGTACTTTGATAAATTTAAATCTGTTCATAATATATTACATTTTTTTAAAAGTTGTTCAAAGGTTTAATCCTAGCTAATCCATGGGAGGAATGACAGAATCTTTCTACGTCGTATTCACCCTGCATAAACAAATCAGCAAGAACATCATCTTGCCGTACATAATAATTTGGGTTGTTAAGATATAACTTAAACATTGCCCATATCATTCTTAACTTACTGACCTTTCCCATTGCATTCTCTATAAAGTTCTCTAATACGTTTCTTAGGTACTTCGAATTTCTCAACTGCCTTTTGAGTAATTTCTTTCTGCTCCTTTCCCTTCTTTCTCGATGCTATTTCTATACCAACCGTATCTTCTAATACATCCAAATCTTTGTTATATTCTTCTAGTTTCTAATTCTTTCCTAGCATGCCTTGTTTAGCATCTTAACACATTATATTTTAGCTCACATAATTCTACATTCTTTGTTGGCAACCATACCCAATACCAAAGATATCTCTCATGAATACCCACTACTAACATCTATTAGGCATACATCATGCTTATAAATCAAGCAGCTTTTCTTGCCATCTCATTTTCTTATGTCGTTATATAGTTAATATCATTCATACATAATAAACTACGCGACACACAAATAGTTTAGGCACCCCACAGGCCTCCAGTCAGTTATCTATAGCATTCTATCTCTCAATCCAGATCCCCAATATAAAATAATAATGAAGCAAACATCCATATCTCCAGCTAATATATCTCAAATCCCCACCAATGCTTATTACTGGTATTAGCTTAGCTTCATCCAATTTAATATTCGGTCTATCAGTTTCATTATATATTATTTCATTTCCCACAATATCCAAGTTACCTATGGCATTATTATTCTATATCCTTCCTTGGTTGTGCATTAGTATTACCGTTTTCCAACAGTTATCTTCCCTGAAGTACATATAATTTTATCTTTATTCATAATGCTCAAGTATATATTATGGTATCTCATGAAGTTACTCACCATAGTTACTTAGTTTAACTTGGACAAGGCTTGGTTTGGTGCTTCTCCATAGTTTCTTACCAATATATTACTTTCAATTCTATTTCTATAATATTGCTTCCAGGAAAGCTCCATGCCTATCTAAATAATTACCAGTAGGCCATCAGTGTTACACTTTCATTTATCACTTACCAAATTCGGCACCAATAGGGCTTTTTCTACTATCCATACTTACAAAGTATTAAATACCTTACTTTTAGTTTTTTTTGCCTCAGTTGTCAATGGCAGAGCTATACAAGATATCACCTTGCCGTCCCTAAAATCTTTCATTATTTGTTGTCTTAATTTAGATTTGGTATTAACATGCAATAGGCAATATTATAATCGCGTTTGCTTTTTAAAGAATTTATATAGATTTTCACAATGTGCAATATGCTTGCAAACTATTGAATAGGGTATCTGCGCTTTGGATTAATATTCCATCGAATTGAATATGCCACAACCAAGCAGTATACTAATTAGTATATCAATCATCATATATCTCTTTATAAGATATACAATCGGATTCCCAATTCCCATACCAGGGTTTACCTGGTACCATCTTTACTACAGTTTTAGTTGAATAACCCTTCTTAATAATCCCTTGTTTTAAACTCATGGTTACCTTACAAAGTAAACATTCAGGTATTCATATTCTTAACTTTTATCTTTTAAAGTTTTACTCATATATAATAATTAGGGTAGTTTCCTACATAATATTGGTTATTAACAAATCATATTACATTCTTGGCATTGCCTACCGCCCCCAATTAGTTTCTTCATCTGTCACCACATATCATTTGAGATAACTCTTTGGATAGAACCCTCACATTATATTAGGTTAACCATACCTATTGGGTATATCCAGTTTTAAAAACTTTGCCCAAAAAGTATATCCTCCGAAGATATTGCTTAAATTCTTCTAGTTTTGCTTTAACCAACCAGCTCATTAGTTTACAACAAGTTCTTCAACTGCTTCTTTATATAAATACAAGCATACATAACAAGAGTTTTTTACCTGCATTAATCATAATCCAACACTCAAGAAAAGGTTTTTACCAATCGTTATTATTAATTACAGCCTTGACTGCTTTCTCCTGTTCTGGTCTTAATTTATATTTGCCTCATTCCTTAACAACTTTACTACTTTAGTTAGTATAATACATATCTACAACTTTAGGTTTAATTCCCATCTCAATACACCTATCGTATACCTTAGGAAGCAAACCTATTTTAAATTGACCAGTCTTTATAGTAATCTTACCATCCTTACCCTGCATACCCTTGCCTTACATATTAAACATTTGTGCCAATGATACAAACTCATTATAAAGTTTCTGTGCGAACTTAAGAGGTAAGTCGAGTTCACACATATTACCATTCTGAATAATTATCTTGCTCATCTTCTGTTTCTATGTAAAATGAATTACCACAAGAACATTCGGCATATACTGATAAATCATTGTCTATAGCATTTACCACTTCCTCTTCGGATAATATATAGCATTTACCACAACAAGGACACCAAAGAGGTAAATCTGATATCTTATCAAAATGTCTCATTTCTACTAATCCAATACCCAACATCAATTCCGAAATCTCTTTAAATCTAGTTGACTGCTGAATATACATATGGCTGCACTTAGCTTTAATTTTATTGCTTCTTCCAAATTACATAAAACATATTAACTATCTCATCAGGTTCCAGTGCTTCAATATCCTTAAAACTAAGTAATCTACTACTGTTTAATACTTAATTATCAATAAAATTAGTTTGCATCCTCCACTCTAATTTCCTAAAAATTAAGAGTTTTCATATTACTCTTTGATTTTATCCCAAAGACTTCCCTCTACTATTATTTTCAATTAGTTAGCTTTTATTCTTATTCTTATATAAATACTTATTGTATCTTTCAATTGCTTTATCAGTATACATCTGTGCAATGTCTGGTAAACCATTACACCATGCAAGAGATTCAAACTGAGCATCGATGAAGGTCTTATAATCCCAACCTTCTTCTTTTAAGAAATCACCAACCTTTGCAAAGTGTACATACTTCTCTGGTTGATTTTCATAAGATTCATATATACCAGTTTTGCCTTAGTTAATCTTACCCATAAGTCAATCATATCTCTTTTTTGTTTTTAAATCTGAATTTTGTAACTCTATCTCAGCATCTACTTGATTAGTGATGTTTTCGCATAGGCACAACCTTGCATAACACATTACAATCAGTCATCCTTTTTAATCCAGTCTCTATATACTTGATAAAACCTTCACGAGTATCAAATTTAAAATCTTCACAGAAGGTATTACATATCTCTGCAAGCTTTTTACAATTTGCCCATTCTCGAGAATTACTTTCATTTATTTTCCGAACTCCCCGATGCTTTAACTTTATACGAGTTGCATATAAAATATCAGCAACGAGGGCAGCATCTCCCTTAGATGCTAGTAATATGTTATTAACTCGCTTAGTATTCTTATTGTTAGAAACTAAGACTGCTCTATGATTTATTGCCTCCTTTCGAGCAATAACAAAAAAAGCCTCAACTGGGAAATTGTCTACCTCTAAGGTATTTAATATTTCCTCAAATTGAGACTTAGTTATATGGATAGATGGTTCACGCATAAATATATTATTTATAATATAATAGGAACTCCCTATTTCAATGAGTTTCTGATAGCAATCAATTCTTGATAACTTTGATACCGAGTATTATATACTAACCTTAAGACTTCCCTTTTCCCAAGATCGTTGCAATCCTTTCCGTCTGGTAAAAACACCACCTTGACCTTTTTATAGGCAACAAGTTTGAGCGCCAAATTGATTGCATATTGCTTGGCGTCTGGGTCCAAGAGTATAATATATCTTTCGCATTGGGATTTAAGTAATTCATTGATTTGGTACTGACTAATAGCTTTGCCCATTGTGGCAATTCCTCTATCGCCCATTGTGAGAGCATTAAGTGCCCCCTCGCAAATGAATACCGACCGGTACATTTCCAATGCGTCATGATTAAAGATGATAAATTGTTTGCCAAGGCCTGTGATATCTTTATCGGGATTATTATACCTGGGACCTTTTCCGATAACGTTCCGAGCATTGTAATATTTAAGTTGTCCTTGATAATAGAACGGGATGATAAGGTACCCGTAAGTCGTGCCCATTGTTCCATAGCCGATACCAAATCTTGAAAACTGGTCGGGGTTGAAGCCACGTTTCTTGATATATCCCCTAATACTTTTGCAGTTCAGCTTAGCCTCCACCAACATTTCTAAATCCCCATACATTTACTCATATTTCATTTCTCCTTTAAACTAGCATAGTTTTCATCACTAAGTCTATTAGCTCGTGTTTAATTAGTTTCCATATTATTCTGTTAAATCCCCATATCCATTATCAGCTTATATTATCACATTCAAAAACAATTAGTTTCATACATAGTATTAACCCCCAACTTTGCTTCTCTCCTCAATATGGTTGTTTTATACGCATCCAGTTTATGCTTATAATCAAATGCTCCCACCGCTTAACGGGTTGTTCTTAGCTTTAGGGCTTAAACTAAGATTAGTTTATTTTCATACTCTCTTTATAGTTTTCCCATTATTCTTTGTTTTCTTTAAATCCTCTAAATCTAAATCGTTGATACAAGGGGTTTGCCAACCATTATGGGATATTTCTAAAACTACCCCATCAGACCATCTATCTTTTACTATTTCTATTTTCTTTGTTTTCATATCTTTTCTTCCCACATCTCATACAGTAATATTTTACATATCTTTTCTCATAATACTGGTGCTTTTCTTCTCCCACCTTCTTAGGGGGTATTGCCCTATTGAAGTTTTGCTTTTAAACTCCTGAAATTAATAACAGTTTTACCCATTCATGGTATCCAGTTTACATTTGGGCCGCCTCCAGTTAGCTCCTTTCCCTTTCTTGGAATCACATCTAAGAAATGCCTTTCAAATTTGCTCATCCAATTTTTACTGCTATACCTCATCATATAGTTTTTACGCAGTTTCTCAAATTCCTACATCTTAAGCCTTTCAACATCACATTTAAATTTCTACTATAGTCATTCCCTTTTAGCATACCATCTCAACTGGTTATATTATCTTTTCTTCTTGCCTGTTAATTATACCACAACAACTTAAGACATAACAATAATACATTTCAACTATATCATTTTCATCATATCTAGTTGCTTTCCCTATGCTTCTTACCTTCAATGAAGCCAATAGCTGCAAATCCATATATCAAAGTAACTCTTTCAGCTGTTTTTGCAAATCTACATATACATTAGAAATCCTTTCGAAATCCTCTCCTCCAGTTTATTACAGCCTACCCGCATAATCTACCACAATACTCTAATATCATGCCTATTATGCACCAACTATCCTCCCTTTTTGTTTGTTATTAGTTAATCACGAGGGTTACCCTCCTCAACCACCACCAACCCCAAATCTTGCAGTTTTCTTAATGCTTTAGTTTCCGTTTCCATCATACTTACCATTATAATTCCTTTTTTTTTATTATACTAGGTTAATAAATCTAGTCTATGGTTTGTTTTACCATTCTCATATTCATGTTATAACAATGGGCTTCTTCATTCAGGTATAAACCTCACATTTTACCATATAGTTTTTCTTGCTTTAGGTTTATCCAATATTACATTAATAGAATGTTCGGGATAACCTCCTGCATTAGTAAGGTCATTTAATTGCCTAAAGCAATAGAATATTACAGGCTTTGCTGTTTTTAAACTGTCTCTCTAGCACATTCAATCATATATATGCAAGCCCTCTTCTTTTATTTTACTTTTCTGGTTACTTTTCAATCTTCCTTGAATACTCTTCATATGCTTGTTTTATCTAAATCAGTAGTTCATTCAGGTTCTTCATTTCAACATAGTTAATTGCTAAATCTTTCCTGGTATAATCTGCATCATGTTGAATGGTATATAAATTGCTTATTAACTTATTATATTGGTGCCATCCTTAGTTTACCAAATCATTTATGCCTATTCTAGTTACCTCTTTTTAATACTTCTTTTAATACATTCTCTGAAGGCATCTTACCTTGCTTCTTAGTATTTTGATATACCCTCAAAATATATATGCTCAATATAACTAGTTAATTAGTTTTTTAATCCTTTTAGTTTAGCCTCCTTCCTTATTCTAAAACAAACCAGTTATCTCTGTTTAAACTATAAACTAAATTTATGTTGTCTTTAAATTTCTTCATATCTATATTGCAATATTATATAAACTAATAGGTTTTTTAGTTATCAGTAGTTTTAGAAGAGCACAACCAACTAAACTACTAATCCACTACCTTAAGCTCCCGAATATTTAATATTATTATTTTATATAAGAAAAAATACTTATATTTGCATAACGAATATTTAAAAACATGGGAAAAAAAGTAAAATAATATTAGTTTTCATCACAAAACCTTTTTAGTAATATGAGGAGAAGTTTTACTTTCAATACTTTTATAAGTTCTAAGTTTTAGTATTAATCTTACCAGCTAGGTTATTAAAAAGTTTTAATATAATTCAGTCTTATTTCTGGGACAAGATGTTATTTGTTTTTAATAAATACTATGGTGAATGTACTGAAGAACATCTCAAAGCAAGAATCCTTGCTTCCTTGAGTACATTTAAAAATAAATTGCTTTTGATTTCAACGGACTAACTTAAGAGTATAATCAAAAAACTCTTTTAAAACTGGATGATTTATTCGATAATGACAAAGAACTAGAAGATGATAGTGAAGAAGAGAAAGCTAAATCCGAAATGATAGATATGATGTATACTTATATGAAAGATAAACTTTCTCCGGATGCTTATCTTTTATTCGAAGTATTAATTACTCCTCCCCCCTTCATTAAAGAGAGACTCGGAAATAGTACAAGGATTACTAATATAATGCTCATAGAATTCTTCGAAATGCCTAAGACTAATGAATCCATGAGATATATTTCTGAACTTAGACAGGATATACAGTATTGGGAAGATAGAGCTAAAGAAGAACTTAGATATTAACACAAAAGAAAAGGGACGTTTCCCAACGTCCCTTTCCGAGTGTTTACTCTAAACAAACTATGCAAAACAAAAACAAAACAAGAGTTTACTTAGACAATACAAATAATACACATGAGTTATATTAACAACTAATTATGACCTATGATATTTTTTGAATATATCTTAAAGTTAATATTGTTGGTTAACTTTCATAGCCTGGTACATATCTACTGGTTTCTTTAGTATTCCCCCTACAAATTCCAACTTACTACAATACACTCATCTTAATACCCTTACGGAAGCCCTCAACACTGCCTCCATTTAAACCCGCTTTCATTAAAGTATTAGGTCTAAACATTCTCCCAGTTCATTACATTATCCTGCTTTTACCTTTATACACACCACATGCCTGAGCTTTTGTTAAATCATCGCCTTTCAATTTAATAACAAAGTTACCTTTAGTTGAATATAAATCCCCAATATTCTAAAAGCACATCATCTCGCCTCCAATTTAATACCTCCACTTCTATATCCTATTACTATCCTACCTGAAGCCTTTATATATTCAGCCCATCCTTCAGGGATTACATCGGTTTCCCATAAAATTATTGAACCTATGGGTAAACTAGCAGTATTCAAAGAATCAGAGAATTCCTTTCGGAGAGCTTCTAGTTGCCCATCAATGTATTGCTTAATATTCAATAGATTCCCATTTTCATCCTCTACCGGAAACCCAGTATTCATTTTCTCTACTTTAGTTTATGGGGCTTTTCATCATACTAGAATAGTTATATGGCCTCCTGGGACTGCCCTGCCCAAGTAGGTTACAATACAAGCTTCTCATTTCCTTTTAGTTCATAGTTATCTGTTACCTGCTTTCATATCCCAATATAACAACAAATTCTTATTGTTAGAATAATAAGGGCAAGCAGTCTCTACCATCTCTAGAAGATTACTAAGAGTCATACTATAATCCGAATAAATATCATTATTATTACATTAGCTATTGGCCTCTTCAAAAATTGAATATATATCTATTTTTATATAACTCATAGAAACCTTCTGAAGATTCATTCCAACAGGCTACAAAATCTACTGACATCTATCTACGGGAGAATAGTTACCGCAAACAGCGTTAATACTTCATCAAGGGAATTTTAGTTTCCCTAATATTCTTTTGCTTCATCATAAATATATAGTTCCATCTCTAAATACACCCAAAATTTATATCGGGTAATTCTCCATCTTCAGGGGAATCTTTAGTTATTGCTACCCTAGCCAGCAATCCTATCCTTAATTACATTAGCAAATTTACTACCAGAAACTCCCTGAGGAGAAACAACCAATTTATTACCATTTATATGAGCTTAAGCAAACTAATAATGGTTTCAAACCAGGAAGAATTTGGTTTGCCCCTTAGGCTTAATATACCTTCATACTTAAATATGCTTGCTGTTTTGCCATTTTTGAAGTTTATTCTTTGCCTGCCATCCCTGAGTTTCCTAGCTCAATAAATTTGAATAACAGCTAGCAATATCTTCAGGGTTACTAATTTGCTTTTAATTATGCTATTTTCACATATATGCCCATAGATACTATCTATTTCGAAGCAATAGCATAATATCATTATAGTAATGGATACTTCTATGGCCTACTCAGGCTTTCTCCAATAGTTTTTCCCACCATACTTGGGTTATATATAACAAAATATAATCAACCAGTTTTATTTAGGTTCTCCTACTCATTTCTACTTTCGAATGACTATATCTTGTACTCTACTTGCAGATATACCAAACCATAAATCTGAAAGTATCAATATTATGGCAAGTAATATCATCCACCTAAGGTCATAAATAATTTGGGTACATTCTCCAAATAAACCAATCATTGTTTTAACAGAGTTTTAAGCATAGTTTCCTTTTGCCATATTGTCTATTGCACTCTTTATCATACTTCTTCCTCAATCTGGCATCTGTAACCATCTTTAGTTTTGCTCTACATACAACCACATATTCCCTAACCACCCAATAGCTCTCAGCAGCTCTAGTTAGCTATGTAGGCCAGTCATAAGTCACCTGCCCCATTAGAAGTATATACACACCCAGCTTTCAGTTATTGGCGTTTCCCCAGCTTTTCTACTACTTTAACTCACTAATCATCACCACTACCAAATACACTAGCTATTACAATAGTTTATTTGCAAATCGTATATAGATTAGTGAAGTACATACTCATCCCATATAAAGAATTTTTACCTAAACTACCAAAGTATACCCACACCTTCAACAGTCTCTCTTTATCTAAGTTACATTTAATTTATAAGTCACAACTCAGCATAACAAATTCTATCCCCATTCTGAAAGTCTTTAGCTACCCTACAACCCTACAAATATACCTCCAGTCAAATGTACCTAGATAATTTGTTTATGTTTAAAGTTAACTGCATCCCTTCATAGCTTTGGCTATTTCCAATCCCCAAATTCTAGTACATCTTACCTTATATTAACTCTTCATTTACTACAATGAGTTCTTAAGCTTTGTAAATCTCACAATCTCAAAAAAAAAGTTTTGTTAAATTCTGTTTAACCTCATATTTTTACTCTGATCATACCACCAATCAACATTACAAAGTTTCTCTGCCCCTTTATATACCTTGTTTATCAAATCTCTACTAACCTTGTGTTAGTTTCCAAGTTTATTTTACCAGTTTCATATTTCATTGGGTAACAATATATAAATTGTTATAAGTTTTCCTGCCTTACGTTAATTTATTTATCTTATATTGTCTCATCATTAGTTACTAGCCTCTTTGGGGTTGTTAAACAACCACTTCTCATATGAAATATAACCCCAGTTTACCCTATCACTTCATTTTGGCATCTCAAATCTGCATTCATCCACCTAGCTATTACTTGGTCAAATACTGGTTACTTCATACTTTGTTAACTATTTGGTTTGCCTAGTTTTTACCAACTCGGGTTTTTAATCAATACCCATCATTTACTACAAAAACGCCAATCTATTATAAGATGTATATGTAAGGTAATCTAGTTAGCAAACTTTCATTATTTTCCTACCCTTTTAAAGCCTCAATTAGAGTTATACCTTATGTAATTGAAATTTTAAAAACTTACAAATACATATTGGAGAACAGTAAAGTATCAAAGGCTATATATTTACTATCGCCATTAAGAAATATTAATTCAGTTAAAATTTTATCCAACCATCATACCCATCATTTTTTAAGTTATTACAATAGGTTTAACCCATATAACCTCAATATATATTCAAAAATTTGTTACCCCTTTATTTAAAAGAGTATAACAATATCTCAAGAGTTTCAATAGTTACTAGTTTAAAGTCAAAAACCCCTCTTTAGTTATTATCCAAAGTTTTTGGCAACTCCTAGTTTACTATCAGAAGAACCTACAGTTACTCTGCCCATTTCGCTGCATCTAGTCAGTGGCCTCTTACAGCCAGCACATTTCTCCAGTAAATTGCCGAAATTGAGCTACTATCTAGCTTTTTATCTATATCGATAATATCCAATATATTCTCAATATCCTTTGTAATATAATCTTCAAAATGCTCTCCACAAATTTCTAGAAACCTCTCTAAGATGCCTTTACCATTTTACCTTAGTCTATCTTATCCTTATATTCAATAAGGTGTGTCATTAGGCTTTGGGTTTTTATCATTATACTATTTCTAACTCAGCTTATCTAATTAGAAAGTCATTTTCTCAATACTGAGCAAATTAAAGTTTGTAGCCTTCAAGCAATCATAGGGTTTGCCTAGGCACAAGCAATAGGGAATATCATAACCTGGTTATAGTTTGCTGCTTTGGGGCATCCAAATGAAATCAAACCAATTATTTATTCATGACCTAATAGCTATCACTAAAGAAATAGCTACACAACCATTCACTGTAACGTTACGTTGAGGGCTAATTGGCGTTTAGGTTGTTCATAGACCTCTTGCCTGCTTTCCCACCCAAATTACTATGTTTTAATTCCCTTGTCACCACAAATGGTGAAATAGCTCAGGCTTTTCAATATAACTTAGTCAGTAGTAGTGCTAATCTCACGGTTAGGGCATATCATCAGGTGTATATAGGCATCATACCTGTACGCTCCTCCCATTTAGCTGTCGTGTAATACATTACATAAAGCCTGTTGGCACTTGATCTTTGCGATCTCTAGCTTATATCCTCACCAGCCAACTTCCATCTCTAGGTACACTCCAACTCTTGCCTGTAGGGCTTTCAACCTTAAACTGTTAGCTCAGAGTGCTCCTTTGGGCAATAGTTGCTATACCCCATTTTATTAATTCAGAGAGAGACAACAAGCCCACCATCAGGGGTCATATACTAGTGCTGTTTTCTCACCACATTCACAATCATTTTTAGCTTTTTGCAAAGTACCCCCATCAACCAACATAGCTGCAAACCAAATCCTCTTCTAATTGCTACTCCCAAGCCTTACACTGCACAAGTAGCTCCTTGTTGACATGTTTCATAGTTTTTAACCACCTCCAGCATCATGTTCACTACCACAGCACATCAGCTACTGGCGGTAGCTAGGTTAATGTGGGTTGGCATACTCTACATTACACTAAATTAGCTTCTGGTTAGGGTCTACTGCCATTACTATTTTGCACCTGCGTAGCTTTTCACCAAGGCTTCCATCCCCAAACATTGAGTACACAGGCCTACCATCTACTAAACCACAAAGTGCTTCTATCCAGCTATTTTGGCTTCTGCAGTACATTCACCAACAAATCTGCCTTTCTCTCCACTCATCTACAAGTACAGAGCCTCGGCTCATAGCCACTCTACCATTAGTTAATGCCACCGGTGTTAGCTATTACCCACAGCCCTACCCAAATGTTACATAGCCACATTAGTGTACACTCTGCAGTCATACTTATGCACCATATATAGCTACTGCTGGGCATACTAAATTGCTTCACATCTCTGATAGGGCAAAACTGGGTAGCAATTCATACCACTAACTGCCAACAGAGCCTCTCCTCTCTCAGTTAAGTGGGCTTAATTTATCTCACAATACCAGCCAATACTCTAGCAGGCTGTTACATCGCGCCAGAACACAATTCTGCTGCTCTCACATGGTCTACTCCACCAGCCTGCGCCAACTGGCCAATTGCACACCTTCCGCAGTTAGGTGTTTGCCTCCTGCCATACATTCACAATAGGAGTCACTGCGCACAGTCAAACAAATGAGGGCGTATGCAATTGGTATTCCTCCACTAACTAAGCGATGTTTCTATTCTGGGCTCTTTGCTCTCATGTTGGGCTCACAAACTCAGGTCTGCTTTGACCCAAGGTACCTCTGCGCGGGGCTGTTTTACCTCATTTTGTGGCTCCCACACTACAGCCATTGACGCATTACCTACCCATCACAGTCGGGTATTCAGTCACCAGTAGACTCATCTACCTATCACATAATAAGTTTACTCCTTATAGTGCCATGCAATCAACCCAGTCAACTGTACGTATTCCTTGTGTTTATATCTGCTCCCATGCACCCATAGGGTTTGCTTCAAAACCCTTTAATTGTCCTAGACCTTTGTGACTCTAGCCTACTCCCTCATACACGCCATAGCCCACTGCTTCCCACAAACTCTCTACCTATCACATACTACAATCATAAATCCTTACACTATCCCATGAGCCTTTTAAAAACGTCACTACCAGGCCAACCCTTCCCCATTTTCATCATGTTATTTCATAGTAGTTGTCACAACCTACATACCAAACTCAGAGCCTCAAGTCAGTCACCCTCTTCCACAGCGTTACGCAGGCTATCCTCACACCGCCTACAATTGCAGTGCCTGGCACAGTTTATTTAGCTGAGCACTGTGTTTGTATAACTCTGAGCTCTGCTAGCCACAACCCCGTGCTACATGAAGCAACACACCGCTACGGGTTTCGCTCTAGTCTCTGGACTAGTTTTGGCCGAGATCTTCATTTGAAATTGGGCTCACGATACACAACCCATGGCCTTTCTCCAGTCATTTCAACATAAATGGTTACTCACCAAGGTCTCACGTATTATTTCTGCTACCACATGCTTAGGTCTAGGGACATGTCGCTACGCTCACAGTTGCCAGCTTTAGGCCTCCCGATCATCATCGCTCATTATAATGGGGCTTACCTGCAGGAGCACCATCCCTACTTTATTTAAATGCCTGGGAGTTAGTTACTTGATTCATACCCCAACCATGGTATTCCCATAATGGTTTAGTAGTCACCAAATTCAAAGTTATTAATACCATATCTCCCCAACCTTGTATTATAACTTCAAACCCACTACTTATTAACTATGTTGTTCTCTCTGAAGCCTCTGTGTACCTCCCATTACTTCTGGTATACATACTTTTACCCTATTCATCTTCTTTTCGGTATCATTATTATCAACAACTATACCTGTTATAGTTAGCATATCTCCCAGTACCCCAAACTCTTCTGCTATTATCTCTTTGCTAGCTTCATAGCTCTGCAGTCTTTCTTACTTGGCTATTCTTTAACTCTTGCATTTACCCTATAATCAATTCTAACCCACAATCATCGAATACTTAATATCTTTAGTGGCTTATCTTCCATATTACCTTACCTGGTAGTAGCGTTTAAACCACTAGGTTAGTTTGCATACCTTCTGCTGCTTCAATAGCTCTTAATAATACTCTGAAGAGTTGCTCTTCAGTTTTCATCTCATCCCTACGTTTTCTAACATCCAACATGCTTCCTTCCTTCATCCATAATTAGGGTTCACGTAAATACACCCCATTATTCCAACTCAAATCTAATCTATCATATTACTTAAGCTTTCTTATCTTTACCCTTTATACATTAGCTTCCCTTTTAGTTATCATTATTTACAAACCGTTTGAAGAAGAGTCTGAGTTCTTTTGTGGGTTGAAGAAACCAGTTTCTACCTCCTTACTAACTCTAAATTAGTTACATATCCCTCATTTCGCATCCATAGCGGAATAATATTGCTTTTTATATACTGGCAATTGAAATTTTACCAACATTCTCAATACAATACCTGAGAGTATTAGAAGGCCCTTCCTTCCAACAACTTGCATCTGACAAACCAGTTTACTCTCTGTATACTTTAAACCACCATTAGCATTAGCATTAATGTCCAAGTTTCCACTTATTCATCCCCCATATCTACTGAATAGTTATGGTTAAAAGTTGTTATTTTATCTCAACATTAGTTTTTTCCATGTTAACTTTACTGCTAACGCTATAAATACCCAAACTCTGATTTAATGGGTTTTTATATTTGATAACCAGAGTTATCATCACCATAGTTATAAGGTTTTCTTTAAAATAACATACCATAAAACACCCTTTTCATCCTCTAATCCCCAAGCAGTAGCTCCACCCTTGGGAGTATGCTCTGGGTCAAAGTCTCTTGGGTCCAGGTCTTCTATGACCATGTATTCCATTTGTTCTTTTACCCAAAGTGTTATTCCTTCATTCTGGTTATATATCTTCACTACGCTTCTCACCATTAACTACATCTATAGACAGCCTGCATCACTATCACTAAATTTTCCTTTAATGTTTTTATTTATATACTTCCACTCATTTGTTTCCATTATAATTTTCCTTACCTGCTCTATAGCCTTCTGAGTTAGCTAGGTTAGAATACCTGCCACATCCATCCCATTTACCATCTACTGCAGCCTCCCAGTTTCACCGAGTTCCTTGCTAGTCTAGTCCCTTTGTGAGTATGGCTCAAACCCCCATCCGCCTGGCATTAGTTACATACCCCTAGGGCTATCTCCGTCATTACTACCATTAGCTCCAAATCATTACAATGAAATCCACATTCTCACAGCTCATCGTCCCGAATACTTCAGTATCATCAACCTAGTCACTTCAATACTCTCAAATCTCACCTCAATAATACAAGTGTATACAACTCCTAGCCACTTTAGTTAAATAGACATAAATTGTTACTTTCCCCATTCTCTCCCTGATTATAAACAGCTTTTACTGGTTCTTCATGAAATTTCCTATTATGTATATAAATAACATTATCTCTGGAATTCACTACTGGCCATTAGTTATAACCCTCTCATCTTTGTTTTACTCAACTATATATTCTGCCAACCAACTGTTCACTATAGTACTCTTCAAAATCTTCTAATATAGTTTTCACCTCTGCTACCCACTAGTTACCTATTAGTTACTAAAAGTTACCTCTCCAGTTAGCCAGCACAGTCATTCTGCTACCTGAGAGTACTCGCTACAGTACTTTGGTCACTTGGCCATTTCGCCCACGACAGTATTTTGTAGGGCTGGCCACCTACACCATTATCACAACCACCATCTAAAATAGTAGTAACCATCTCTCTGTTTCAAATTCATATGGTTTGCATACATCTCAAAATCAACCAAATAGTACACTTGGCAGTTGCTGAATACCACAGTTGAATCAAACTCCCAAAAACTCACCAAGAATTAATTAACTCACAAATTACCGCCCAGATATAGTGCTATCCCCACTGTTAAGTTTCATACACATTACCTCTACTGTTCAATATCATCGAATCTAGTCAAGCTACTCAGTAGATATTTCTTCTCTCATCAAGCACCTACAACCTAGGGTTACAAAATACAGCCCAATAAATCAGTTAATGGGTCCAATATCGACATACCCCAAAATCAATAGTTGTCATGGGCTTCATCCTGCCATATACAATATGAATTTTACATAGCTGCTAATTCTTGTTGCTCCACTTTCTCACCTCTTAAAAGCATGATATACCAACATTTTCCAAAGATACTACTTACTCAATCCCCACAGTTATTTATATGATATTCTACAAGCTCTCCATCCCAATATGCAATATCATTTGAAGGTACAAACACCAGTTTATCTCTAGCAATCTCCACTCCTCAATTTAGACATACATTATTATGTTGGTTTAGTTTCCCACTAAGTATAATCTAACATCAATCATTTAATACCTCCTTTTATAACTAATTTATAAAATCTCCATAGGCTATATGCACTTACCTCTAAAACAATTTAGCCTTCTTATTAGCACAACCTACCATTACCAAAGGTATATTCCAGGTTACCTCATCCTCAACCATTCTAAGCCTATAGTTTGTTATTATAGCACATACCCAACTCCATTCTATCTACAACAATATTTAGCTACAATCATGAATTGTACTTCAACAACCCACACTTACAATTACCCTCCAATTTAATTCAATAAGAGTCACCATACATTAATTGGATGAGCCCTCAAATTGAAACAAAAGCATACATAGCCATTCCTCCCATGGGCTTAGTAGCTGCCCATGTTGTCTTCCCTGTTCAACCTAATTTCATCTCTACAGTACAATACACACACCATATTATATATCCTACCCCATTCTATATATGGCATCAGTTTTAGCTCAAGCCTTCTGCCACTATTCCATTCCTGCAAATTCTACCCTCACCCTCTTCAACTTAAATTCAATTCCATCTCCACAATTGTTTTTGCTTATGGGCTTAGGCCCTTAGGGCATTTACCTCTCTCCACCACTCCACTAATTAGTTTACCCTTAAATAATCCTTAGTAAAGAATAGCCTCACAGTCATCATCCTCCATGCTTTACTTACAAATTAACCCTGCAGTATCCCTTGGCACCATTATATTTCAATCACCTACCTGCCGCTTTATTTCAATACCTAGTCACCTTTAGATGCCCAATGCCACAACTGAAACTATAATGCTGTTGACTACCCGTAGTTAATCAACATCCTCACCACTCACACTAGCACAATCTTACCGCCTTAACCCATCTCTACATAGTTTGCCTCACTGCATTCATAACCTTTCTTCATCTCTACTTGGCTACGTAGGCGAAGCTCTCTTTCATCTTACGACTAGCCCATTCTATCTAATCAATCATACCTAGCCTACCTACTTCTATTACACAATGTTAACCATTTGGCTACAGTTTAATCACCCAAATTGGTCAACTAGCCACCCACCACCTAACAGCTAAACTTCTCAGTGAGCAACAGCTCCAATTAGTTTACCAGTTTACAGCCACTCCAACCACACTCTATTTAGAGTTGTAAATAGTAGACTACTAGGGCTGGGCCTTAACATATCTACTGGCTTTTATTATTATCAAAATCTTACCAGCTAAATCTCAACATATCTACTGTATTATTATAAAATCCACTAGTTTTGGCTCATACTAACTCCCCACCACATCATCATCTGCACTAACCATAGCCCTCATGGGCTTTACCATACTTCTATCACATGCTTTCCATACTAGTTAAATTGAAGCAAGCTCGCCCAATTGGGCTCTGTACACACCCCTCAGTCAGGGTTGGTTACAATAGTTTGTAAGCAAACATCCAAATCACCCTACAACACCTCGAGTCAGACAGCCAAACTGCAACAATGGCCAACTACTGCCAGCCGTTAGCCTCCCCAGCTAAAGCCACCAGCTCTGCCTCAGAGGCATGACCATTACTCTATGGCGACCACCCACATTATCACTCGTCAAATATCTCCCACCCAAACATTCCCGAGCCAATCCGCTTGTTTCCATACTTACCACCCACCACCACACCCGCATCAGCTTCATATCGCGCTCCTTCCATCAGTCACTCATCCGTCCCTGGCTTGAAATTGCTCATGTTGTCATTCATCACCCATCTTATCCTCACCAGGGTTAAATATCTGTCAGTTAGCGACCACTGCACACTCAACTCCAGCAGTATGAAGGAAAGTCTAGTAGCTTCTCACCGTGGGCGCTAAATCTACCGGAGCTCAGTTAAAAACTCTCTAGGCAGTCATGCACTCTACAGGCTACCCACATCATAATCTCATCCAAATTTTTGCCTCAGCCTGTGAAGGCTATGTTTCTCTTTGGCCAAGCAGCTAGCCATGAATCACATTGGTTTAGCTAGTTACCTGCCAGAACCTCTACATACCCACATCCCCAATACAATCAAGGAAGAAGAGCTGCTTGTCAAGGTCTATCCAAAGAGCTCGCTACATCTGCCCTGCACAGTATAATGATTTACCTGCTCAGTATATTTTGCATTAGTTAACTTAGTCATGTCTTCTGTATCATACTCTTGAAATACTCTCCCATTGGGTTTAATACATTAGATGGCATTAGCCCATCGATTCAGCTTTACACCACCTTTCTGTCCCACTGGTTATAGTTAGGTAGCTTTAGTTTTAGTGCTGATCAATCATGCTTTAATAAGACAATTTATTACCTGCCATAGCTTCAGGTATCTTTGTCCTGATGCAACATCTAAAGAGTATAGTTTATCTCATTACATCTTGCCACCAGCAACATCTCTCTAAAGTTTGCAAATGTATACCACTACTTCAAAGAGCTCCAAACTTCATTCTAACACCTCAGAATACTTTATAGCTTTCGCCATCTCCCTACTAGCTGCACCTGTCTAGTTATTAGAAGCTGACATCTGTATACCTCTATTCCAGGTACTCATGTCATTCATCATAGCTTCTGAATACCCAGATATCTTGCCAGTTTAATTGGCTCTTTATCACCAAGCAACACTCACCTCTACTATACTCCTACTGGTATTCATAATTTATTTTCTTTTCTTTAATTGCTTTATACATGTGCTGATGCATTTCCTCAATATTTTCCTTATTCACATGTAGATAAAAAGCTCATATCTTGGCATTATCTCTTGGTTTATATATAAACAAAATCACTCTCTAACATTACCTTCACTAGTTAAAAATTCACGCCCAAACCATAGGTTTCTCTCTTCCAGTTTTCAAGCAAATAATATGAATTTCCTCAGCAGGGGCTCAATAGGCTATATACTTTCTCATCTCAGCCATATCCTTTGCAGCCAGCAGTTAGCTAGTTTTCTACCTTCTCCCACCACGCCTACTTCGTCAGTAGTCTCCACAAGTTATGTATATTCTTAGTTTTGCTTATCCAAGCTAACTCTCATAACTCTAAGCCTCCCTACCAGCTCATACAATCAAATTCTATTTTCTTGTCTCATAGCAGTGTTATTCTATACTACACTAATACCCTTTGGGCAATAAGTACATCTGGCTTTTTCATCAAATACCCTACTACAGCTGAGTAGCTTCTCAATAATCGTAAAGTAACTCATGTGAGGCCTTTTACTATAAGTCAACTTTACCACCGCTCTCTCTACCCCCTAGTTCATTCAAATCTCTACTCCTCCCAGTTGAATATACGAGGGATCAAAATACCGCATATTAGTTACCACATGCTTAGCACATCATCTACGGCCACTTCCCAATAGTTTAAAGAGTTAGTTTCCAATTACCACCAGATTTGGCGCAAGTCCTCACAGGCTCACCCAAATGCTTCTGTCAGCTACTAAGGGCATCTCACATCACTTCCATTCTAGCTCCTCACTCTCACACTCAAAACCAGAAATCTGCCAAATCTAATGATGCTCTAAATCTACAATTTTTGATATATTTACGCTACAATGCTCATATACCTCACTATAACAACAGGTATGCTCCCATCAGTAATCCCACCCTCCACCAATCTTATAAAAATACTAGCAATTAGATATTTCATCCGCAGTTACCCATACAACTCTAAATTTCCAGGGCTATTCCTCTAGTTTCCATTCATCTAAGCTCTGCCTGTTAATCTCACATGATCACACTCAAGGCTTTTACTATACACACTGAATTCCATCTCGGTTAAGTTTCGCTTACACCAAGTCAGCTTCCTCAGATATTACTTTATTACCAAACCACCACCAACTATAATCTGGTATAGCTATAGTGCTAAACTCATGGTTTGACATCAAACCTCGCAGTTAGACTCTAAGTTTCTCCACAACAGGCTACCCATAGCCAACCCTACCCGCAGCTTAACGCTCTGTCATGGCCCCCTATGACAACCTGGCTCAATCTCAACTATCAGGCCAGTCACAAACTCTTGGGGAATAGGTCATTGTTGCTGTTTAGAATATAGCACCCAAGGACTCTCTCCGCTGGGCTTTACTTTGTCTATCGCCATATGTTGCATAGCTATCACTTTCGCTTTTCGGCCAACCACGTCACTTGGTTAGCATCACCACAACTCCACAGCTACCTCTCGCATGAACTACGCCTATACCTTGGACACATTATATCTACCTCATAACATCTGCCTGCAAGTACTTAGGTCATCCTGTTAGTTTCGCATCCTGGTCACCCATCCAAGTATATTCTGTCATGGCATCTTCATCTACTCAGCATCTCATTTAGTTTTTAACTCTCCAAACCAAATTCTTTTCCAAGTTCCCCAAACGTTGGGTTCTTCCAAGTATTTGTTAAGTACTGGACGAAGGAACTTCTTCAAATACAAATTCAATCTCATTGGCTGTGTAATCTTCAATCCTCTAAGCTTACCTAGAAACAAATGCCATAACATGGTTTTATTTACCCGCATCGAATATCTTTGGCTACCATCCTCATATACCCGTACAGTCTATGCTCACAGCTCTACCATATCGAGTAACCATACACTGAAGCACAATGGCCTCAACCGCATCTCCAACAACCCCTCGTGCTCATACCAGCCAGGGCTCTGGTACCATACAGTTAGCTAGGTCATCCCCCAAACTCCTGCAATACTACCACACTGTACATCTGGACCCAGGCTGTCGAGCTGCTAGCAGATCACTTGCGGCTTCACTCCAAGCCACACTATACTCTAATTACCCACTGGCTACCATGTCGCAACTCTGCTACCCAGCCAACTCAGCCTCCTTTAGCCTCTGTAGCCATCCTGGCGTTAATGAATTTTGTTGCTTTTAGCTCTATACAGTCACCCATTCCATCACTCTCACCACATCTGCAGTTAGTTTCTATATACCGACATGCTCACATCAGTTAGGCGTAGCATGCGCGCGCTGCACAAGTACAAAGCGTGCAGCTCCCTCACCAAACTACGGTTAGCCATCCATCTCATCAAGAGTTGCTTAGGGATCCAGCCACTCACCCATCGGCCACCACAACAGCCTTTCTACTATCTGCAAGTGCTGCCTCAATCTGCTATGAGTTAACGGTCATTTTACAAATCATCTACACCATCGGGTTGTTTCACTATTGTTTCCTCGTAGTAACCAGTTAACTACTACTACTACATACCTAGCTTCAATAGTTACTACTGGTATTAAGCGTTAATCTATCTGTCATTATTGCTGCTAATCACCGGTTAGTCTTTGTTGCTTACCACTAAATTTGCTGCTCTGTCTACCTGCTACTGCCTCAATAGGGCCCTTACAATACAGTGTACATTACCGCTTATAGAAACCTCACCCAGGCTATCAGCCACTAACAATACGTCCACAACCCTTTACTACCAAATCCCAAACCATAGGTTAGCTCCGTGGGAGCCACCGGGCTTTATCAAATGCCGTTGTTATGAAGAATTCCCAAATACAGGTGCCGCGCCACCTCTCCTCCTGGGCCTAGCCACCCGCCTTTTAGTTTCACCTCAAAGAGCTCAGCCTACTGCCACCCAGTTAGCCCTACACTGTCACTCAACAACACGAGCCTTAAACCACCCTGCAAGCTCACATTTCATTAGAACCATCAGTACAAATTTCCCAAACTAGTAGTCCTCTTAAATCGAGAGTATGGCTCTAAGTAGTTCATCGCTATAAATTTTAGTTGCTTCTAGTTTAACACAATAAGTAAACCTCTAACATAGTTAGTTTGGCAACACACAGGTCTTTTAAACTCTAAAAATCAACATGATGAGCTTCATATACCCCATTAGGCTGAAGTTTAATTACTGCTTTAATTTCCATACCCCTAAATATTACACCTACAAATCTTTAGCACTTTTAATCCCCCAACATTTCATTTTTGTCAACAAACCAGAATTGGCATATCCTAAGGTAGTTATCATACCTTCTTCCTAGGCTTTTCTCAGTGGTACCATCTTTACATTGTTATACACACCTTTCTGTCATTCCATGCCTCTACAATCCATATCATACCACCTCACCACCTCACAATAGCCTGCTATGCAGCCTCCTGCCCTGCACTCCCAAACCACTATCAGTGCCTTTGAGTATCCTCCAGTAGGAAGTAGTCATAAGGTGGCTGGTGTAGCCAATCCCACATCTGCCAGCTTAGCACTAGGTACAATTCATAGGGCTAATATCTTTAGTTTCTCAAGCTATAAACTCTGGTAGCCACAATCATCGCCTTCCAAGCCTCTCACCAATACTATTTGCTCACACCAATATCCCCTGAAGATAACAACCCAATCCTTAGCATTCTTGGGCTTCTGTAGGCTTTTCTCACTTGGCCATCTCAAGTACCAAATCATTACAAACTCTTCACATTCCACCGCCCCCAAATCTTTTCGCTTTCTAGCCAGCAGAGCCTTTCATTCAAATGAAATCTACTCTCCCCATATATGTGCTTTCAGTCTAGCATGTGCTCTCACCATCCTCTGGACCACCACACCTCCCACTCCACCCTTTTAGTTTCAACTCATGATTTTACTAGAAATACCACTTACAATCCCAGCTTATGGTTTCACAAATTGCTCCTATCTAAGTATATTGCTTTCATAAGTCATACCCTCAAATCTCACCAACCTGCTTGAAATACTTCACATTAGCGAACACCAGTCAGTTCCATACCTCTCATAGGCATTTCTGCCGCCCGTATGTACAGGGTAGTCACCTCCCCATGGGCTTCTACCACGCTCTGGCCATCTCAAATTGCTTTACAAACTTAGTCAAACTCACAAACTATTGGCATAAGAAGCCATTAATATCCTCACACACACAGATAGCGAGTTACCACCGCCTTACCCAACACACCAATATTATAATAGCTCTGGGCTCCAAAACCACACCAGTTAGGCTCTTTCTCACCAGAGGCTGCTTTACAGCTATATCTCTCAAGCCACCAGCTAGTACCACTCGCTATAACAATCATTTCTCTCCTTTAAATAAGGTCGCCTGCATACCGCTACCAGAGGGTTATCTACCTTACCCGCTTAAATTCCTGCAGAGATTACCACCTCTCCCAACTCTCATATACTCTAACCAACGTAATTCCTCTCAACAGCTCCAACCCAGGCTCCATATCCTTCCTTAGCTCCACTGCCACCAACATACTTTCAAGCTCACAACCACAAACCACACTCCCAAACTCTGCCTCTAATACCACAAAGTGTCGATAACCACCACTGCACCATAAACAGTCAAGGGCTATCTTGCGTCTGCTACACTCTGAAGCTCCCTTAGTGCCAAAAGTGCCAACTCCCCTCTCACCCCTCACCACCCCTGCCTACTTCGGGCCTCTATTAGGCCCCTGGTCCAATACTGCTCTAGCTCTCCTCACTCCAACAAATGAAGAAATTGTTCCTCGGGCAAAGGGCATATACCTCAAACTGCCACACATCTTTACTCTCCCTAACTACTCAAACCCACATCACATCCTCCCTGCTAAAGCTGTGCTCAAGCTCCAACCAAAGAGCCTTGCTACAAGAAATCTGCACTGAGTGAGCACCACCAATCGGCCACCACAGGCAAACATGGCAGTAACTGGCATCCACGTGCTCTGCTGGGTTCCTACCAGCCAGAAGGTCAACTTGGTCCCACCACATCCAAAACGTGCCCGCTTTCACCCTCATCACTGCCAACTGGCCCAGTGCCATACCAAATTGTGCCAGGCAACACAGCAGTGCATCACCTTTTAACGCTTCCCACATGGGTCGTTTATGGCACTCCAACCTTGCTGAACACGCTGTCACTCGCCTTCCACATATGGCTGGTTGGCCACCAAACTCTGCCACCCTCACATAAACCCTTTGGGCTTCATAAGTACCAGCTTCTTATCAAACCTTCAGCACGGTCTGCTCTCTACCATTACTATACTTCTAGCTCAAATCAGTCAAGTAAGCGCACAACTACCTACCTCATGTACACCTACTTCATTACCTAATTTTCATCTCACTCCCAACCTTTAACAACTCGTGCAAAAGAGTTTTCGTTGCGCTTATCTGTTGGTCATATACGTGTCAAATTCATCAAAACCTGGGTTAGGGGCTCTACTTTTGTTAGCGTTGGCTATTGATTAGGGTTATCACATTCAGACAAACTGCCTCAAACTTTCAGTTTGGCATGCTATTATATGGTACATTTTGCTTTTGCTATAGCAACCTCACAATTATATTCACTATATCATGAAATATAATATACCCCAATATAAATACCCCTCATCAGGGTTGTGAGTAGTTATAGTTGCAGTATACAGGGAATCTTAAATACCACATATACAAGCAACAAAGCCACCTTTAGTCACTGGGCGCCATACTCACTCGCTTCACCAAATCTTGTGATATCAAAATGAAGTAACCAGGCCTGCCCATGTTTTCCTTATGTTGGGGCATACTTCACTTTTTAACTTTTTAAAACTGACGCTTTTCGCCCATAATCATTTTTCATTTATTAAATTTTAAACCAATAACCAAATAAACTGCACCCTAGGTCTTCTGCATGGTTCCACTAGGGCTTTTATATAACTCAGAAATATCCAGACATTAATTGTAGTTTGCCAGCTTCTGCTTGCCACTCAGCCCCTATAGTTGGCTCGTTAGCTTTAACTGCTATCTTAAATTGATAGTTTGGCTCTCCATCAATTCCTTAGACCTGTTGATTAAAAAGTGCAGTTACACCCCTCATAGTGCCATCCCTCTCTAATCATCCTATTATAAATTGTTTATGCCGCTAGATTACCTCCAGTTGCTTCCACAGCAAACCACTTGCTACCAATCTGCCTCTCACATCTATCACCACCAAAACGGTTAACTCCCTACCCCTGCAGTGCTCCCTCACTGAAGCATTTTGCTCTCGCCACCCATTCTGAGCCACAGCAGAACGCCCAGATGGCTAAGTTCTGGCCTCACTTCAATCGCTCTAGCCTGCACAGTTAGCCCTGCAGCTACAATGCCCATACGTAGACAATCTACAACACGGTACAAACCTGCCCCATTCACTCACGAATCACGGGCATCCACTCGCTTATACTTTAAACGAAATTTCTGCCTTGGTAAACGGCGCTATAATTTCCTCTACCAACACCAGTTAAATATCTTGCCACCCATCACTCTTGCTTACCCCATGATTAGCCATCAGAGGCATCCCAAGTAGGGCACTCGCCTTTTGCTTCCCAACAGTAGCCTCTACCTCTGCTCAGTTTCTGAGTGCTCATTGGCCTTAGCCCCACACAGGAAACTGCGGTTAGCACCAAAACCACCACCTACCAATGCACCACCACATTCCCCCAACCAGGCTACTTCATCCTGGATGGCCTCCATATCCTCATAACCATCGCTACAATCTCTTCCTCATAAGGAGTAGCAGCGAATTGGCTAACCTTTACTTCTACCCCCATACTGCAGGTTTTTAAAGATTAATACTTAGGTTAATTATACATTAAATACAGAATGGTGTTGTATTTTTATTACACCAAATTAAATACGTATTCATAAATAATTGTTGCAGCATTCTGAGTGATATCAAGTGTAAGTTTTTTACCTGATTCCCTTTGAGTAACTGTAACCGTAGCAGATCTTGATGATTCTTCGGTATTCTCTGAAGCTTTACTTGATACAGTCTTACCACTAACTGTAACGGTACCATAACTAGACAAATTTACACCTACATCATAGGTTAATATCTGGGTTTTCAACCACACACTACTTTTTCCATATGCTCTTAGGCAAGTCATCCCCAATTCCTACTGGTTATTCCCTTGTTCGCAGTCACCTGGCAGCATCAAACTCTGGGAGTCACCATTATTACTCAAACCTCAGCCACATCACCAGTTTTCATCCCTGCATTTAAACTCAATTATAGCTTTAGCTATACCCAGCCTACTCTGCACGGAAGCTGCTCACACTCACCTCCAGTCATTACCATAGGGGCTATAAAGTAACCTGTCGCTTGCCTACACACTCAGTGCAACCATAGTTATACCCGAGCTCAAATTCGCTTGCCGCCTGCCATACTGGCTACACCTTACAGGGCTCTGTTTTCACTCACTGAAGGTAGCAGCAGCCACAGGCTCTCCCACCTCAGCTCTAGCTTCAAATCAGTAGCTTCCCAAAGCAACCTGCACCAACTGCAGTCACCACAACCAATGCCACACTACTCAGCACGTTACCCTCCCTCCCCAGAACCATTCCATCCCCTGTTTTGTAAATATGTTATAGTTGGGGAGCCAACTCTAGTCACCTCCACCCTGCAGTAGCATTCTGCTACTGCACCTCCACCTTTGCCGTTAATCCTCACTAGCTAGTTTTATAACCCGTCACTAGAACAAGGACATGCCAACTCTTCCCTGCTTCAGTTTCAGTGTGCCTAGCCACCACCTTGTGCCAATAGTGTTTATTTCATCACATCCATAGCTCAGAGTCACCACCTCCAGGCACACCACCAGCCTACTCTAGGGTTTCATGAGCTTCCAAAGCAACCTGTACCAACTATGCCCACTTCCTCACATGTTATGAGTGACAGTTGCTTTAGCACTCCTCTAGCTCCCCGTCCAAGGGCATAGATACACTCCAAACCATGACCTGGTTAGTCAGTTGCTGAAAGAGCAGCATCTTTAAAAGTTTCTACCTCATTCATCTAGCAATCAGTTATTAATTCAACAAGTAATCCCAAATTTCCTGAAAGAGTCATGGCATGTTGCAATCACCCAAGCGTTTTACACACAATATAATTTACTCAGCAATTTCGAAACTCCATTAGTACCCCCATCCCAATATTTCTGCTTTGAAGACAAAACCAAACCCTCATTAGGTACTTAGCTACCCAAACATCGTTTTCACACTCGCTATCTAGTTGAACAGTCATACCTTAGCTTCACCTTTATGGACATATCCAGTTTGCTACACATCTGCCATTCTATCAACTGACATTAAGCAGCTCCAACCCCACACACACTCCCCAGCTTCCTCACGCTGAACACCAGCACATCTACTCCTGCCCACCGTCTCACTTTAGCTGACAGCCAATTCAGGTCCTCCATCATGCCCATATTATCATCTTTGCCTCTAACTCAGCCTCCAAAGTTTCTCAACTCATCGTTTTACCACCCTCCACCGCCAAGCTACATCTTATAGATTTTCAACTTGGCTTACTGAAGTCACACTACTCTCCCATTATCCAAGCTCACCTCTCGCAATAGCTATGTTAGGCTTCACCAACTTCCCTCACACACTACCAAACCCAACCCCCTCAAGGCTCCTAGCGAATACTCTCATCCTCTCTCTACCAAGACACTGGACTGTAAATTATGTCATTCTGTGCTGCAACCTAGCTAGTATATGGCTCAAACCTCACATTTCAGGTCTAAATAACATCTGGTACTCATATAAACCGAAGAGCCTTAGCTACACCACCACTGCCTCAAGAAGCCTGCCTCAAACCCAATTAGCCTAGGCTCTGGCACAAGCCATCTCTCTCAACCACATGGTTTGCTGGAGAGCTCTAATAGCATGTGTACCCGTAGCTCTTCACATCAGTAATAAAGAGTTTGCCTAAAGAGTTAGGCTGCTTGGCCTTATCAGCATCGGGTCAGTATTGGCCACTACTACCCAACCAAACCTAGCCTTTGTTAACTGCTATGGGCTAGGCTTCATTAATCATGGTATTGCTTCACCTTAGCCTCTAATGCCGCTACATTTCCAACCAGCCATCACGAGCCTTCAATCTGTCTGTCACCCTAAGTTGGCTGGTAATATTGGCAGATTAGACGCTTGGCCCATTAATACTTACCTGCCAAACCTCATGCGACTGCACATCCAAGTTTAGTTCATCTCCCCACATGCGATCACACCCAGCAGCTAGCCTTAGCCTGCCGCCATGAGTGGCGGCTATCCGCCACATCTGCACTACCATATAGGCTCCTCATGCTCCTTCACCCATCTCAAAATATTTCCCTTAACCATTAATTGCTATTTTGGCCAACACTGCTTATCACCGCTCATTCTCTCCTGAGTTAAAACTATTGCCATCTTATCATGCCTCATTATCTTGCAACATTAATTTCGAGCTCATCCTCTGTCATTAGTCTATTGGTATTACACCCTCTGCCTCCATCAAACTGTGTCTTAGCTAGTCGTTATTAGTTGGGGAATAAGCACATCCCCTCAGAGCCATCTATATTAGTTACCCCTGGCCTGGCTCTGAGCAGGATCACTGCCACTGCCACCATATTCCTCTTAGCTTTCTGCTTAGTTTTGTCAAATACATGATCAAAATTTAGCATACTAGGCACCACATCCGCTGTGCTACCTCTATTACCCTCGAAAGAAGTGACCCGCAAATTTCTCCAATGATAAGGTAGCAATACTACTCCACGTAATTTAGCTCACTTTCCAACAACGGGATTGGTATGCTCATTAGTTAACATTACGCATATCTCTACCAGGGCCTCCTCCAGTTTTCACCGCTTTGGGTTTAGTTAGCGTCGTGCGTGCCACCAACATCAGTTGGTACCTCCAGCTTTTTACTAGTTAAGGCATGCTACCACCATTATCGCGCCTATGGTGTTATGGCTTAGTTTGGCTACCAATCCACTACCAATCCAATGGATGAAAACCCACTCGTTTGCCTCCCTAGTCTGCTGCCAGCAGCGTTATCATGCTGTTTAGTTTATCGGGTATATTCTGCAGCTTTTAGCCATCGGGTTAAGGCCATATACTGCCAGAAGTTTCATCACAGCATCTCTTTATCAAATCTCTTGCACCCACCAGTTATCAGTTAGGAGCCATGCGAGTGTCGTTTACCGCTTACAGCTTTAGTTAAAACTTACAGGCCTAAAGAGTTATTCGCAGCTTTTCACGTACTTCTAGTTAGTACTGGCTACTTGGCTTTACCTTCCAAAGCTATAGTTATCTTTTATAGGGCTCCAACTCTAGTTAATAGCTATTGAAGTTGGCGCTCTCATCCAGGGCTAAACTTGGTCTTGGCTGGCTCATTACAATTTAGTTTAGTTATGCTGGGTATGGTTGCCTTTACAATCTTCTGGCTATAGTTATAAATACCCCTCTTTTGTAAGAGAGAAATGAGGGCTGCAAAGCCAACATACTGCTTTATGTGCACCTACCTCAATCCGTTTTACTCCACCAGGGCAGAACAGCACAATATTATCTCGCTAGTAATCAAACACCTTCTCATCTGCCGTGCAGTTTTATAGCACCAGTTTTCCTGCAGTTAGGTTAGCTATTTAGATAGTGCTCAATACTTCTGCTGCCACCATCTCTCAACCACGGGCTCTTAGTCGTTTCATGCCAACAGTTAGTTTCAATAGCTGCACTGCATAAAGCTTTAGCGTTAGCCCTTACCCAACTCCAACCTCATCCTGAAGACTCATCGCCACCAGCTTTCTAGTTAGTCAGCCACCTGCCAAATCAAGCCTCGTTAGATATCAACATCTCGTAAACCAAGCTATCCTAGCCTACGGGCTACCACGCTACCTCTATTAGGCATCAGCTCTGCAAGCCCAGTTTCACGTACTCATTTAACCCACCCAACTTCAACCTCAGCCTGCAAGAGGCTACAACTCCAGTCAGGCCTTTAGCCATCTACTGTCAAACTTTGGTTAGTTTCTACTCTTCACCATATCACACACATTCGCTCCTATCCTCGTGGCCCTTTACTCTGGAAAGGAAAGTACCTGGGCACTGGCTTACATGTTAGCCACCATCACAACGTCAAGGCTATCAGCTGTCAGGGTTACCTCTCCAGCTCACCAGCTCTTCATGTCAAGGGCTCATCAAGCATTTATCTTCATTATCTGAAGATATCAGCTATCTGCTCCCAATTCCCTTTATCACATGCTTTACCCAAAGTATCAGCAGTCTGGGTCATGGTATAGGTTTCCTTCGCGCATCATATCCCAACTCTCATCTGCGGTCTCTTCCTCCTGCTATTTGTCTGGTTATTCTCGACCAATCTTGCTTCTAATCAATATCCTCAGTTTCACATAGGGCTCTCACTATTCAGCTAAAATCACAATGATAGATATAGTAGCCACCACATGCCATCCAATACCCTAATCAAATCTAGGGCCATGCTAATACATTAGCTACATATCTAGCCTACCACATCATTGTTATCTCGATGGGTTTCAACAGCCTCCGACATAGTCAGCTTATTTGTAAGCTCTCAACCCACTTTACCAGTTAGCCACAGTTGGCTACTTGGGTAGCAGCTCCTGACTCAGGCATATCTCCCTAGCTCACGCAGGGCCCTTCAGTCTCATGCCTATTCCTCCAACTCCAGCTGTTTTAAAGAGTCTCATAGCCTGCCGCAAGTTTAGCTCATCAACAATTTTACAATCTCAGCCAAGTCATCAGTCACCTCCAAGATAGCTAACAATCTTGGGTAGCTTTGCCTCTACTTGCTCAGCCACCTAAATCTACCGCCATCAACTCCAGGGCTACCCACATTGAGCACTGCAGAGCCTCTTCATGCCATCCAACTCTACATATAGTTAGTTCAGTGGTTTCATTTGGCAGTCACTTCTACCATCTACCTTATCTACCTTCTTTCCATCCATTGCCTAATTAGCCACTCATCTGCTTTTTCCTAGCAATACATTGCCAATAAGCAATATCTTTATGAAGACAAGTTTTAGCATTTTCCTTCTTATCACATTATTCTGCAACCACATCACCATTTAGTACTATTCTTTCACAGTATATCCTTGTCAATACCAGTTTATATCATCCTTGTGATTCTGAAGGCTTACACAATCTTGGCCTCAAGAGGAGCCCCCCTTTACACTGTCAGTCTTTCTCTGCATTAATAGCAGTAGTGTTGGCATTTACCTTTGCTTTTAGTTCATTCATAGTCATCGGGGTTATTACCTGCCTCTAATCAATAGAACTCCCAAACATTATCACTAGTTAACATTTTCCTTTTCTGCCTGTTTTTAGTAATATTATTTTACTTGGCTTCAAAGTGTTTATTATTATCCAACTTAAAGAGCGAAACTCAGCCACTCAAAGCCTTTTACTGGCTTCGCAGTTACGGCTCTGCCACTTTATCTGTTTCCAACCTGAATCCTTGCCTTCCTGGTTAGCCTCTCTCTTCTGCCACCTCAGTGTCATACGAGAGTCATCACACAACCTCACTACAACATTAATACGGCTTCAGCAATCACATCCTTCCAACTTCCTAGCTTATCACCCACAGCTCTTAGTTTAATGCCTCCTCTGGAATCTCTCTCAACATTATCATTATGTTTGACTAACAAAGAGTTAGTCACTCCGTACTCCACCCGCCTCAGTAGCCTCAATACGATGGGTATTAGCAAAATTCTCGCACACCACAATTGCTTCCCAACACGCCTAGTTTCAACGCTTAGAAATATAGGCTTCATCCGCAGCCTCCCTCTTCACAACTCTCATCCGTTTAGGTCACTGCGTACATCTGCACTTTCTACCCTTGCTCCTGCTAGACTACTTACAACCCAGGGTAGCTATCACCAACAAAGAAATTTTGCTGCCTGACACATTCCTTCAGCTTTTAGCTTCGTATGCTAACACATCCCTTGCTGCTTTCAACTCAAATAAGCCACCTCAGCTACTGCTTTTGCCTCCATCACCAAGCACCACTGCATTTCTTGCTTAACCTAAGCTCTAGTATCAGTAGCCTAAATCTCCTCTACAATGGTTAACAGTTAGCTCACATTCCTCCACATCACACCTCCCACACCATCAACCAAATCACTAATCATCTGTTTAACTTCTTCCTCAATATTTTATATTTCCAAATCATTCTCATGTTTGAAACTTTTAGTTATATAATTTGCATGCTCTTTCATGCCACTTTTAGTTTTCCTAAATCATCAAAATCATTTCGTTGTCATATCCTTCTTTCTTATCTACCTTATTCTGGTAGTTACAATTTGTAACTCATTTTATAGCTTCCTCCAAAGTTTCATTTTTAACAAAGTAAGTCTAACATATAATCTCATTACCCCATTTCTGTTAGTTACAATACTTACTTACATACATATTTTATAAAATTTAAGGATTAATTACTGCACGTTAATACCCAGCAGGGAATTCAGGGGATCAAGGTCCTTTACTGCTTCTCCCCAACCACATTCACACAAGCATCCGCTTTCATTTACATTCCACTGCTCCTCAATATCTCCTCATGCAACATAAATCAAGTTTCTATTTACACGGGAATTTGGCTACCTGGGTTTACCAGTGGGGTTATTATTTTATCCCCAGGTATCCCTGGTTACCCTTTTAAAGTTAGGGACAAATTTAAGCTTCCATCATCATTAAATGCCAAGCTACATCATTGCCATTACCTTTCATTTCAATATGAACTCCAGTTACTATTGGCAACCAGGGTTACTATCAAACCAAATTCCACTGTTTGTAGTAATTGGTGTCCACCTCAGTACTAACATCTTTGCCATATACTTTATTTTTATTCTACAAATTCAACTTTGGTATCTCGTTTCTCTTTTGGGCAATCATAAAACCAAAGCTCTCATCCCTTGCCTAAGAGTTTGAAGTTATCTCCAGGGAGGTTTTACATGCTATACCACAATTACAAACCTATCTTGCTTCCCACCAAAATCCCAACAACCTTCCAGGCAGGCAAATCATTGGTTTCTATATATATTTGAAATTAGTTGTTGTTTTTCATCATCCACCCTCCTAAATAGTTTTGCCTTATTAGTATTAGTTTTCAAAAAAGACAGAAATAAATACAATGCCTCAATTTGTTATAACATTTAGGTATACTGCCTCAAGAGGACAGCTTGTCAACATGCTTATTTTAGGCTTGGCTGCCTACCACATCCTGCACCCAGCCTCGTGGCAATTTTCTACATTCATCCCTGCTTCTTACCATTCTCCAGGTTTTTACTACAACTTAGCTTGGGGATTGGCTCTCTCTTTTACCACCTTCACTGAAGACTTGGCTTCATTCCATCTAATTCAGGGGCCTGCCTTGCTTAACTACTTCTTTAAATTATTGGTTTCTAAAATACTCATCACAGGATCTGTTATTAAGTTTCCACCAGTGGTTTAACATACAAGGCTCTTCCCTAATTCATCTAATAATCCAAATCTGGCTTGCATTGCTAGGGAAGTTTCCATAACTTAGCATTCACAGGTTATCACAATATTGCACTCAGATAGTTAGTTGCTTTAGCTAAATCCCTCATCACCCTCAGTAGTTTCAATTGGTCACCACCAGCCTTGCTCTTTGTTGGTTTATCACTTAGTTATTCTGGTTACTTCTAACAAGGGGCTGTCATCTCTCACATTGAGTCCCCATGCCGCCAATTCCACACAATTGCTTTTCTAGTCGCTCATACCACAATTCAACAGTCATACCTTATCTGCAGGGAATTTTATATTTACTAAATTCAACATAATACACATACGTTATATAGTAGGGTTTATCTTCCCCTACTCATTCCCCTAAGTATCTCTGATAATATAGTTAGTCATTGTTTATATATTGCTATCGATCTAATGTCACGAGTAAACCACAATCACAAACTACCAGCTCTATCTACTGAGAGCATATCTAAAACCATTAGTATGTCTACATAGGCTTACGTTATAAAACCGAAGCTTTCATAAGGGAATAAACATGCCTTCCACCATCAAAACCTCTCCTTATCATCGCTAAGTTCCCAGCTCCCATGGCTTTACTCACTTTAAGAGTACTCTGACAAACTCCAGCCTGGCATCGCCATCAAACAGTCTAAGCGTTATTCATATTAGCTCTGCCTTGAGCAATTTCATACCCTTGTAAGAGCTCACATTCTTCCAGCCAAAGCCTGGCCAGCGCTCTACTGCCATCATCTTCTCGGTTAACGGCTTCATGGATACCTGCCACCAGTTTCAGCTCTTCCAGATAGTTGCAAGCTTTCTTTCAGCTCATGCCTCTCTAACCACATCTCAGCCTCTTATCCAACCATGATCACTCTCTGATCACTTCGCTTCTACTCATCACATGTATAATCAAGTCATAGGCATGCCTCAATCTTTAATGCACGATTAAAGCTCTCTGCCTTTCCTCCCTCTCACAAACGGCACACCATACACTATAAAACTGTTGCCTCTTTCACTCCCAACAGCTCATTGCCATATCTATCTTTTAGCTTTCATACTTCCATATTTGGGTGATAAAGACAATAGCTTTTGTTAGGCTCCTACCCCTCCTGTAATTTCATATAGTAAAACCGTCGCCTCCTCATTCTAGCTTTCAACCATCAAATATGAATTTACTGCCTCATGTAACTCAGCAGCTCTAAATCTCCTAACTATTAGCTTGTCAACAGAGTCTTTTGCATCCTGCTACATCTTAGTTTGCATCAAAGCTGCTGCTCTCAGCTCTTAAGAACGGGCTCCTCTCAGGTCTGCACATCAACTGGCAGAAGACAGCCTCACCGGCAGTAGTTATCAATCGAAACAACAATGCCACTGGTACCCGGTTAGTTTCAGTCATTCTTAAATAGATTTCAACATTCAGTTAGTTTTCAGAGAATACCACAAGTGGCTGGCCCAATTCGGTTTCACATTTTCGCTGCCTGCGCTTCACCACCAATCATATTTTGGGTTACGCCCCTACAAAAGACGCTACCCAAATATGCAGTGTTACAGGTGCATACCGCTTTAGCTTGCGCCATAGCACTGGCACACAGAAGAAATTAGCTTCATCAGGCGTGCTACTATTGGCAATAACGCCCATTAGCTATCCACATAACCCACCAACACCAAAAATCACTGGGTGTTAGCCTCATGCTATCGAAACACAGCTTACAACTTCATCAGCTGTTTTAAAACCTTCATTTTGGCAGCTTAACTGGCTTCTGCAAATTGCGTTATAACATCACCCAATGGAGAAGCTTCTGCCTCACAACCTTGGGGAAGAAGGTCCAAATATGCAACTACTGAAGAGGGCTGCTTGCTAAAACCATATTGGCTTAATTAGCGCAATGTATATTTGTAACGGGGCTTGAGCTTACATACCCATGCAGAAGAATAATGGTGGCTTCCAACAACCACCAATATTCCTGCTTGTTGCTAGCAGTGCCTCTATCAGCCTCCACTTTTGGATTGATGCCCATCTTTTCAAAAAGTTCATCTTCTGAAATACCCCATTTACCACAACCACCTCCAAATTCCTGCCAGGGTTTTCTACCCAAAATCAACACTTCCAGCCTTCTTACCACTCATTAGTTTTCATTCATAAAAATCCTAATTCTTCAACTTTATAATATCATTTTATTTTCTTCCATAACTTCTTTCTCTTATTTATGAATATTTAATTACCTCATTTGCCTCTTCATTCATAAAAACTTGTTTCTAGCTACTTTATAATATCTATTTTATTTTCTTCCATAACTTCTTTTCTCTTATTTGATGAGTACTTGAATTACCTCATTTGCCTCTTCTGCTGGGCTACACAAGTCAAGGGTTCTGTATCTTATACTGAAGACCTTGTTGGATTTTAACTTCATCAGAAACTGTAGAAGTTCCCCAATCAATCTTCATTCCCTTATTATTAAAGCCTGCCAGACGCAGTTCTAGAGAATAAGTTGGCTCTAATACATAGCTTTACCAACTCCCAAACCCATTTTGCTAGGGTTGTTATTTCATATTCCAGCATTTCTCATACAACAGCCCCTTAGTTAGTTAGTTTTAGTTTTAATTCATACTCATCTGATAACCAGTTAACTACCCCATCCTTCATACCCTCTTTAACACATGCTTTTGGGGTTATTAGTTTATGGTATATAATCTGGGTCTCACAGTTTTTTATACTCATTTGTTTTTTGGCTTTCTGCATCTTAGTTTTATAAACCCACCATACCACAAATCTCCATGGTTTTTGGTTTAATCTTCATATCATTCTAAATTTAATTCAAAAATATAAATAAATCTACAGGCTTCATCACAATACAACATACCAACATAAAAATAGTTTTTAGTTTGTTTTACGCAATCTTGTTGCTTAACAAAGAAATTTATATTCTTTTGGTAAGGAGCATACACCCCATTTAATTCACGTTTAAACTTGGTGTTTGAGTTTTTTAATAAGAAAGAAGCAAAACCATCAAGTTTTATCATTTGTTACCTTTCTACGGTATATTGCCCCACTCTACAGAGCTTAACAATCATTTTATTAACTAAACCATCTATACCAAAGAGTTATATCTACTCCATCCCTTTGCTAAGAGAAAAGCTTTTCTCTCATCTTGTTTCTCTTCATCATTATTATTAGGGTTTTACAAGAGGAATGAAGCTTAGTTTTAACTTAAACATATCTTGCAATGCAATGCCCATATCATTTACCCATATAAACTTCATTAAAGGTTATCACATCAACACAAAAGTTTTCAACCAATTTAGCCCAACCCTACAAAAGCAATTGTTTATCGCTTATCATCGCCAACCAAACCCCACTAGAAGCAAAATGGGTTAGGTTTTCTCCTCTTTATTAGGCTACCATTCTTTGGGGCTTTTTACGTCCCCAACCCCAACTAAAATTGAAGTACTTTTTCATCTTGTTGTACATCAACACGGGCTTTTTCCTTTCCCAATAGGGTTACATATTGCTTTCCATCATCACCATAAATCATGCTGGTTAGGGCTCTACATCGCCTTTAATTAACTACTCCCTTGAGGTCTTTTACCCATTGCAAAAATTTACCCAAACCATCATCTGCCCAAGCTAGAATTGCTCTATTGACCACAAATCTCTCTCACAACTGAATAATCACTGGCAAGAGTTTCATAGTTTTCAATATCAAGGTCATGGCTAGCATCACCAGTGGCAGTGGCTCACCATCACCCCTGCGTAGCTTGCTTTGCCCCCAAAGAGAGCTACTTTGCTTTCATACCACTACTATCCGCTCTGAATGCATTTGCCCAAGTTATAATCAATTGGTTTCAAAAGGCATACCTCCCGCAAATGACATCTCACCTGTTTAGCAGAAATTACCAACTCCATAGAGACTAAGTAGGTTAGCCTCCACCAGTCGAGTAGTAAATGAAGAAGCTTCAAATTTAAAGTTAGCCTACTCCAACTACTGCTGCCCGCCAATCACCAAAAGGTAGTCTCCAATCACCAGTTTTCAGGAAAGCTTGGTCATTCAACAAAGTACTGCTATCAAATCTCTATCATAGGGTGTTAACCGTTATTCACCAGTTTCTTACCGCTTTATAATGAATTTTGGTGTTACCAGAATAGTTTTTGCAACATGTAATCTCAATCTCTTGTCACTTTTTTAAAAGTTGGTTATCCAGAAAATGCTATCTTTGCTTAAGTACAACACAAATCAAAGAAGAAATACATAAATCACCCTGCAATACCTGCCTGACAAATTCTCCAAAATGGTATTGAAACGTTGAGTAACAATAAAATTATACAAAATCATTTTTAAATGAAGAAGTTTCAACCTTTACCTTTCCCTTACTGTTATCACATAACAGGGGGCAGACAAAAAAAACATCTACTGCTAACCCTTAGGGGGTTTGGCAACTCTTCAGTTTAGTTTCTAGTTTTCTAAGTAGCTTTGCCATATCTAAAGTTTATATATTATTTAAATTGCTCAGTCACTCATCCTAGGGCTTTACCTCTGGCAGTTGTGTGTTATTACCCAATTTGCAATTAAAATCCTTTATTCTGGTTGTGGCAAATAGCCTCCCATATCAATAGGCTATTGTGAGTACTATTTGCCATAAACGTATAATGTGGCAACCTTGCAACTTTCAGTTTACTGACCTTCACAAATTGCTTAAGAAGTACTTATTCCAAATCATTTAATTTGAAGTTAACAGGCAAGAATTCTCCTTGGCTAAAACAGACTTTGTTTCAACTTATCTTCTTCAAAACAATTTAAACTAGTAAATCTTATTATTGACAACTGACTTTGCCTTACATATAATCGGTAGTTTATTTTGCTTATCATCATAACTGATATTTTACCTGCTTCAACTTTTCTAGTCACTTTCCTCTGCTTTTTAAAAGGCTTTCTGGTATACATGTATCTGGCTTCATTAACAGTTTAGCTCCTGTAATCAACCTCGAGGGGTTTTTGCAATCCCTGGTCAGTACAAATAGCCAAACTTGGGAGTCACACAACAAGGCTCTCCATGCCTTCATACTTATGGGACTTTCAATCTTACCTTCAACCAACAACGCCTCTAATAAATTTTGTTTTACTTATCCGCAAACATTCAACCTTATACCCTTTTTATCAACGTGGTCGAGGCAACATCCAAATATACTTAGATATATATGAATAGTTTATATAATGCAGATAAATATATATATATCGTATATTATATATATATATTTCATACACTTAGGTAAACTTCATATATAAGTACTTTATATATAAGTTTAAACTCAGGCTTTTTTATTATTTGCCTTTTAAGTTACATTCCTTAAACCAATAACCTATTTCCCCTACTGCCCCTTTGGCAATTGTATACCTTGCCTTGTTGAAAGTTTGTTAATGGTTAATCCTTAAAATCACCAGGTTATCACCATTCTGAGGTTAAACTTTAATTTATCAATCCCATAATTGCCTTGTTTTCATTCCTGGTAGTTTGCATCATCTAAAATTGCCTATCTGTAGGGTTTAGTTTTTAATGGTAGAATTTTATCATACTCTAATCGATATACTCCTGGAAGTTACTCATCTTGCAGTTTTAAGTTTAATTTCTTTTTCATCCCAAATTCTAAACCCAGAAATTTGTTATCTTTTGCCAATGTTATATTCTTTTCTGGGAGCTCAAGAGTTCATACATTAGTTTTACCATATAAAACGGGGAATTCATTTAGTCATTATTTTCCTTGGGGGAGTGGTTGGCTTTGTTAGGGGCTTCTAGTTACTCGTTATTTTTAATACTTAAATACTATCAAAGTTATTCAAATATTTCTTACCAAGTTTGTTACCTGGCCGGCATACCTCAGCAAAATTTAGCTTCAATGTTAGCCTGAACCTTTCATAAAATGTTTTACATTTTCATAGTTTTTATATATTCTTTGGGGTTAAAGAAGCCAAACGGGGTGTTGTTTTCAACAGTAAATATCTTAGTTTTACATGCAGGTTGAATTACTAGGGGTCTGTATTTATTCTCTGGGCTGCCCACCCTTTACTTTAAATTTCACAATAGAGTATGCCCAATAGCCTACTAGTTTATGAGCTCATTTTACAAATCTGTTTCATCATCTTTATAAATATGGGTTATACCACCAAGCTTCAATTTCACTGCTCTAAGTTCTTTAGTTATATAAAAAATACCAGTTTTCTATTGTTTATCAAATTTTCTAAAGAAAAAGGATGCCTGCACCAGCAGACACCCCTAATACTTTTAATTTTTTCATTTCTTGTAGTCTTCTCAATTTATTTACTTAACTAAGTTAAATGATTTTTACGGTCTTCTTGGTTAACTCAGGGGTACTTATCACTGGCTGCTGGTTTTCTTTTCAAACTTACATCATGATATCTTTCATTCTGTTTATCCCATTTGGCAAAACACAGAATGAGAAGATATTCGATAATATACCAAAGGTAGAAGAGACCAAAACAGAGAACTACTACCCACCAGAAGGATATATCGAATAATACCCAGAGTATGATACCAAGTATCAAACCGACTATACTACACTCAATCTGTTGTACCTGATGATTTTCTCATGGTTGGATATCATCCGGTTACACCTCCTCTACTCTATGCTTGAAAAAAGAGTTGTACAACATGGTTATTGCCTTGTAACTGGGGAAAAGGAATACTTTTGCTACCCAGCTGTTAAAATGACATCTTTTCATAATTTATCTTTGTTTTGTTATTTCTTAACTTTTTAATCATACATTCTTACATACCCAAATTATTATACTTTCTTGGTTAAAGCTTAGTTTTGTTTTTGCTTTAGCTCTTTCAAACAAACTAGTTTATTCATAAATAAAACATAGCCTACCAAGCTTTCATATTCTAGCATCTTGTAACAAAATTGGGCTATCTTTACATCCACAAGCATATGGTTTGCCTTACAATTTAAATATACCCCAACTGATTAAATTTCAATGCACATTCCCCATCAATTTCTTTTATTTAATTACTCTCTTATACCAGTACACCTCCCAAATACTTTTCATTTATCCCATTTAGGGAAGAAAATCGTAGAATATCTCTTGCAAGAAAGTTTAAATCTCTGCCTGTCAGAATTTCTTATACTTCTTTTACATAACAAACCTCAAAGAGAATTTACTTACCAACCATTTAAACCCGCCTCTACTGGTTAGTTTTCCACCAATTAAATAGTTTTTCAATAGGTTAGTTTCTAAACCCAGTTAATACAGTGTTTTTTAATCATTTCATTTGTTAGTTTATCCATAACTTATCAGTTTTAATGGTTCAATTTTAGTAACAAAAGTATTGCTTATAACCCATTTTCAATATGTTTCGAGGTTCTATTATCATATATAACTTATAAAATAATGCAATATGGGGCTATAAAAATGAGTTGAAGTTAAGAGTATTGTTTCCACAATTTAGGGATTTATAAACTCGAAATCCCTCAACTTATGGTTATAAAACAAATTTAATTTTCACGCTGTTTTTTACCTAATCATTAGTTTTATAAGTATTTTTGAGGGTTAAAAATTGTTAATTACCCAGGCTATTCTCACTGAATAACCAAAATTCCCAAATATTTTAAATGCCTGCCCTTTTTTGGTTATTTACCAAACTAAACTCCAACCAGTTAAACACCTAGTTTATTTGAGGTGAGGGAGTTTTCATTATCCGCTATAACAACATCAGCCACCAAGGTTACTCACATACCAGGTAACATCTATAAAGTTTTAAAGTTAAACGAATAATTCTATCTCCAATAATACAAAAATGCTAGGTTGTCAAGAATGCCTATGAATTTATTAAAAATATGATTGATAATGCAATAAATAAGAAATAATTTCGTATATTTGCATAAAGAAAAATTCTTAATAAATAAAGATATGAAAAAAGAAAAGAAAGAAATCAAAAAAGTTTTCTTCACCTTATCTGGTACCCTCATTGAGGGGAAGTTTACAGTTAATCTGGTTGGCGTGTTGGCTCAGCAATGCCCAGCAAATCAGTTGTAAGCCTGCAAGTAACCTTAGTCTTGGTATACATACCCAGGTAATATGGTAAAGCCATTTTTATCATAAAACGTGAAAGTAGTTATTCCTGCATATAAGTACTTCATTTCTCACCAAGAAACATAATTACTTTGGATAGATGAGGGTTTAGCAATACAGAGCTTTGATATGATGGTTGAACTTTTGATAAGAAGCTTACCAAGATTATTAACAAATACTTCAAAGAACAATGATGACTACGGTATTAGCGATAATTTACTTGGTATGTTTGCCATTCACGGTATTTTTTGTAAGGGCTTGCTTGGATTATTTACCCTATACTCACAAAATACACTCTCTTATTCTATTCATATGGTATGGATAGTTATTACCTCTATTCCCCATTTACTTACAATCAAGTTACCCAAAAAATATAGATTACTATGAGGGCTAGGACTTTTTTAACTACAGAGGGTTAATTATGCTGAATTATCAATGCAAGGTTGGGGTTCTTCTCCTACCTAAGCTCCCCAGTTTGTTTAATAATCTTCCTCGTATTCTTACCTTTCTATGTATTTCATAAATACAGTTCTAGAGAAGAGGATAAAAAATACGAGGAAGAACATCCAGAAATACTAAAAGTAGATTCTTATATTACCTGCTGGTATCCATGGTCATAGGATATTCTGCTTGCATATACACTGCTCTTATATTCTGGGTAATTGCTTTTATAATTAGTATTATTCAATACAGTTATTGTTTGTTTACCCAAAAAAAAAAAAGAGCCAACCCAACTAAAAATTCAAATCTAATATATTTTTTAGTGGGGTTAAACCTACTAGTTATAGTTATCACTGCTAGTTAGGGGGGTTAAACTTTTTATAGAATATAACTCAACCAGCTTGCTTTTAAGTAGCAGTTATAATTACTTTAATAAATTGTTTAGTTTAGCTCAAAGTTATTACCATTCTTACCGGCAAGAAAGAAATTACAAATTTCAAATTTCCTGAATAAGAGTTTAGTTAAATATAGCATTAATAGTTATATCTATTTTATTTACTATCAAATTCTTATTATCTCTGCTTACCATCATTCCATATCCACCTCGTTTACCAATATTATTAGTTACTAAAAAAAAAAGTTAATTATTTTACCCAGTTAGGGTTTAAAAAAACGTTATTTCCCAATATTCTTTTCTTGAAGAAGTTTAGGCTTTTATTTTTATTACCAGGGTTCATTTTGTGTTATTATACAAAGTTTGTGGGTTACCGCTCATCTTGCGCAGTAACCTAATACTATTAAGCATTACTTTTAAGCTCTTCCTCCAGGGAATATAGCCTGGGGTTATTATGCCAATAGGGACAACCAACTTCATAACCCCACAATTTGCCATTTACATACTTATTTTTTTTGTTATTGCCCATCTCCTCAGTTTTCCTGGGCCTTTTTCTGCATATACATCTTGGGTAGATCTCCCCCCCAAGAACTTTATTTTCCATAATGTATAATGTTTTTAGATTGATACTGTTCCTCCTGCACTTGGTACTATAAATACCCCCACTGATATCCAGGTAGCACCTGATTTAGTATATACAGCTACTTTATCTCCAGTTAATACATTCTATCTTAAGAAACCAGGTCTAGTTTCAATATTATAATGGAATCTTCAGAAAGTTAGGCCAACAGCCTGTTAAATTCTATATATACCCCTGATTGAAGATGATGAATTCTGTGGCTCTAGCTGCCTTGCCAAAGAGATAGTAGCCTGTATCTATGAAGAATCCAGATGCACAAAGGTTTTCTAGTTTATGTTATACTAAGTTTTATATCCCCAATAGTTTAGTATAGCATACCCTAACGGGTTATCTCCAGCCTTTTGGCTACTACAAAGCTAAATTGTGGGCAACATAATAGCTTTCTGGGTATATCCACTAAGTCTAACGGGCAGTATGATTTGCCTCCGAAGCTAAAATTTTGCAGGGCTTTGGCTGCCCTAAAAGTTATTTGCCCCTGGTACCTCTTTACGTGGTTACTTGGGAAATTACATGCCAACCTGGACATTTGAAAAAGTGTGACAAAGTTTTATTTGTCCCTTGCGTTTTCTAATTATCTATTAAATGATTGTTTAAATTTTCTCTAAATTGTTCGTTTTAAACAATAACATAAGTATAGTAAAAAAGTTTTAAAAAGAAAATTTTTTATAAATTGTATATTCAACTTCATTTAAATAGTTCATGCTTATTTGTTCAATTAATAGAAATTGCTCTATTAATTAATTGAAAAGTTTGCACGTCAATAATAGTAGATATTATCCATGATTTGATTTTAAAAGAATATAAACGTCATCAGGGCTTACCACCACCACAACAAGGGGTGTTACTCATCACAGGCTAGTTATGCCCCAATATGGGGTATTTTGGCTTTGGTTGGTTAAAAAATGGTGTTATTTGCCCTGGGTTACCCCCTTATTTATTAAGTTGAAAAAGGGTTACTAAAAAAGGAGTTATGGTTTACATGTTAAATTTGACATTTGAAAATAAAAAGTAAGGACAAAGTTTTATTTGTCCCTTTGTTTTCTAATTATCTATTAAATGATTGTTTAAATTTTCTAAATTGTTCGTTTAAACAATAACATAAGTATAGTAAAAAAGTTTTAAAAGAAAATTTTTTATAAATTGTATATTCAACTTCATTTAAATAGTTCATGCTTATTTGTTCAATTAATAGAAATTGCTCTATATTAATTAATTGAAAAGTTTGCACGTCAATAATAGTAGATATTATTCTATGATTTGATTTTAAAAGAATATAAACTACATATAAAGCACTAACAAAAACAGCTAATAAGATAACAAACAAAATTAATAACATAATAATTTTATTTTTATGATAGGGAGTAAATTTACTCCCTATCTGATTAATACTTTATTTGATGGATTTTTTTACAATCTCAAGCCCTTTTATTAATATCTCTTTCTTTTCTTCTTTTGTGTTTTCGCTTGCAATCGAAGAAAAAGAAAAGTCATTTATAACATAAACTTGTTTATAAAAATCTATAAATCCGTCAATTAGTTTTTTATCTGCATTTGTTGCAATAGTTGAAAGAAAATTGAAAGTAACATTCTAAATTTTTTCTCAAAGATTTCATTTGCTTTTCGTTTGCTCCCAAAAACAATTCTTTTTTATAAATCTCTGTTTTTGTCCCTAAAGCTGTTTTAAAAAGTCCTTGATTTTTTTCTCTGACTGATCTTAAAACGTCTAAAGCTATTAAACTATTTGCTTTACTGTTTACACTTGCTTTTTCTACATTCACTTTGTTAATTTGATTTTTCATAATTAAATTGCTTGAAAGTTTTATTATTTATTATTTTTATTACCTTTTCAAATAGACTTTCAAGACTTTTTAAACTATTTTAATAAGGTATTATTTCTTTTTTTTCTATGCAAATATAAGAACTATTTTTTAATCTACAAAATTTTTAGAAAATTATTTTCTTAAAAAGTTTTAAATAAAATCTTTCAAATATCTTTTGTTTTTCTCACATTGCAAAGATACGGACTTTATTTTAATATACAAACATTTTCAAGAAAATTTTTGAGAAAATGAATATTTTTATTTTCAAAATTATTTTTGTGAAAAATCTATAAATTCAATAGTTAGTTGCTTTGCTGCTACGGGCCATTCCATGGTTAATAGCTTGGGCTAGCACATTTGGCTTTTGATGGGCTCAATAGGATAGTGGCTTCAAGCTGCTCATCATGGGCCTCCTGCCATAAGGCATCGGCTGCCATCTCTTGCCTCAAATAAAGATGTTTTACTTTGAGTCATATCTCTCAAGGTGATGCCATTGGCCTAGTGTCTAGTTAGCCCATTTAGGCTAAACGCACATGAGCAAGGTTTAGTAGTATAGGCCCTTATGGCTTCAGCTTTTTACCCATGGGAGCATATCAGCCCAGTCAGCCTAATTTTGAATATCACATAGCTGCTTCAGTCTAATATAAGCATAATTTAAGAGTTACCGTCATAGTGTCTCATTAGCATGCTATCCAGTTTCTTCCCATTATAGCTCATCTATACTCATGCCATGTCTAAGCATAGTTTTATAGTACTCCAAAATATGCTAATACTATGTTCTGAGCTACTGGTACTGTTTGCCTCCCTCTGTCAAGAACTTGTTTTGGCTACTGAGCCAGTGCTCATGGGGGCTCCACTACAATCCCTTTACTAACATATCCTGAGTGTAGCTTCCTGTTATTTCATTTAGGCTGGCTCTCGTACTTACTTCATCTTTATTATTGAAGAGTAATCCTACAAGGTTGATTAGTTATAATTACGATAGCTCCCTTGACTTAGTTATGACGCCTGCTTGAGTCACGATTTGAGTGAGTCTTCCTGACACTCTCGCTCTCTAGCTTCTGGCCCTTCTCAAGTACCTAGGTTGGCTGGTATATTCCTTTTGAGCCTCGACAAATTACTTACTACCACTATTTGGCTCGTCTAGGCTGATGAAAGCCAAATCAGGGGCACTCAGCGCCTTTTTTAAATCATTCATAACATCTATATTAAAAATTGTTAAAATAAAAGTTTATTTCTTTTCTTCTATGCAAAAGCAAGAATAATATATTTTTATGCAATAAATTTAAAGGAGTTCATATTAAAATAAAATTATATGCAAACATAAGAATAATATATTTAATACAAAAAATATTTCTATATTATTTTAAGTTGATTAGCTATTACAAGTATGTGCAAGAATAATACTGCCTTTCAAATTTAAACCATATTCTTTATATACCAAGCATCCCAAGGATATAAGGGGGTTAAGAATATATTTAAATTCAAATCATGGCTTTTCTTTCTAATTCCTCTTATTATCTTTGGGTATTCCCCAATCTTCTATAACTCTTAGTTGGCAATATTCTCACCATAAGGTTTTTTTAGGTTTTCATCACTAGCTAAACATTCAGTTTTTATCATATCTAGGGGTCTCCATCCCAGTGTTTTTCCAAATCTCAAACCCAATATGAATTATCTCTTCACAAATCCCTCAACTCTTCATATTTCAGTTTTAGTTACCCTTTGGTCAAATCCCAACAATATCTAACAAAGTGTCATATATCCTGCTAACCTTTGAATTAGCCTCTATACAATGTACCTGTTACTCAGCAGAAATTACCACTTAGTGTTACTGCTATCCTGCATATTATAGCAATAGGTTTTCATAATACGCAATTTTTAATATTAGTTTGATGCTATTATCCTTTCTCTGTTATTAGCATCGGGGCTGAAGTTACTCATCTTTGTTAAAAGAAGATGCACTAAATTCTTAGTTACTACCAGTTTATTACATTTGCAGCCCTTCCCCAAAAATTCTCATTAACATTAGCTTTGTAGTTTCTGGTTTTAGTTTAGCCTGGAAGTTTAGCTAAGAGCTTTTACGCATTCCTTTAAGCCTTTTGTTAGTAATATACAAATCATTCACTTTGGATAAGCTAACATTTAGTTATAGCTCATTTTAATCATATCCAATCTATTTATCTGAGCTGCTATAAACAATTTGCTTTTAATTGTTTTGTTTTTTACTACTAAACACCCAAATCTCATAATCTCTATATTCTAAAAGCAATCTAATAACTTAGAGTTTTTGGGGGCTACTTGGGGTGTTTTGGGTTAGTTCACCCATGTCAGACCTTATCCTAAAAGCCATTAAACCTCCTCATCTACCCTTTCTATTCTCCCTCCGCTTTTGAGCAAACCCCACATCCCGATTCATGTGCACCTTCTAAAGCAAATTATTTCCACAATTATCGTTTTAGAGTAACTTCATTTAGTTTAGTTTTCAGTTATGTTCTCTACTATAGCTTTATTCTCTACTGCATATATACATGCCCAAATAAAGCATCCATATTAATCTATAGTTATATCTTTTAATACTTCCCACTGCTCACAGTTCATTCGAATTAAGTCCCTGTAGCCATTATCGATATACCCTCGGTGTCTATATAAGTAGATACCCTTTTTCTTACTTCCAAAA
>VOFH01001087.1_pt1 | contig 52415 bp, 67 predicted proteins | sample 5384091 | NCBI WGS metagenome assembly VOFH01 (sample SAMN12384727, study PRJNA508395) | human gut metagenome | isolation source: healthy gut G | host: Homo sapiens
GGCGAATTTGGAGATCTTACCGGCATCTGTAAACTGGGTGAGATCTCCGCCCCGGCCGGGCTCCTGCTCCAGGATTAAGGTCACATACCGGTACAGGAAGGTCACAGCCTGCTCCCGGGTGACGGAGGACTCCGGCGCGAAGCGGATCTCCGTGACGCCCTTGGCCAGGCCCACATCCTGGGCCCAGGCAATGGCCTCCGTGAAGTACCGGTTCTCCGGCACGTCCGTGAAGGATGGCAGCTTCCGTCACCTCCGGCTCCCGCCAGGCGGTACAGGGTGGTCACCAGCATGCCCCGGGTCAGCTTGGAATCCGGCGCAAACCGGTTGTCCGAAACGCCGTTCATCAGCTCATGGGAAATGACATAGTCGGTGTATTCGTGGTACCAGCGGTTGATGTCCAGATCGGAGAAGGCCTGGGAGTCGCAGTGGGCCGGGATGACCTCGCCCGCTTCACAGTCTCGCCGCAGACGGTGCAGACCTCGTCGCCGGTATAGCCGTCTTCCGTGCAGGTGGCTTCCTTGGCATTGCGCAGCTCGGTCTTGTGGCCCAGTGCGGGGATCACCAGCTCCTCGGCGGGAGCTTCTTCAATGCATTGCGCGTCATAGAAGTTCTTTCCACATGCCTCGCAGTGGTAGTATGCAGGGTTGCCCGCCTTGGTGCAGGTGGGATCCTGCGCCTCCACCAGTTCCAACTGGCTGTGCTCACAAATGGGGATGAACATGCCCAGGATCTCTGCGCCGAACCCACCGATCTGGCCGCAGTCTTTCAGCTCTGCCGTTGCCGTATCCACGATGTAAAGCTCAATCTCCTGATCGTACATGGTGTTGAACTGGGCCCAGTAGAGCTTGCCGGAGTTATGGTCGAAGCACATGGACTGCTCCTGGTAGCATTCCGCTGTGGTCTGTCCAATGACGGTGTATTCGCCGGTTTCCAGATCCAGGCTGGCCAACCGGGAGCAGCCGTTGCCGCCATAGCTCAGGCCAATGCCGGCAATCATCACATAAGCGTTGCCGCTCAGATCAATGGCAAATCCGTTCACGTAGTCGTCGGCGCCGGCGGGAGCGCCGGGCAGGATGCCGTCGATGACCCGCGGGGAATCCAGATCCAGGTCGCCCGTTTCCAGGTCGATCTCATACAGGACGCCCAAGTCGTTGATCACATACATGGTCTCCGTGCTGTAATCATAAGACATCTCGGTGGGGTAGAAATTTTCGTCGCTGGTGACATTGACGCTCTTGTACGCAACATCCAGCTCCCCGTGCTGCAGGGCTTCAAAATCCATGGTGAAGTAATAGCCGTTGGAGAGGTAACCGTAGACCGTATCCCCACCAGCTCTGCGCAGAGCACCAAACTATCCTCAGAAACACCATCCTTTGCAGGCATCGGACCGATCTGAGCGACCTCTTCCGGGTGGGTGTCCGTAAAGGTACACCATGTCATAGGTTCCCGGAAATAGGCATCTTTGTCTACAAACTCCAGGAACATAAAGCCGTAGATGTTGACAGGGGTTCATCCGCCGTCACGGTCACAAGGCAGGTGTCTGTGAAGCCGCCGTCCTTGGTGGTCACGGTAATGGTGGCCTCGCCCTGGGAGATGCCGGTGACAATGCCGTTTTCGTCCACCGTGGCGATGCTCTCATCCGAGGAAGCGAAGCTGACCTCCCGGTTGAAGGCCGTATCCGGCAGTACATTCCAGTTTAGGGCAACAGACCGGTAGCCCGGGACGGAAACCGTCTCCTGAATCTCGATGCCGGTGGCTGCCACCGGCGCGGCGACACACATCATCCAGCCAAGCTGTGTCTTCAAAGCGAGAGTCGGACCAGTCCTTGTCATATTCCCCACGTAAGCACATGCTCCCCGGGCTCCAGGGCCATGATGTAAACCGCCCAGTCCAGTTCTCCGGACCACTGCGCCTGGCGCTCGCCGTCTACGTAGAAAACGGAGCAGGTCCATTTCTCTTCGCTGCTGACCTTATAGCGGAAGGTCAAAACCTGGCCCTCCTGGGCATGTACAGTGGTGTTGACGGTGGAGATGGAGGGAGGGAATAGGAGGTGGTGGCATCCACCCCGTGTTGGTGGACTTGGCATACCCATCCTCCGCCACCCAGGGATAGTAGCCGTTGGAGGCTTCTTCGGGCGTGTAGAATTCCAGCTTGCCGCCTTCCACGTTGAGGGCCTCGTCCAGCTCCAGAGAATGGACCGCCGTATAGGCCTGGCAAGGGACCACCTCGACGTCGTCCAGGTATGCCGTATCCTCGCCCTCACTGCCGGAGGCGTCCTTCCCTGATAGATCCAGGTCACCTGGTGGCTACCGGCAGAAACGGGATAAGTAAATGTGGTCCAGTCCACCTCGCCGTACCAGAAGCCGACCATTATCTGGTCCACAAACAGGGCCATGAAATCCGTCTCCGCTTCCTTCTGGCAGCTGACCTTGTAGCGGAAGCGGATGCCCTGACCTTCCTCGAAATATACATCTGTGCTCACCTGGCTCTGGGTCATTGGGCCATAGGGATTCTCCGGGTCGCCATCTTGCCCGGCATTGGTGGATTTCGCGTAATCGCTCTCCACTTCCCATGCATAGATGCCGTAATCGGACATGGCCATGGTTTGGAACTCCAAAGTTCCGCCAAGGACGTTCAACGCTTCATCCAGAGAAGCCGCCGCTGTCGGCTGGAGCGGTTCCACACCGGCAGGCAGGGTGATGAGCTCTGTCCCGCGAGTCTTTGCGGTGGGGACAGACGTAGTTGCTGCCGAAACGGGAATGCCGACGAACAACATCAGCATAGCGATTACGGCAAACACGGCGATGGTCCTTTTCATAAAAGCCTCCTCTTTCTCGTTCGCATCATTACGAACGTTCGTAATGGCTAAATTTTACTCTCTTTTGGCTGCGTTGTCAATAGCTTTCTGCCCAAAAATGGTATAATAGACAAAAGCAATGGGACCACACCGCGTTTGAGAAATTTTGGAGGTATGTTATGATCAACTATGCGCCTATTCCGCTCCTGGAAACCAGCCTGTTCCTGGCGAATCAAGCAACCGGCATGTCCTGGACTTCGTACATGGAGCGAATCGTCGGCAAAGGGGATAATCAACCGCACAACAGCACCCTTGCGTCCTATTCCAATATCCTAACCGAGTTGGAGCGACGGCTTCGCGCCAGCATTACCGTTTCGAACAAAACCGTCCAGACTCTGTTTGCGCCTTTGCACCAGCGGGGAAAGGACCAGCATTACCCTTCCGCCGGCTATGTATGCAGCATTTTGACACGCAGTATGGTGGAAGCGTATGTGAGCTGGGAGGAGACTGCGTTTTTCTCTCGCCTGAGAGAACATATCCAACAGGTGCCGAAGCAGATTCTGGACTTTCTGGACCAGGACGCCTGTAACATGGCCGCAGACTGCACCATCCAGCAATTGTTTTCCAAGATCAACAACAGCGACTTGCCTCAAAACTCCAAACTGATCCTCATCGATTTGGCGCTGAATCCCGAGGGCTACATAGACATGCTGCAAGAAACGATGTTGCCCGTGGTCGCAGAGTTCAAACGGTGCCGGGGCTGATCGCCCCTTTATTGGAGCAATTTCATGCGCGCTACAGCCGGGAGACGGAAACAGCCATTATGGATCGGCTCTGGCCCGGGGACCGAAGCCGGATCCGGCAAGTCTTCATCTATCCCAGCGTGGTATGCAGCAATTACGTCATCTTCGGGTTCAATGCCGATGAAACCGTCCTGTTGAGCAGCATCGGCTCCGTATATGAGTTTTGCGAGAAAACTTTGCCCAAGCCCGCAGCTCCGGCATTCAGCTGACCAAGACCCTAGTCGCTCTCAGCAACCGAAACCGGTTTAATATCCTCACAAAGCTTCTGGACGGCCCCGCCTATGGCCGGGAGCTGGCAAATTTCGTCGGCATCTCTCCCGTTACCATCACCCAGCACATCGGCATTCTCATGGGCGCCGATCTGGTGAGCCTCCATAACGACGGCACAAAGACTTACTATTCTTTGAATACAGAGACGCTTCGCACGTTTATCGACTCGTTTCAGACATACTTTCAATTAAACTAGCCGTGTCGTTTCCGGCACAGAGGCTTTCGTGACCTGCTGAGCAGGTGCAAGCGCCGGGAACAGCGCCGGTTTTCCTGACGCGCCGACCCACTTTTCCCGCTTCTCTGCATTGTCATTTATTTTTTGTATGCGCTCTCTCAATCGCCTGTCCCCGTATGCGGAAAATCCCTGGGAGATCCCGGGGATTTTCCGCATCACAGAAAGGAGAAGCATGAGGAAGCGATCAGAAATCTTGAGAAAGAATCGTCAGGAACTTTGCCATTTGCGCCCGGGTTACGGACTTTTGGGGACCGACCGTCCCGTCGCCGTAGCCCTCCAGGAAACCTTCTGCCGTCGCCCAGGCCATGGGCTCCTCGGCGAATTTGGAGATCTTTCCGGCGTCTGTAAACTGGGTGAGATCTCCGCCCCGGCCGGGCTCCTGCTCCAGGATCAAGGTCACATACCGGTACAGGAAGGTCACAGCCTGCTCCCGGGTGACGGAGGACTCCGGCGCGAAGCGGGTCTCTGTCACACCCTTGGCCAGACCCACGTCCTGGGCCCAGGCAATGGCCTGCGTGAAGTACCGGTTTTCCGGCACGTCCGTGAAGGAAGAAAGCTCCGTCACCTCCGGCTCTCCCGCCAGGCGGTACAGGGTGGTCACCAGCATGCCCCGGGTCAGCTTGGAATCCGGCGCAAACCGGTTGTCCGAGACGCCGTTCATCAGCTCATGGAAATGACATAGTCGGTGTATTCGTGGTACCAGCGATTGATGTTCAGATCCGTAAAGACGGCAGAGGGGCACTCGATGGCGGGGATGGCCTCGCCCTTTTTCAAAATCTCCCCGCAGACGGCGCAGACCTCGTCACCGGTGTAGCCGTCTTCCGTGCAGGTGGGCTCCTTGGCGTTGCGCAGCTCGGTCTTGTGACCGGTAGCGGGAAGAATCAGCTCCTCCCAGGTGGTCTCCTCAATACAATCTGCATCCTTGAAGTACTTGCCGCAGTCGGACAGTGGTAGTAGGCGGCATGGCCGTCGTTGGTACAAGTGGGGGCCTCCTCCTCCACGGCAAGGATCTCCGTATGCCTGCACAGGGGATGAACATACCCAGGACGCCTGCGCCGTGTTCGCCGATCTGGCCGCAATCCGTCAGCTCCGCCGTTTGCGTATCGACGATGTACAGATTCATTTCATCCGGCAAATATGGACTGCACCCCTGCGCCCAATAGAGCTTGCCGGTGTTGCGGTCGAAACACATGGTCTGCTCCTGGAACGCTTTTGCTGTGGTCTGTCCAATGACGGTGTATTCGCCGGTTTCCAGATCCAGGCTGGCCAGCCGGGAGCAGCCGTTGCCGCCCCATTGTGCGCCCATACCGGCGAGCATCCATAAGCATTGCCGTCCAGATCAATGGAAAAGCCCAGGATATAGTCCATGTCGTATACGCTGTCGTCTGCGTCGGGGATCTCACCGTAAATTTGACGGCCGGAATCCGGATCCAGCTCACCCGTTTCCAAGTCCACTTCATACAGCTCCTGCAGGAAGCTAATCACATACATCTTCCCTGTGCTGTAATCATAAGACATCTCCGTGGGGTAGAATTGGTACATATCATAAGTCTGCTTGTACTCCACCTGAACTTCTCCCCGTTGCAGCGCCTCAAAATCCATGGTGAAGAACCGGCCGTCGTAGGTGTAGCCGTACACGGTGTCGTCCACCAGCTCGGCGCACGTAACAAAGACCCAATTGTCATCGGTGGAATCCGGCATCAACCCAATCTCCTGGGCGGCGCTTGGATTGGTGTCCTGGAAGGTATACCAGTGGGATTTGCTCTGCCACGCGGGAAGTCCATCCAGCATTCCCGCCGACAAATATTTTACAAAGCCATAGAGATTCACCGGCTTCTCATCGTCTGGGGTGGAAACCGGAGACGCGGTTGTCGCCGGGTCTGCTGTTTCTCCCTCTGCCGGCAGCGAAAGAAGCTCCGGCTGGGCGGCAGGCGCGCTGTCCTCTCCTGCGGAGGAAGAAGACGCTCCCCAAAGGGGAGACAGGCCGGCTGCCGAAGCGGGCGAGGCGACGGCCGACACCAGCAGAACGAGCACAGCCAGTAATGCGATGGTTCTTTTCATAGTAATACCTCCTATTTTCTGTACTGCTCAGTTCGTAATTTTACGAACACATCTGTGATTCAAATTTTACCTTACATTTTCGTCGTTGTCAATAGACATTTTGAAAAAAAGCTGCTATAATTTGGGAACAACACACAAGACGTCCGCCGCCTGCGCCGTAGGGAGGTACCTTATGATTCGTTACGAGCCGATTCCGCTGCTGGAAGCCACGCTATTTCTTGCAAACTGGGCAGCCCAAATTTCCTGGAACACCGACATAGAAAAGACCTTCGGCTTCTGCAGCAAATCTACCAAGCAGACACTGGAGGAGTACTCTCGCATTTTAACCGAGCTGGAACGCAGACTCGCCGCCGGCATCACCGTTCCGGAGTCAACCGTGCAGACGCTGTTTGCCCCCCTGCATCCCAGTGACAAAAAGGCAAACCATCCCTCTGACGATTATCTCTGCCACTTGCTGCTGCCGGGAGAGGTGGAAGCCTACGTAGAATGGGCGGAGGATGTTTTTTCCATAACCTGCGAAAGGATATTTCCAACATCCCGAAGCGAATTTCCGGCTTTCTAAAGGCGGATTCCCAGGAATGCGAAAACGACATCTGCATCCAGGAGCTATTTGCCATGATCAAGGGCAGCGATTTGCCCCAGAGCGCGAAGCTGACCCTAATTGACCTGGCGCTCAATCCCGACAGCTACATTGACATGCTTCAAGAAACCCTATCTCCTGTCGCCGAAGCGTTCCGGCAGTGCCGGAGTCTGGTGGAGCCGCTTCTGGAGGAATTCCGCGCCTCCTGTCCGGAGGACGAAGCCACGATGCTGGGGCAACTCACGTTCTTAGACCAATCTAAAATTCAAACGGCCGTCATCTGTCCCAGCGTTGTGTATAGCGGGTATTCCCTTGTAGCGTTGAACCGGGATCAAACGGTGCTCCCTTTTCTGCGTGGGCTCCCTGTACAAATTTTTAAAAGATCATTTTCTCTCTCCCAGGGCATAGACGTCCGCCTCACTCAGGTGCTCACCGCCCTGGGCAACCAAAAACCGCTTCAACATCGCGACCAAACTGTTGGACGGCCCCGCCTATGGACGGGAGCTGGCAAACCATCTGGGAATTTCCCCGGTCACCATCTCTCAGCACATTAGCATTCTCATGAGCGCCAATCTGGTCACCGTGCACAACGATGGAAAACGCGCGTACTACTCCCTCAATACAGACGAGCTGGACCGCTTTCTTGACCTCTTTAAAAAGTATTTTAGACGGGATTAGGATTTCCCAGAGAGCCGAATCCGGTCGGCAAATTTCCTGCGGGAACGGAACTGCACGCTCACCGCCTGCGCCTTTCCAACCCGGAAACATCCCCGGCCGAGATGAGGAGTCCGCCTGTGGCAGCAAGCCGGCGGTACCATACGGGGAGGTTCCTTGCCCGGATCCTCTGAGGGCGGCCTCATGCCGGCACACGCAGGGTTTTCCAGGGAAATACGGAACTGCACCTTGAAAGAACGGGAAGTTTTGGTATAATGGACAGGAACGCAGGAACACCGGCGGCCGGGGAGGAAGAAGGATGGCAAAACTCTATTTTAAATACGGGGCCATGGGCTCGTCCAAGACGGCGCAGGCGCTGATCACCAAGTATAACTATGAGGAAAACGGACTGCAGGTCTGGCTCTTAAAGCCCAGCGCCGATATGCGGGACGGGGCGCAGATTCTGCGCAGCCGCATCGGCCTGGAGGCGAGAGTGGAAATCATAGGACCCTCGGAGGACATTTATACTTGCTTCCGGGAGCGGAAGCAGGGCAGCTGCGATGTCATCATTGTGGACGAATGCCAGTTTTTGGAGCCGGAGCAGGTGGACCAGCTTCGGGCGATTGTAGACGACTACAATTTGCCGGTGATGTGCTTTTGGCCTGCGGACGGATTTCCAGTGCCGTCTGTTCGGCGGCAGCCGCCGCCTCATGGAGGTGGCGGATACCATTCTGGAAATCAAAACCATTTGCGACTGCGGGGCCAAGGCGACGGTCAACGCCCGGGTGGATGCGGACGGATACATTGTGACGCAAGGGCAGCAGCTTCTGCTGGGAGGCAACGACAGCTACGTCGCCATGTGCCACAAGTGCTGGGTCCGGGGATTCGGGAGCGCCGGAAGATGAAGCTCCACGGCAGCGGAGAGACGCTGGACTCCTAAAATCGGCAGACTATAATTTTAGAAAGTGGGAATGGATGATGAACGTACAAGAAATTCTTTCCAAATGTGACCATACGCTGTTGACGCAGACGGCGACCTGGGAGGAAATCCGGGCCATTTGCGACGACGGAATGCAGTACCATACCGCCTCGGTTTGCATTCCCGCCGCCTACGTGCGGCAGGCCAAGGCTTATGTGGGGGAGCGGCTTCCGATTTGTACAGTGATCGGCTTTCCCAACGGCTATGATACCACAGCGGCGAAATGCTTCATGGCGACTGATGCCGTAGAGGGCGGAGCCGATGAGGTGGATATGGTCATTCATCTGGGCTGGGTCAAGGACCGCCGGTACGACCTGGTGGAGCAGGAGATCCGGCAGATCAAAGCGGCTTGCCGGGGGCGGCTGCTGAAGGTCATTGTGGAAACCTGCCTGCTGACCGACGAGGAAAAAATCGAGATGTGTCATGTGGTCACCCAGTCCGGGGCAGACTATATCAAAACCTCCACGGGCTTTTCCAAGGCCGGCGCCACCTTCCACGATGTGGAGCTGTTTGCCGCCCATGTGGGGCCGAATGTGAAAATCAAGGCGGCCGGTGGGATTTCCAGCCTGGAAGATGCAGAAAAATTTCTCCAGTTGGGCGCGTCCCGCCTGGGCACCTCCCGCATTGTCAAATTAGCCAAAGCCATGGGGCTTTAAACGGAAACTGCAGCAAAGGAGCGATTTATGATGAAATATCCGACCCCACACATCAACGCCAAACCCGGTGATTTCGGCAAAACCGTTCTGATGCCCGGGGACCCCCTGCGTTCTCAATTCATTGCCGAGACCTTCCTGGAAAACCCCGTTCTGGTGAACAACGTCCGGGGCGTTCAGGGCTATACCGGGACCTATCGGGGCGTCAAGGTCTCCGTCATGGCCTCGGGCATGGGGATGCCCTCCATCGGCATCTACTCCCATGAGCTTTATAATGTGTTCGGTGTGGAGAACATCCTGCGGGTGGGCTCCGCCGGTGCGCTGCAGGAGCATGTCCGGCTTTACGATCTGGTCCTGGGACAGGGCGCCTGCACCGATTCCAACTGGGCGGCCCAGTTTCACCTGTCGGGCACCTTCGCGCCCATCGGCTCATTTGACCTGCTCACCAAAGCGGTAGAAGCGGCCCGGGAGCTGGGATGCCGGTATCATGTGGGCAACGTCTTGTCTTCCGACGCCTTCTACGGAGACCACGAAGGAGTTCCCAACGGATTGGATGCCAACTACGGCTGGAAGAAAATGGGAATCCTGGCCGTGGAGATGGAGGCGGCCGCCCTGTATATGAACGCGGCCCGGTACGGCAAGGGGGCCCTTTGTATCTGCACGGTCTCCGATCACATCCTCACAGGGGAGGAAACCACGGCCCAGGAGCGCCAGAACGCGTTTACGGACATGATGAAGGTAGCCCTGGAAGTCGCCGTGAAGTCGGAGCGCTGAGCAACCGGGGGATTTGCATCCCGGAACGGAGACATCGGAGGTGAAAGCTGTATGAAGCGGATTTTCTTAATTGTATTGGATTCTTGCGGCGCAGGGGCGATGCCCGATTCCGAAGCGTTTGGGGATGTGGGGGTCCACACCTTACGTTCCTGCGCGGCTTCGAAGGAGCTGCACATCCCCAATCTGGTTCAGGCGGGATTGGGAAATATAGAGGGGCTGTCCTTCTTGGGGAGCGTGGAGCGCCCTGTCGGCGCAGTGGCCCGGTTGGCGGAGGCTTCCATGGGGAAGGACACCACCATCGGCCATTGGGAAATTGCGGGCCTGGTGTCGCCGGAACCCCTGCCGACCTATCCCGAAGGCTTTCCTCGGGAGGTGCTGGATGCGTTTGAGGCCGCGACGGGTCGGGGAATTCTGTGCAACCGGCCCTACTCCGGGACCGAGGTCATCCGGGATTACGGCCAGCGGCAGCGGGAAACCGGCAAATGGATCGTATACCTCTGCAGACTCCGTATTTCAAATTGCAGCCCATGAGCAATGGATTCCCCTGGAGGAGCTGTATGCCGCCTGCCGGAAGGCCCGGGCCATCCTGCAAGGGAAGCACGGCGTCGGCCGGGTGATCGCCCGGCCCTTTGTGGGAGACGCCCAGACCGGATTTACCCGAACGGCCAACCGCCATGACTTTTCTCTGGAGCCGCCGGGAAGACGCTCCTGGATGCGGTGAAAGCGGCTGGTCTGGATTCCATCGCCGTGGGTAAAATCTACGATATTTTTGCCCATCGGGGGTGACGGAGCAGGTCTACACCCAAGGCAATACCGATGGCCTGGCCCAAACGCTGACCTATGCCGACCGGGATTTTCACGGCCTGTGCTTTGTCAATCTGGTGGATTTCGACATGCTCTACGGTCACCGGAGAGATGTGGACGGCTATGCTAGAGCGCTGACGGAGTTTGATGCCTGGCTGCCGGGCTTTGTGAAGAAGCTGGGACCGGAGGATTTGCTTCTGATCACGGCCGACCACGGCTGTGACCCGGCCTATGCCGCGACCACGGATCATACCCGGGAGTATGTGCCTCTGGTGGTTCTAGGTCCCAAGGTAAAGCCCCGGAATTTGGGGACCCGGACCAGCTTCGCGGACATCGCCGCCACTGTGGCGGAGCTGCTGCAGGTAGGGCTGGATACGCCCGGGAAAAGCTTTGCCCGGGAGGTTATTTCGTAGCTTGGGAAAAATTCGGCGGCAGGAGGCGCGCCTGCCGGACGGGCGGTGGGCGCGTGCCGCGGGGAAAGGAGAATCTGCCTGTGAAACCGAAAGAATTGTTGTCGCTGGCTGTAGAGGCGATGGGGCATGCCTACGTGCCTTATTCGGGCTACTGTGTGGGCGCGGCGCTGCTGTGCGCCGACGGATCTGTCTACCAGGGCTGCAACATTGAAAACGCCTCCTATACGCCCACGATTTGCGCCGAGCGGAACGCCTTTTTTAAAGCGGTCTACGACGGAAAGCGGGACTTTTCCGCCATTGCGGTGGTAGGCGGGAAGGACGGAGTCAACTCCGGAATCTTTCCGCCGTGCGGCGTGTGCCGGCAGGTGATGCGGGAGTTTTGCCGGGATGATTTCTGATTTATATGGGCGGCCCGGATGGCTCCTATGAGACGCACACGTTGGCGGAAATGCTGCCCTTCGGTTTTTCCGCCTCGCAGCATATGAAATGACAGAAAATCGGTGAATTTTCCCGGAGATTTTGTAAATTTTTGTAAAGATTTCAAAAACAGGTTGATTTTTTATGAAAGTTTGTGTTAAAAGATAAAGAGCGGTGCGCCTAGGCGCGCATCCTGGAGAATCCCAATATTATTACATATTTGGAGGTCAAGAAAATGAAGAAAATCATTGCGCTGCTGCTGGCAGTGGTGATGGTGGCCTGTCTGTTTGCCGGCTGTCAGGGCGGCGACGGGAGGAGACCAACCCCAGCACAAATTCCACGACCGATGAGGCGACGGACCCCGCCACCGAACCGGCAGGCGACGAAACGGAGCCTGCGGCCGACGATACCACGGACCCGGACTCCACCGGGGCCAAGAAGGTTGCCTTTGTCACCGACGTGGGCAACATCGACGACCACTCCTTCAACCAGTATTCCTATGAAGGCGTGACCAAGTTCTGCGAAGAGAACAACCTGGAGTGCAACTATTATAAGCCCGCCGGAGATACCGATCAGGACCGCATCGACGCCATCAACCAGGCGGTGACCGACGGCTACGGCGTGATTGTAATGGCCGGCTATCTGTTCGGACCTGCCTGCTATACGGTGGCCAGCGAGCATCCCGAGGTTCTGTTCCTGGCGCTGGACGTGACGGAAGGGGACCTGAATGCCGATACCGTTCCCTCCAACATTGCGCTGATCTGCTATCAGGAAGAGCAGGCCGGTTACCTGGCCGGCTATGCGGCTGTGCAGGAAGGCTACAAGGAGCTGGGCTTCCTGGGCGGCATTGACGTCCCCGCCGTCATCCGGTACGGCTATGGCTTCATCCAGGGCGCCGACAAGGCCGCCCAAGAGCTGGGGTGTGACGGACGTGAACATCAAGTACTGGTACTCCGGTTCCTTCGAGGCCAATGATGACATCGCCACCAAGATGGACAACTGGTACGTGGGCGGCACGGAAGTGGTCTTTGCCTGCGGCGGCGGTATCTACCTGTCCTGCCTGTCTGCGGCGGATGCCAACGACGGCAAGATGATTGGCGTGGACGTGGACCAGTCGAACGTCTCGGAGCGGATCATCACTTCTGCCATGAAGGCGCTGTCCAACTCCGTGGTGAAGGCGCTGACCGACGCTTCCGCCAACGGCTGGACTTGGCCGACCGAATACGCCGGTGTTTGCCAGTACCTGGGCGCTGCCGACGATTGCGTGGGCCTGCCCATGGAGACCTCTCAGTTTACCACCTTTACCCAGGAGCAGTATGACGCTCTGTTCCAGTCCATGGCGGACGGCACGCTGGTGGTGGACAACAACAGCGATCCCGATACCAAGCCCGAGACCACCAATGTGACGGTGGATTACCAATAAGCATTTGCAAAAAGGCGCTGCCCGCGGGGCGGCGCCTTTTTTGTAAAACGGGCGGGGAATTTCAGAAATGTTTGCAATCTGGCGGCTTTGTGCGATTTGCATATAAGACCGGACTTTTACAGATGTATATATGGAGTTTTTCCCGGGATTGGAGAATTTTGCTTGACAAACCCCACGACGCCGGATAAAATATGTCTAAATTATTTTAGCTAAAATAATTTAGACTTTGAGACAAAAGGAGTAACCTTATGAAACTGGAAGAACTGCGCGATCTGATTGTGGAGACCCTGGGCTGCGACGCTGGAGAGGTGACGCCGGAGGCCGATCTGAAGGCCGACCTGAAGGCCGATTCTCTGTCTCTGGTAGAGCTGGTGATGGCTCTGGAGGAGGCCACGGGCCTGACCATTGACGACGGCGACATGGCGGACTTGCATACGGTGGGGGACGTTTTGAACTACCTCCAGGCGCATCAGAATTAAAGGCGGGCAATTTGCTCAGGAGGGAATTTCCATGACCAATCAGGAAATCATGGACTTGGTGGCCTGCTTCGACAGGAGCACCGTCAAGACAATGAAGCTGACCTGGGAGGGCTTTGCCCTGGAGCTGACCCGGGACACAGCTGCGGCAGCGCCCGCCGCACCCCTCCCGCCGCTCCGGCGCCGGTGGAAGAGGAGGACTGCGTCGTGACGGCTCCGCTGGTCGGAACATACTATGCCGCGCCCGGTCCGGACCAGCCGCCCTTTGTGCAGGTGGGCGACCGGGTGAAGAAAGGGGAGACTCTGTGCCTCATCGAAGCGATGAAGATGATGAGCGAGGTGGCCGCTCCCTGTGACTGTGAAATTTTGCAGGTTTTGAAGACCAACGGCAGTCTGACAGCCTACGGCGAAACCCTGTTTCGCTATCGAGCATGCTGAGGCGGGTTTTGATCGCCAACCGGGGCGAAATTGCCCTCCGCATCCTCCGGGCCTGCCGGGAGCTGGGGATGGAGACCGTCGCGGTCTATTCCCAGGCCGATGAGGAGGCGCTGCCGGTGCAGCTGGCTACCCAGGCCGTCTGCATCGGTCCGGCCAAAGCGTCGGACAGCTACCTGAATCAGGAGGCCCTGCTCACGGTGGCCCAGGCCACGGGCTGCGATGGGGTACATCCGGGCTATGGATTTTTGTCGGAAAACGCAGAATTTGCCGATGCCTGCGCCCAGCGGGGCCTGACCTTTATCGGCCCCTCCGGAGACGCCATACGGCGGGCGGGAAGTAAGTCTGCGGCCAAGACGCGGATGCAGCAGGCGGGAGTTCCGGTGACGCCCGGCTCCCAGGGACCTGTGGAAAGCGTGGAAGCGGCCCGGGCTGTGGCCGAGTCGGTGGGTTATCCGGTTCTCCTGAAAGCCTCTGCCGGCGGCGGCGGCCGGGGAATCCGCCGGGTGTACGGCCCGGAGGAGCTGCCGGAGGCGTTTGAAAGCGCCCGGGCTGAGGCTGTGGCCTGCTTCGGCAACGGGGAGATGTATCTGGAAAAGCTGATTCTCCGGCCGCGGCATATTGAAGTGCAGATTTTGGCAGACCGGCATGGCCACGTCATCTCTTTGGGAGACCGGGATTGTTCGGTGCAGCGGCGGAATCAGAAGCTTTTGGAGGAGGCGCCTGCCTGGGGCCTGTCTGCAGAGCTGCGAAAGGAAATGGGTCAGGCGGCGGTCCGGGCGGCAAAAGCGGTGGGCTATGAGAATGCCGGGACGGTGGAGTTTCTGTTGGACCCCGACGGCCAGCATTTCTACTTTATGGAGATGAATACGAGAATCCAGGTGGAGCACGGGATTACGGAGCTGGTGACCGGCGTGGATTTGGTGCGGGAGCAGCTGCGGATTGCCTCGGGGCTTCCGCTGTCTGTGACCCAGGAGGAAGTCCGGATCACGGGCCACGCCATGGAGTGCCGCGTCAATGCCGAGGATCCGGCGGCGGACTTCCGTCCGTGTCCCGGCACCGTGGAATTTCTTCATTTTCCAGGGGGGCCCGGCGTGCGGGTGGATTCCTGCCTGTACACCGGCTGCCAGATGCCGCCCTGGTATGATTCCTTGGCGGCTAAGCTGATGGCTTACGCGCCCACCCGCCTGGAGGCGATCCGGAAGCTGCGGCGTTGCTTGGAGGAGTTCATTTTAGAGGGCTTTCCCACCAACGCGGAGCTGACGTACCAAATTTTGTATCACCCGGAGTTTATCCGGGGATGCTGCACCACTGCCTTTTTGGAGGAGCATTTGCCGGAGCTGCTGGAATTTAGGCGCCGGCTGGAGGAAAGGGAGGCCGCAGTATGAACGGAATTTTTGCCCGGCGGCGTGCCAGGCTTTTGTCGATGAAAGCGGTGCGGGAGGCTGGTCCTCCCGCCTCGGCTTGTCCGGGCTGCGGCGCCCAGACAGACCGGGAGGAACTGATCCGGAACATCTGGGTTTGCCCCCGGTGCGGCCATCATTTTCCCCTGGATGCTTATAGCCGCCTGAACTCTGTGCTGGACGCCGGTTCGTTCCGGGAGCTGAATGAAAAGTATTCCCCGGCAGATCCCCTGCATTTTCCCGGCTATCCGGAGAAGTTGAAAAAAACCCAGGAAAAGACCGGCCTGACGGAGGCCGTGGTGACGGCGCTGGGAGCCATCGGCGGGCGCCGCTGTGTGGTCGGCGTTTTGGACTGCCGGTTCTTTATGGGCTCCATGAGCGCGGCGGTGGGGGAGAAGATCACCCTTGCCATTGAGTATGCCGTCCGGAACCGCCTGCCGTTGATTCTGTTCTGTGCCAGTGGCGGAGCCCGGATGCAGGAGGGCATTCTCTCTCTCATGCAGATGGCCAAGACCAGCGCCGCCCTGGGGCGGTTGGCGCAGCGCGGACTTTTCTACGTTTCCGTCCTCACAGATCCGACGACCGGCGGCGTCACCGCCAGCTTCGCGTCTCTGGGGGACGTCATTTTGGCCGAGCCGGGGGCGCTCATCGGCTTTGCCGGTCCCCGGGTCATTCAGCAGACCATCGGCCAGACTCTGCCGGAGGGCTTTCAACGGGCGGAGTACCAGCAGGAGCACGGCTTTGTGGACGCGGTGGTTCCCCGGAGCCAAATGCGCGCGGCGCTGGTTCAGCTCCTGCGGCTTCATGAGAAAGGAGGCCGGGAATGGAAGAATTGACTGCGGCCCAGCATCTGGCCATTGCCAGAGACCCGGCCAGACCCAATGTGAGCGACTATATCCAGGCGTTGTTTACGGACTTTTTTGAGCAGCGGGGCGACCGGCTCTGTGGGGAGGACCCGGCCATTTTGGGCGGCGTGGCCTTATTTCACGGACATCCGGTGACGGTCATCGGTACCCGGAAGGGGAAGACCTTGGAGGAGAACCTGCGCTGCCATTTTGGAATGCCCAGCCCGGAGGGCTACCGGAAAGCCCGCCGCCTGATGGACCAGGCGGAGAAATTCCGCCGTCCCATTATCACCCTGATCGATACCAGCGGCGCGTATCCCGGCCTGGAGGCCGAGGCGCGGGGGCAGGGAGAGGCCATTGCCCAGAATCTTTTGACCATGAGCCGGCTGACCGTCCCGGTGGTTGCGGTGATTCTGGGCGAGGGAAACAGCGGCGGCGCTTTGGCTCTGGCCGTGGCGGACCGGGTGCTGATGCTGGAGCACAGCGTCTATGCCATTTTGTCTCCCGAGGGCTTCGCCTCTATTTTGTGGAAGGATGCCGGCCGCAGCCAGGAGGCGGCGGGCTTGATGAAGCTGACGGCGCCGGAGCTGCTCCGACTGGGCGTCATTGATGAGGTGATCCTGGAGCCGGTCGGCGGCGCCCATTTGGCTCCCACCATTGCGTACCGGGAGGTGGACCAGGCGCTGTTCCGGCACCTGTCCGCTCTCAGCCGGGAGCGGGGAAGCGCCCTGGCTGCCGCCCGGTATGAAAAATTTAGGCGCATGGGCGCCGTCCAGCCGGAGCGGCCTGGAGAGACGGCGCGGAAGGAGGAGCCATGAACGGAATTAAAATTTTGGGTACCGGCCATTGCGTGCCGGCCCAGGTGGTGACCAACGACGACATGGCCCGGATGGTGGATACCAGCGACGAGTGGATCTCCAGCCGCACCGGGATTCGAACCCGGCATCATTGCAGGACGGAGACGCACACGGATCTCTGCCTCCAGTCGGCCCGGCAGGCGCTGGATCAGGCACGGGTCCGCCCGGAGGAGGTGGGGGCTTGCATTGTGGCTACCATCACCCCCCAGACTTTGGTCCCCTCGGCAGCATGTCGGCTGCAAAAGGAACTGGGGCTGCCGGAGGATATTCCCTGCTTTGACCTGAGTGCCGCCTGTACGGGCTTTTTATTTGCGCTGCACACCATGGAGTGTTTGCTGAACGCCTCAACCCGGCCCTTCGGCCTGGTGGTGGGCTGCGAGGTCCTGAGCCGGGTGACGGATTTTACGGACCGGAGTACCTGCGTTTTATTTGGCGACGGCGCCGGTGCAGCTGTGGTGGAGTGCCGTCCGGGTTGGCCGTCGATCTGCGCCCAGTTGGGCTGCGCGGGCAATGAGCAACTGCTCCGCATTCCGGGGGTAGGGACCGGAGAGCCGTCCTACGTCGCCATGGATGGCTCCGGCGTTTTCCGGTTTGCCGTGGAGACGGTGCCCAAATGTGTGGAGCAGGTGCTCCAGCGCCGGGGCTGTACCATGGCGGATGTGGATTGTTTTGTTTTCCATCAGGCCAATGCGCGGATTACGGATTTGGTTGCCCGCAAACTGGGCATCCCCCCGGAGAAGTACTATAAAAACATCGACCGCTATGGAAACACGTCCGCGGGCAGCATTCCGCTGGTGCTCAGCGAGTTGCACGAAATGGGCCGGGTGGGACCGGGCAGCCGGGTTTTGGCCGTGGGCTTTGGAGGCGGCTTGACCTGGGGCGGTGCGCTTTTGGAGTTTGGGGAAAGGAGACCCTTATGAATCGACTGAATCAATTGCTGGGGACGGAGTTCCCCATTATTCAGGGCGGCATGGCCAACATCGCCACCGGCGAGTTTGCAGCCGCCTGTTCCAACGCCGGCGCTCTGGGCGTCATTGCCTCCGGCTCTCTCCGGTCCGCCGAGGAGCTGCGGGAGCAGATCCGGATTTGCCGGGAGCGGACGGACAAGCCCTTCGGCGTCAATCTGATGCTGATGAATCCGGCGGCTCCGGAGATGGCCCAGGTCATTTCTCAGGAGCTGGTGCCGGTGGTGACCACCGGCGCGGGCAATCCGGCGCCTTACATTGCCGCCTGGAAGGCGGCGGGAGTGAAGGTCCTGCCGGTTGTAGCGGCGACGGTTTTGGCCCGCCGCCTGGTCCAGGCCGGCGCCGACGCCATCATTGCCGAGGGCACGGAATCCGGCGGCCATGTGGGGGAGATGACCACCATGGCTCTGGTGCCCCAGGTGGTGGACGCGGTGGAGGTTCCCGTCATTGCCGCCGGCGGCATCGCCGACGGAAGACAGATGGCGGCGGCTCTGGCCCTGGGCGCCTGCGGCGTTCAGGTGGGGACCTGCCTGCTGGTGAGCCGGGAGTGTCCCATTCATGAAAACTATAAGCAGGCCCTTTTAAAAGCCAAGGACAGCGACACCACCGTAACCGGCCGCTCCATCGGCGGCCCTGTGCGGGTGTTGAAGAATAAGATGGCCCGGGAGTACCTGGCCCTGGAGCGTCGGGGCGCTACCTTGGAGGAGCTGGAGCGCTGCACCTTAGGCGGACTGCGCCGGGCGGTATTTGACGGCGATGTGACCACCGGCAGCGTGATGACGGGCCAGGTGGCCGGCATGCTCCACGAAATCCGGCCCTTGCGGGTGATTTTCCAGGAGCTGTATACCCAGGGCCTGGCCGTATTGGGCAAGACCTGCCGTGACTGGGAGGAAAAGGCATGAGATTGGGGTTTCTATACGCCGGACAGGGCAGCCAGCACCCGGGCATGGGGCAGGATTTGTACGACGCCTACCCCGCTTTTCGAGCCGTTCTGGACCGGGCGGAGACAGACTTTGACCTGAAGAAGCTCTGCTTTGAGGGACCGGCGGAAACTCTGAACCAGACCCGGTACACCCAGCCTTGCATGGTGGCCTTTGCCGCCGGTCTGACGGCGGTTCTGCGGGAGATGGGAATTGCGCCGGATTTGGCGGCGGGACTGTCCCTGGGGGAATACTCCGCTCTGGCCGCCGCCGGTGTTTTCGGGGATCAGGAGGCCATTTCCCTGACGGCCTTCCGGGGCCGGGTCATGGAGGAAGCTGCCGCCGGCCGCGACAGCGCGATGATTGCGGTTCTGGGCCTGGACCGGGAGGCGCTGCAGGAGGCCTGCCGGGAGGCGGAGCCTTTGGGAACCGTCGTAATTGCCAATTACAACTGTCCGGGCCAGCTGGTTCTGGGCGGAGACCGGGAGGCAGTGAAGAAAGCTGCGGACTTGGCCAAGACCAAAGGAGCCCGCCGTTGTGTTCCCCTGCGGGTATCCGGCCCGTTCCACACGCCTTTGATGGCGCCTGCCGGTGCGGCGCTGCAGGAGCGGTTTCGGGAGGTGTCCTTCCGGGAGCCGGAGATTCCGGTCATCTTTAATTGCTTGGGCCGGGAAAAGGGACCGGAGGACCGCATTGCGGATCTGCTGGTCCGGCAGGTTCAGAGCAGCGTTTTTATGGAAGACAGCATCCGCCGCATGGAGCAGCTGGGGGCGGAAGCCATTGTGGAAATCGGCCCGGGAGACGCTCTGACAGGCTTTGTCAACCGGACTCTGCCCCAGATGCCGGTCTACCCGGTGGAAACGGCGGCGGATGTGGCGGGCCTGCCTCAGTGGCTGGCTCAGACAGAAAAGGAGAAACGCCAGTGAAATTGGAAAATCAGACAGCGGTTGTCACAGGAGGCAGCCGGGGCATCGGCCGGGCGGTGTGCCTGGAGTTGGCCCGGGAGGGCGCCAATGTGGTGGTGTGCTATGCAGGCCGTGCCGAAGCAGCCCAGAAAACAGCGGCGGATTGCCGGGCCATGGGAGTCAAGGCCTTGGCCATACAGGCCGACGTTGCCGAAGAGGCGGCGGTGCAGAGTCTATTTGCCCAGACGCTGGAGGCCTTTGGCCGGGTGGATATTCTGGTCAACAGCGCCGGGATTACCCGGGACGGCCTGATGATGCGCATGAGCCAGGCGGATTTTGATGCGGTGGTGGACACCAATCTCAAGGGGACCTTTTTGTGCATGAAAGCGGCGGCCCGGCCCATGGTGAAGCAGCGGTACGGCAGGATTGTAAACCTGAGCTCTGTAGTTGGCCTGCACGGCAACGCGGGACAGGTCAATTATGCCGCCAGCAAAGCCGGTGTCATCGGCATGACCAAATCCTTGGCCCAGGAGCTGGCGGGCCGGGGCGTGACGGTCAATGCCGTAGCGCCGGGCTTTATTGATACGGATATGACGGCGGCCATGCCCGAGGCGGCCCGGCAGAGCATGCTCTCCGCCATCCCGGCGGGGCGCCCGGGGACGCCGGAGGATGTGGCCAAGGCTGTGGCTTTCCTGGCCTCTGCCGGGGCAAGCTACATCACCGGTCAAGTGCTGACGGTAGATGGCGGCATGGCAATGTAAAGGAGCGCATATGAGGAATAGACGAGTTGTCATTACGGGTATGGGGGCGGTCACCCCGGTGGGCCTGACGGCCCGGGAGAGCTGGCAGAATGTCAAGCTCGGCGTGTGCGGCGTAGGACCGATTACCCAATTCGACGCCACGGGGATGAAGGTTCAGCTGGCCGCTGAGGTCAAGGGGTTTGAACCGGAAGCGGTTTTAGACCGGCAATCAGCCCGGCGTATGGGCCGCTTTACCCAGTTCGCTGTGGTTGCCGCCCGGCAGGCCCTGGCCGATGCGGCTTGGGATGGGGCGCAAGAGGATCTGGACCGGTGCGGTGTAATCCTCTCCAGCGGCATCGGCGGCCTGTCCATCACCGAGGCGGAGCATGACCGGGGAAGAGAAAAGGGCTGGGACCGGGTGTCCCCGTTTTACATCCCGACCACCATCAGCAATATGGCTGCCGGCCAGGTGGCCATTGATACAGGCTTCCGGGGCATGTGTTCCTGCCCTGTGACCGCCTGCGCCGGAGGCACCAATGCGGTGGGAGACGCCTTCCACTACATCCGCGACGGCTATGCCGATGTGATGCTTTGCGGCGGAACGGAAGCCTGCGTGACCCCGCTGTCCATCGGCGGCTTTACGTCGATGAAGGCTCTGAGCCAGAGCCAGGATCCCAAGCGGGCCTCCATTCCCTTTGACCTGGAGCGCAGCGGCTTTGTTCTGGGCGAGGGAGCGGGGGTGCTCCTCCTGGAGGAGCTGGACCACGCCCTCCGGCGGGGAGCTCCCATTTATGCCGAGTTTGTGGGCTACGGCGCTACCTGCGACGCCTACCACATGACTGCGCCCAGACCGGACGGCAGCGGCGGAGCCAAGGCAATGGCCGTCGCTTTGGCCGACGGCGGCGTCCGCCCGGAAGAGGTGGACTATATCAACGCCCACGGTACCTCGACCCGCCTCAACGACGCGGGAGAGACGGCGGCGATTAAAACGGTTTTTGCAGACCATGCTTACCGCATGGCTGTCAGCTCTACCAAGTCTATGACCGGCCACATGCTGGGGGCCGCCGGAGCGGTGGAGGCGATTTTTACGGCCCTGTCCCTGCATGACGGCTTTGTTCCGGCCACCATCGGCTATGCCGTTGCAGATCCGGAGTGTGACCTGGATGTGGTGCCGGGTCAGGGACGGCCGGCGAATATTCACTATGCGCTGTCCAATTCCCCTAGGCTTTGTGGGCATAACGGCAGCATTTTGCTGAAGAAATGGGAGGATCTTGTATGAAATTAAATTCCAATGAGATTGCTTCCTTGCTGCCCCACCGGTATCCCTTCGCTCTGGTAGACCGGATTGTGGACGGCGAGCCCGGCCAGTGGGCCAAGGGGATCAAATGCGTCAGCGTCAACGAGCAGTTCTTCTGTGGACATTTCCCCCAGGAGCATGTGATGCCGGGGGTTTTGATTCTGGAGGCTATGGCCCAGGTGGGCTGCGTGGCGCTGATGGCGCTGCCGGAGAATCGAGGCCGCATCGCCCTGTTCGGCGGCGTGAAAAATGCCAGATTCCGTCGGAAGGTAATCCCGGGCGATGTGCTGGAGATGGAATGCACGCTCACCGGTTTTCGCGGCGGAATCGGGTTCGGAAAGGCCAGCGCCACGGTAGACGGCGAGACTGCCGCAACGGCGGAGCTGATCTTCGCCCTGGAAGAGTAGCCGTGAAGGTTGCTGTTCCGGACCTGCCGGCGGTCTATGGGAATCCACGAAAGAGCGAGTGTGTGTCATGCTGAAGGACGTATTTTTTGACGTGTATAACAAGTTTAAGCTGCATTTTTATCAGGAGATTTTTCAGCGCTTCCAAAACCGGGAGGCCAGCCTGACCACGGTAGAGACCTTTTGCATGGAGGCCATCCAGGCTCTGGCCAGACCGACGGTCAACGAATTTGCCACGTTTATGCGGATTTCCACGCCCAATGCCGCCTATAAGGTGAGCAGCCTCATTCGAAAAGGATACCTTCGCAAGGTCCAATCTCAGGCAGACCGCCGGGAATATCATCTGGAGGTTACCCAGCGATATCTGGATTACTACGATGTCAGCTCTACCTATGTGGAGCAAGTCATGAGCCGGATCACAGAACGGTTTTCGCCGGAGGAGTGCGGCAGGCTGGAATCCATGCTGCGCATTGTCAGCCGGGAGCTTATGCCGGAGGTGCGCCTGCCGGAGCACGGCTGAGCGGATGTCAAAATGGCCAAACCAGAAAGCGGCCTTCGGACCTCACCGGTACGGGGAGAATTGCGGCGGGTATTATGGTACCGGATATTGAGTGAAAGAATAAAGCATAGAGTGACTTTTGATCGCTCTATGCTTTATTCCTATATTGCACTTTAAAATTGAGACTGAAACGGTTGGAACACCGGTAGAGTAATGAGAAGCATTGTTTGACTTATGGACAGATTATAGATTATACGTTTCATAAAATGCCCTCATTAGACGCAGTTGTCCATGATCCGGTAAAGCGATTCCAGCAATGCCCGGCCTGTCCGGCAAAATGCACAGGGTGCAACCTACCATTGTAACTTTGGTGCCGTCGATAGATCGGCGTGATAATATCTTATTTGTAGAGTGTGGTAGATAATCTGCTGCGGAATGCAACTCCGGCGGCTGTGGAAAATTTTTTCATATGGACTTGCGTCTTTCCGGAAATTTATCTATAATATGATGGAAGATGAAATAGAAAAAAGCAGGCGGCAGAAGGAGGAATCTGCTTGAGTAGACAGGAAGCAACCAATCAGTATCTCACGGCCCTGAAGGCGGGTCAAAAAATTACAGGGACTGTGTCCTACAGGGCCGATATCCGTATCCCCAAGTTCTGGATGAGATTTTGGACGACTCGATGGCTGCAGGCCAGGTGGATTTGGGGCTCATCGGAATTCCCACGGAGCGGATTGTGGGGACCAAGGCCGCTGGACGAATCTCTGCCTTTGCGGCCAATTTTATGCCGCTGCTGCCGTCCAATACAGAATTTGCAGGCAAATGGATTGAACTGTGCCTGGCCCACCTGGGGAGGGAATTCGGGACCCGGTCCGCTGTTATGAATATATGGGGCGCTTTTATATTCAGGAGGGCAACAAGCGGGTCAGCGTTTTAAAAAGCTACGGTGCGCCTACCATTGACGCGTTTGTCACCCGGATCATTCCGGCCTACTCCCAGGATCAGGCGGTGCAGGTCTATTACGAGTTTCTGCGCTCCTATCCGCTCACCGGCTTATACCAGGTTTCCTTCAGCCAACTGGGCGGCTTTGCCAAGCTCCAGGCCGCTTTGGGCTTTGAGCCGGATCATGTCTGGACCAAAGAGGAGCGCCAGGGGTTCCTGTCCGGGTTTACCTATTTTCAGGCCGCCTTTCAGAAGCTGGGAGGAGGCGCGCTGCCGTTGACACCGGCGGACGCGCTTCTGGTTTGGCTGCGGGTTTATTCCTTTTCGGATTTAAAGAACCAGACGGAATCGGAGCTGATCAAGAATCTCAGCGCCATTTGGCCCGATGTCAAGGTTTTGGCCCGCCCGGCGCCGATTGCAGTCAGTACGGCCCCGAAAGAGGAGCCGGACAAGGGACTTCTGAATCGGATCCTGGGGGCGGTCAGGTCCAATCATCTCAACATTGCGTTTATCAACGAACGCAATCCGGTAGACAGCACCTGGGCCATGGCGCACGACCTGGGACGCCAGTATTTGGAACGGGCGCTGGCCGGAAGGGTGTCTGTGGAGGAATACAACAACGTCCTGCCGGGAGAAAATGCCGAAGCGGTGATGGAGCGGGCCATTGGGGCGGGGGCGCAGGTTCTCTTTACCACCACCCCGCCGCTGATCGCCTCCTGCCGGAAAATTGCGGCCAAAAATCCGGGCATCCGGATTCTCAATTGTTCGGTCTCTATGCCTTATACCGGCGTGCGTACCTACTACAGCCGGATTTACGAAGGAAAGTTCATTACAGGGGCCATTGCCGGGGCGATGGCCAAAAACGACCGGGTGGGCTATGTGGCCAGCTATCCCATTTTTGGAGTACCGGCCGGCATCAACGCCTTTGCACTGGGCGCGCGTTTGGCAAATCCCCGGGTCCGGATTCAGCTGCATTGGTCCTGTACCCCGGGCAACCCATTGGATGTGTTTACCCGGCAGGGCATATCCGTCATTTCCAACCGGGATATTCCCACCGGATTTGCCCCAGCAGGAGTGGGGGGTCTATCAGGTGGGGGCGGATGGAAGCATTCAGCCGCTGGCCTCGCCTTACTGGCATTGGGGAAGTTCTATGAAAAAATGGTGCGCAGCATTTTAAACGGAGGCTGGGACGCGCTCAATGCCGAGCATGAAGAGCAGGCCGTCAACTATTGGTGGGGGATGAGCAGCGGCGTTGTGGATGTGCTGGTGGATCCGCTTTGCCCGACGGCGTGCAGCATTTGGCGGAAATTCTAAAGCGGGGCATTGTAGACGGTTCCATCGATACCTTCCACCGCTTGATTCGCTCTCAGGACGGCGTCCTGCGCAACGATGGAAATCAGTGGTTTACGCCTGAGGAAATTCTCCACATGGACTGGCTTTGCGATTGTGTCGACGGAAGCATACCGGATTTTGACCAGCTTTTGCCCATGTCAAGTCTCTGGTTCGCCTGCAGGGGCGTGTATCGGGACCGGATTCCGCCGGAAAAGGAGGGGACCCCTCCTGTGAAAATTCTGTTGGTTTCCGATGAAGAGTGCCTGTATCTGTGGGATTACTACCGGCCCGGCCGGCTGGACGGCATTGACCTCATTATATCCCTGCGGAGACTTAAATGCGGAGTATTTGTCCTTTCTGGTCACCATGGGTAGAGCTCCCGTGCCTATGTGCACGGCAATCACGACGGCGGCTTATGAACGCCATCCGCCGGAGGATGCACCTGCATTGAGGACCAAGTGGTGAATGTGTGCGGCCTGCGTATTCTGGGCCTGGGGGGCAGTCCATGGTATTCCGGCGGTCCCCATCAGTACACCGAGCGGGAAATGGAGCGGCGCATTCGCCGCCTTCGCTTCCGGCTCCGCCGGGCGGGGGGCGTGGATATGATCGTCACCCATGCCCCGGCCCGGGGATACGGAGACGAGGACAACCCCGCATCTTGGCTTTGCCGCGTTTCTTCCGCTGCTGGACCAGTACCAGCCTAAATATTTGGTGCACGGCCACGTTCACACCCGCTATGGGGTGGGCCGCCCCCGGGTCCTGCAGCGTGGAAACACGACGATCATCAATGCCTGCGAGCGGTATTTGCTGGAGGTGCCGGATCTGCCGCTCGAGGCGCAAAATCTGAAAAAAATCTGAATTCCGGCCGTTTCTATTTGCTTCCTGTGGGACAGTGTGGTATGATAGGTTGTAGTTTTACTTGCGCCTTGCAGACGCAAAAAGTCCCGGGAGGTCATCGGTTCCATGGCATCACAAAAATTATTCGGCAATTCTTCTGCGGCAAAGTTCCGAGCCGATCGCCCGGCCGGTTCCCAACCGAAGAAAAGCAAAAAACGCGCTCCTAGGCTACGCCCTGTCAAGATTTTGCTCAGCGTGCTTCTCGTTTTGGAGGGTTTTATACTGCGTGGCAGTGTTTTCCCAAATTCCGTGGATTGTCAGATTGCGGAATATGTATATCGAAACCGCCATGTCTACGATGAGCCATCAGTGGCTGGCTACGGCGTTCATTCCCCAGGACATTGTGGATGGGGTGGTGGCCCGGCGGAATGCGGCGCGGGAGGCTCAGGCCGGTGTAGTCTCCACCTGGGGTTCCGGGGACAGCGGCGGTGTCCGCCTCCACTACGGCGCCGGCTCAGACGGCGCATGCGCTCACTGCAGAGCAAGAGGCGTTCTTTGACTTATACTGGGAGATTGATCCCGATACCATGCTGGACTATGTGCAGGAGCATCCGGAGGTTGTGGCCGGGGGCTGGGATCAGATTCAAATCAATGAGGCGGGCTGGATGATGAGGGGACTACCATTCGGACTACCATGGGCGAACGGGTCCTTGCCGTCAACGTGCCGGAGCAGATTTTGCTGCCCGGGTCTCCGGGACGGGATACCGGGGGGTTTTGGCTGTGGCCAAGGATCCGGCTGCGCTGCATTTGTACCCCTCTTCCAACATCGGCGGCTCCGGCGAGCACGCAGGGACGATTGCCCAACGTCACGGTGGGATCCTGGCGATGACCGGCTCCGGCTTCATTGATGAAGGCGGAACCGGAAACGGCGGTACGCTGGCCGGCGCCTGTATGTGTGACGGGGAGGCCTATGGCAAGCATTTTACAGGTTGGGGCTATAAGCGCATAGAGCTTCGTACCGACGACCGGCTGTACATCACAGACGCATACACAGACTTCAGCGAAGACGCCACCGACGCGGTGGAGTTTATGCCGGCGCTGATTGTAGACGGCAGCATTGCGTTGGAGGAGGATACCATTTTTACAGAGATGAACCCCCGGGCCTGCCTGGGGCAGTCCAGCCGGGGGGAGATTCTCATGCTGGTCATTGAGGGCCGACTGCTCACATCCGCCGGTACGGATGCCATGGAATGTACGGAGATTATGGCCCGGCATGATTGCGCCCAGGCGATGAACTTGGACGGCGGCACCAGCGCCATTATGTGGTATGACGGAGCATATATTACCCGCTGCTCCAATACCAGCCTGGCGGAAGGGCGATACCTGCCGAACGCCTGGGTGTATGGGAAAGATGCACGGTAAAGGAGACTGTGATCGAGCTGTGCGTTCCTTACCGCATCCTCACGGAACGCATTGGGCATAGCAACGTCCCCGGAATCGGATTGTTTTCCGATTCCGGGGTTTTGTCCATGGTCCTTTTTGGGAGGCCTTGGGCCCTTTGCCGGGCTTTTTAAAATTGCCGGGCCAGCTCTGCAGCCCGGCGGCATGCCGCCTGTAGAATACGCTCCGGAACGGCGCCGGCGGCGTCCAGTCCGTCTGCTGCGACGCAGTCATACCGGCTGATTCCAAAAAATTCGGCCATGGCGGCCAGATAGCGGCTGCCCATTTCCAAGTGAGAGCCTTCATAAGCGTTTCCCCGGGTGGTGAGAAAAACCATACGGCTTGCATGGCATATGCCGTAGCAACCGGCCTCCCCGCAGCCGAAGGTGATCCCCTCGACGCTGACCTGTTCTATATATACCTTCAACAGCGCAGGGAAGCTCAGGTCCCAGAGCGGGGCAGCCAGTACAATGGCGTCTGCCCGGGCGAATTGCCAGGCGTATCGGAAACGGGGTGCTCCCGATTTCCGGCGGCCAGCAGGTCCTGCCGTTGCTGGAAATACGGGCCGGAAAAATACGGCAGTCCTTCTTCCGGCAGGTTCAGAATTTCGGTCTTCCAGGTGGGCGGTAAGGCGCCTAAAAATGCCTCGGCCAGACGCCTGGTTCGGGATTGGCTGCCCCGGAATGCAGCAGTCCACATATAAAAGACGTTTCATGCCCGGTGCAGCACCTCCACCTGAAGTCCTTCCAGAACGTCCAGAACCGCTTCGTGCAGCTTAGCGTCGAAGCTGGCGGTGAGCGCGGCGTTACCACGATTTGGGCCTCGGGATAGCGGCTCTGCAGGACGGCGGCATTGCTGACGACGCAGATGTTCGACACCAGACCCACCAGTTCAATCCGGTCTGCACGGGCGGGCAAAATAGATGCGACAGCCGGGTTGCTGTAGTCGATGCCGAAGGACGTCTTGTGGATTCCCTTGGCGCCGCATGCAGCCAGCGCCTGGGCCGTCTGTCCATAAAGGGCCCAGCCGTGGGTACCCTCCACACAATGAACGACCGGAAGAGACCGGCCTTCTCTTGTCTGGAGATAATTTTCCTGATGGGTATCCAGGGTGAAAAAGACATGACCCGGCCCGTAAGCCCGGATTTTCTCCGCAATTCCGGCGTCCAGCTCCGCTGCGTGGGGAAAACCCAATGCACCGTCTACAAAGTCATTTTGGTAATCAATGACAAATAGATATTGTTCCATGCCGCTACCTCCTGCGCGCCTGCTGTATATTGTTTTAACCATACCAAATTTTCTGGAAAAAGTCAATGTAGCGCATTGCAACCTGGGGAAAATTTGGTACAATTTAGGTTGCTTTGGGAGGCGCAAGCTGCTGAGGCGCTCCCATTTTATCATGGATCCGAGCGGGTGAAAACATGCACGCAAGAGATGAATGGATATTGGTTTTTGACTCCGGGCTGGGCGGAATCAGCGTTCTGCGGGAACTGGTTCAGGTTCTTCCCGGGGAACGGTTTTTATATTTTGGGGATTCCCAAAACGCCCCGTACGGCACACGAGCCACAGAGGAGGTCCGGGAATTGACGCAACGCTGTATTGCAAGCCTGATGCCCCGGGGGTGAAGGCGGTTGTGATTGCCTGCAATACGGCCACTGCCGCTGCCACTGAGGCGCTCCGGGCCCAGTACCCCGAGAAGATTGTCGTTGGCATGGAGCCGGCTTTAAAGCTGGCGGCGGAGCGCCACACCGGTGGCCGAATTTTGGTTATGGCCACCAATGTGACGTTGCGGGAGCATAAGTTTTGTGCCTTGATGGACCGCTTTTCCTCCGTTTGCCGCGTGGTTCCGCTGCCCTGTCCCGGCTTGGTGGGAGTATATTGAGGCCGGTTGTCTGCATACGCCGGAAGTCCGAGAGCATCTGCAAGCGCTGCTCGCCCCGGCTCTGACAGACGGAGTGGACGCGATCGTTTTGGGGTGCACCCATTTTCCGTTTTAAAACCGCTCATCCGGGGTTGGCGGGCCCCAGGTAGAAATTTTGGATGGGGGGCCGGTACAGCGCAGCAGACACGCCGCCGCCTGGAGGCGAAGGGACTGCTGCGCGGGGCGGGGACGGTACGGTAGAGCTTCAAAACAGTTTGGGAACGCCGCAGATTTTGGAGGTTTCCGCCCGGCTTCTGCATGCCGGATTTTAGAACCGCATGATTCACAGTTTTGTCGCTTTTTCTTTCTTTTTTATTCATATCCCGTTCAAAAGTGACGGGTAAGATGGAAGCGTAAAGGAAAAGCGGAGGTTTTAATCCGTATCCTTTACAATCCACCTCCTCTTTATTTTTCCCCTATTTCTTTTTTCTCTCTCTGATTTCGTTTACGTAAGTGGAAAGCGCCCTGCAAGCGGCAGGGCGTTTTTCCATGTTTCCATTGCCGGATTGAAAATAAATAAAAAGGGGTTGACAACGCCGCCTGGATGTGGTATTCTATGTAAGCACGAAAGAGATGCAGCTTTATATCGCGGAGTGGAGCAGTCCGGTAGCTCGTTGGGCTCATAACCCAAAGGTCGTAGGTTCAAATCCTGCCTCCGCAACCAGAAATGTTACCGTACTTGATATCATGTAAGTACGGTAACTTTTTTTGCCTCTATTCGGTTTTGCCAAGTGGCGGCCTGGATTGACCGGCTTTCTCGACCGACCCATGTGCCCGCTCTGGAAATGGAGCGGTCGTTTGCTCAAAATTCGGCAATACGACGGCTCGTTCATTGGTCATGGTTCGACCGGTCCATGCCTTGAAATTTTTCGGGGGAATGTCGCAACCCCGGCGCTCAATTCTCGGACGGCAGAGGGATTCGTTTTGGCAGAACCATATCAGTTAGCGAAGTTGAAATCCTGTGGCAGTGAACCAGCCGGTGCGGCCGGCTGTTTGACGTGGTCTGAGATTGGGATGGACTGCAATATACGGGAAGTAAAAAACCGGTGTGAAACTTACTTGGATGGGAATGAAATCTGGCATATGCTACACAAAGCTGCAAAAACATGCATCTTCTGGATGCGGCAAGAAACGGTCCTGTGCGTGGCTGTCCTCTTGGCTGTGGTTTCTTGCTTTTTGTCCCTCCCAGTGGCGCATATTTGTCGTACATAGACTGGAACACCCTGGCTCTTTTGTTCAGCCTGATGGCTGTGATGAGAGGGCTGCAAAAGGTGGGCTTTTTCGCGTATACGGCGAATTTTCTGCTGAAGCGCATCACCTCTACGAGGACCTTGCTGTTGATTCTGGTTTTTTTGCCTTTTTTCTTCAGCATGGTGATTACCAATGACGTAGCCTTAATCACCTTTGTGCCGTTTGGCCTGATTGTGCTGAAAATGGCGGGACAGGAGCGTCTGGCGGTGCCCCAGGTGGTGCTGCAGACTGTGGCGGCGAATCTGGGCAGTATGCTGACGCCGGTGGGCAATCCGCAAAACCTCTATTTGTACAACAAGTCTGGCATTGGGTTTGGCGAATTGTGTGGGTGGATGCTTCCCTATGTGCTGGCGTCCGGGGTGTGCTTGGCGCTAATCATTGTCTTCAGAAAGCCTGTCCGCATTTCCGGCATATCGCTGACGGCTCCCCTTGGGGAGCCCGGCCGTTCTGCTATGTTGTACGGCAGGCTTTGTGCTGTGCCTTCTCGGAATTTTCAAGCTGATCCCGCCCGTTATCGTTGCGGTTGCCATTGCGGGCTTTTGCTGGTGAAAGACCGGGATACGTTATTCAAAATCGACTATTCGCTGCTTGCAACGTTTTTGCCTTTTTATTTTTGTGGGGAACGTCGCCGGGATCACAGCGTTTCAGAGCTTTTTAACTTCGATCTTGGCAGGCCGGGTGGAGCTGGTGGCCGTTTTAACCAGCCAAATTACCAGCAATGTGCCTGCCGCCTTGCTTCTGTCCGGCTTTACCACACAGTGGCGGAGTCTCATCGTCGGCTGCAATCTTGGGGGGCTGGGGACTTTGATTGCGTCTATGGCCAGTCTCATTTCCTATAAAATGGTGGTCAAGGAATTTCCGGGACAGCGGAAGCGATATTTTGGCGGTTTACCTTGTGCAACATCGGCCTGCTTTTGTTTTCTTTCTCTTGTGTGGTATTGTATGGAGCATTTTGCCGCCCGGCTGCCCGGTGTGGCCTGACACGCCCCAGCGGACGGACCAGTTTGCCCTGCCTTTTGTTTTAGATTCCTTTTGCTTGCGCCTTACCGGTGGGGTTCGGTAAGGCGCATTTTATGGTTTTTATTTTCCTGCCGCAGTTTTTGAAAGAGCTGTTTCGGATCAATTCCAGCGTAGGCAGCGCCGATTGGACCATCGGACCCAAACGAGATCGGCGCGGAAAAGGGGAGCAGAGAATGGAAAACGTCACGGTACGCCGGGGCAGATATCCCGGTCGGATGGGGTTTTCCACAGATCCTCCCGGCTTGACAGGGGAGGGCTGTGCTATGGTATGCTATGTCGAATATACAGGGAGGCGATCATATGGAAGAGCAAAATGTAAAACTGACGAAGTTGGCCAGTTGCGCCGGCTGCGGCGCAAAGGTGGGTGCAGGTGTCTTGGCCCAGCTTTTGGAGGGGCTCAAAGTGCATCGGGATCCGAGGCTGCTGGTGGGCTTTGACAAAAGCGACGATGCGTCGGTTTATCAAATCAGTGAGGACCTGGCGTTGGTGCAGACGGTGGACTTCTTCCCGCCCATTGCCGACGATCCGTATCTCTTTGGGCAGATTGCAGCAACCAACGCCCTTTCGGACGTGTACGCCATGGGCGGAGAGCCCCAAGCTGGCGCTGAACCTGCTGTGCATTCCCGAGTCCATGCCCAAGGAGGCGGTCCATCAGCTTTTGCGGGGCGGCTATGACAAGGTCTATGAGGCCGGCGCCATCATCACAGGGGGCCACAGCATCCTGGACCCGGAGCCGAAGTACGGCCTGGCGGTGACCGGTTTTGTGCATCCGGAAAAAATGCTGACAAACTCCGGAGCGAAGCCCGGCGATGTGTTGCTGCTGACAAAGCCCATCGGCATTGGGGTGCTGGACCACTGGGGCCAAGGCGGAGTTGACGACTCGGAGGCCATGGAGCTGGCGTACCGGCTGATGACCACCCTGAATAAGTCCGCCCGAGACGCCATGATTCGCTACCGGGTTCATGCCTGCACCGATGTTACGGGCTTCGGCCTTTTGGGACACGCCTTTGAGATGGCCCAAGGCAGCGATGTCCGGCTCGACCTGGAGGTGGACGGGGTGGACCTGATCCCCCGAGGCTCTGGAGCTGGCCCGCATGGGAATTCTACCGGCGGGCATGTACCGGAACCGGCATTTTGCTGAGGCCGGTGTAGATGCCGGAGACGTGGAGCTGGCCCGGCAGGATCTGCTCTATGACCCCCCAGACTGCAGGCGGTCTTCTGATTTCCGTTGCGGCGGAGGACGCGCCGGCTCTGCTGCGAGACCTGCAGGGCGCCGTTCCCAGTGCGCAGCGCATCGGGACAGTGGCGGAGTACGCCGGCGGAAAGCGGATTATTCTCCACTGATCCGGCTGATGGCGGTCAGCGCTGCGTCTATGTCCGCCTCCGTATTGGCAAATCCCAGGGAGAACCGGACGGTTCCCCGGGGAAATGTGCCGAGGGTTTTATGAGCGGCGGGCGCGCAGTGCAGGCCGCACCGGGTTAAAATGCCGAACTCGGTTTCCAGGCGGTAAGCTACCTCTGCGTTGTCCCGGTTCGGAAAATCCAGAGAGATGACGCCGACCCGGCGGTCCGGGTCTTGGGTCCCATAGGGGACCGCCCCGGGGATGGATGCCAGGCCGGCCAGAAAGCGGCGGCACAGGTCCATCTCATGACGGCGCAGCTTGTCCAGGCCTTGCCGCTCCAAGAATCGCAGGGCTGCCTCCAATCCATAGATACCGGGCAGGTTGGGGGTGCCGGACTCCAGACGGTCCGGGAGGTAGGTGGGCAAATATTCGCTGTCCGAGGCGCTTCCGGTACCCCCGGCCAGCAGCGGGGTCAGCTGCTTGGCCAGGCTGTCCCGCAGCAGCACAGCGCCGATACCGGAGGGGCCCAGCAGTCCCTTGTGTCCCGGTACAGCCAGGGCGGAGAGCTGAAACGCTTCAAAGTCTACGGGATAGTGTCCGGCCGTCTGTGCGGCGTCCAACAAAAAAGGAATGCCCCGGCGGGCACAGATTTCCCCCACCGCCGGGGCGTCTTGCACGCAGCCGCAGACGTTGGAGCCGTGGGCCATGATTAGAAGCCGGGTATTGGGGCGGATCAGACGCTCGACGTCGCCGGGGTCCAGCAGGCCCTCCCGACTGCAGGGGATCCGGTCAAAGCAGACGCCTTGCAGCTGCAGCAGGGGCCGCATGACGGCGTTGTGCTCCATGCTGCTGACGATGCAGTGATCGCCCGGCTTTAAAAGGCCCTTGATCACCATGTTGAGACCAAAGGTGGCTCCGGGGGTCAGGATGACGTGGGTGGCCGGCTCCGGAAAGTGGAAGATCCGAGCCAAGGCTTCCCGCAGCTGCAGCGTCACCAGGCCGGCGTCCTGGGCGCTGCCGTAGACGGAGCGGTTGATGGTGGCGCCGACGCAGTCCATGTATGCCTTCATGCTGCTGCTGACGCCTTCCGGCTTTGGAAAGGATGTGGCGGCATTGTCCAGATAAATGGTGCGCAAGGGAAATCGCTCCTTTCAATCAGGTGTGGCTGCCGAGGCCCGGCAGAAGGGGGCTCCCAACGGCCCGTCAGATAAACTCAGTATAGCATAGCTCGTGTCGTTTGTCACGGAAAAAGGAAGGCGGAGAAATTGTGTTGGAAATCAATTTGAAGCAGCTGGAGGCCTTTGTCACCACGGCGGAGTATTGCAGCTTTACCCAGGCGGCGAGCGCTTTGTATCTGACCCAGTCGACGGTCAGCGCGCACATCAACAGTCTGGAACAGATTTTGGGAGCCCGGCTGATTCAGCGGGGCGCACGGCAGCCGGTGATGCTGACGGAGCGGGGGCGGCAGGTTTATGAGGAGGCGAAGGAGATTCTGGACCGCTGCCGGCGCCTGCAGGGCGCCGGAGCGCAGACAGGCGACCGGCAGCTCCGTGTGGGAGCATCTACCGTTCCCGGGCAGTATCTTTTGCCGGACTTTATGTCTGGATTTCTGGGTCAGTTTCCCCAAAGTCAGTATGTGGTCCTGCGAGGGGACAGCGCCCAAATCCATCAATTTTTGGCCCAGGCCCGGGTTCGGATCGGATTTGTAGGTGCGGCGATGGACCGGCAAAATTGTGTTTATCATGCCATTGCAGAGGATCGCCTGGTTCTGATTACAGCCAACCGGGAGCCTTACCGGAGCCTGTGCGCCCAAAAGGTTCCCGGCCGGACGCTTTTGGACCGGCCGTTCATTCTCCGGGAGCCCACCTCCGGTACCCGGCAGGCGATGGAGGATTACCTGCGCCGCTGCGGACTCTCCCGGGAAGTCCTTCACCCGGTGGCGGAAATCGACAATCCGGAGGCCATTAAGTCCAGCGTCAGCCGGGGCATTGGGGTCTCCGTTGTTTCCCAGCTTTCCGTCCGGGAGGAACTCGCCGGTGGAAAATTACTCTCCTTTGACCTGGATGCCGAGGGCGTGTTCCGGAAGATCTATCTGACCTGGCGAAAGGATACGGCGCTCACCATGGTGGAACAAGGATTCATTGATTATGTTCGAAAAAGTGCCCGTAAGATCGGATGAATCGTTTTGGGCAATCATATGGCGCTTTGAACGAAAAGAAAAATTGGCTTTTTTGTGGAAAAAAGATACAATAAAAGTATCCTTGCGGTAAATCTGAGAGAGAGGCGTTTCTATGAAAAAAGTAAATTGGTTCGTTGTTTTGGCCGGCGGCGCTGTGGGACTGGCTGCGGTGCTGCTGACCGCCTTTGGCAATCCGGCCAACATGGGCTTCTGCATCGCCTGTTTCCTGCGGGACATCACGGGGGCCTTGGGAATGCACGGCGCAGACAAGGTGCAGTATGTGCGGCCTGAGATTGTCGGTCTGGTGCTGGGCGCTTTTATCATGGCTGTGGCCACCCGAGAGTTCCGGGCCAAGGCCGGCTCTTCTCCCGCGCTCCGGTTTGTACTGGGCGGCTTTGTGATGATTGGCGCTTTGGCCTTCCTGGGCTGCCCCCTGCGGATGGTGCTGCGGTTGGCCGGCGGCGACGGCAACGCGCTGGTGGGCCTTGTGGGCTTTGCCATCGGTATTTTTGTCGGCACCCTGTTTATGAAGCGGGGCTTCTCTCTGAAGCGCGCCTATGACGTAGGCGCCAGCGAGGGCGCCGTGCTGCCGGTGCTGTTGGCCGGCTTGCTGATTCTGTTCCTGGCGGTTCCCACGCTGTTCCGGCTGAGCGAGGCGGGTCCCGGCTCGATGCATGCGCCGGTGCTGCTGGCGTTCTTGGTGGCTCTGGTGATAGGCGCGTTGGCCCCAGAGATCCCGTCTGTGCATGGCCGGCGGCATTCGGGATGCTGTTTTGTTCCGGGATTTCAAGCTCCTGTACGGGTTTATCGCCATTTTCCTGGTTGCTCTGGTGGGGAATCTGATTACCAAGAATTTTCACTTTGGCTTCCAGATGCAGCCGGTGGCCCACAGCAGTCACCTGTGGAACCTGCTGGGTATGATGCTGGTAGGCTGGGGTTCCGTGCTTTTGGGCGGCTGTCCGTTGCGTCAGCTGATCCTGGCCGGCAGCGGCAATGGAGATTCCACGGTGACGGTGTTTGGTATGATGGCCGGCGCGGCCATCGCCCATAACTTTAACCTGGCCGGCAGCGCCGACGCACTGAACGAGGCCGGTGAAGTCGTGGTTGGCGGGATTTCCACAGCCGGTAAGGTAGCGGTGCTGCTGGGTATGGTGGTCTGCTGTGTGATTTCGTTTGTCAATTTACCCAAAAAGGCGAAACAGTAGAAAAAGGAGGAACGCTGTCATGGTGGATGCGAGAGGCTATTTGTGTCCTATGCCGGTTGTCATGGTACAAAAGGAGGTCAAGGCCAATCACCCGGAGCGCCTGGAGGTGCTGGTGGACGACCGGTGCGCCGTGGAAAACGTGACCCGGTTCGGCAAGAGCTGCGGCTACGCGGTCAGTGTGTCGGAGGAAGGAAAGGACTTTCGTCTGACTTTGAAAAAATAAACCTTGGCCGGAGGGAATCGGAATCCGGCTGTTGTGTGGGTTATGCTATGAAAGATTACATTGCCACGTTTCATACGCACCTGGCCGCTCTGATGACCAGCCGAAATTTGACCGCGCTGGGGATTCAGGCCAGGATGATGCCTGTGCCCCGGAGACTCAGCGCCTCCTGCGGCACCTGCGTGCGCTACTGTGCGCCGGATGCCTCTTTGGAGGCGATGGATGAGGACGTGGAAGGGGTTTATGAGCTGGGAGAGGGGGAGATACCTATGTCCAGCTGCTCCATAACGAATAAATGCCTGTCCGCCCTGGGAAGGAAAAACGCCTTTCCCGGGGCGGGCCTTTTTCTTCTCTGAGAGAAAGCGGTTTACAACCGGAGAAAAATCGACTATGATATATGGGAACAACCGACAGGAGGATATGGGATATGGATGACCAACTGCTGCGCCGGATTCCCAAGGTGGATGAGCTGCTCAGAGATCCGCTGTTGGCCGGGTGCTGCCGGACCCTGCCGCAGCAGACGGTAACACAGGCCATTCGGCAGGCTTTGGAGGAATTACGCCGGGAGATTTTGGCCGGAACCCTTGGGGCTTTGCCGGAGCGGCCGGAATTATGCCGGAAAGATTGCCGATTTGGCGGACCGGGCGGCCTTGCCGTCTCTGCGGAACGTCATCAATGGCACCGGCATTGTCCTGCACACCAACCTGGGCAGAGCCTGCCTTTCCGAGCAGGCGGCCCGGGCGGCGTGGTGTGCAGCCCGGGATTACTCCACACTGGAATATGATCTCAAAACCGGAAGCCGGGGCCTGCGCTATGCGCATGTGGAGGGCTGCTGTGCCGTCTCACCGGAGCGGAGAGCGCTTTGGTGGTCAACAACAATGCGTCGGCAGTTCTGCTGCTTCTGTCCGCCCTGGCCCAGGGTGGACAGGTGGTGGTGTCCCGGGGAACTGGTGGAAATCGGCGGCTCTTTCCGGGTGCCGGATATTATGGAGGCCTGCGGCGCAATATTGCGGGAAGTGGGGACCACCAACAAGACCCATTTGCGGGATTATGCCGCTGCCATCGGCCCGGAAACCCGGGCCCTGATGAAGGTACATACCAGCAATTACCGCATTGTGGGCTTTACGGAAGCACCGCTGCTTTCCGAGCTGACGGCATTGGGCCACAGCCACGGCCTGCCCGTCGTTGAGGACCTGGGCAGCGGCTGTCTGGTGGATCTGGCCTCCTATGGCCTGCGGGGGGAACCTACGGTTTCGGCCTCTGTGGCTGCCGGGGTGGACGTGGTGTCTTTTTCCGGAGATAAGTTGCTGGGCGGTCCCCAGGCCGGTATCCTGGTGGGAAGGCGCGAGCTTCTGGACCGGCTGAAGTCCCATCCGTTGACCCGGGCCATGCGGGTGGATAAAATGACGCTGGCTGCCTTGGAGGCGACCTTGCGGAGCTATGAAAATGGGACGGCGGAGCAGGATATTCCCACCCTGGCCATGCTGCGGATTTCTCCGGAGGATTTGCATGCAAAGGCGGAGCTTTTGGCCGGTATGCTGGCACAGTCCGGTGTGCCCTCCCATGTGGCGGCGGCAGAGAGTCAGGTGGGCGGCGGCGCGGTGCCCACCCAGAATTTGCCCTCCTGGGCAGTTGTCCTGGAGGGTGACGCCCAGCGGTGGGAGGCGGCCCTGCGGACCGGAATCCGGCCCATCATCGGCCGGATTCATATGGACCGGTACCTTCTGGATGTACGCACCATACGGCAGGAGGACTTTTCCGATATCGTGCAAAGAGCGAGGGAGATAATGGCATGAAGCATGTGATCATTGGCACGGCCGGCCACGTGGACCATGGAAAAACGATGCTGATCAAAGCTCTGACCGGCATCGACACAGACCGGCTGGCAGAGGAAAAAAGCGGGGAATCACCATTGAATTGGGATTTGCCCACCTGGACTGGCCGGACGGCACCCAGGCGGGAATTGTGGATGTGCCGGGTCATGAAAAGTTTATTAAAAATATGCTGGCCGGGGCAGGCGGCATCGATCTGGCTATGCTGGTGGTGGCTGCCGACGACGGATTTATGCCGCAGACGGTGGAGCATTTGGATATTCTGAATCTTCTGGGCGTCGGGATGGCCTGGTGGCCCTCACCAAGTGCGACGCGGTGGAGCCGGAGTGGCTGGAGATGATGCAGGAAGAAGTGGCACAGAAGGTCAAAGGGACTTTTCTAGAGAATAAGCCCATTCTTCCGGTGTCGTCCTATACAGGCCAGGGTATTGGGGAGCTGCGGCAGGCTTTGTACCGGCTGGTACAGGGTGCGGGAGAAAAAAACATGCGGGTTCCCTTCCGCCTGCCGGTGGACCGGGTCTTCTCCGTGGACGGATTCGGTACGGTAGTGACCGGCACCCTCATTGAAGGCGCCATGCATGAAGGCGACCCGGCGGAGCTGACGCCCTCCGGCGTGCAAACCCGTATCCGGAACCTGCAGGTCCATGGGCGGGATGTGGAGACCGCCTATGCCGGCCAGAGAGTGGCGGTGAATCTGTCGGGCTTGAAAAAGACGGATATCCGCCGGGGCGACACCGTAGCAAAGCCCGATACGGTTCGGGTTTCCCGGATGCTGGACGTCCGGCTGCAAAACCTGGCCGATTCCAACCGGGTGATTCGGAACGATACCCAGGTGCATTTTTACCACGGCGCGGCGGTGCTGCTGGCTAAGGTGGTGCTGCTGGACCGGGATGCGCTGAGGCCTGGGGAGAGCTGCTACGCTCAGCTGCGGCTGACGGAGCCGGTTGCCAGCAAAAACGGGGATCGGTTTGTCGTTCGCTTTTACTCCCCCCTGGAGACCATTGGAGGCGGCGTCATTTTAGACGACGCGCCGTTACGGCACAGACGAAATGTGCCCCAGGTCCTGGAGGCCCTGGCCATTCGGGAGAGCGGCTCCGGAAGCGACCGGGTTCTGCAGGTCCTGACGGAATTCGGGCTGCGGCTTCCCGATGGGGCGCAGCTGGCGGCCAGGCTGCAGATGGATGAGGCGGAGCTTCACGATGAACTGCAGAGCCTGTGTAACCAGGGCCGGGCAGTGGAGCCTCTGCCCGGCAGGTTTGTTGCCGCCGGGAGGCTGGATGGGGTTTGGTCCGATTGCCGGGAGATTTTGACTTTGTATCACAAGCAAAACCCCTGCATGCCGGTATGAAGGTTGCCGAGCTCCGGCAGAAGCTGTTTCAGTCTATGGAGCTGCCGCTGGCGGATGCGCTTCTGGGCACGCTGGCCCGGGAGGGAAAGATCCGCCGGGTGGCGGAGCGATACGCGCTGTGGGATTTTGAAGTCCGGTTCACCAAGCGGCAAAGCGCCATTCGGGAGAAAATTCTGCAGACTTATCGAAAAGCCGGGTTGGAAAGTCCCGCTACAGACGAGGTTGTAGCTGCCTTTCCTCAAAATGAGCGGCAGGATGCCAAGCAGGTCCTGGAGAGCTCTGTAACTGCCGGAGAGCTGGTGATGCTGACGCCGCAAATTTGTTGGTGCCGGGAGGCTTACGAGACGGCACGAAATACCGCCGCCGTGCACTTTCAGACGCAGGATACTCTGACCTTGGCTGAGCTCCGAGATTTGCTGCATACCTCCCGCAAATATGCGCTGGCCCTGTTGGAGTACTTGGACAAAAACCGCGTGACCAAAAAGAAGGCGACTACCGTCGGCTGCTCCAGGGCTTTGAAGAGGCGGCCCTGCCGGATGTCTGCAAAACGGCGTAAATCCGGCTTGCATTTCTGCTGTGGGTGTGTTAGAATAATTTCCGCTTATGGGAGTAGATGGGTGCTGGTGTGCCCCCGGTCTTCAAAACCGGTGAGGGTGGCGAAGAACTGCCCGGGTGGGTTCGATTCCCATATTCCCGCCAGGAACAGGCTGCCGCTTCCGGCGGCCTGTTTTTACAAGGAATGAAATTTGTGCAAAAGATAGAATTTTAGGAGGGAAAAGACGGCGGAAATTTTGAGAAAAGCTGGAAAAATGCGGCGAAAAGTTGCTGAAATTTGAAAAAATAAAGGATTTTGCCGCTTTGACTGCCGGCTGATGTGGGAATTTTGCATCACGTGGGGAACCGTATTATTGATGAAAACGATCAAAATAAGATTTTCCTTGATTTTTTTGGAAAAATTGGGTTTAGTATAGAGGAAGGGTCGAAGTGTGGCCCAGCGTCAAAAGTTCATACAGGTGGATGACGGATACAGGAGATCTGCAAAGGCAGAGCCGAAGGAATAAGTGCCGCAGCTTGCCGCGGCGGCATAAACATTTCAGGCCCCAGGACTGTATTCTGACACATCTCTGGAAAGCGTACGCACCGAAGGAGCAACCCGGTTGGGGAATCTCTCAGGTTCAGATACAGAGCAAGGCAACGTGAGAGTGACATCTTTCGAGCCTGCTCTGTATTTTTTGCTTCGGCACGGAGCGGCTCGCCCCAGACCGGAAGGAGGCGCCGGGCGGTGAAAAGCGGACGGGATTTGCAAATTGTCACCAACAATCCCTTGGTAAAGCGTTGCATGGAAGATTGGTATGCGGTGACGTACCGGGATGTGGGACACCGGGAGGTTTTGATTTGGGCGCGGGATCTGATCTATGCAGGCTACCGCTTGTATACCCATCCCGTCTCAGGGAGTGTGAAGCCGAATGAGACGCCTTACAAATCCCTGGTGGTCTCCCGGCGGCCGGAGAGCTTCTCCGCCGACCAGGCCGAGCTGATTTCCGCCGCGGTGGCCACCTACGATGCCTTTCCTCCCCGGAGCCGGGCCGATACCCGGGCGGTGCTGGAGGACTTTCAATTGATCGACTATACCCTGCTGGCAAGCGCCCTGGACTTTGACGCTGCGGCGGGTCTTAGTAAACAACCCCATCAGCCCTAAAAATCATGTATGTGAAGGAGGAGGTGTTCGGCTTGAAATTGGAACTTGGCTTTATTCAAATCAAAGATGTTCAATTTTCAGACGAATGCGTAATCAAAGACGGCATTTTGTACGTTCGCGCGGAGGATGTCAAAGACTTCGTCTATGCCGACAGCGATGTGCAGGCCTGCGTCAAGGACGTGAAGTTTGACATCGCTCGTCCCGGCGAAAGCGTCCGGATCACACCGGTGAAGGACGTCATTGAGCCGCGGGTCAAGGTGGAAGGACCCGGCGGGGAATTCCCCGGCGTCATCGCCAAGGTGGACACGGTGGGCTCCGGCAAGACCCATGTTCTGAGAGGGATGGCGGTGCTCACCGCCGGCAAAATTGTCGGTTTCAGGAGGGCATCATCGACATGTCCGGCCCCGGCGCCGCGTACACGCCCTTTTCCAAGCTGGTGAACCTGGTTATGGTCTGCGAGCCGGCGGAGGGAGTCAAGCAGCACGAGTATGAGCACGCCGTTCGTCTGGTCGGCCTGCGGGCGGCTACCTTTATCGGAGAGCTGGGCCGTGCGGTGACCCCCGACGAGACAAAGGTTTATGAGACCTACGGCGTCAAAGAGGGACTGGAGAAATTCCCGGATCTGCCCCGGGTGGGCTATGTCCACATGCTCCAGAGCCAGGGCTTGCTTCACGATACGTATGTGTACGGCGTCGATGCCAAGCGGATCATTTCTACGCTCTTGACGCCCACCGAGACCATGGACGGCGCCATCATCAGCGGCAACTGCGTCTCGGCCTGCGACAAAGAATACGACCTATCATCATCAGAACAATCCTGTGGTGGCCGATTTGTTTGAACAGCACGGCAAGACCCTCAACTATGTGTGCAACATCATCACCAATGAGAACGTGTATCTGGCCGATAAGCAGCGGTCCTCCGACTGGGCTTCAAGCTGTGCCGCATGCTGGATCTGGACGGCGTAATCATCTCGGAGGGCTTCGGTAACCCCGACACGGATCTCATTATGAACTGCCGGAAGGCCGAGCAAAGGGAATCCGGACCGCCATCATCACCGACGAGTACGCCGGTCAGGACGGCAAATCCCAGTCTCTGGCCGATGCCGATCCTCTGGCCGACGCCGTAGTCACCGGCGGCAACGCCAATGAGGTCATTGTCCTGCCGAAGATGGAAAAGGTCATCGGGATGCTGGACTATGTGGACAAAATTGCTGGCGGCCATGCCGGCTCTCTGCGCCCGGACGGGACCATTGAGGCGGAGCTCCAGGTGATTACCGGCGCGACCAACGAGATGGGCTTCAATTGCCTGAGCGCAAGATAAGGGAAAGGAGAGATTCAACGCAATGAGCTATCGTGTCGTACACTATATCAACCAGTTCTTTGCCAACATCGGCGGCGAAGAAATGGCCCATGTGCCCCCGAGCTGCGGGAAGGCCGCGTGGGACCCGGTATGGCCTTTGAGCAGGCGTGGAAGGGCGAAGCTGAGATCGTCAACACCATTGTCTGCGGCGACTCCTATTTTGCAGAGCATGAGAAGGAGGCCAAGGCGCAGATCCTGGCTTGGTGGAGGAGATCAAGCCCGACCTGTTTGTAGCCGGTCCCGCCTTTAACGCCGGCCGGTACGGCTACGCCTGCGCCAATATCTGCGCAGAGGTGCAGGAGAAGCTGGGCGTGCCCGTCCTGACGGGCATGTATCCCGAGAACCCCGGCGCGGACCTGAAGGACAAGGTCCTGATGGTCGCCACGACCAACAGCGCCGCCGGTATGCGCAAGGCTGCCCCGACGATGGCGAAGCTGGCCATGAAGCTCATGTCCGGCGAGAAGCTGGGCGCGTCCTGCGAGGACGGCTATATGCCCAACGGCGTTCGCCGGAATTTCTTTGAAAAGGAGCGGGGCTCCAAGCGGGCGGTGCGGATGCTGCTGAACAAGCTGGCCGACAAGCCCTTTACCACGGAGTATCCCAGGCCCTCCTTCGACCGGGTGCCGCCCAATCCGGCTCTGACGGACTTGAGCCGGGCGACCATCGCCCTGTGCACCTCCGGCGGCATTGTGCCCAAGGGGAACCCGGATCACATTGAGTCTTCCTCTGCCTCGCACTACGGCGAGTACTGCATTGCCGGCGTGGACCGGCTCACCGAGGCGACTTATGAGACCGCCCACGGCGGCTATGACCCGGTGTACGCCAACGCGGACCCCAACCGGGTTTTGCCGGTGGATGTCCTGCGGGAGTTTGAGCGGGAAGGCAAAATCGGCAAGCTGCACGACTACTTCTATACGACGGTGGGCAACGGCACGGCTGTCGCCTCCGCCAAGCGGTTTGCCCAGGAATATGCCCAAAAACTGCGGGAGGCAGGCGTTCACGCCGTCATTATGACCAGTACGTGAGGGACCTGTACGCGTTGCGGTGCAACGATGGTAAAAAGAAATTGAGCGGGCCGGGATTCCTGTGGTACATATGTGTACCATCACGCCGATTTCCATGACGGTTGGCGCAAACCGGATTGTGCCCACCATTGCAATTCCCCATCCTCTGGGCAATCCGGCTCTCCCCGCCGAGGAAGAGTACGCTTTGCGCAAGAAGCTGGTGGCCCGGGCTCTGGAGGCCCTGTGCACGCCGGTGGAGGACCAGACCGTCTTTGACGTTTGATTTGATCCGGCCTTTTCAGGCCGTTGGTAGGAGTGTTTGCCAATGAGCAAAATCTATGACGTAATTATTTTGGGCGCCGGCCCGGCGGGGCTGGCGGCAGGGCTGTACGCAGGCCGCAGCCGACTCTCCACGCTGATTGTGGAAAAGGGTCAGGACGGCGGTCAGATTGCCATCACCGACGAGATTGAAAACTATCCCGGTCAAAGCCTGGACAAAGAGAGCGGCCCCACGCTGATTGCCCGGATGACGGCGCAGGCTCAAAAATTCGGCGCAGAGCGGGCCCGGGATGTGATCCAGTCTGTGGAGCTGGAGGGCGATGTCAAAAGCTGACCGGCAGTCAGGGCGAGTATTTTGGCAGGACGGTGATCCTGGCCACCGGCGCATTTCCCCGCCCCATTGGCTGTAAAAACGAAGGAAAGTTTATGGGCAAAGGCATTTCCTTCTGCGCCACCTGCGACGCCGCCTTTTTTGAGGATTTTGAGGTCTATGTGGTAGGCGGCGGCGACGCCGCTGTGGAAGAAGCCATGTATCTGAGCAAATTTGCCCGGAAGGTGACCGTCATTCACCGGCGCAACGAGCTGCGGGCTGCCAAATCCATTCAGGAAAAGGCTTTCAAAAACCCCAAGCTTCACTTTATGTGGGACACGGTGGTGGACGAGGTGGACGGCGAGGAGCTCCTGAGTAAAATGGTGGTCCGGAACACAAAGACCGGGCGCTTACTACCATAGAGGCTGATCCGGAGGACGGCTTCTTTGGCCTCTTCGGTTTCATTGGCCTGCTGCCCAACACCAAGCTGTTCGAGGGCGTAATCGACATGGAAAACGGTTACATCAAAACCGACGCCGATATGCATACCAACATCCCCGGCGTATTTGCCGCCGGTGATCTGCGGGTCAAGAGCCTGCGCCAGGTGGTCACCGCGGCGGCAGACGGCGCCATTGCCGCCATGCAGGCGGAAAAATATCTTGCCGACCGGTAAGAAAGGAGGAAGCAGAAATGCTGGAATTGGATAAGACAACGTTTGAGGACGAGGTCCTGAAGGCTCCCGGGAAGATTCTCGTGGACTTTTATGGAGACGGCTGCGTGCCTTGCGCCGCGCTGATGCCCCATATCCACGGCTTCGCCGAAAAGTACGGCCAGAGCATGAAGTTCTGTGCTTTGAACACCACAAAGGCCCGCCGTTTGGCCATCAGCCAGAAGGTTTTAGGCCTGCCGGTCATCGCCGTTTATGAAAATGGGGAGATGATCGACTCCTGCGTCAAGGATGACGCGACCCCTGAAAATGTGGAAGCGATGATTCAAAAGTACGTATAATCGGTAGTCAGCCGCAAGGCTTTCTATAAATTTTTTAGAAAAGGAGGAAGTGACATGGGCATCTTAGCTGGCAAGAAGGTTGTCATCATTGGCGACCGTGACGGCATTCCCGGACAGGCGATTGAGGCTTGCGCCAAGAGCGCCGGCGCCGACGTGGTGTTTTCCTCGACGGAGTGCTTTGTGTGAACGGCCGCTGGTGCAATGGATCTGGAAAACCAGAAGCGGGTAAAGGAATTTGCCGAGCAGTACGGGCCGGAGAACCTGGTGGTTCTCCTGGGCGCTGCGGAAGGCGAAGCCTCCGGTCTGGCCGCTGAGACGGTTACCAACGGTGACCCGACCTACGCCGGTCCATTGACAGGAGTCCAGTTGGGACTCAAGGTTTATCATGTATGCGAGCCGGAGATCAAAGAGGAGTTCGATCCTGCGGTCTATGACGAGCAGGTCAGCATGATGGAGATGGTTTTGAACGTCGACGAAATTGTGGACGAAATGACCTCCATCCGGGAACAGTTCTGTAAGTATTGAGGCATCGCGTAGCACGGGGCGGCGGCTTTGGCCGCCGCCTTTCCTGCTTTCCTGCAGAGGCTCTCACAGGAAAATCCGCCGCTTTATGCTGCAGTTTGTTCCGGGCCATGCCCGGCATAGCCCGATTGCCCGCCATGGCTATGGGCAGCGCTGAGGTGCGGGATCCCCATTCTGCTTCCTTTTGGTATGTATCATAATTGAGAGGATGATTCCCTATGAAAAGCGTAATCAAAGGCACCAGCTATATTCTGGTCCACACCCCCGACATGGTGATCCATAATGGTACGACCCAGACGACAGAACGGGTCGTCAACCCCGGCAGCGAGTATCTGCAGGCATTGCCCGGTCATATCCGGAGCTTTGAGCAGGCGTTGTCCTATTATCCCAATCAGGTTTACATCGGGAACCAAACCCCGGAAGAGCTGGCGGCGGTGCCCCAGCCCTGGTATGACAAAACCTGTCCGGTAAACAGCCGCTTTGGCCCCTTCGGCCAGATCATGCCCCAGGAGGAGTTTCTGCTGCTGATGCAGGCCTGTGATGTGTTTGATCTGGTCAAGCTGAATCGGGAATTTGTCGCCCGGGTGAAACCGGCACTGGCGGCCAACCCGCTGATGAACGACGCCATTGTCAATCGGGTGGGTGAGGGCATCGACGGCGCAGAGATTGCACGTCTGGTCCGGGAAGAGCATTCCGAGGGCTTGTATGACCACGATGAATTGGTTGGCTGTGTGAATCGCGCGCACGACATTGACGTGAACCTCTCCGCCCACGTAATGCATGAGAACATCGTCTCCAAGGCCTCTTCCGTTTTGGCGTTGCTGTCTGCGGTGCAGAACGCTGGAATCGGCAAAGACGCCGTAGAGTACGTAATCGATTGCTCCGAAGAGGCTTGCGGCGATATGAATCAGCGGGGCGGCGGCAACTTTGCCAAAAGTGCGGCGGAGATTGCCGGTCTCACCGGGGCCACCGGCTCCGACCTGCGGGGCTTCTGCGCAGCTCCGGCTCATGCCATGATTGAGGCTGCCTCTTTGGTGGCGGCCGGTGCGTACAAGGCTGTGGCCGTGACCGCCGGCGGATGTACTGCGAAGCTGGGAATGAACGGCAAGGACCATGTGAAAAAGGGCCTGCCCATTCTGGAGGACATGGTCGGCGGCTTTGCCGTCATTGTGACCCAGGATGACGGCGTCAGCCCCGAGATCAATTTGGAGCTGCTGGGACGCCACAGCGTCGGGACCGGCTCGGCGCCCCAAGCGGTGATTTCCAGTCTGGTGACGGATCCCCTGGACCGGAAGGGGCTGAAGATTACCGACATCGATAAGTTTTCACCGGAGCTGCAGAACCCGGATATCACCAAGCCCGCCGGCGCCGGCGATGTGCCCATGGCCAACTACAAAATGATCGGCGCGCTGGCTGTCAAGCGGGGCGAAATTTCCCGCGCCGAGCTGGCGGAGTTCACACAAAAGCACGGCTACACCGGCTGGGCGCCTACCCAGGGACATATCCCCTCCGGGGTTCCCGCCATCGGCTTTGCCCGGCAGGATATCATGAACGGCAAACTGAAGCGTGTCATGATCATCGGAAAAGGCTCTCTGTTCCTGGGCCGTATGACCAATCTGTTCGACGGCGTATCCTTCGTGATCCAGGCGAACTCCGGCCCGGAGGCTTCTGGCGGTGTCAGCGAGGAGCAGGTCAAGCGGATGATTGCCAAGGCCATGCGGGAATTTGCCGCCTCTTTGCTGGCCCAGGCCGAAGAATAAGGTAGGTGTACTCATGGAACACTTGGAAAAAACCATCGCCAGGACCTTTTTACAAATGGCGGAGGGCCTGGAGCGCGGCTCCTACGGGCCCCGCCCCAGAATTGCCTTGACCGGCATGGGCAGTGAGCATGGAGAGGAAAACGCCATGGCGGCGGCTCAAATGGCTGCCGCGCAGGGTGTGGATGTGATTTACATCGGGACTTTGGAGGCTCCCGGCGTCACGACCGTCCGCGTGGACAGCGAAGAAGAAGGGCACAAAAAAATGGATGAGCTGCTGGAAGGCCGCCAAATAGACGGCGCCGTCACCATGCATTATCCGTTCCCCATCGGCGTTTCCACCGTGGGACGGGCTGTGACCCCGGGCCGGGGACGGGAGATGTTTGTGGCCAACACCACCGGCACAACCAGCACAGACCGGGTAGAGGGCATGGTGAAAAACGCCGTCTGCGGCATCATTGCAGCCAAGGCTTGCGGCGTAGCCGATCCGACGGTGGGCATTCTCAATGTGGACGGGGCGCGGCAGGTGGAGATGACCCTGAACAAGCTGCGAGAGGGCGGCTACAGCTTCCGGTGGGCGAAGTCTGCCCGGACGGACGGAGGCGCTGTTCTGCGGGGAAACGATGTGCTCCTGGGGACGCCGGACGTTCTGGTTACGGATTCCCTCACCGGCAACGTGCTGATTAAAATGCTCTCGGCCTTTGTCAGCGGCGGGACCTTTGAAGCCACGGGCTTCGGCTATGGTCCCGGCATCGGGCCGGGCTACGATAAGTTGGTTCTGATTGTCTCTCGAGCGTCCGGCGCGCCGCTGATTGCCAACGCCTTGCTCTATGCCGGGCAACTGGTGCGGGGCGGTCTATGGAATGTGGCGAAGGACGAATATGAAAAAGCCGAACGGGCGGGCCTGAGTTCCTTGCTGGAGGCGCGCAAGGGTTCCGCTCCGGCGGCCGACGCCGGGGAGGTCCAGGCGCCTCCGGCAGAGCCGGTTACCGCCAGCATTCCGGGCATTGACGTGATGGACCTGGAGGATGCGGTGAAGGTGCTTTGGCGGGCCGGGATTTATGCCGAGTCCGGTATGGGCTGTACAGGTCCTCTGGTGATGATGAGCCCTGCCAATCTGGAAAAAGCCAAAGCCCTGCTGCAGCAGGCGGGCTATCTGGGATAGGAGGCGCCTCATGAAGGTTTATGATCGAATTGCCGCATGTGAAAAGGAACTGACGACAGAGGAGCTGATTGCTCTGATGTCTGCCGGGAACCGGCAGGTGGATTTGGTTTTTTCGGAAAAGAGGTCTGATGAGGACGGTTATCTGAGCTGGGATGCGGAAAACTGGACCTGTGTGGACGGCAAGCGATTTATTTGTAGCTACGCCCTGCAGGGAAGAGTTTTATCGGATTACAGCGGGTACAACAAATACGACATGAAGGATCATTTCCTGCCGGAAACGGCCAAAGAGGTTATATTAAATTAGAACGCCGTAAACGCAACAAACCGCCGGGTCGCCGGCGGTTTGTTGCGTTACGGGGAATGGGGTTTCGGATTTGGTACGGCATGCTTTTTAAAATGAAACGTGCAGGCTCCCCGCCGGGGCGGAGAAAGCCTGCAGAGTTTTATGGAAATTTCCTTTGCCTTTTACGCTGCCGGTTGCCCCGGTGATACACCAGATAGTAAGCGCCGGCGCTGATTACCAAGGCGGGAGGGATGTCCAGGAGGGAATGCTGCTTTAAAAATACGGTAGAGACGGAAATCAAGGCCGCCTGGAGGACAAAGGCTGTCCGCCACAAAGGTGTGGCGAAGCGGGGCGTATTCCAAGCGGCTGCCAAAACCGCCATGGAGCCGATGACATGGAGGGAAGGGCACACATTGGTGTTGGTGTCAAAGGTGTAAAACCAGGCCATAAACCGCGTCAAAAGGTTGTCCCGCTGGAAGGCGGCAGGCCGGAGCTCCTGTTGACTGGGGTAAATCAGGTAGATGACGCAGGTCAGGGAATAGGTCAGGATGATAAACCACATAAATTTCCGAAAGCCTTCCGTGTCGAACAGCAGCAGGTACAGATGCATCCCAATGAGAAAGACGAACCAGTACAGATAGGCGAACAGAAAAAACTCACAGAACGGCACCAAATCATCCAGGGGCGTATAAATGGTATGGTAGTCCAGGTGGAGCAAGCGCTCCAGGGCGAAGAACACCAGGCCGTAAATGGGCCAGAAGAGTAAAAGCTTCAGATGGGAAAACTCCGGATCGTTTCGCTTGGACAGACGAAATTTGCGGTAATCGGTCAAGTGGACCCCCCCTTTTGCCGCAGGAGGAAATCGCAGATTTCCACGCCGCCGTTGTGCCGGAGGTTGGTCCTGAGGGTTTGGGACATGGACCGGAGCTTCTCCGGGTCGGAGAGATTGGCACAGACCAGCTTGGCCAGCCGGTTTACGGAATCTGCGGTCTCCGCCAGCTCGTGGCGCGTGTAGAATTCCAGGTTCCGGCCTTCGCAGCCGCCGACGGCGTCGATGAAAATCATCGGCAGCGCCTTGGCGGCGGCCTCGGTAGAGCTCAGCCCGCCGGGCTTGGTGAGCATCAGGTCTGCCGCGTCCATGTAGGCGGGAATCTCCCGGGTAAAGCCGAGGATCCGCAGATTTGCCCGGTTTCCCAGCTCCCAAAGGTCTTCATAGAGCTTTTCATTGTGACCGCAGATTACAATGAGCATACTGTTTTCCGGCAGAGTTTCCGTTAAGCGGCGAGCCAGGCGCTTAATGGGACCGCAGCCCATGCTGCCGCACATTAGCATGGCCACCCGCTTTTCCGGTGGAATGCTCAGCGCGGCCCGGCTGCCTGCGCGGTCTCTGGGTGCGAAAAAAGACCTGCCGGACCGGGATGCCGGTGGCGAGGAGCTTCTCCTCCGGGATGCCGCAGCGGACGAAGTCGGCGGTCAGCTTCTCGTCGGGGATTAAATAGCGGTCCGCTTGGGCTTCGGCCACATATGGGCTGCAGGTGTAGTCCGTGGCTACAAAATAATGGGGAATGGAGATGGGGTAATCCTGGCAGACCCGGCGCATGATTAAGCTGGAGAAGACATGAGTGCTGACGACGGCGTCATAGTGTCCGGCTTCCAGGGCGGCGTACAGTTTCTTTGCGCCCAAAGACAGGGCTTTATACAGCATGGAGGCGTCTTCCGGGGCGGGGTTGTGCTCCTCCGCCATCCGATATCCGGCGCTGAACAGCAGGGGAGCCCGCTTATAGATCCGGACGTGCCAGTTGCTGATGAAGCGGGAGACCTCGGGAGACAAAAAAGCCAGCCCGTCCGTCATTTCACTGAAAACGCCCCGGGCGGTCAAAACCTCTTGAATGGCTTTTGCGGCAGAATTATGCCCTTCCCCTGTGTTGCAGGAGAGAATGAGAATGCGCATGGATGAGCTTGCTCCTCTCTTATGAAACTGTGGAAAACTCCGACAAGGTTTTTCCGACCAAGAAACGGCGGGCTGTTGCGTACGGGTTCTCTGCGCCGGTGGCGCGCAGAATCCATGCCGACAGCCTCGTCGATCGATTCCATTCACGGTTGCGTCTGCGGGTGTAAAACTCTGCCGGGCTTTTTTTGACAGGCTGTGCTCTGGTGCGCCCGAAAGGAAAACGGGCCGAGTTTACATCTACAGATAATTAATTCTATTTTATCATATCAAATAGGAAAAATCAACTTACGTCCCGGCGCCTTTTGAGGGTACTACAGATCCGCTCGTCTGTCAATATCCCGGGGTACCCAAGTTTTGAAAAATGGGAAAAGAACGGCTGCCGTGGCGGACCGGCGGAGTTCGGCAGCGCAAGTGCAGGTGAATTTTTTGTTTCTTTTGGTTCACATAATTGTTACATGTTGAAGGAGAAATGTAATTGCATTCTGCCGGAATTGTGGTAGAATATCGGCAGAACCCTGTGGCAAAAGGAAACCGTCACACAAGTGCGCGGAGTGAAATCCGATGAAGATAGGAGCGATTCATATCAAAAAGGGTAAATTTGCGAAGCCTCGGGCCAGCGCTGCAGAGGAGCGAGCGCGGCTGGAGGCGGATTTCAAACGAATGACCCATGCGGCCAACCATGAGCCGGAGTGGGAGGAGGACGACGAGGCCCTGGAGGCGCGGCGGAAAAAACGCCTGAAGATTGCAGTGATCTCGACGGCATGCCTGCTGGCCGTGGTGCTGATTGGTTTGGGCATCTTCCTGTGGAGCTATTCCCGGGACGACGGCTTGATCTTTGACAACGTATACGCCCTGGACATCAATTTGGGCGGTATGAGTCAGGAACAGGCTACGCAGGTCCTGGAGGAGAAGGCGCAGGCGATTTATGAAGCGCCTTTGACCATTCAGCTTCAGGACCGGACGTTGGTGCTGACGCCGGAGGAGACCAAGGCGCAGCTGGATGCGGCGGCCCTGGCGGAAGCGGCCTGCCGGTACGGGCGGGACGGCAATATGTTTGACCGGGCCCGGGCCCGGTCGGCAGCGTCTCTGAGTACCTACACCCTGGAGGCGGCGGACTACCTCACGCTGGACACAGGGTACATCCAGGATGCGGTGAATCAGCTGAGTGCGGATTTGGAGAGTACGTTGACCCAGCCGGAGGTCACGGTGGAGGGCCAGCGCCCGGACCTGAGCGCTTACCCCCTGTCCGGCAGCGGGGAGGATGAGGAGGACGAGGAAGAAGAGCCGGCCCCTGTCACGCCGGAAAATGGCCAGGTTTTGACCATCTATACCGGGACGCCGGGCCGCCATCTGGATGCTGAGGCTCTGTACCGGCAAATTCTGGAGGCGTACTCCCGGGGCGATCTGTCCACCATTTCTACGACGTATGAAAGACTTTACTTTTTATTGTTTTAAATAGAGTTATAACTGAAGCTTTTGGCAACAGGAGGTCCTTCATGCATTCAGGATGTTATAGTTGTGGATATACATGTGATTCTCAGTCTTTTTCACTTGAGGGCTTGGTTGATGATATAGGTCCATTTAGCTACGAACCAAGGTTC